>Ga0163144_10014666_pt1 | contig 16249 bp, 19 predicted proteins | sample OliLak19BULKMAT1_FD_123175 | JGI IMG/M metagenome (GOLD analysis project Ga0163144, IMG submission 123175) | Freshwater microbial mat bacterial communities from Lake Vanda, McMurdo Dry Valleys, Antarctica - Oligotrophic Lake LV.19.BULKMAT1 | ecosystem: Environmental > Aquatic > Freshwater >... | reverse complement strand
GACCAACTTTCCAACCGTTGGCCTCGTAGTGATTCTGGAATTTCTCTGCTTCAGTCTCAGGCAGTCCGATACGGTTCGCTTCAGCCACCAGCAACTCGATGGTTGGAGGTGTGAAGCGACCGCTCTTAGGTTCCTTCTGGTTCATTTTCTGGTTCCTTTCTGGTTTGGCGGCATCTGGTGCCGGGGTTAGTGGAACGAGGCGCCGGGGTTGGGCGGCATCTGGTGCCGGAGGGCGGGGCATCTCATGCCGGGGCTGGGCGGCATCTGGTGCCGGGGTTGGAAGTGTGAGTCGGTAGGAGGAACTGGCACCGGCTCTTTGGTCGACGGCGAGCAAGCCAAGCGTTTCAAGACGCCGCAGGGCATTGCGGACAGCGCGCGGGCAAAGGTCCGTTTTCGCAGCGATTGTGGGGACCGCTGGGTTGCACTGCCCCGTAGTGTCGTTGAGGTGGTCTGCCAAACATACAAGGACCGCCTTAGCAGGCGCGGAACCGCAACTTGTCGCCCAGGCCTTCGTGAGGGCGGCGTTGCTCAAACATCGGCCCTCGCTTTCTCGGGTATGCGGTCGTTCTCGCCGGTGTAGGTGAGCCAATCGCGTGACGGCGGCGGCCGCAGTTGCCACTGCTGCACGATGCGCTCGACCTTCCGTTTCGTGCTGCCGCTCGCGCGACTCCAGCGCCTTTGAAACTTCGAGGTCTTCAAGCGGTCACCAACCTTCCAGGGAGTTGCTGCCGAAGCATTTTCTCCACTGCGGCGACCGAGTAATAGACCAGGCCACCGCCGCGCTTGGCGTGAGGGTTGGACTTCAGACGCGGGATCTGGGCCCGGTCAAACCAGGCGCGTAAAGTGTCGTCGTGCGGAACGGGATCAAGGTAGCTCGGCAATAGGGTTTCACGGAGTTGGGCCAGTGTTGCCGTTCTGGCGCGTCCTGCTTCTTTCGGCGGGTTCGGATTGCTCATCGGCCATGTTTAAGCACGACTAGGCTCCACTAGTATCGGACCAAAGAGTCCGTTGTTTTGTCCGAATGCTTACTGGTAAAGGCTAGCGCTCTTCAGGCGGCCTTCTTCGACGCTCCACGCATTGCACGCAGTAGCAGAGGGAAGGGGTTCTACCGCTTTGGTGGTCGACAAATTTCTGAACGTCTCCGGAGGGCTTCAGCTGTGCTTCAGCACGGTTCTTGGATCGCTGACTGTTTGGCTCTCCTTTCGCAGCATGTTTCTTGGGATCACGGATTCGGCAAAAAATATCCCAGTCATCATCAGCCAGTTTTGACAAACGCTGTCGCATCCTCGGGAGCAACTCGGACACCTCTTCAGGATGGCGAAGCCAAGTTTCGAGAAAGATCGCAGCGTGGAGATTGCTTTGCGTCAGGACAACCTCTTGAAAGTCGTATTCCGGGTCCGATTTGTAAGCTTCTGGGAGATCGGCAAACCAAGCGATTGACCGGATTTGGGAGTCTTTCAAATGACTCCACTTTTTCTTGCTCCCGACAACCCGCTTGCCGATGAAGAGCAGAAAATCTTTCCGTCGCGCTTCAGGATCTTTTAACAACCTCATCGCCTCAAAAAAATCCACCCCTTTCACTTGCACGCCTGTGGCTTTCTTCATGGCTTCTTCTCCTTTGGAACGATCGCGAAGAACGCAGCGGTTTCCTCGCTGCTCACGCGCCCCTGGTAGTGTTGCTTGATGATACTCTCGCTGTTACCCGCCCACTCCGCCGTCAAGCCGTAGGAGCCCGTCGCGCGGAAGCGGTGGCTGATGGCCGTATGGCGCATTACATCAGGTGTCCACGGTTTGAGATCCGCCGTTCCTCGGCCAGCAAAACCAGCCGCTGCCTTCACGGAATCGAACGTCCGCCGCGAGACGGTGAAGGGCTTGCCCTCATAGGCCCGGAGCCACGCGCACAAGTTTTCAGGCATTGACACCACCCGCGGCCGGCCGGTCTTGGAATGCTCGGCCTCGATCCTGACCTCGCGGTCCAAGAGGTTGACCGCGTTCCAGCGCAGCCGCGTCGCCTCCGTCGGTCGTAGTCCGGCAAACAAACAAAGGGCCACAAACGGCCCGGCGGCGCCCTTGGCGGTGCCCTCTGCGGCGGCGAGCAGGGCTTTGGACTCCGTGAGAGTCAGAATGACCGGCGGGCCTTTCTCTGGCTTGTCCACCTTCACGCCGGCGCACGGGTTGGCCAACAGCCAGTGCCGAGGGCGCAGCATGGTCCACGAAAAAAATCGCGAGATCGTTCGGCGGTCGTTGTCCCGTGTCACCGCGCTGGTGTTCCGGTTGGCGAGGAACCGCTCGATGTCTTCTGGCGAAATACGGTCGAGACGCATGTTGCCCGTTGCGCCCACGAACATGCCCAGGCGCGTGCGAAGATTGCGCTTGGTGTCCTCGCGCAGCGTGGGAGTGGCCGCCAGCCAGGCCTTGAACTGTTCCAACGCGTCGTCGAGACGAACGTCGGGCGTGCCGAGCTGCTCATGCCGGCCTTTCCTCAACCAGTGTTCCACGGCAGGGATCAGGTGTTCGTCACGGTCCAACCTAGGAAAGCAAACCTCGGCAATCCGTATCTGGTCATGTGACAGCTTCGTGGCGCGAAGCCCAACAGTGTCCTCCGACTTCGAGTAGAACTCAGCCTCCAACTCGATCTGGCGGGCTTGGGCACCCACGACATCGGCAAAGTTCTCGCGGATACGAGTGCCATCACGCCGCGTTCCAGCGACGCGCCAAGAGGCGGTGCCGCTGCGGTTGAGATACTCCAAAATTCGGAAGCGCTGCCGTAACTTTCCCATTGCTTCCGATTGTTTGCCCAGTTACCAATTATTTGTCAACCGAATGGCAGTCGCTCCTTGAGTAGTCAGAATATCCTTTTGAAATGGGTAAAAATGGCATGGTGTTGCAAGGCCTCATAAGCCTTTGGTCGGGAGTTCGAATCTCCCCTCTGGCACCATCCAATTCCCCGACAAGAGGCAGTGAAATCAGGGCTTTTTTCATAGCCCGGTATCCTTCCAATGTTTTCGGCCGAATGTGGAGGGCTTACTCCTAGGCTGATGATTCCGGCAATTGGCCAAGCGTCGCTGATAAAGGGGAACAAAAAATCCGCAAGCCGGTGGGGCTCCCGAAATCCAAGTCCAAACCTACTTTCGGCCTATCCACCCACTGAGCATCCAAGCGGTCAGGTCGCCTTTGCCGCTCACCTGGATGGCGCCGGGCTCGCCGTAGGACTCCATTCGGCTGGCGGTGTTGACGTTGTCTCCCCACAGGTCGTAGCTGAATTTGTTCCGCCCGATCACTCCCGCGACCACCGGGCCGCTGCTGATGCGAACAGGGAATTCACCGCGCCTAAATCTCTCCTTCACGATCTCAATCATGTTAACGGGTCCAGCGCGCCCAGGCGAGTTGGCCTGTCGCCGCTTGTCTTTGGTTAGGCCATGTGCGTAATCAGGGGCATGACCCGCCGAGATTTCATCAAGACCTCCTCGTCCGCCGCCGCCGCGGTTGCCGCAGCCAGCTATGTGCCCACCACGTTCGCCGCCGAGAAGTTCAAGCGCGTCGGACTTATTGGGACCGGTTGGTATGGTAAAGCCGATCTCTGGCGGCTTACCCAGGTCGCGCCGGTCGACATCGTCTCGCTCTGCGACGTCGACTCGAAGCTCCTTAACGACTGCGCCGATACCGCGATGCAAAAAGGCAAATCCGGCAAACGCCCCCGCCTTTATTCCGACTACAGGAAGATGTTGGCCGAGAAAGATCTCGATGTCGTCCTCATAGCCACCCCCGACCATTGGCACGCGCTCGCGATGATCGAAGCGTGCAAGTCCGGCGTGGACATCTACTGCCAGAAACCTACTGGCGTCGATGTGTCCGAGAGCCAGGCGATGCTTGCCGCCGCGAGGAAATACAGCCGCGTCGTCCAGATCGGCACGCAACGACGCAGCACGCCGCACCTCATCGAGGCCAAGGAGCGGTTCATCGACTCCGGACTTCTCGGCAAGATCCAGAGCGTCGACATCTGCTGCTACTGGCACATGCGCAACCGCGACACCCTCGTGACCGCGCCCGACACCAAGGCGCCCGAGTGGCTCGACTACGAAAACTGGGTCGGACCCGCGCCGATGATGCCCTACAACAAGATCGTCCATCCCCGTGGGTGGCGCGCCTACATGGAATACGGCAACGGCATCGTGGGCGACATGTGCGTCCACATGCTCGACATGACCCGTTGGATGATGAACCTCGGCTGGCCGACCCAGATCACCTCCTGGGGTGGTATCCTCAACGACAAGGCCGCCCGCGCGAACATCTCCGATACGCAGACCGCCCAGTTCGACTTCGGCAACCTGCCCGTCGTCTGGAACCACCGCAGTTGGGGTCCGAATCCCGAGCCTGATTTCCCGTGGGCCGCGATCTTCCATGGTGAGAAGGGCGTGCTGAAGGCGAGCGTCTTCAAATACGCGTTCATCCCCCACGACGGCAAACCGGTCATCAAGGACCAGGTCATGGAGCTGGACAAATATCCTGAGGACCGGACGGAGAAAGATCTGGAGACGCACGTCGCACCGGCCATTCGCGGCCACATGAAGGATCTCCTCGCAAACATCGCCAGTCGCGGGAAACCCGTGGCAGACATCGAACAGGGCCACATCTCCAGTGCGTCATGCATCCTCGCCAACATCTCGGCGAAGGTGGGGCGCTCGCTGAAGTTTGACCCTAAGACGCACCAGGTCGTGGGTGACGCCGAAGCGAACAAGCTGCTTGCGCGGCCCTATCGCGCACCCTGGATACATCCCGATCCCGCAAACGTGTAGTCAGGCCCCCGGAGGCAAATCACCGGGACGTTTTCGCGCCGTCCGGCCTGTTTTAGACCAAACCTTCGAGTAGGGAAGGCAGACGATCAACGCATCGCATGACGTTCGCCTGGGCGATGGCGAGTTCGGCGGGATGCTGTGACGGATAAAGGATTCCCCATCCGGACGCCTGGGAACAGGCCTCTGCGGTGATAGCGCTCTTATTCAGGCTGTCGCCGATCTTTGCATGGCGAACCAGGAGATCCGCGATCTGCACGGCGGCGATGATCTGGGAGTTGTGGCTTGCGGCCTCGGGCTTGTGGTGGTGGCGGGCAGTTTCGACGAGCACCTTTGGGAGAAGGTGGTTTTCAAGATACCGCGCGCCCAGTTCGCTGTGGTTGATGCCGAGGATGCTTTCTTCCAGTTCGAGCAGAGAGCCGTCGTAGTCCTCGAGCTTGCGGTGGATCTCGGCGAAGTGCTCGGGGAACGCCGAAGCCATCACGATCTTGCCGACGTCGTGGGTCAGTCCCGCAACGTAGTCGACCTCGTCGGGCGGAGTCTGGACCGCGCTGAGGACCTCGCGGGTGACGATGGCGACGCCGATGCAGTGCTGCCAGAAATCCCGCCAAGCGAACGGGGCATTGCCCGCCAGCTTTTGGAAATCCTCGATTACCGGGGTGACCATCGCGAGTTGCCGGATCTGGCGGACCCCAAGGTAGAAGACCGCCTCTTCGATGCTGTTGATGGGGTTCTGGAGCCCGTAGTAGACGGAATTGACGAGGCGGAGCAGGCGGGCCGTCAGGCTGGGATCGCGGCGGATGACCTCGGCGATCTGCGCGGTGTAGCGCTGGTCGGCCACGAGGAGTTCACGGAGCGCGGAGTTGATGCTGTTGAGCGAGGGAAGCCGCGGACACTGACGGAGACGGGTGTTGATCTTGTCCGGGTCCATCGGCTGGAGAACCTTTTCCAAATTCGCGGTAAGCATCGGAAGGGGTCATCGGCATATTGCACGGCGAGTTGAGCTCTTCTTAGCGGGGATCGAGGAGTAATACCCCTCAAGTCGGTGCCGCCGCCGCCGATGACCAGTCTTGATGAAATTCGACCTCGAAGAACTGGTCGCCGGCGTCTTTCTGGACGTCTATGCGACTGTTTTCGGGATGCAGATGAAAGTCGACCGGTCCGGATCGGCCCCTCTTGGCGGTGATCCGAACATCGCCGGGTCTGTCGGATTCTTCGGCGACATGACCGGCGTGGCCTACATCTATTCCCCGGTTTCCTTCGCGAGGCGCGTCACCGCCCGGATGGCCGGGCTCGATGAAACAGAATTCGTGACGGATGAAATGGTCAACGACTTCGTTGGCGAGAACACCAACAGGGTTATGAGCGCCGTCCGCGCCAAACTGTCCGAGCGCGGAGTCAACTGTGTCTTGACCGCGCCTTCGATCGTCCGGGGAAGCAATTTCGTCCTGGATCCGGAGATCGATGCCGAAAGGGCCGTTTGTTCGTTCATCAACGAGGCCCGCCAAACGGTTGTCATGGAGATCCTGATCAAACCTTCCGAACCCAAAGTGTAAGTCATGGGACCCAAAATACTCGCGGTAGACGACAGCAGGACCATCCGTCTGGTCATAGCGAAGGCCTTCAAGTCCTTTGATTGCGAAGTGCTGGAAGCCTGCAACGGGGTCGAGGGACTGGCCGTCGCCGCGAAGGAGAAGCCGGACCTGATCATCCTCGACGTTTCCATGCCCGTGATGGACGGCTACGAGACGTTGACGAAGCTCAAATCCGACCCAGAACTGCGGGGGATTCCCGTCATCATGCTCACCGCTGAAACCAGCCGCGACAGCGTGGTCAAGATCGCCAAGGCGGGCGTCCGGGATTGCCTGATCAAGCCTTTCAAGGAGGAGACGATCATCGAGCGCGCGGGCCGGGTGATCGATCTGAGGCCGAAGGGCGGCCCCGGAACAAAATCCAAGCGCTTCGACGATCCGCTCAAGATCCTAGTGGTCGACGACAAGCCTGCCATCTGCGAACTCATTTCCGAAGGCCTCAAGGACACATCCTGGACCATCGTTGGAAAACCGGCCCAGGCCGAGGCCTTGGACCACGCCTTCGCCCATCCGCCCGACGCCATCTTTGTCAGCCTTTCCCTGCCGGAGGGCGGGGGGTTCGCGATGTTCCAAGCCTTCCGCGGCAATCTGAAGACAAAGTCGGTTCCGGTCTTCGCCCTATGCGTCAAGACCGCGGTCGAAGACCAGGCCAGGGCGCAGCAGGCCGGGTTCACGGGCATCATCACGAAGCCGATCGACATGGAGGAGCTGAAGAACAAGGTGGCCCGCGCTCTTTCGCTCGACACGTCCTACAGATACTTCCAGCACACGAACGGCGTCCTAAAGATCCTCCTGCCCGCGAACTTCGGCGGCAATGTTGGCAACGAGGTGTCGACCCATCTAAGGGCGAAAGTGTCCGAGGCGGTGGACTCCGGCATCGAAAAGGTGATCTTCGATCTCAGCCAACTCCGGGCCGCGGACATCGCGCTGATCAAACTCGGCCTCGAGGTGATCCAGATCTGCGCCGAACTCTCCCTCAAACTCCGCATGCTTGGCTCGGAGATCGTCAGCCAGGAGTGCAAAAAATATGAGGAGACCGCCGGGTGGCGGTTCGCTTCGTCCTTCGACGAGGCGGTGGCTCAGTTGAGCGCCAAGGAACTCGCGCCCGCCTGAAACCCGGCACGACCACAATGATCCCAAGGCTACAGATCCTCGTGCTGGCGATCCTCGCCGGGGTCTTTCCCGCCTACGGGAAAGACGGTCTAGGGTATCTGGCCATGATCGGTCCGTCGCCCCTGCGGTTTGCCAAGCGGGTTGAGGATTCCGTGGTCGAGCCGCTGCCCCCGGCGGACAAGGAGGTGGCGCCGAAGGAAGTGGTGTTGCCGATCGCCGTCGATCCGCCGGTCGCGACCGCGGTGGAGACCCTCCCGGGCAAAGCCCCTAGAATGGACGAGATCCCACCGGGTGGATTGGTGCCGGCGGCGGCCCCTGCCCAGGACCCTGCGGCCGTGTCGCCCTATCAACTGCTTCAGTATCTGCTTAAGCCGGGATCGACGAATGCCGTCCAACCGGTCGTGGTCCTGCCCCCAGTCAACTTCGCTCCGCCCGTTTCGTCGGCGCAGCGTGCATCCAGTTCGGCCACATTCCAGAAAGGACCCTAAAGTGAGTGCGTCCATTTTGATCCGTCGTCTTGCGGCCTCGTTGCTCGCGGGACTTTCCGTGCTCTGGATCGGCATCGCCCCCGGCAGTGCAGTCGCGTCGTCGTCGCCTGATCCGGATGACTCCATCGCCCAGGCCATTGAGAAGGCCCGGAACCTTGCCCGGTCCAGTCCTGCCCTCGTTGATCCCGGCGCTCCGGCGGCTCCGCCAAAACGGGTCCTCGCTGTCGATCAGCCCGTCACGGGCCCTGCGCCGAAGCTCAACATGATCGACGGCGGCCGCCGCCTCGAGAACACGAACCTCTACCAGATCCAGCAACCGGCGGTGGTGCATACTTCGAAGGATTTCCAGGGCGACGTCGACTACGCCCGCGAGCAGCGGAGGAACAAGGAATTCGTCTTTGCCGAACAGACACTCCTGAAGCTGATGGCGGCGGACGCTCCCGCGGACATCCACCAGAAGGCGCTGATGGAGCTGGCGCTTCTGGCGCAGGACCAGACCAACGTCACTCGCGCGCTCCAGATCTTCAGCCAATACACGAAACGATTCCCGGACGACGAAAGGCTTCCCGAAGTCTACCTGATGCAGGGGCTGCTTTATCGGGAAACGGGGGCGCTGAACCAGGCCCTGAACCGCTTCTACCTCGTGCTGAGCAGCGCCGTTCAGCTCAAGCTCGAGGAGATCGCCTACTACCAGCGGCTGGTGCTGCAGGCCAAAGCGGAGATTGCCGACACTCTGGTTATCCAGGGAAAGATCGATGAAGCGGCCGAGACCTACTCGCGCTTGCTCGCCCTCGGCTCGGACCAGCTCAACCGACCGCTCATCCACTCAAAACTCGTCCGATGCTATTTCCAGCTGGGAAAGAAGACCGAGGCCGTGACCGAAGGAGAACAGTTCCTTCTGAAGTATCCAGACGCGGCGGAGATGCCCGAAGTGCGGTTCATGGTTGCGGAGGTCTACAAGCAGACGAATCGCAATGGGGAGGCGACCAAACACACGCTCAAGCTTCTCCAGTCGCAGCAAGCCGTCGGGGCCAACCAGGGTTTGTGGGCCTACTGGCAGCAGCGCACCGGGAACGACATCGCCAACCAGCTCTACAAGGACGGCGATTACATGAACGCGCTTTCCGTCTACGGATCCATTTCGCAGCTCGGCACCAATGTCGCCTGGCAGCTCCCGGCGATGTATCAGATGGGACTCATCTACGAGAGGCTTTCGCAGACCCAGAAGGCATCGGAGATCTACGCAAAGATCATCGGCCAACAAAAGGGAACCGTTCCCGGCGACAACGCGGTCGCGTCGGTCGTCGAAATGGCGCGCTGGAGGAGCGACTACCTGAAGTGGATCGAGAAATCTGCGATTGATCGCGAACTGTTCCGTGTCGGAGCCACGACCAATTCGGCTGCATCCCTATGATCAACCTTGCCGAAATGAAAGCCGGCCTTCAGGCGCACCTCGGCCTGGCCCGCGAAGTCCTTGCCCTCGTCGAACGGGAAGGACAGGCGCTCCGCTCGCAGGACGGTTCCGCCTCGTTCGAAAGCCATCCGGCGAAGAAAGCGCTTTTGGCCCGCCTCGAGGAATCCGTGGTCAAGCTGAAGGAACACCGGTCCGAGTGGACCCGCCTCGATCCAGCAACCCGGTCCGCCAACGCCGACATCAACCAGCTCATCCGCCAGAACCAGGATCTCACCATGAAGATCATCGTCCTGGACCGCGAAAACGAGCAGGCGCTCCTCCGTCGCGGGCTGGTTCCGGCGCGCGAGATCCCTTCGGCCAACCGCCAGCGCCCGCATTTCGTTGCTGACCTTTACCGCAGACAGGCCCGAGTCTAGGCCTTGAAATGTCGATCGAGAAAATCATCGTGCTCGAGGATGACCTGATCATCCGCAAGCACCTCGAACAGCAGTTACGCAACCGGCGCTACGACGTGGCTGCAGCGTCCACCATCGCTGCAGCCCAGGAACTCCTGTCCAAGGACACCTTCGACCTCATCTTCGTAGACGTCTCGCTCCCGGACGGACTTGGAACGGATCTGCTCAAAGAGCTCCAGACCCGCCCGGTGCGGCCCCTCGCCGTCGTCGTCACAGGAAACGCCTCCGTGCAGATGGCCGTGGATTGCATGAAGGCGGGAGCCTTCGACTACCTGATCAAGCCGTTCTCCTCCGACCAGATCGACGTCATCCTGAAGAAGGCCGAGGACTTCAACCAGATCCTCAAGGTCAACCAGTTCCTCAGCCATGACGACGACGCTGACAGCGGCTACGAGCTGATCGGTCAAAGCAAGTCGATGGAGAGGCTCCGTGGGCTGATCCAGCGGGTCGCCCCCACCCAGGCGACAGTCTTGATCCAGGGCGAAAGCGGCACGGGCAAGGAGCTCGTGGCTCGTGCGCTCTTCCGCCAGAGTCCTCGCGCCGGCGCTCCTTTCATCAAGATGAACTGCGCCGCGGTGCCCGAGAACCTCATCGAGAGCGAATTCTTCGGCCACGAGAGAGGGGCCTTCACCGGGGCGATGAACAAACGCGAAGGCCGGTTCGAACTCGCCCACGGCGGCACCATTCTTCTCGACGAGATCAGCGAGGTTTCCCTCCAGGTGCAGGCCAAGCTCCTCCGCGTCCTTCAGGAGCGCGAGTTCGAGCGCGTTGGCGGCAGCCGCACGATCAAGGTCGATGTCCGCGTCCTCGCCACGACCAACCGTCGCCTGGAGGAGAGCGTGGAGAAGAAGGAGTTCCGCCAGGATCTTTTCTTCCGCCTCAACGTCGTGCCCATTCCCGTCCCGGCATTGCGCGATCGTTTGGAGGATGTGCCTGTTTTGGCGCAAAAGTTCATGCTTCGGTTTTCCCGCAAGCACGGCGTGCGCGTGAAGGGGATTTCTGAGGAAGGCATCAAGGCGCTCATCACCCACTCGTGGCCCGGCAACGTCCGCGAGCTGCAGAACGTGGTCGAACGTGCCGTCATCCTTTCCGACGAGGGCGGCATGATCGGACGTGATCACCTCGGCCTTGGACCCGGACCCACCGTGAGCGAAGTGAGGGCCTACGACTCCGCTGTGACCATCATCCCATTGCCGGGAACCGATGTCGTCGGAGCCCCCGTCCTGGGAACCCCGGATCAACCGGTCGTGCCCTTGTCCGAGCTCGAAAAACACGCGATTTTCCACGCCCTTGAGCACACCAAGGGCAACCGCACCCACGCCGCCAAGCTTCTCGACATCAGCATCCGGACTCTGCGGAACAAGCTGAACGAATACGGCGTGGCCTCCCGCGACGAAGTCGACGCCGCAGTGGCGGAGTAGGAGATGGACGAGGATCGCCGAAACCCCTTCGGCGATGTGGGGGAGGCGGGCAATCGGCGCCACAACGACCTCCGACAAGGAACGCTCAGGCCAAGGGCAACTTGCGAATCTCTTCGCGCAGCGCTCGAAGCACTTTGGCGACTTCCGCTGCGGGATCGTAGTCCTTCCGTTTCATCGAAAGTGTCTCGATGGGCAGATAGCCCCGATAGCCGCTGGCATGGATGAGTTTGACCAGTTTTCCAAAGTCCACGGCCGGCGACGCCATCGTGCTGCCCAGGGTCTCCTTGATCTGCCAGTTGACCGCGTGGGGCGCCATCAGGGCGATGTCGGCATAAGGGTCCTCCGTGAGATACATGCCGGTATCCACCAAGGGGCCGCACCAGGGATGGTCGACGCGGTTCAGAAGGCTCAGATGCTGGGGCCCCGAGCTCAGGAAATCGCCGTGGTTCTGCACGGCGACGATCACGCCAAACTTCGCGCCATGTTCGGCGCACTCGCGCACCGAGTCCGCCATCCAGGCCTCGACATCGTTCCGGGCCGCGTTGCCTGAGGCCGATTGCCAGTCCTTGTGCGGCGGCTGCGGCCCGGCGAAGACCCGCACGACCGGCGCGCCCAGCCTCGCGGCCACTTCGATCCAGTTCTTGGCCAACTCCACGCCCGCAGCGCGAACGGCCTTGTCCGCAGTCGCGAAGTCGTTCCGCACTCCCGTCCCGCTGATGTCGATGCCGAGATCGTGGGCATGGCGCTTGATGCGGTTCACGTAGGCGTCCGTCGGCGCCTTGGGGTAGCCGGGAAAAAAGTAGCCCGTGAGATCGACGGCCTCGATGTCGTGCTTGGCGCAGTAGTCGCAGACGCCGAAGAGGTCGATGCCCTTGCTGGCGTCCTTCATGTTCGCGTTGAGCGGTTCAAGGAACGAAAACACATTCAGCGAGGGACGCAGGAATGGACCGCCGACCCGTGTGATAGGCATGACGGCGGCTGCGGCGTCCATGGCCGGGCTGGCCAGAGCGGCGGTCGCCGCTAGCAGGGCCGCGCTTTTGAGGAACTCTCGACGGCTTGGAAGGGCGTTCATGATTCGGTCGTCCGATGGTTTTGTGGTGGTGCCGCCGATGCGGGCAACCTCAAGGGGATCACCCGGTTTGAAGCGAGCGAACGGCGTGGCCAGAATGATAGGCCGAGATCGTGAAGATTCGCTCCGGAAATCTTCCGGGCCATGCGGCCGCGGGAGTCGCGCCTGCCAGCGATGCGGGTGGCGAAGAAGACGCGCCGATCGCCCTTGCTCACACAGCCGATGAACCAGCCGAGGTTCGCGATGTCCGCCCTGGCGTCGCCGCCTGTGCCGGTCTTGCCGAAGAGGGTTCGTCCCGCGTCGTCGTGCGCCAGCTCCATCAACGCGCGCGTGGTCTTCTGGGCGCGTTGGCTCACCGACAACTGGTCGGTCCAGAGGCGCCGGAGAAACGCCACCTGCTCCTCGGCCGAGATCCGCAGCGTGCTCTCCAGCCAGAAGATGGTGCCGCCACCGCTGGTGTCGTGGGTGCCGTGGTCCGTCAAGCGCTCCTTGCCGATGCGGTGGGCGACTCCGCTGTGTTCCACTAAGCTCCGCGCGACGATCACCCCGCCAAAAAACCTGTTCGGAATCCCGTCACTCTCTTGACTACCCTCATAGGCGCTGGAGCGCATGGTTAGGCGGCATCTTTTTGTTGGCGCGCATGGCAACTTCTCCGAATGAGTATCCCGGCAATCGCTCCGACTGCTGCCGGGCCAGTGACGAGAGTGAAGTAAGTAAGAATCGAGATGCTCGCATAAAGGAAAACATCCCAACGCGCAAACATCGTGCGATAACCAGACCACTCTCCGACGCAGACGCCGACAACGACCGCGAGCACGACCGCCAGCGGAAGGGCAACCCATGAGCGCCGCCCGGTGACGAGGCCGAACGCCAAACCGCCGCCGAACAGAATCGCCGCAATGATGATGAACTCGAACATACGAGACGCGCGATGCCGCCTAAGACGTTATTCGATTGCGCCCCGGTGCAGCTTATCACGCAGGGTGGCAGCCGATTGGTTTTCCTTTTCTCCTGAGATAGGGAGTTTGGCCCACTTTGGCCATCAGCTTCATGCAGCCCATCACGCGCCGCCGCTGTCCTCGCCCAAGCACGTCTCAATCCGTCACACCGGCCGGGCCTTGAAGATCTCCACGTCCACGCCGGGGCTGCAGATCATGTGGTCGGGCGGTTTGGCGAATTGCTTGATCCCGTTCCAGACCAGCGGCGCCTGATACCAGTGGCCGACGTCCGCCGCCGCCAGTGGGTAAGGTTTGTGGTGGACCTGTCCGATCTGGAGCCGTCCACCCTTCAGCGCGAAGTAATGGTAGCGTTCGAGGAGGAAGAATTCCAGCGACCCGGGCTTGGCCTCAGGAAGTTCCTCACGGATGCGGTAGCCCATTTTCTCGCGGCATTCTTCGCCACGACGGGCGGCGTGCCAGAGGACCTTTGTGCCGGTGCGCTCGAACTGGATTTCAGCCGAGAAATAGTTCAGGCCGAACAGGCCCCGGCCGAGCCAAGCGGCCAACCGGCTGTCGGTGTCGAGCGACAGGAACCAGACGCCGGGACGCCCGTTCGCGTCGTGGACGTAGGTCCTGAGGTTGATCTCGTTGAAATTGGAGATTCCGGGCATGGCTGGCAGGCCTCGGAAGCGGACGCCGCACATACGGAACGGGACGATGGCGACCCATGCCTTGCCGTCGTGGAGGTCGAGGGTCAGGCCTTGCGGGATCAGATGCGCGATCCAGCTGGGCTCGCAGGACCAATGCAGGAAGAGGAGCTCCTCCCAGCGTTGATACATCCTGGGTTTTTGCTCCGGCCGCATCCGAGCGGCGAGTCGCTGTTCAAGACTCGGAACCATGAGCCGCGGAGAATCGGGAGAGCCGGTTGAAAGGGGAAGCATCAATATGGTCTTTCGTGAAGGACAGCCCGGCCCGGAAGAGCGTGGGTCCTGGCCCTTGGACAAGGTTGCCTACCATCGGATCCTGGCTGGCAAGATTTGCCACCCCAATCGACCCAAAATCCGGGGCAATCCCTCGTTTCCCGCAGGAAATGCCCGGTGGCACCGGCGCTGCTAAGCGGTTCGGTGGACTCTCTATGGTTGAAGGCCTATTCAGCGGAACAAACTACCTCGCGGCCAAGCGGCTGCTGGATGCGACTGCCCTGAGACAGGAGGCGATCGCCGGCAACTTGGCCAATGTCGAGACGCCGGGCTACCGCCGGATGGATGTCTCGCCTTCCTTCGAAGCCGAGCTCAGGCAGGCCATCGGCTCGGGAGACGTTTCGGCCATGAAAACCGCGCAGCCGAAGCTCGCCGTCGATGCGACGGCGCGATCTAGCCGGCAGGACGGCAACACCGTGATCCTCGAAAGCGAACTCCTCAAACTGAACCAAAACTCCGTGGAACACGCCATGGAGACGCAGATGATCACCGGCAACTTGATGCGCATGCGCCTCGCGATCACCGGCAGGGGCTGATTCTCATGTTGAACCTCATTCCAGGAATAGAGAGCACGTCCTCCGCGCTCAACGCGGAACGGATCCGCATGGACGTGGTGTCGCAGAACATTTCCAACGCGCAGGTCACCAAGGGTCCAGACGGCCAGCCCTACCAGCGACAACAGGTTGTCTTCCAGACCGTGCTCGACTCCCAGCTCCAGGGCGGCGCAACGGTGCAGATACCCACGATTTCCACGGACCACCGGCCTCCCATCCTCGTCTACCGGCCGGGACATCCCGACGCCGATCCACGCGGAATGGTGGCGATGCCGAACATCAACATCCACGAGGAGATGGTCGACCTGATCGCGTCGTCGCGTTCGTTCGAGGCGAACCTCGCCGTCGTGAAGTCGGCCCGGTCTCTCGCCATGCAGACCCTTTCCATCGGCAAGCGTTGACGAACTGAACCGCGATGGACCCGATCTCGCTCATCCGTCAGACGCCGCCCGGCATGCAGGCCCTTGGCGCCGGCAACCCCGCGCTCCAGCGGGCGATGGATGCCGCGGGCCAGGGGACCTTGGAGCGCATTCCGGAGTCGGTGATGCAGCAGCTTTCCCGTCCTGCAGCGGGCCACATCCAGGGCGCAGGCGGTCCGGGCACGGCGTCGTTCGAGAACATGCTCGGCGGACTCGTGAAGGACGTGGCGGCCAAACAGGCCCAGTCCAGCGCGACGGTCAACGCCCTCCTTGCCGGAAAAGACGTGCCGCTCCACCAGGCGATGATCGCCTCGGAGGAAGCCAGCGTCTCCTTTCAGCTCATGGTGGAGGTCAGAAACAAGCTCTTGGAGTCGTATCAGGAACTCATGCGGATGCAGGTGTAAGCGATGAACAATCTTTCGCAATTCGGCCGCCAGCTGGCGGTCATCTGGAAACAGATCGGGCTCAACCAGCGCATCAGCATCGTGCTGGCGGGGGTCGCCGTGATCGCCGGGCTTTCCACGCTCGCGTGGTTCTCCGGCCGACAGGATTTCTCGCTGCTTTATGGACGCCTCGACGAAGCCGAGGCCGGGAAGATCGTGGCCTCGCTCGAAGAGTCCAAGACCCCTTACCAGATCAAAGCCGGCGGCAGCATCTACATCCCCGCGGACCGGGTGCACCAGATGCGGATGCAGCTCGCGGCCAAAGGTCTTCCCCAGGCCCAGGGCGGCAGCGGATACGAGCTTTTTGACAAGGCGAACTTCGGGATCTCGGACTTTGCCCAGCGGCTGAACTTCAAGCGGGCGGTGGAAGGCGAGCTCGCCCGGACCATCGGCCAGTTGGAGCAGATCGAGTCGTCGCGGGTGCAGATAGTCCTCCTCGAAAACCGGCTCCTCATCGACCAGCAACGCAAGCCCACCGCGTCCGTCTTCATCAAGGTCCGCGGCAACGCGGACCTCCCGTCGTCCGCCGTGAACTCCATCCGGTTCCTTGTCGCGAACGCCGTCGAGGGG
>Ga0163144_10014665_pt1 | contig 16250 bp, 24 predicted proteins | sample OliLak19BULKMAT1_FD_123175 | JGI IMG/M metagenome (GOLD analysis project Ga0163144, IMG submission 123175) | Freshwater microbial mat bacterial communities from Lake Vanda, McMurdo Dry Valleys, Antarctica - Oligotrophic Lake LV.19.BULKMAT1 | ecosystem: Environmental > Aquatic > Freshwater >... | reverse complement strand
CAGGCCATCCGCGACGGCGAGAACCGCGTGCTCTTCAGCGGCTACGCCACCGCGCACTTCAAGCTCTTCGTCTTCGTCGTCGCCGCACTCATCGCCGCCGTCGGCGGCGCGCTCTACACGCCGCAAGTCGGCATCATCAACCCAGGCGAGATGCAGGCGGACAAATCGCTCGAAGCCGTCGTCTGGGTCGCCGTCGGCGGCCGCGGCACGCTGCTCGGGCCGATCATCGGCGCGATCAGCATCAACGCCCTGAAGAGCTGGGCCACCCGCGCGTATCCGGATCTCTGGCTCATCATCCTCGGCGGCCTCTTCATCCTCGTCGTCCTCTTCCTTCCCGGCGGCATCGTGAGCATCCCCGCGCGCCTGAAATCCCTCTGGCAAAAATTTGCCGCCCGCCGCGTGAGTGTCGGCACCGACACGCCCGCGACCCCCACCCCGCAACCCACCTCCGCGAAGTCCTAGCCCGCATAGGACGCACGCTCACGCAAGCTCACCGCCTGTCCGCCGACAAACGCCGGAAAAAGGACGCAGAAAGCATGAAATATGCGGGCTAATTCCAATTTGCTTTCCAGATGAACCGAATTGTAGCGGAACGGCTTCCCGTTCCGGGCGGGAGCCGAAGCGGCTCCGCTACGAAATCAGTCTCACCTCGAAAGCAATCCAGAATACGCTGCCGGTCTCCCAACTCTCAACGTTCAACTCTCAACGGCGCCGCGTAGCGCGCATCCATGCCTCATCCCCTGCTCAGCGTCGAGGACGTCTCGAAAACTTATGATGGCTTCAAGGCCATCACCAATCTCACCTTCTACCTCTACGAGGGCGAGCTGCGCACCGTCATCGGTCCCAACGGCGCCGGCAAATCCACGTTCTTCGATCTCATCACCGGCCGCGCCAAGCCCGACAAGGGCAAGCTCGACTTCGGCAGCGATCCCGCCGCCAGCCACGACCTCACCGAGCTCAACGAATACGAGATCAACCGCCTCGGCATCGGCCGGAAATTCCAGACACCGAGCGTCTACACCGAGCACACCGTCTGGGATAATCTCGTGCTCTCGCTCAAAGGTCCGCGCGGTGTATTCGCTTCGCTGTTTCACCGACTGACTTCCACCGACCGCGACCGCCTCGAAGAGATTCTCAAAACCGTCCGCCTCGACGCGAAGCGCGAATGGAAAGCCGGCCTCCTCGCCCACGGCGAGAAGCAGTGGCTCGAGATCGGCATGCTCCTCGCCCAGGATCCGAAAGTCCTCCTCGTCGACGAACCCGCCGCCGGCATGACCGACGATGAGACCGATCGCACCGGCGAACTCCTCCTCTCTCTCGCCGGCAAGCACAGTCTCATCGTGATCGAGCACGACATGGCCTTCGTGAAACAGATCGCCCGCAACGGCCAGGTCACGGTCCTCCACCAAGGCACTGTCCTCTGCGAAGGAAAATTCGACGAGGTCCAGGCCGATCCCAAAGTCCGCGAGGTTTATCTAGGGCGCGGCAAACACGGCACGCGCTGAGGCGCGAACGCTCAACGCTCAACGTTTAACGCTTAACTCTCAATGACCCAAACCACGCCCATTCACTTGAGCGTTGAGCGTTCAGCGTTAAGCGTTGAGCGTTCCCAGCCGCTCCTGCGGCTGGCAGGCATCGAAACCTACATCGGCGGCTCACGCATCCTCCGCGGCGTCGATCTGGAGATTCACCCCGGCGAAGTCGTCGCGCTCATGGGCCGCAACGGCGTCGGCAAAACCACCACGCTCCGCTCCATCACCGGCGTCCTCCCGATTCGAGCCGGCTCGATCACTCTCGCCGGCCAGCCGATCGACAAGCTGCCGATGGATGTTCGCGCCCGCGCCGGCATCGGTTACGTGCCGCAGGGCCGTGACATTTTCCCGCACCTCACGGTCGAGGAGAACCTCCAGATCGGCCTCGTCGTCCACGGTCGCAAAGGCGCCGAGGCCAAGGCCGGCCTCGATCGCGTCTTCGGCCTCTTCCCCGTCCTCAAGGAAATGCTCTCGCGCAAAGGCGGTGTCCTCTCCGGCGGCCAGCAGCAGCAACTCGCCATCGGCCGCGCGCTGCTCACGAATCCAAAGCTGCTGATCCTCGACGAACCCACCGAGGGCATCCAGCCGTCGATCATCGATCAGATCGGCGACACGCTGAAGAAACTGAAGGCGCCCGCCGCCCCCGCCGCGATCATCGACCGCGCCGCGCAAGACGTGCGCGAGATCACGCAGGCCGTGCAGCAGCTCAAACAGGAGCAGTCGCTCGCCATCCTCCTCGTCGAACAGTTCGTCGATTTCTGCCGCGAAGTCGCCGATCGTTTTTATGCGATGGATCGCGGCGTGGTCGTCATCTCCGGCCCCATCGCCACCCTCACCGACGAAGTCGTGAAGGAGCATCTGCAGGTTTGATTTTTTAACCGCTAATCTGCGCTAATTCTCGCTAATCAAAACGTGTTGGCTTGTTTTTCATCAGCGTCGATGAGCGAAGATTAGTGGTTTCATTCCCCATGCATTTAACTCCCCGCGAACGCGAAAAACTCCTCATCGTCGTCGCCGCCGATCTCGCCCGCCGTCGTCAGGCCCGCGGCGTGAAGCTCAACTACCCCGAGTCGATCGCGATCATCACCTACGAGATCATCGAAGGCGCCCGCGACGGCCGCTCCGTCGCCGATCTGATGAGCTTCGGCACCACCATCCTCAAGCTCTCCGACGTCATGGAAGGCGTCGCCGACATGATCCATGAGGTCCAGGTCGAGGCCACGTTCCCTGACGGCACGAAGCTCGTCACCGTCCACCACCCCATCCGCTAGTTCCGACTCTCGTCACGCGTCACATGCCACTCGTCACTCGTTTGATTCCCGGCGAAATCATCCCCGCTGAAGGCGAGCCGCTTCCGGCCAACCTGAACCTCGCGACCGCGACCATCGACGTCACCAACACCGGCGATCGCCCGATCCAAGTCGGCTCGCATTATCATTTCTTCGAGACCAACACCGCGCTCCACTTCGATCGCGCCGCATCCCGCGGTTTTCGTCTCAACATCCCTGCGGGCACCGCCGTCCGTTTTGAAGCGGGCGATACGAAACGCGTCGAACTCGTCGCCCTCGCCGGCCTCCGCGAAGTCTACGGTCTGAACGCGAAAATCAACGGCAAGCTCGATGTGAAAAGGCCAACCAAAGCAAGGAATGTGGAAAGCCGGAAAGCTGGAAAAAAACGCTGAGCCCTTCCGTTTCCTGCTTTCCAGCTTTCCACATTCAATCCCTTCCGCCCTCCCCATGGCCTTAAAACTTTCCCGCCGCCAATACGCCGAGATGTTCGGCCCGACCGTCGGCGATCGCGTGCGCCTCGCCGACACCGAGCTCTTCGTCCAGGTCGAGCGTGACCTCATCGCGGAGGGCGGCGGCTACGGTAACGAGATCAAGTTCGGCGGCGGCAAGGTTATCCGCGATGGCATGGGCCAGTCGCCCACCGCGCTCGACAAGGATTGCCTGGACCTCGTCATCACCAACGCCCTCATCCTCGATCCGATCCTCGGTATCATCAAAGCTGATATCGGCATAAAGCACGGGGTCATCGTCGGTATTGGCCACGCCGGTAATCCCGGTATCCAGTCCGGTCTCGGCTCCGCCTACGGCGATCCGAAAACGAAGAAGAAGCACGCGATGACCGTCGGCGCCGCCACGGAAGTCATCGCCGGCGAAGGTCACATCGTCACTGCCGGCGGCATCGACACCCACATCCATTTCATCTGTCCGCAGCAGATCGACGAAGCCCTCAGTGCCGGCATCACCACCATGCTGGGCGGCGGAACGGGCCCGGCGCACGGCACCTTCGCCACGACCTGCACGCCGGGAAAGTGGAACCTGCACCGCATGCTCGAGGCCGCCGAGGCCTACCCGATGAACCTCGGCTTTCTCGGCAAGGGCAACTGCGGCACCGCCGCCCCCCTCCGCGAGCAGATCCTCGCCGGCGCGATCGGTCTGAAGCTGCACGAAGATTGGGGCACCACGCCGGGCGCCATCGACGTCTGCCTCGGCGTCGCCGACGAGCTCGACGTCCAGGTCGCCATTCACACCGACACGCTCAACGAATCCGGCTACGTCGACGACACGATCGCCGCGTTCAAGGGCCGCACGATCCACACGTTTCACTCGGAAGGCGCCGGCGGCGGCCACGCCCCCGACATCATCCGCGTCTGCGGCGAGGCGAACGTCCTCCCGTCGTCCACCAATCCGACGCGTCCTTTCACCGTGAATACGATCGATGAGCACCTCGACATGCTCATGGTCTGCCACCACCTCGATTCAAAGATTCCCGAGGACGTCGCGTTCGCCGAGAGCCGCATCCGCCCCGAGACGATCGCCGCCGAGGATTGCCTGCACGACCTCGGCGCGATTTCGATGATGTCGTCCGACTCACAGGCGATGGGCCGCATCGGCGAAGTCATCATCCGCACGTGGCAGACCGCGCACAAGATGAAGACCCAGTTCGGCGCCCTCGCGGATCCGAAAGGAAAACTCCACGCCGCCGCCGACAACTTCCGCGCGCTCCGCTATCTCGCGAAATACACCATCAACCCCGCGATCGCGCACGGCATCAGCCACATCGTCGGCTCGCTCGAAATCGGCAAACTCGCCGACCTCGTGATTTTCAAGCCCGCGCTCTTCGGGGTGAAACCCGAGACCGTCCTCAAGGGCGGCTTCATCGCCTGGGCCAACATGGGCGATCCCAACGCCTCGATCCCCACGCCGCAGCCCACGTTTTACCGCCCGCAGTTCGGCGCCGCCGGCAAGGCGCTCGCCTCAACCAACATCACCTTCGTCAGCGAAGCCTCGCTCCGCCAAGGCAAGCTTCGCGACCTCGGCCTCGCGCGCCGCCTCGAACCCGTGAAACGCTGCCGCAAAGTCGGCAAACGCGACATGGTGCTCAACGACGCTCTCCCCAAAATCGAAGTCGATCCCGAGACCTACACGGTGAAAGCCGACGGCCGCATCCTCACCTGCGCGCCGGCCAAAGTGCTGCCGCTGGCGCAGCGCTACTTCCTGTTCTGACAAATTCTACGAGTGTTCGTAGGCTGAGAGAAAATCTTCGCGCGAGATATTCGATTGCCGAAGAATCAGCCGGAGGGTCGAGCTTTTGATTTGAGCATGATTCGGCAGAGTCAGCGGCGTCCGGATGCCGTCCGAATTTTGCCGCAACATCGCGATATGCTCCCGCTCGCGCACCAACTCAAACCCCAGTGTTTTCAGTGCGCGCAACACCCGCGCTTTTGGCGCATCAATGGGAAATTTGGCCATGCGCCGCGAACCCGATCAAACCATCGTCTCGGCCACGAACGCATCGAGCATCGGAGTTTCCGGTTCGAGCACTTGGGGTCCAAACGTCTCGACATGAAACTTGAGCGCCGAGCGGACATCCTGCATTGCCTCCTCAAAGGTGTTTCCCTGACCGACCACGATTCCTTCGATGCCGACGGGATAGGCGACATACCCATCAGCATGTTTTTCGACGATGATCTTGAAGGTCTTCATGCGAACGCAGTTTCCGCAGGACTTGGTGAAACACAAGTGCGCGGATGCACCCCAACCGCGCACGGGTGCATCTCCGAGGTTGTCGGTGGATCGCACCTGCATCTGTAGGCAGCTCGCTTGCGAGCACTCAGCGACCGGAGCGCTCGCAAGCGAGCTGGCCTTCGTTCAACTCGGAGATGCACCCCCGCGCACCCACGACCGGCATTTGCTTTTCCGTTCATCGTCTCGCCGTGAAAAACAGGATGACGCCGAATTCATCACGCTCGACCGCAGTGTCTGCCTCCGGGACGCCGGCAGCGGCGAAGATGCGGCGAAAGTCCGCCTCCTTCCGTTGCAGGAAGAAATCAAGTTTATGATCCAGAGGTCATGGCGATGTAGAGCGCCTGAGCCGTCTGAACTACGAGCACTTAGCTGGGATCATAATGCGCGATGAATTCGAGCATCGCCGGTGGCACCGGCATCAATCGCCCCGCAATTTTCAAACAGATTTCTTGGTCGCCGATGGCGACCAACTCGCAACCACGAATAAAAAAGAACCGCAGCGAAAGACTCATGAGGTTTATCCGTGGCCAGACGAAGATTTCGAATGCCTCAAACGGAAGAAGCTCACGAAAATATTTCATCCGCGCCTCACTGGTGTGCAGCGTTATGCCCTCCAGACCGCCAGCCCGCGCCAACAACTCTTCGCGCGCCTCGCCGGTCCACGCGAAAAATTCCGCGAAGTAGGCACCGCCGAGCGCGTTGGTCTTACCGAGCGTGACGAGGCGTTTTATAGCGAAAAGCCGGTCACGGCGCGCAAGGCAATTGGCGAAGCTTCGCTCCGTCCGGTGGTCTTCAGCGGCTTTCACGGAGGACTTGAAGAACATCGCCGACGGTGCGGAGGCTCGCGAGGCGCGGCTCCGGGATGCGGACGTCAAATTCACCCTCCGCTAGGCAGACCAATTCCACCACATCGAGCGAGTTCGCCTCCAAGTCTTCGATGAAGCGCGACCCGAGGGTAACTTTGTTTTTATCTCGTCGCAGCACCTCAGCGACGAGTTCGATGACGCGGCTATCGGTTGGTTCACTCATAAACTCAGTAGCGAATCAGTGCTCCACCCCACGTGAACCCGCTCCCGAATGCGACGAGCATAACTAATTGTCCTCGCCTCAAAACTCCGGCTTCGCGCGCCTCCGCCATCGCGAGCGGAATCGACGCCGCCGTAGTGTTGCCACGCGTCTGGATGTTGTTGAAAAACTTCTCCGGCGGGAGGCCTAGGCGCCTTCGAACTGTTTCATTGATTCGAAGATTGGCCTGATGCGGCACAATCAAATCTACCTCATCGAGCTTTCTTCCGGCTTTGGCGAGGACGGCTTTCACCGTCGCCGTCATCTCCGAGACGGCGCGTAGGAATACCCGCATTCCATCCATTACCGGAATCTGTCGCCGGTTTGATAGATCTGTTGGCGTAATCCACGGTCGTCGCTTCTGGTCGAACAACTCCAGCTTGAGGCAGTCAGCTCCGCTCCCGTCTACGTGAAGCGACGACTGAGGATCAAAGGCTCGCTGCCGATCTCAAGTGCGACCGCCGCCGCGCCATCGCCAAAGAGAACCGCAACCTCTTTGTTGGTTTCGGGCACTTCCAGACTGTGCGAGTGAATCTCCGCTCCGACGATCACGATGCGGCGATACAGGCCGCTCGCAATCAGGGCATCTGCCATCACGAGGCTGTAAAGAAATCCCGTGCATTGGTTGCGCACATCCACCACCCCGATATGGGCTAGTCCCAGAATATTTTGGAGATAGACGCCCGAGCCGGGAAAGAAATGATCGGGGCTCAGTGTCGCAAAAAGAATGAAGTCGATGTCTCCGAGTTCCCATCCGGCGTCAGCTACAGCCCGCTTAACCGCATGTGCCGCCATCGCGGCCGTGCCTTCACCCTCAGCCGCAAATCGGCGTTCACGAATGCCGCACCGCTCAACAATCCATGCGTCGGTGACGCCGAGAAACCGCGCCAACTCTTCATTGGGAACGACCCGCTCCGGGAGATAAGCTCCCATTCCCGCAATATGACTGTGCTTTATTTCCATACAGGCGTCGCCATCTCTCCGCTTGTCCCTTGGCTGGCTTTCTACTTCGTCGGGCAAGCGCCAAGCGTGTCAAAAAGAGAGGGCCGCCAAAGCACCGGATTTCGCGATGATGGCCGCGCCTTACAGGGAAATGTTCCAAGGCTCGCGCAATCTATCGGCGTGCGAGGATCCCACCGTTGACGCCGCTTCGGCCGCGGCTACGGTGCCGGCATGAACTGGCAGCAGCACATCGTCGTCGATCCCGCCGTGCTCAGCGGAAAACCGATCGTAAAGGGCACCCGTTTGACGGTGGAATTTGTGCTGGGGTTGCTGGCGCAGGGTTGGAGCGAAGCGGAGGTTCTGCGCAACTATCCGGGGCTGACCCGCGAACAGATTCTCGCCTGCATGGGCTATGCGCAGGAACGCCTGAGCGAGGAAAAAGTGTTCGCCTTGGCGCGCTGACGGCCGACTGCGGCCATGCGTCTTTGCGCCGACGAAAACATGCCCGGCGACAGCGTCGCGGCTTTGCGCCATCAGGGGCATGACGTGCTCTGGGTGAGAGAAACCATGCCCGGCGCGGCTGACGAACAGGTGATCGCCAAGGCGACGATCGAACAACGGGTGTTGCTCACCTTCGACAAGGACTTTGGCGATTTGGTGTTCAACCACGGGAAAAGTGCGGCTGCGGGCATCGTGCTGTTTCGCATCAGCCAGCCCTCGGCCGCCGTGGTATCCGAGGTCGTGGTGCGCGTGCTGGCCTCGCGCAACGACTGGGGCGGCCATTTCAGCGTCGTGGATGATCGCACCGTAAGGATGCGTCCGCTGAAATAGCTCACGAACTTCCCTGAACTGCGGTAAGTTCCGAACCTGATTCTCCCGTGCTGCGTATCGTCCCAGTCTCTGTCGCATCGCCCGATCTCGGACTCTCGGAAATCGCGCTGCGCGTCGAGCGGCTGACGCTTGCAAAACGTCTCTGGCGCGGCACCGCCGAGGACGGCACCGAGTTCGGTTTCGAACTCGAAGCTCCGCTCAAGCATGGCGACACGTTTTTCCAGTCCACCACCGCGCGCTACGTCATCGCTCAGCATCCCGAATCCGTCGTGGAAATCTCGCTCGCGATCGCGCCTTCGGCTGCTGCGGGCATCGGCTGGGCCGTCGGCAACCTGCATCTTGAACTGCAAGCTGAGCCCGCGCGCCTACTCGCCGCCGATGAGCCCGCTGTCCGCCAGCTCCTCGATCGCCTCAAGGTTTCCTATCGCGCCACCACCGCCATTTTCCGCCCCGGTCGCTTTGCCCGCGGCGCACAGCCCACGCATGAGCTCGGCCCCAGCCACACGCACTGACGCCGCCGGTAGCGGAACGGCTTCCCGTTCCGACGGAGGCGAAGCGCCTCCGCTACGCTCAGACGCCGCCTGGCTCGTCGGTCTCCTGCAGGCCGGCGACTCGTTCTACCCCACCGGCAGCTACGCCCACTCCTTCGGCCTCGAAGGTCTCGTGCAGGAAAACGTGATCCGCGACCGCGCGACGCTGCGCGAATTCATCTTCCGCTCAGCGCTGCCCGCCCTGCGCCACGCCGAGCTGCCGCTCGCCGCGCACGCCTACCGGGCCTTCGCCGCCGAAGACTGGAAAGCCATCGCCGAACTCTGCGTTCTCTCCTCCGCACTCAAATCCGCACGCGAGTCGCGCGTCGCGTCCGAAAACATCGGCCGCCAGCGCGCCGAGCTCGCCGCCTCGCTGCACGCCCGTCCGCTCGCGGGGGAGTTTCTGCGCCGCGCCTCCACCGAAAACTGGCCGCACTCCGCCGCCGTTTCCGCCGCCCTTGAAGGCCACACCGCCGGCGCGCCGCTCGCCGCCGTGCTCGCCGGCATCTGCTACGCGAGCCTGGCGTCGCTGCTCGCCGCCGCGATGAAGCTCCTCCGCCTCGGCCAGAACGGCGCGCAGTCGTTGCTCACCGAAGCCCTGGCCACGGCGCCGGCGCTGATCGCGGCCGCCTCGACGACCCCGCTCGACGAAATCGGCTGGTTCAACCCCTGGCTCGACATCGCCGCCGCCCGCCACGAATCCGCCGACGCACGGATGTTCATCTCATGACGATCGAGCCGAAGCGCGAAGACGCCAAGGTCCGCAACGTTTCGCGAAGATCGGAACTCCGTGCCTCTTGCCCGCATCTTTTGGCATCCCGGACATTTGCACTCTTTCCTTACTTCCCTTTGCGAACCTTTGCGTCCCTTCGCGTCTTCGCGCTTAATCTCGATAGCTTTCAAGGTGAGACTGATTTCGTAGCGGAGCCGCTTCGGCTCCTACCCGGAACGGGAAGCCGTTCCGCTACAATTCTGCTCATCTTGAAAGCAAATTGGCATTAGCTCCGTTTCACCATGACCCGTCCTCCTCGCATCGGCATCGGCGGCCCTGTCGGCTCGGGCAAGACCATGCTCTGTCTCAAGCTCTGCCAGCGCCTCCGCGAGCGCTACTCGATGGTCGTGGTCACGAACGACATCTACTGCTCCGAAGACGCCCAGTTCCTGATCCAGCAGAGCGCCCTGCCGGCCGAGCGTATTGCCGGCGTGGAGACGGGCGGCTGTCCGCACACCGCCATCCGCGACGACACCACGATGAACGAGCAGGCCTGCCGCGCGCTCGAGGCGAAGTTCGCCCCCGACCTGCAGCTCACGCTGGTCGAGAGCGGGGGCGACAACCTCACCGCCACGTTTTCACCGGAGCTGGTCGACGCCTTCATCTACGTGATCGACGTCGCCGGGGGAGACAAAATCCCCCGCAAGGGCGGCCCGGCGATCCGTTTCAGCGATCTGCTCATCATCAACAAAATCGACCTCGCCCCGCTCGTCGGCGCCGACCTCGGCGTGATGGAGCGCGACGCCAAGATCCAGCGCGGCGTGCGGCCGTTCCTGTTCTGCGATCTCAAGCGCGAGCACAACCTCGACGCGGTCATCGCGTGGATCGAGCAACAGGTGCTGTTCGCTCAAACGGCGAAGGCTGACGTCAAATGACCAGCCGCAGAGAGACGCAGAAGGCGCAAAGAAAATCCTCTCTGCCTCGCCGGTATCTCCGGTGTTTTTTTGCGCTTCCTGCGCCTTTTTGCGGCTATTCTCATGGCTGAATTTTCCGGCCATCTCTCGCTGTGTGCCGCCGTCCGCGACCACGGCCGCACCGTCCTCGCGTCCCAGTCGTTTCGCGCCCCGTTTCATATCAGCAAACCTTACTGGGATCCCGACGCCCACGTCCTGCTGATCCAGGTGGTCAACCCCACCGCCGGCATCCTCGCCGGCGATCGGCTCGAGTCGGAGATCCGCGTGGAACCCGCGGCGGCACTCCTCGTCACCACGCCCAGCGCGAGCCGCGTCTTCCAGATGCGCGGCGGCAACGCGGAGAGCCGGCAGCATTTTTCCGTGTCATCCGGCGGCTGGCTCGAAGTCATGCCCGAGCCGCTGGTGCCGCATCGCGGCTCGCGCTATCATCAACGCACGATCGTCGACGTCGAAGCGGGAGGCACGCTCTTCTTCGTCGATCAATGGGTGGCGGGCCGGATTGGTCACGGCGAGGCGTGGTGCTGGGATCGGCTGCGACTGGACCTGACCGTGCGCGTCGGCGGCGAACTCGCCTTGCGCGAACGACTCGACCAAAGCGGCGACGAGCTGCGCGCCCTCGCCGAACTCGCGGGTTCGGGCGCTTCCGCGTGTTTTGCCAACGCCCTCCTCGTCACCTCCGATCCGGCGGCGCCCTGGCGGCCGGCGCTCGCGGCACTGCACCGCGATGGCCTCTGGCTCGGCGTCAGCGCGCTGCGTCGCGGCGGCTGGAGCATCAAACTCGTCGCGCCCGATACGATCCGGCTGCGGCAGGCGCTGCGTGAGGCGCGCCGGATCCTGACACCTCACTTCCCACGATTGAGCTGCGATCCGCGCAAGCTCTGAACGCGCAAGGTGGCGTCACGGCGCAGCAGCCGCCAGCCGACCCACGACGCCACGCTCACGAAGGCGAAACACGCCACCGTGGCCAGCGGATGGTCCGCCAGATGGCTCAGATCCCACGTCAGCTCGTGACCGTCATGCCCGGGATGTGCGTGAGCCAACGTGGCGCTGACGATGAAGGCGACGGAGGGAACGAAGGCGCGTCGGGGATCGATGGTCATCGTGGGAACATCCAAGCAATTCACGTTCCAACCTGCCATCATGAAAACAATCGGTGATAGGAATGGAGAGCGCCGAGCCGACACGTAGCGGAGCCGCTTCCGGCTCCGGCGATACTCCGACGGAACGGGAAGCCGTTCCGCTCCCTCGGACCAGCGGCTCGAGCGGTCGAGTCGCTTCACCGCGATCCCGGAAAACAAAAACGCCGCCCGCGGTGAGGCGGGCGGCGTTGGGCAGAGGGTTTTGGTCGCGTGAACCAGACGAAGCTTAACGCTTCGAGAACTGGAAGCGCTTGCGGGCGCCGGGCTGGCCGGCCTTCTTGCGCTCTTTCTCGCGCGGGTCGCGCTTGATGTGACCCGCCTTCTTGAGCGCCGGACGGAGTTCGGCATTCATCTTCTGCAAGGCACGGGCGATACCGTGAGCCACGGCGCCAGCCTGGCCGGAAACACCGCCGCCCGCCACATTGACGGTCACGTCGATCTTCTCACGCAGGTCGACGACGAGGAGCGGCGCGTAGGCCTGCTTGGAGAAGTTCTCGTGCGAGAAATAGCTGTCGAAGGTGCGGCCGTTGACGGTCAGCTTGCCGGTGCCTTCGGTGAGACGCACGCGCGCCGTCGAGGTTTTGCGGCGGCCGGTGCCGATGAAGATGTTGGCGGGTGTAGCAGCGCTCATGTTCTAGCGGATGATCAAACGGAGATTTTCTGGGGGACGTTGGCCTGGTGCGTGTGCGTCGGGCCGGCAAACACGCGGAGTTTCTTCAGCATCGTAGCGGCGATCCGGTTCTTCGGCAGCATACCTTTCACGGCGTGCATGATGATGAACTCGGGATTACGCTGGCGCTGCTCGGACATCTTCCGGTAGCTCTCACCACCGACGAAGCCGGAGAAGAACATATACTCGTTCTGGACTTCCTTCTTGCCGGTCAGCGCGACCTTTTCCGCATTGATGACCACCACGAAATCGCCGTTGTCGACGCTGGGCGTGTAGGAAGCTTTGTGACGGCCACGGATGATGTTGGCGGCCTTAACGGCGAGACGACCGAGCGGAACCCCTTCGGCATCGATTAGATGCCACTTGGGTTGCACCGTCTCCTTCTTGGCGAGGAACGTTTTCATGCGGAAAAGAGGCCAAGAGCTAAGGTCAAAAACGAGCCTGTCAACGACCTTTTCTCCGCGGGCGCACGATCGTCGTCCAACGCGTCCGCCCGGCGGAAAACCGGCGCGCTCGCCCAAACAACCGTTCTTGTTTCCCGGGTTCAATGTGCAAACGTCGGCCCCATGGCGAACGGTTCGAAATCATTCTGTAATCCGCTCTTGGCCGCTGGCATCCTCGGCCTCACCGGCGTCGCCCTCGGCGCGATGGGCGCACACGCGTTGAAAGCGACCTTGCTCGAGCGCGGCATGACCCAGGCCTGGGAAACGGCGGCGCGTTATCACCTTTTCCACGCGGTCGCACTGGTTGGCATCGCCGCCTGGGTGCGCGTCGCGCCGACCGGCGACGGCGCGCGCCTGATGGCGTGGACGGCCAAACTGTGGTGTCTCGGCGTGCTCCTGTTTTCCGGCTCGCTCTACTGGCTCGCGCTCGGCGGCCCGCGCTGGCTCGGACCGGTGACGCCGTTTGGCGGCATCGCGCTCATGGCGGGCTGGCTCCTGGTGGCGATCGCGGCCTTTGCGAAACGCGGATGAGGTCGCGCGTGCGCAACGGCCTCCCAGCCCGCCGCGTGAGCGGTGGAATGTTGCACGACGGTTGGTCGCACCACCCCTGAACTCACGCCTGGGGCAACACGATCACGGCCGATTCACCACGGATGAGCACGCCCCTCGACCTTCCACCTGCCCTGCGCACGATGCTCGACGCGGTGCGGCGGATCGGACGCCCGCGACTCGTCGGCGGCGGCGTGCGCGACTGGTTGCTGGGGATCACACCGAAGGATTTTGACATCGAGGTCGGCGGCGCCGACTTCGAATCGCTGCACCGCGCGCTCGCGCCGTTCGGATCGACCGATGTCGTTGGCCGCAGCTTTGGCGTGTTGAAGGTGCGCAGCCGCGAAAGCGGCGAGGAATACGATTTCTCGCTGCCGCGCCGGGAATCGAAGACCGGCGCCGGCCACCGCGGCTTCGCAGTCGCGCCCGAACCGACACTGAGCGACGCCGACGCGGCGGCGCGGCGCGACTTCACGGTCAACGCGATCGCGCTCGATCCGTTTACCGGCGAGTTGATCGACCCGCACGGCGGGCAGCGCGATCTGGCGGCGAAGATCCTGCGGCACACCAGCGCGGCCTTCATCGAGGATCCGCTGCGCGTGCTGCGGGCGTTTCAGCTCGCGGCGCGCTTCGATTTCTCGCTCGCGCCGGAAACGGCGGAGCTGAGTCGCCGGATCGCGGACGCGTTTGCCGAACTCCCGGTGGAGCGGGTGTGGGGCGAATGGGAAAAATGGGCGGTGAAATCCGTGCGGCCCTCGCGCGGTCTCACGGTGCTGGAGGAGACGGGCTGGCTGCGACACTTCCCCGAGATCGCCGCGCTGCGCGGCACCACGCAGGAACCCGACTGGCATCCCGAGGGCGACGTCTTCACGCACACCCAGCACTGCCTCGATGCGCTGGTGGCGCTTCCGGAATGGATGACGAGCGAGGCGCCGCGACGGCGACTCCTGATGTTTGGCGTGCTGGCCCACGATTTCGGCAAACCGGCCACGACCGTCTGCGTCGAAAAGCGTGGCACCATGCGCTGGACCAGTCCCGGCCATGAAGCAGCGGGCAGCCCTCTCGCGCAGGCCTTCCTGCGGCGGATCGGCGCGCCGCTGGATTGCGATGCACCGGTCAGCGCGCTGGTGGTGCATCACCTCGCCCATCACCACGGCAAGACGGAGTTCACAGACACGAGCGTCCGCCGGCTCGCGCGCAAGCTCGCGCCCGCCACGATCGACGATCTCGCCACCGTGATGCGGGCCGACGCGAACGGCCGGCCGCCGCTGCCGTCAGCGGAGATTCACCTGCGCATCGATCAACTCGTGGCCAAGGCGCACGCGCTGGCGCTCGCAGATACGGCCCCGAAATCGATCGTGCTCGGCCGCCATTTGATCGCGCTCGGAAAGAAGCCGGGGCCGGACTTCAAGCCGATCATCGACGCGGCGTTCGAGGCGCAGCTCGACGGCGCGTTCGCCGATGAGGCCGGCGGCGTGGCGTGGGTGACGGCCCGCTTGCAAGGGTAGCGGAACGGCTTCCCGTTCCGTCGGAGCCGGAAGCGGCTCCGCTACGGGCGTTTTAGGAATAACCCGTCCTACCCCAAGGCCAGGAGGCCGTGCGCGAAGAGCTCGGCCTTGCCGTGCCGGAGCACGCCGTCGGTGAGAATCCGAGCGCGCAGGCCGCCGCGGCCACGCAGCCAAATCTCGGCGCCGGGCGCGACCACGTCGTTCATCCAATGACAGGGCTTCGCTTCGCTCATGCCTTCAAAATCGATCCCCCCGAGCGAGAAGCGCGTGCCGACCAACTCGGGCAAATGCATGCCCTCGACGATCACGTTGCGGCGAAACGCATCGGCGGACAGCGCCGGCACCGCGAGCTCGCGTTTCGCGGCCTCATACGTCTCCCACGCGAAGAAGGTCACTTGGCCGTTGTAGTCGGGCCGGTAGCCGAAGAAGCGATCGCCCTCGAGTCCCTGCCCCGCGCGGCAGCGCACGTTCGGCAGATCCGTCGTCGCGTGGGTGCCGGCCGGCTGGCCATGGCGGCCAAAGAAATTATGGCCGGGCGAGATGAAGATATGGCGGAGGGTAACGGCGGACTTCACGGGAGCAGATCCGCGATCGCGACCGCGTTGCTTTCCGGACCCACGGTCATCGTTTCGCCGCGGCGGAGGACTCGCCGCTCGCGGTAGCTCTCGCCCTCGGGTTGGCGGTAAGTTTCGAGGCTGCCGTCGACGAGGTTGACGATCCAGTATTCGGGCATGCCTTCGCGCGCGTAGAGCCGGAGCTTGCGCCCGCGGTCGATGACAAGGGAAGAATCGGCGACTTCGACCACGAGCTCGGCAGTGCGCGGATGGCCCTCCAGATAATCGCGTGGAGAACCGCGAACGACCGCCACGTCAGGTTCGGGAAGGGAATCCGAGCCGAGACGAAGCGGCCCTTGAATTCGGAAGACAAAGCCAGTTCCGAATGCCTTCCTCACTGCGTCGTCAACCAGGCTGATCGCGGTCATGTGCGGACTCTTCTGTGGGCTCGTATGCGTGATGATTTCGCCATCGATTAACTCGATGGGATCTTCCGTCGTGAAGATGCCCCGCGCGATCGCCTCCTCGTAGCGATCTACATCCCACAGGAATCGCGCGACCGGCGCCGGTTGCATTGCGGTGTCCATGGCCACCACTGTGCGCACGAAAATCGGCCGCGCAACGGCAAAGCCCGCGACCCGATCTCCTGGGGTGCATCTACCGGGTTGGCGCCGGGAAACCTGCCGAGGGTAGGGGCGGCTCTCCGAGCCGTCCGCGGAGGCCTCGGAGAGGCCTCCCTACCTTGTCCAATCCCACGGGCGACAACT
>Ga0163144_10014664_pt1 | contig 16251 bp, 12 predicted proteins | sample OliLak19BULKMAT1_FD_123175 | JGI IMG/M metagenome (GOLD analysis project Ga0163144, IMG submission 123175) | Freshwater microbial mat bacterial communities from Lake Vanda, McMurdo Dry Valleys, Antarctica - Oligotrophic Lake LV.19.BULKMAT1 | ecosystem: Environmental > Aquatic > Freshwater >... | reverse complement strand
GAGCAGTTGCAGCACCATCTCAAACTGCAGTGTCCCGACTGCGCCCAGCAGCAAACTTCCGCCGCCGATAGGCTTGGACACTTGAATGGCACTTTCTTCACCAAGATGTTGCAGAGCGGCGCGTAACTGTTTGTTGCGCATCGGATCGGCGATCTTGACATTCTGCAAGCTCTTAGGCGCGAAATAAGGCAGCGCCGTAACCTACAGTTTTCCGCCTTCGGGCAGCGTGTTGCCAAGCTGCAGTGTGCCGTGTTTGGGAATTCCGATAATATCTCCAGCGTAAGCCTCTTCAAGCGACTCGCGTCGTTGGGACCGCCGATCTGGTCATCGTTTCACGCGTGTCAGCAAGAATTACGCAAGGCGGCATTGATACGGCTGGCGACGGCAGCCTTGTCGTTCGCACTCCGCTGTTCAGGAATGAGTCGGTGCGCGTCAGCTATCGCTTGCATTTGAATTCACAAGCGCAAGCAGGCACACACCCTTGGCCAATCGCGTTGAGCTTTACGCCCAACACTGTCTAGCAAAATCGGGAACAATTTGCGATCTACATTCCTGTCTGAAAGACGTGTCCGGCATGTTCACGCAGCGCATGAAACTGCACGCTAGGATAACGTTCGGCGGCCACTTCCAACTCTGAAGGGTGTGCCGCGAGAAAGGCCGGAGCTTCCACAACATCGTGCGCGATGCGATGCGCATTGGCGTCGATAAAGCGTTTCAGGGTGGTCGCGTTGTCACAGGTAATCCAGCGTGCGAGCCGATAGCGTGACGGCTCCAGCTTCGCATCGACGCCGTATTCAGACTTGAGCCGATGCAGCACCACTTCAAACTGCAATGTCCCGACCGCGCCCAACAGCAAACTGCCGCCGCCCATGGGCTTGAACACCTGGATGGCGCCTTCTTCACCGAGCTGTTGCAGGCCGGTGCGTAACTGCTTGCTGCGCATCGGATCGGCGATCTCCACATTCTGAAAAATCTCCGGCGCGAAATACGGCAGCCCCGTGAACTGTAGTTTTTCGCCTTCAGACAACGTGTCGCCAAGCCGCAGGGTGCCGTGATTGGGAATGCCGATGATGTCGCCCGCGTAGGCTTCTTCGAGTAATTCACGCCGCTGCGACAGGAACGACACCACCGTGCCCGGACGTATGTCCTTGCCGGTGCGAGAAACGCGCAGCTTCATGCCGCGTTCGAATCTGCCCGAGCACACGCGCAAGAACGCAATGCGGTCACGATGTGCTGGATCCATATTCGCCTGAATCTTGAACACCACGCCAGTGAATGCGGCTTCATCGGGATTGACGACACGTTGCAGCGCGGCGCGCGGCGCAGGCGGCGGTGCCAGATCGACCAGCGCGTCGAGGATTTCACGCACGCCGAAATTATTCACCGCCGAACCAAAGAACAACGGGGACTGTTTGGCATTCAAAAAGCTGGCGCGATCAAACGCCGGACTCGCATCGCGCAGCAAGGAAATCTCGCGCTGTGCCTGCGCATACTCGGCACCGTAGCGCGCCACCGCGACAGGGTTGTCGAGCCCGTCGAGAACTTCGTCGTCCTCGGTGTTCTTGCGGTCTTCGCCTGACTGGAAAATACGCATGCGGTCCAGCCGCAGATCGTACACGCCGCGAAACTCGCGACCCATGCCCACCGGCCAGGTGAAGGGCACAATGTCCATCTTCAATACGCGCTCAATGTCCTCCATCAGGGTGAGCGATGGCATGCCTTCGCGGTCCATCTTGTTGATGAACGTAAGGATCGGCGTATTGCGTGCGCGACAGACTTCGATCAATCGCAGCGTTTGTGCTTCGATACCCTTGCCGCTGTCGATCACCATCAGCGCGGCGTCGACAGCGGTGAGCACACGATAGGTGTCCTCGGAAAAATCCTGGTGGCCAGGCGTGTCGAGCAGATTGATCACGCAATCGCGATATTCCATCTGCATCACCGAGCTGGCCACCGAAATGCCGCGCTCCTTTTCGATTTCCATCCAGTCGGAGGTGGCATGGCGGCGCGCCTTGCGTGCTTTGACGCTGCCGGCGATCTGGATTGCACCTGCGAATAGCAGCAGTTTTTCGGTCAATGTGGTCTTACCGGCGTCCGGATGCGAGATGATCGCGAAGGTGCGGCGGCGTGTGATTTCAGTAGAAAGTGCGGTGCTCATAATGATCGGCTCGCGCGGCACGAATGGCGCGGAACCCAAGGCTGACAAGAGAGGCGCGAATTATCTCATTTGACATGGTGCACCGCTGCGATTTGTGCCGCGCCGCATCACAATTTCACAAAAAGTCCTTGATAATCATGGGTTACTCACGTACAATCCGTTTTGTGCGGTGCAGTAAGTATTGAAACAAAGCAACAACGTTGCATCGCAAATGTTCATCGTCCCTGACCTCCTCGGAAGAATGCAACAAATCTTCCTGTAGCGCTCCTGCTGACAACCCTCGGTTTTTCTTCAGCCTCCGGTTTTTCCTCATGGATTGCGATTCGGTTAGTGCCGGTGTTTTGGCCTGCCGACTTCTGCGTCCTATCGTTCATTCGATCGCGTAGTGTGTTCTGCTGTTTCCGATGACGGACGGCGTGCCTCTTTTCGTAATCAATGCAATTGCATATGAAGCGCGTCCACCGGAATGGCTGCGCGGGAAAACTGAAAAAATGAAATTTGAATCCTTGGGCCTTGCTGCCCCAATTAACCTGGCCATCGCTGCCGCTGGTTATACCGATCCTACCGCCGTGCAAGCACGTGCGATCCCTGAAGCGCTGGCCGGACGCGACCTGATGGTCTCTTCCCAAACCGGTAGTGGCAAAACGGCCGCCTTTATGCTGCCCGCGTTGCAGTTGCTGACCGAAGCACACCCCGTCGTTGGCCGTGGCCCGCGCGTGCTGGTGCTGACGCCGACCCGCGAGTTGTCGATGCAGGTCACCAAGGCTGCCGAGACCTATGGCCGCAACATGAAGAAAGTAAAGACCATCTCCATCGTCGGCGGCATGCCGTATCCGGTGCAGAATCGTCTGCTGAAAAGCGGCGTCGATATTCTGGTCGCTACACCTGGCCGACTGCTCGATCAAATGCAGTCCGGGCGCGTCGATCTGTCGCGTTTGCAATTGCTGGTGCTCGACGAAGCCGACCGTATGCTCGACATGGGCTTCAAAGACGATCTGGAAGCTATCGTGTCCAAATGCCCCGCGACCCGTCAAACGCTGTTGTTCTCGGCAACGCTTGAGCAAAATATTGTGCGCTTGGCAACGTCGATGCTGAAAGACCCGGTGCGTATTGCTGTCGACAGCCAGCAAGCGCGCCATGAAAACATCGAACAGCGTTTGCATTTTGCCGATGACATGGGCCACAAGAATCGCCTGCTCGATCATCTCTTGCGCGACGCCGAGATGAATCAGGCAATCGTTTTCACGGCGACTAAACGCGCCGCCGATGATCTGGCGAGCAGTCTGAATGAGCAAGGCTTTTCGGTCGCCGCATTGCATGGTGACATGAAGCAAGGTGCCCGTACACGTACGCTGCAATCGCTACGCAAAGGTGGCTTGCGTGTCCTGGTGGCAACCGACGTTGCTGCGCGCGGCATCGACGTGCAGGGCATTTCGCACGTCATCAATTACGATCTGCCACGCGCAGCCGAAGACTACGTGCACCGCATCGGTCGTACTGGTCGTGCCGGCAAGAACGGTATCGCCATCAGCCTGGCCAATGTGCGTGAACATTTCCAGGTCAAACTCATCGAGCGCTTTACCTCGCAGGCCATTCCTGTGAGCGTGATTGAAGGGCTGGAGCCTAAGGCGAAGATATTTTCCAAGCCATCGCATCCGGGCTCACGCCCAGGTGGACGCGCTCCTGGTCGCAGCAATGACGCCAAACGCCCCGGCAGTTTCAGCGGCTTTGGCAAGAGTGGTTCAGGTAAGCCGCCCGGCAAATCATTCGCCAAGCCGGCCGGTAAAACGCCCTGGCAAGGCAAGTAATTCAGGCATAACGAAAAAGCCCGCGTAAAGCGGGCTTTTTTCTTGGTGCGCCCGGCGCTCACTTCGCCGCGTCAGTCACCCAGTCTGCGATCGCGCCAATCAAAACATCTACCTCGCCCAAAGCGGGCAATACCTTAAATACGATCCCTGTCCTTAGCTGAGTATCCTCAATCAGCTTGGGCAAGTCCTTGCGCATGTGCCCGCCAATGGCGAGAAAAATGGGCGCGACGGTAATCTCCTGGATGCCTCGTATGTGCAATGTCGTCACCACATCATCGAACGATGGCTGCATTCTTTCGAGATAGGCCAGCTCAACAATCCTGCCCGGCTCACGAGCCTCGATAGCAGCTTTGAGGCTAACGAAGGGCGCGGCCCAGCCGGGGTCGGAGGAGCCGTGCGCGAACAGTAAAAGTGCAGATTTTGGTTTGGAAATGGTCATGGATGAATGATAGCAAGCTAATCGCGTGGTACGCCGCTTGCTTATATCTTCAATATGAAGCCGCCCAAGCCGCCGCACCTGAAAGTCATGCTGGTCGACGAAGACCCGGACCGCGCCGCCGACGTGGGCGCGGCGTTGGAGGCGAACGGGTGTAAAACCGCGCCAATGCTGGAAGTTTCATAATTTACCGCAGGTCAAGTCCGGCCTTTTAGTGCAGCGGTTAAAATGGTTTCGTACCACCTCGCAGTTAGAAGCATGTCAACAAACAACGTATTCACCGGTCTCGCCGGGCAGAAATCATGAATCTATATCGGCTATTACAGCAACGTGTCGCCGCCGGCAATCCGGTGCGCGTCGGTTTGATCGGTGCCGGCAAATTCGGCTCCATGTATCTTTCGCAGATTCCGCGCACGCCGGGTATCCATTTGCTCGGCGTGGCCGATCTCAATCTTGAACGTGCCGAACAATCGCTGCGACGCGTGGGCTGGACCGAGGAGCAGTTTTCGGCCGACAACTTCAAGCAGGCCTTCGCCAGCGGCACCACCTTCATTACCGACGACGCGATGGCGCTGATCAAGAACCCGCACGTGGAAGTCATCATCGACGCCACCGGTAGCCCTTCCGCAGGTATCGCCCATGTGCTGGCCTGCTGCGCGCACAAGAAACACATCGTCATGGTGAACGTCGAGGCGGATGCGCTCGCGGGGCCGCTGCTCGCCAAGCGTGCGGCAGAGGCGGGCATCGTCTATTCACTTGCCTATGGCGATCAGCCCGCGCTGATCTGCGAAATGGTCGACTGGGCGCGCGCATCGGGATTCGAGGTCGTCGCCGCTGGCAAAGGCACCAAGTATTTGCCCGCCTATCACTCCTCCACACCCGACACCGTCTGGGGCCACTATGGGTTCACGCAAGAGACCGTTGACGGCGGCAACTTCAACGCGCAAATGTTCAACTCCTTTCTCGACGGCACCAAGAGCGCCATCGAAATGGCCGCCGTTTGCAACGCGACAGGGCTAACTCCCGCGCCGCGCGGACTGGAGTTTCCGCCCTGCGGCGTCGATGATCTGGCACGTGTGCTTAAGCCGAAAGAAGCTGGTGGCCAATTGCATCATCGCGGGCAGGTCGAAGTTATTTCCTCCGTAGAGCGCGATGGCAGTCCAGTATTCCGAGATTTGCGCTGGGGTGTCTACGTAACGTTCGCCGCCGACACCGACTACGTGAAGCGCTGCTTCAAGGAATACGGCTTGATTACCGACGACACCGGCAATTACTCGTCAATGTACAAACCCTTTCACCTGATCGGGCTCGAACTTGGCATCAGTGTGGCTAGTGCCGCCGTGCGCAATGAGGCGACCGGTGCGCCCACCGCCTGGCGCGGCGATTGTGTGGCCACCGCTAAACGCAATCTCAAAGCCGGTGAGATGCTCGATGGCGAAGGTGGCTACACGGTGTATGGCAAGTTGATGCCGGCGGCGGTATCGAAGCGGCTTGGTGGATTGCCGATTGGGCTTGCGCATAAGGTGAAGCTGCTGCGTGATATTGGCGTCGGCACGCAGGTGACATGGGAAGATGTGGCAATTGACATGAAGAGTGAAGCGGTGGGGTTTCGGCGGGAGATGGAGAGGGTGTTTGGGTGATGAGGCGGGCGCTGAACGATCAAGTTTGGTTTTCACACAATCAGTTTCGCTAAACGCGACTCAACAAAAAGTGACGCCCAACCCTTCCAAGGCGAGGACTTCCGCTGGTAAGCCTGGACAAAATACCATTCGCACCATGAGCCACTGGAATTGACCACTAAATGAAAAAAAACACCCAACTCACTCACCTTGGCCGCAAAGCCGTCAACGAACCCAAGACCATTACCGTACCCCTGCACCGCGCCTCCACGGTATTGTTCGATTCACTTGCCGAAATGGACGCAACACAGGCTGCATGGAATGCCGATGAGCAGGTGACGACCTATGGCGTATTCAACATGCCGCAGGAATTGGCGCTGGCCAATGCGGTGGCCGACATCGAGGGCGGCTACCGTGCAGCGACATTCCCAAGCGGGCTTGCCGCCGTCGCTGGCGCGTTGCTGGCTTGCGTGAAGGCGGGCGACCATGTGCTGATGACCGACAGCGGCTACGCGCCCGGCCGTTTGTTTGCCGCAGATTTTCTGTCACGCTTCAACGTCACCATCGAATTTTATGATCCGTTGATCGGCGCCGGTATCGAGGCGCTGATGAAACCCAACACCACGGCGGTCTATACCGAGAGTCCGGGCTCGCATACGTTTGAAGTGCAGGACATTCCCGCCATCGCCAAAGTTGCCCATGCGCACGGTGCGCTGGTCATCATGGACAATGCCTGGGCGACGGGCTACTTCTTCAACGCGTTCGCCCACGGCGTCGATCTGGTGGTGCAGCCTGCGACCAAGTACTACGCAGCACACGCCGATGTGGTGATTGGTCTGGTGGTTGCCACTAAAGATACCTGGCCACTGCTGAAGGACGCTGCGATCAGCCTGGGCCAGCGCGCCTCACCCGACGATTGTTTCCTGGCGCTGCGCGGCATGCGCACCATGGGCGTACGCATGAAGCAGCATGAGACGGCCACGCTTGCCGTCACTCAATGGCTGGCGGCTCGGCCAGAAGTGCAACGGGTGCTATATCCGGCGCTGCCCGGCGACCCGGGGTACGCGTTGTGGCAACGTGACTTCAGCGGTGCCAGCGGCTTGTTCAGTATCGAACTGAAGCCTTGCTCAACGCGCCAGTTGGCGGCAATGCTGGACGACTATGCGCATTTCGGTCTCGGCTACTCATGGGGTGGTTTTGAGAGTCTGGTCGCCCCAGCCCATATCGGCAACGCCCGCACCGTGCAGCCGTGGCGCGGCGGGCCACTGGTGCGCTATCACATCGGTTTGGAGGATGTGGACGATCTGATTCGCGACCTGGAGACGGGCTTCAGTCGACTGGCGCAGGTATAAAGCGATTTCCACAGATTTTGTCACGCGCAAGTGAACGATCGCTGCGGCGTACTGTATTCTGCAAAATAATCTTTTCGCCGCTTTAACCACAGATGCGACTGTTATTCTCAAGCGCACGCGCGGCCGAAAAACACGATCAACCAGATTTTGTCGGAGTCGCACATGAATAATCCAAACGAGCCTCTCAAGGAGGACATACAGGTCGTGCCGTCTGACCCTGCCAGCAAAGTGTCGCTAGCGGATTGGGCGGTCGCGATCTTACTGACGGTGCTGGTTGGTCTGTCCGGGGCAGCATTGCTGGGCGCGACGTTCATGGAGCTGCTGTTTGATCGCCTGTCGGCATTGACGAGGGTGGTCATCCTGTTGCCGGTGCTGCTTATTTCTTGCTACCTTCTGGTCAAGAAGTGGCAGAAACTCTTTCAACGTCACGATGCCGCTAGGAAATAGCCGATGACTCGCGCCGCCAGCGTCGCTGAGGCTCACGCGTACTTCGACAGCAAAGGCTTTCACGCCGACCTCGCGCGACGCGTGGCGATTCCGACCGAGAGTCAGAACCCTGACCGGGCAAGCGAGCTTAACGACTATCTGGTCAAGGAACTGGCGCCCTCCCTGGAAACACTGGGCTTCGTGTGCAAGGTATATCCCAATCCCAGAAAAGGCGGGCCGTTTCTGATTGCCACCCGCGTTGAGAGTGGCGATCTTCCCACCGTAATGTCCTATGGCCACGGCGATGTGATTCGCGGGCTTGATGCGCAATGGCGCGCGGGCATCGCACCGTGGACGCTGATTGCGGAAGGCGACAAACTTTACGGGCGCGGCACGGCTGACAACAAGGGCCAGCACACCATCAATATTGGCGCACTGCAAAGTGTGCTGAGGGCACGCGGGCGGCTCGGCTTCAACGTGAAGTTGCTCGTCGAGACCGGCGAGGAAACAGGCTCACCTGGACTCAACGAATTTTGCGCCGCGCACAAAGCTGAATTGGCGGCCGATGTGTTTATCGCCTCCGACGGCCCGCGCGTCGCGCCCGGGCGCCCGACCATCTTTCTCGGCTCGCGCGGCGTGATGAATTTTGATCTCACGGTCGATCTGCGCGCCGGTGCACACCACTCCGGCAACTGGGGAGGCTTGATCGCCGATCCCGGCATCCTGCTCGCGCACGCCGTCGCCAGCATCACCGACAACAACGGCGCCATCCGCGTACCTGAATGGCGGCCCGCACCGATTGCCGAATCGGTGAGAAAGGCGCTGGCTGACTGCGAACCGGGCGGCGGCGATGATGCGCCCGCCATCGATGTCGACTGGGGCGAGCCTGGCCTGACGCCCGCCGAGCGCGTGTTCGGCTGGTCGAGTTTCTCTGTGCTGGCAATGAAAGTTGGCAATCCGGATTTTCCAGTGAACGCCATCGCCGGCAAGGCGTGGGCGCGCTGCCAGTTGCGGTTTGTGGTGGGCGTCGATCCGGATGACGTGGTGCCTGCATTGCAGCGGCACATGCAGCGTGAAGGCTTTGCCAAAGTCAAGGTTGCTGCGGCGCGTGAAGAGCCGATGCACGCGACCCGTCTTGACCCTGATTCGAAATGGGTTCGCTGGGCAGCGGCCAGCATCGAGCGGACCACCGGCATCAAACCTGCCATATTGCCCAATCTGGGCGGCTCGCTGCCCAATGAAGTTTTCGCCGACACGTTAGGCTTGCCGACGATCTGGATTCCGCATTCATATTCGGCGTGCTCGCAGCACGCGCCGAACGAGCACATGCTGGGCTCGATTGCGCGCGAAGGGTTGGGGATAATGGCGGGGATATTTTGGGATTTGGGTGATGTTGAGACGACGCCTTCACCACATGTGTAGCCGTAGCTGATAGAGAAGCCGTCGTCCCAGCGAAGGGTGATGCAGGGAATTCGCGATGCATGCATCGTGCCTGCAGAACCGGCAAGCTGTGTATGGCTTGCCGTGGGAGTGGACCCAGTCTGATACACCGTCTGACTTATTCAGTCACAAAGAAAAATGAGGTTGGGTGGACTGGATCCCAGCCCGGCGCAACCCTTGTGGTTGTTCGCTGGGATGACGATTATTTGAGGCGTCGATTTGCAGTCACACATCAACAAATTTTCAGCAAATGGAATTGCCTGCCATCCGCAACTCATGCGGAAACTACAGCCATCAGGAGTAACACCAACTATGTTCCGCACAATCCTCGCCGCCCTGTTTCTCGTCGTCGCAACGGTGGCTCATGCGCAGGCGGCCGCCCCCTCAGCACCCCCAGAACACAGCCTCAGAGAGCATTACACCAAATACGAATACCGCATCCCGATGCGCGACGGCAAGAAACTCTTCACTGCTGTCTATCTCCCCAAGGACCAGTCAAAATCTGCGCCGTTCCTGATGGTGCGCACGCCATATGACGTCGCCCCCTACGGTGTTGATCGATATCCCAGAAAGCTCGGGCCCACCGAAGAGTTCGACAAGGCCGGCTACATTTATGTGATGCAGGATGTGCGCGGGCGCTTCCAGTCCGAAGGCACGTTTATCGAAATGACGCCGCACAAACCGAACAAGAAAGCGGGCGATATCGATGAAAGCACCGACATGTACGACAGCGTTGAATGGCTGCTGAAGAATATCCCGAACAACAACGGCAAAGTCGGCATCTGGGGGATTTCCTACCCCGGCTTCTTTGCGTCCGCCAGCATCATCGACGGCCATCCTGCGATCAAGGCTGCATCCCCGCAGGCACCGATAACTGACCTCTACATGAATGACGACAGTTATCACAATGGTGCCTTCATGCTGGCGGCCAATTACGGCTTCTACACGTTCTTCAAGCAACAGGATTCTCCGTCACTGCCGCCCAAGGTCGATGTGCCGTTTGAATACGGGACCACCAGCGGCTATGACTATTTTCTGAAGCTCGGCACGCTCGCCAACATCATCGCGACGCTGGAAAAACAGAAGGGTTCGCTGTTTGCCGACCAGGCCAAGCGCGACGTGTACGATGAATACTGGAAGTCACGCGATATTTCAGCGCACCTCAAAAACATCAAAGCCGCCGTGCTCACCGTCGGCGGCTGGTATGACGCAGAGGATCCGCAAGGCCCCCTCACGACCTATCGCAGCATCAAGCAGAACAATCCCGGTACCTTTAACGCCATCGTCATGGGCCCGTGGTCACACGGCGGCTGGTCCAGCTACGACGGCGCGCAGCTGGGGCGCGTGAGTTTCGCCGCAAAGACTGGTGAGTACTACCGCAAGAATATCCTGTTCCCGTTCTTTGAGAAATTCCTCAGAGACCCACCCGCCGAGGGCAGTCCCGCAAAAGGCAAGCCCGAGAAAAAACTCGCCGAGGCTTATGCCTTTGAAACCGGTACCAATGTCTGGCGCGAATATCCCGCTTGGCCACCGAAGGAGGCGCAAAAGCGCACGCTGTATTTGCAGTCTGGCGGCAAGCTCGCGTGGAACAAGCCGGTAGCGACTACAGGCTTCGACGAATACGTCAGCGACCCGGCCAAGCCTGTGCCGTTCACGGACGCCATCACGACCCGCGTCCCGCAAGAGTTTGTGGTGGGCGACCAGCGTTTCGCCGCCACGCGACCGGATGTGCTGGTGTACCAGTCGGAAATTCTGGAAGAGGACATCACTGTGCTGGGGCCGCTATCACCGCGCATGTTCGTGTCCACCTCGGGCACCGATTCCGATTTCGTCGTCAAGCTGATCGATGTCTATCCAGCAGAGTATCCAGACGCACCCGGCAGCGCACCCAATTCCAACGCGCCACCAAAAGACGTCGCCATCCCCAAATTCCCGATGGGTGGTTATCAGCAGTTGATTCGCGGCGAACCGATGCGCGGCAAGTTCCGCTACAGTTTTGAAAAACCAGTCGCGTTTGTTCCCGGCAAAGTTGAAGCGCTCAATTTCAACATGCCCGATATCAACCATACTTTTCGCCGTGGACATCGCATCATGGTGCAGGTGCAGAGTTCGTGGTTTCCGCTTGTCGACTTGAATCCGCAAACGTTTGTGCGCATTCCGGAAGCTAAGGCTGAAGACTTCAAGAAAGCCACGCAACGCATTTACCGTTCTGCGGCGCAGCCTTCGGGAATTGATGTGCAGGTGCTGGCCCGGTAGCAAGCGTGGCATCGCGTTTGCGTGATCAATGGTTTAACTGCAAACACGACCAACATGAAACTGATCATCCGACCCTCGCGGGACGAGGACGTCCCTTCACTGGCGGCCATCTACGCCAACAGCGTCGCCACTGAGACCGCTTCCTGGGAATACGAGTCGCCATCGGTTGAGGAATTCGCCCGCCGTCGGGCCGACCTACTCGCCAAAGGCTTCCCCTATTTCACCGCCGAACTCGCAGGACTCGTGGTCGGCTACAGCTACGCGAGCAGCTACCGTGCGCGCGTGGGTTACCGTTTCGTCGTGGAAGATTCCGTCTACGTGCTGCATGCGATGAAAGGGCACGGCATCGGCAAGCAATTGCTGATGACGCTGATCGACGAATGTACGCGGGTAGGCTACCGGCAGATGATCGCCGTCATCGGCGACAGCGCCAACATCGGCTCCATCAAGTTGCATGCCGCCTGCGGCTTTCATCATGTCGCCCTATTCAAGGGCATCGGCTACAAGTTTGGCGGCTGGCTGGATAGTGTGCAGATGCAGCGGGCGCTGGGGGACGGGGCGAACGCGCCACCGATTGTAGGCTGGTGATTGCTGGCGGCGAAGGCGCCGCTCGTTACTTCAACTGCTCAAGAATCTTCGCCACCACTGCTCTGCCCGGCGGCGTCCACGGCGCGATCAATTCAAAGTGCCCTGAATTCTCCAGCGCAATCAATTCAACGTTATCGCCCATTTCTTTCGCTCGCGTCTGGTAGCGCCAGCCGATTGCCGGCGGCACGATGCCATCGAACACGCCATGCATCAGAATCTGCTTCACGCCCAGCGGCAGCATTTCCGATGGCGAGGTATCGAGAAATGGCGCATTATCGGCGCCGCCCACAGGCGTCCGCGCAGCGGTATCCACCAATTGATCAACCGTCTTGTCGCCACAAGCATGCGCGCCCGCGCGCGCGAAGTAAGCGAGGTCTGGAATGGCAGCGATGCTAATCACGGCTTTGAATTTCACCGCCTGATCGCGCTTGAGTGCGCTACCGGCAGGAATGCGGTTTTGCGCGGCGGCCCACAGCGCCAGGTGCCCGCCTGCGGAGTGTCCCGTGACCACTGCGCGGCTCAAGTCGAGATCGTATTCCTCGGCAATGGTGGTGAGGTGAAGGACACCGTTGGCCACATCGTCGAACGTCCCCGGATAGCCGCCACCGTTGTGCCCCACGCGGCGATAGGTCAGGCTCCACACCGCCACGCCGTTCTTGCGCAAATCGTCAGACAAAAACGCCACCAGTTCCGGTCCCGGGAGATCAGCCAGCCAGCAGCCGCCGTGAATCAGCACCACGACCGGCAGCGGGCCCTTGGCAGGCGCGGGCGGTAGCCACAGTTCGGCGTATTGCAATGCATCCTTGCCATAGGCGATCTTGTGGTCGGGCTGCGTGGTTTTCAGCTCGGGTCTGGACAGGATCTGGCTGAAGGTCAGGGTTTGCGATTCTGCGAATGCACTGGTCATGGCGAGTAAAAGAGTGACAATGAATTAACGCACGTTTGCCTTGGAGGACAGATGGCGACGGCTGGATGATTACACAACGAAGGATCAGTGGACTTGATTGGTTGTAGCCATTTGACGACAATTAGGTGACATCTCAATACTCACAATATTCGTCATTCCAGCGAATGACGACAGGGGTCACGCCGGGCTGGAATCCAGTCCATTCCACGTTCCGACTCGGAAGCCGATCAAAGGATTGGGCTGGGTCCACTCCCACGGCAAGCCATACACAGCTTGCCGGTTCTGCAGGCACGATGCATGCATCGCGAATTCCCTGCATCACCCTTCGCTGGGACGACGGACCTTGAGAAGTTTCCTTCATTTGATACACCAGCATCCGCGGACCTCGCAGCCAGAAAGTGTCTGAAACGCCGCGCCAGTACTTGTGTTTACATTTTCCACGGGGATGGTTGATCTGATCCCGTCACCTTCGATTTTTCCACTTATCAAAGCCGCATTTCCAACCGCAATGCCATCGAGGTATTGCTGGAATAAGTGAAGGAGGTCGATTGTCGCTGTAGTCCTGTCACCACAGTAGTCGAGCCGATGCTATCGCGCGGTGCCAGATTCGAGACCGTGAGCCGCAGCTTGGTTGCGGGGGTAATGGTCCATAGAACATAGGCATCGATGCCTCTGTTGGCGTTGCTGCCGGACTGCTGTGTATCGGTATCCTGAATCGTATAGGCCGGCGTGTAAGAAACGGTCGCGCCGACAGTGAACGCGCTACCCTTGGGACGATAGTCGACACCGAAGTTGCCCTTGGCACGCGGCTGCCCGTTGATGCGATTGTTGGGGCCGGGAACAGAATTCACTTTCGAATCGAATACGCTGACGTTGGCGCGCAAATCCACCGGCGGGCCGCCCGCCATTATTTCATTGAGCTGCAGCTTTGCATCGAACTCGATTCCGTTTGAAGTGGCGCGGCCGATATTGCGCCCACGCTGCACAAACCGCGGACTGGTGGCCCAAGAAACATTTTCGAGAAGGATCACGCCGCGCACCAGATCATTGATGCGACGGCTAAACAGGTTTATCGCGAACACGCCGCCGCCTTCTGAATAATGTTCGTAGCCGAAATCGACGCCATTGGCGCGCTCCGGCTTCACGAGCGGATTGCCTGCGTAATCGGGATTGGTCGCGATATTCGGGCCAGGCACGGGATAGGTGCTATCCAAACGTGGTCGCGGCACCAGGTTGAACAATGCAGGCGTCTGATAACTCTGCGTAATGCTCAATCGAAGCTGGTCCTTCTTCGGCGCATTGAACCGCCAAACCAGATGTGCCAGCGGTGTCACGATGCTGCTGATGTTGCGCACCGCACCACCAGCGCCGCCATTGTCGGCATTGCTGCGGATCTCAAAGCCTTCCCAGCGCACGCCGACATTGGCCGACCAGTTCGGCGCCGGATCCCATTCATCCTGCGCGTAGAGCGCGCGTCGGCGTGTGGAAAGATCGAGCTCGCTGCCGAATTCAGCCAGTTGCGGTAAGCCGTTCAATAGCACCCGTGTGTGATCGATTCGCTGGACCGCCTCAATTTCCAACCCGGAAGTGAATTTGTGCGTATCCGAAAACTGATGGATGACCTTGGCCGAGGCATTCCATGAAACGTCTCGTGATCTGGTATCGGTCGTTTGCGCGAGATTAGAGATCCCGAGCGCGTCGAACAGGTTGTCGCCGAACGCAAGGTGGCGCTGCACCCTGCCCGCGCCGCTGCGCAATTCGACCTTGGTCTTGTCGGTCAGTTGTTTGGAGAGCGTGGCGGTGAACCGAGCGTTCGAGGTATAAACGCCGAATCGCCCGCGGCTTGTTGCATAGGGCGGATTCGCGCCAATCGCCTGGGTCAACATATCTTCGCCGTTGGATTCGTAATGGCCCCTCGAAAAAAACGGCTGGATGACCAACTGCTGGCCGTCGCCCCACTTCCATTGCACCTGCGAGTTAAGCGTGGTGTTCCAGCTTTCATCGATCGATGTCGTCTCGATGTTTCTATTTAGCCTCACGGTACCGGACGGGATATCTTCAATGATCACACGCGATCGCGACTGGCTACCGGTTCGATTGTGACGGCCCGTCAAGGTCAGGCTATAGGTCCCATTCTCGCTCAAGGCATCATTGCGCGAAAGTGAAACATCGCCGCCAAAGTGACGCTCTTCCGTCCGTAGGCCGGCTTTGAAATCGTCCTGCTTGTTCCGGCGTGGCTTGCGCAGAATGATATTGATGGTGCCAGCAATGGCGCGCGCGCCGGTTTCAGCTGTCGGCGCGCGCAGGATTTCGATCCGCTCAACCTGCTCCGGTGAAAGTTGCTCGATCGAAAACCCCGGCGCCACGCGCTCGCCATCGATCAGGATCTGGGTAAATCCCGCGCCCATGCCGCGCAACGAAACGGTACCATTGATGACGGTAACGCCTGGCAGGCGGCGCAATACATCGACCAGCTCCGAGCTTCCATATTTTTCGATTTCGTCACGACCGACAACGATTTTTCCGGCAGCAGATTCGCGGCGTTCGTCGGTGGTCGATAAGCGTTGCGCGTTTACCTCGATTGCTTTGACCTCCTGTTTTTTGTCGGCGGCGCGGGGCGGCAAGGGTGGCGTTTTGCCGGGGCGCTCAGTTTCTTCAGGGATAGCGGGCAGGTCGTCTTTTGCTGGGGTTACCGGAGCCGGAATCGTTTCGGGCTCAGTAACGGGCACCAGCGTGGGTGGCGGAGTCGGCGGCTCCTGCGCACGTGCGACCGCGACCGCGCCGACTGCAACCATGGCCGTGCCCACGATGAAGCGAGCCAACTGCAATGCGAGCACCCCTCCTTGAAAGATCACGTCTTAGCTCCTCAAGTTATTTGCGCATCACCGCGACGAATATCGGCGAGCCTACCAGTGCATCTAACCACTGCGCAAGCGGCCCTTCGTGTGCGCGATCAAACCAGGCTTTATCCACCTGTGCGAACTGTCGCACGAAGGGGAAAATCGCTGCATCCGGCAGGCTCGTCGCTGCACCCATTAAAAACGGCTGGCGCGCCAGACGCGAGCTCAGCCTTCGCAGGAAAACGCCCGCCTCGTTGCGATAATGGGCGGTGCCAATTCCCGGCGCAAAGTCCTGATAGCGCGCGGGATACTTGTAGCGATCCAGCAACTGCTTGAACGGGCCATCGTTGTCATCGATCAGTGACGCAGCCTCAGCCAGCCACTCGCGATCATTGCTTAGCCAGTGTTGCGGGTCGTTGAT
>Ga0163144_10014661_pt1 | contig 16252 bp, 9 predicted proteins | sample OliLak19BULKMAT1_FD_123175 | JGI IMG/M metagenome (GOLD analysis project Ga0163144, IMG submission 123175) | Freshwater microbial mat bacterial communities from Lake Vanda, McMurdo Dry Valleys, Antarctica - Oligotrophic Lake LV.19.BULKMAT1 | ecosystem: Environmental > Aquatic > Freshwater > Lake... | reverse complement strand
GCCCCCGGATCAGCTCCGCGACAAATGCGTGTTCCGCACCCTTCGAATCGAGAGTCCCGAGGACGGCGATGGTTGCAATCATTTCTTCAATGGGATGGCTTTGAACTGGCGGGTGAGTTCCGTCAGGGATTTCTCGACGCTCATCCGCTCCAGCGAGGACGCGCCGACAAAGCCCACGCAATCCGTTGCCTGGATCACGCGATCCGCATCCTCGGGCGTGTTGATCGGGCCGCCGTGGCAGAGGAAGAAAATATCGTCACGCACGGTCTTCGCCGCATCGATGATGTCCTGGGTCTGTTTGATCGTATGCTCCCAGCTCACCACCGCATCCTTGACCCCGATCGAGCCGCCGACCGTCGTCCCGACGTGTGCGATGATCGCATCCGCACCGCTTTTCGCCATCCGCACCGCCTCTTCCGGCGAGCCGACATAGACGATGGAAAACAAATCCATCTTCCTGCCGAGGGCGATCATCTCGAATTCCTTCTCCACGCTCATTCCCGTTTCCTCAAGGATGTGGCGGAACTGTCCATCGATGATGGTGTGGGTCGGGAAATTGTTCACCCCGGAGAAACCCATCTCCTTCACCTTCCCCAGCCAGTGCCACATCCGGCGGCGCGGATCGGTGGCATGGACTCCGCAGATCACCGGGATTTCCTCGACCACGGGAAGCACCTCGTATTCGCCGATCTCCATTGCGATCGCATTCGCATCGCCATAGGCCATCAGGCCTGCGGTGGAGCCATGGCCCATCATCCGGAAGCGCCCGCTGTTGTAGATGATGATGAGATCGGCACCGCCTTTCTCGATGAACTTCGCGCTGATCCCCGCACCGGCACCGGCCGCGATGATCGCGGTTCCCTTGGAAATCGTGTCTTGGAGGCGCTCTCTGACTTCAGTCCGTGTGTAAGGATTCCCTTTTCCTGTCCATTGGTTCGGCATGGGATGAACATGGCCCTTACACCCCTTCACGCCAAGCCGGAATCATCCACATCGACCTATCCTGAATGCACATGGCGCATCCCCCGCGATCAGGCGCCCAGGCTCCGCGCCGGCTCCAGCCCCATGCCCTCGATGACGAGACGGTCCGCGAAACATTTCACGGTCGCGTAAGCGGTTTCCTTATCGGTCTCGACCATGCCCTTGAAATTTACGTAGTGGCAGCTACCATGTTTGCCGTAGTTCCCCGCATGGTTGTGGCCGTTCATGTAGGCGGCGACGTTGGGATACCTTCCAATCAGGGCGACGAGTTCGTCCGCGTTCCAGAGGTTGTGGGGATTCCCGGCGGGGATGACCGGGTAATGGTTGAAGAGGATGACGCGCTGGCCTGCGACCTCAGCGGCGGCAAGTTCCTTTTCCAGCCATCTCATCTGCTCCGTGCCGATACCTGCGTTGTAAACCTGCGCGTGCGGGATGCTGCTTGACGCCAGCTTCGCGAGCATGGCTTTCGCCTCCGCCGTGCGGGGATCGTCCGCCGGATGCCGCCAGATGCCTGTGTCGGTCCCGTCCGTGAACACGAAGCGCCAGCCCTTGACGACCCGCGAGTAATACGCCTTTTCCAATCCGATGGCGGTGAGAACCTTGCCCTTGTCGGCATCGTCCACCTCGAAGTCGTGGTTCCCGCAAATGGGGAAATGGGGAGATTTTAGCTTCGCGTAAACGGGCATCACGGAGGAGAAGCTCCTGAAATCCCGGTCGATCAGGTCGCCGAGGGTAACAGTGAACTCCAGCGGCTTCGAGTTCAGGTCTGCGATGGCGTGCCCTAGCTTTTCCAAGGAGTTGCGGTAAAAGCGGCTGCCCGCCGGATCCGCGTCGGCGTATTGCGGATCCGCGATGACACCAAAGGTGAGATCCGGCGTGTCCGAGGGTGCGCCCACCGCCCGGCCCGCAATCGCGAGCGGCAGGGTGATCCTGAGAAAATCCCTTCTTTTCATGTCATGAGCATAGCTGGGGCGGCGCATGAGGAAAACGGGAAAATTTCACTGACAATGCAAAATTTCCCAAGCACGCCACCTAGCCACTTGTCGGGCTTTTTTTAGGAAAAAATCCCCTTCCCTTCCATCCGCCCGTCCGTACGATGTCAACAAACCCATTTTTCCCATCCCGAAAGTGCCAACCCTAGCCTCCGTTTCCCGTTTCACAGCCCTTGCCGCCTTGGCCATCCAGGCGGTCGCCGCAGCGCCGGATTTCGTAAAAGACATCCAGCCCATCCTTGAGCGAAATTGCATGCGCTGCCACGACGCGGAAAAAAACAAGGGCGGTCTCCGGATGGACACCCACGAACTGATTATGGAGGGCGGCGACAGCGGCGATGCGATTGTCCCCGGCAACCCAGCTGCCAGCGAAATCCTCGTCCGCATCCACCTCCGCCCCATCGACGAGGGCGTGATGCCCGACGAAGGCCGCGCCCTGGAGCCAGCCGAGGTCGCGCTGCTCGATGAATGGGTGAAAGCCGGTGCGCCATGGCCGAAAGGCGTGACCCTCACCGAGCAGAAACCCGATCCCATCAAGCGCGTCCCCATCCCGGATCGCATCCCCGTTTCCGCCGCCGATGCCGCGACCATCATCGACGACATCCTTGCCCGTGAAAACGCCGGATCGGATTCCATCACCACCCCACCCGTCAGCGACACGGTTTTCCTCCGCCGCGCCACCATCGACATCATCGGACGCATCCCGACCATGGACGAGATCCGCGAGTTCGAGGCTTCGGGTGAGGATCGCAGGGAAAAGCTTATCGACCGCCTGCTTTCCCACAAACGTTTCGCCGACCGCTGGACCATCTTCATGGCGGACATGCTGCGCATCCGCTCGGACATCGAGGGCGGCAACCAGCTCCTCGCCTACGTCAACGGCTCGCTCGCATCAGGAAAACCCTACGACATCCTCGCCCGCGAGCTCATCAGCGCATCCGGCCGCGCGAACTCGAACCCCGCCGTCGGCTTCATCCTCGGCGACGACGCGAACCCGATGGAACTCGCCGCCGCAACCGCCCAAGTCTTCCTCGGCGTCCGCATGGGCTGCGCGATGTGCCATGACCATCCCTTCGACGATTGGGAGCAGCGCGATTTTTACGACCTCGCCGCGTTTTTCGGAAAGACCAAGAAAGTAGGCAACCGCGACCGCGGCATGGTCTATGCCACCGAGGGCGACACGATGTCCGTGATGTGGCCGCCGGAAGACAAGGCCAAGGACGGCAAGCGCGAAGCGGTCCTCCCGCGTTTCCCATTCAAGGCGGTCACCGAAAAAAATACTCCTTCCCACATCGCCCGCTTCGAGAAGGCGCGCACGGCGCTTGAGGAAAAGGAATCCGGCAATGATGGAACGGCGGAGCTCGACGCACTCCTCGATGCCCCCGGCCCGCTGGTCGGGCGGAACGAAAATGTGGTCTTGGAAGAGGCGAAAAAGAACAGCCGCCTGCTCAACGTCCACGGCGACATCTACCGCGCCAGCGAGCTCCGCAACCAGCTCGCCGGACTCATCACTGATTCCCGCAACGACTTCTTCGCCCGCGCCTTCGTCAACCGCGTCTGGGCGGAACTCATCGGCCACGGCTTCGTGGAGCCGCTCGACAATTTCTCGCCCTACGTCGATCTCAACCACGCCTCGACCCTGGATTTCATCTCCCATGAGTTCATCGCCAGCGGCTTCGACATGCGCCACCTGATCCGCATGATCACGCTCACCGACGCCTACCGCCGCTCCCAGCTCACCGCCGACGTGCCCCTGACGATCCGCGAGCAGAGCGAGAAAAATTTCACCGCCGCCCCCTCCCGCCGCATGCTCGGCGAGGTGCTCTACGATAGCATCGTCGTCGCAGGTCATCTGCAGGATTTTAAATGGCCTGCCGGGGCGAACAACAAGGAGGTCGCCCGCGAGATCCAAGTCGCCACCGGCGAATACAAGATGGCCGCAGCCGGAGCCGAACCGCCACCCGAAATGAAAGCCGCCGCACCCGAGATGCGGGGCGACGGCTACGACCTCGAATCTTCCTTGAAACTCGATTTCAACTCCATCCTCTCCCGCGAGGAAAAGAATGAACTCGATACGATGCGCAAGGAATCCGACGAGCAGATCAAGGCCCGCGAGATGGCCGCGATGCAGAAGGAGACGGAGCAAAGGATCATGAAATTCCGCACCGAAACCGTCACAGATATCGTCGATGACAACCCGCGCTTCGACAGCGCCATGCGGATGGCGACCCCCGCACCGCCCGCCCATTTCCTCCGAGTCTTCGGACAACCCGCCCGCACCGGCCTCGGCGAGTTCCGCGACCCCTCCTCCTCCCTCCGCCAGCAACTGATGATGCTCAACGGCCGCATGACCCACGAGGCCTCCCGCGTCGGCCCGCTCGAACCGCTCCACCGCGTCCTCGAAAAGGACAAGGCACAAGCCATCGTTTTCGCCTACCAGGAAATCCTAACCCGCCCCCCCACCGCCGCCGAAAAATCCGACGCCCTCTCCCTCCTTTCCGAAGACCCCCAAGAAGGCATGGCCGACCTCCGCTGGGCTCTCCTGAACAGCAACGAATTCAGATTCGTGCCGTAGCCATCCAACCAATCTTCCACTGATCACTGATCACTGATCACTAGCCACTACAAATCCATGAACGCCTGCACCGACTACCAGTTCACCCGCCGCCGGATGTTGAAACTCTTCAGCGCATCCATGCTCGGCATGCCGATCAGCCGACTGATGGCCGACACCATCCCCGGCCAAGGCCACGCCGAACACGTCGTCCTTTTCTGGAACAGCGGCGGCATGAGCCATCTCGATACCTGGGATCCCAAACCCGGCCGCAAGGTGCAGGGCGAGTTCGCTCCGATCAAGACATCGGTCGATGGCATGGAGATCTCGGAAATTTTCCCGCAGCTCGCCAAGCAGATGCACAACGCGGCTCTGATCCGATCCATCGCCGGAACCAACGGCGACCACGGCCGTGCCCAATACGAGCTTCAGACCGGCTTCAACCAATCGCCGAACATCCTCCATCCGGGCTTGGGCTCCATCGTCGTCCATGAGCGCGAACCGCTCGGTGATCTCCCGGCCTTCATCAGCATCAGCGGCCAGGCGTCCCGCGCCGGCTACCTCGGCCAGCAGTGCGAGGCGTATTACGTCGGCCGCCCCGGCGACAAGGATCCGTATCTCGCATTTCCCGAAGGCATCAGCCACGCACGCGGGATGCAGCGGCTGCAGGTGCTTGAAAAAATGAACCGCGCCACTTCCGGAACCCTCGGCGCAAGCGAACTCAAGGCATCGGAAACGGCCTTGAAAGATGCCGTTGCACTGATGGAAAGCCCGGCGCTGAAAGCCTTCGAACTGGATGAGGAAACGCCCCAGACGGTAGCCCGCTACGGCGACAATGAATTCGGGCGCGGCGCGTTGCTGGCCCGCAGGCTGGTGGAAAAAGGCGTCCGCTTCATCCAGGTGAACCGCGGCGGCTTCGACAACCACGGCAACATCTTCCAGGCGATGCGCGACCACGGCGCGGTGATGGATCCGGCCATCGCCTCCCTCATCTCCGACCTCAAGGCGAACGGCCTGCTTTCGAAAACCCTCGTGGTCGTGCTCAGCGAATTCGGCCGCACCCCGCGCATCAACGACGGCGGCGGACGCGACCACTGGGCGCGCTGCTTCAGCGCCATGATGGCCGGCGGCGGACTCCGTGGAGGAACCATCATCGGCTCCTCGGACGACGATGGCATGGATCCCGCTACCCGCCCCGTGAAAATCCACGACCTCCACGCCACCCTCTGCCACGCCCTCGGCATCGACCTGAACAAGGAAGTCATCACCCCCCAAGGCCGCCCCATGCGCCTCCTCCAAAAGGAAGCCCAACCGATCACAGAGCTTTTCGCATGAAGATTTCAACCGCGAATGGACGCGAATTTCCGCTAATAAAGAGAAGAGAAAATTTGAAATTGGATTTGTTCTGGAAATCATTCGCGAAAATTCGCGTTCATTCGCGGTTAAAAATCTTCCTCTTCTTTTTTCTCACATTCGCGGTTTCCCAAGCCCAAGAAGAAAAGGCCGAGCGCGGCTCCATCATCGAGGATAGAGCCGCCCGCAAGCTCCTGCAGGCCGGCGACACCCGCCTCGAACTCGGCGAGAACGAGAAGGCGCTGGAGATCTGGGAGTCCGTCGTCGAGCGATACCCGCGCAGCAAGATCCGCTTCGAGGCGCACCTCCGGCTCGCCGACCATTTGCTCAAGGAAAGCAAGGACTACGACAAGGCCCGCGTCCACTTCGAGGCCGCCGCGAGCGATGCCAACGAGGACGACACCCAGCGCGCCCACGCATCCCTGAACATCGGCGCGTGCTTCTACGAGGCGGGGAACTACGGGAAATGCTTCACCGTCATGCGCGATGTCATCGAGCGTTTCCCCACCTCCCCGGAGGTCAACGAAGCCTACCACTACATCGGCCTCGGCCATTTCAAGCTTGGTCATTACAGCCGCGCCATCGAGGCGCTGGAAAAGGTCGGCACCGCCGTTTCCCCGGACGATTCGCGCAACGGCAAGGTCGAGGCGGGCAAGCGGCTCTACATCAAGATCGACGACCAGGATTTCGCGATCCTCCCACCCGGCGAAAAAATCACCGCCGTCTGCACCACCAAAAACGGCGACAAGGAAACCGTCCTCTGCGATCCCATCGGCCGCCATCCGCAGCTCACCCTCGGGAGCATCGCCACCGCCTCCGGCGATCCCACCCCGGGCAACGGCGTCCTTGAAGTGCGGGGCGGGGATGTGGTCAGCATCAGCTACACCGATGCACACACCGCATCCAAGACTTTCGACGAATTGCGCTCCAAGGAAATCATGGTCGTAGGCAACGGCATTGCGCGGATCACCGACGGTTCCTACGGCCAGGATCTGCAGGCAGCCGTGATCGGAAAAGCCCTGCACCTCCAGGTGACCGACGCCGACCTCGACGTCAGCGCCACGCCCGACGAACTCACGGCCGAAATCCAGATCTTCCGCAAGAGAACCCCCGAGGAGATCGACGACGAGGTCGCGCGTGGCGTCGCCAGCGGCGAACTCACCGAGGGCACCGACGGCGAGGACATCAAGACGAAGATCGATCCGCTGCTGCTCCTCCGCAGCCTTCCGGTCAAACTCACGGAATCCGAGGAACCCGGTGTTTTCCGGAGCGCGATCCCTCTCCTTTCCGGCAGCACCGGCGATGCTCTAACAGCAGAGCCCGGCCAGATCATCCGCCTCGTTTACCGCGATGAGCGCCACCTCGGCGAAGGCACTCTCGTCCGCAGCGCAGAGGCTCGTGTGATCGAAGGAAACCTCGGCGAGATGCGCGTCACCCGCACCGAGATTTCCGACGAAGAACTCAGCCTCAAAACCAGCCTGCGCACCGCCACGGCGCTCACCGAGGTCGGCAACCACTACAAGGAATTCGGCCTCAACGACAAGGCGGACGTGAAATACGCCGAAGCGCTCGACTCCTGCGAAACCATCCTCACCGATTCAAAACGTATCGGCGGAAAGATGCTTGAGGAAACCTACGTCCAGCTCTGGCGGATCTACTTCGCGATGGACGAGCTCGACCTCGCGCTAGGCATGAGCAAGCGCCTGCTCGCCGAGTTCCCCACCAGCGCCTTCGTCGATGAGGCGATGCTCCAGCAGGCGCACGTCGAGAGGAAGCGCGAGAACTTCACCCGCGCCATCAGCCTCTACTCAAGCGTCGCCAAACTCCCCGACAGCCCGCTCCGCGGCGAGGGCCAATATTTCGTCGGCGAGTGCTACGAGCAAATGGCACTCCAGCCCGGGCAGCGCGATTCCGCCCGGCTTTTCGAGAACGCATTCCTCGCCTACCAGAAAGTCTTCGACCAATATCCTGACTCCGGACGCGTCGGCGATGCGGTCGCAAAAATGGCGGCCTTCTACTACCAGAAAGAGGACTACGCCCGCGCCGTCGATGTCTTCGAAAACGTCCTCGCCGACTACCCCGACGCAAATTTCCTCGATGTCATCCTCTTCAACTACGGCCGCTGCCTTTACAAGCTCGACCGCAAACCCGAGGCGCGGAAAAAGTTCGAACAGCTCATCGACGACTACCCGGAAAGCGAAATCTCCCCGGAAGCCCACAAGATCGCCGAAGCCCTAACAAAAGCGGGATTTTGAAAAACCCATACGCGCATATCGCATTAGCCGTCTTGCTGGCTCTCCCCCTCTCCGGAGCACCGGCAGAGGAAACAGCTAAGCTTGAAGCCCGCCTCAAGGAAACCGCCGAGGCATCGCCTCCCGCTGCGGAGCTGATGCTGCAACTCATCGACCTCTACAAGGGCGACGGCCAGGTCTTCGGGTTGATCCGGACGGCATCGAAGTTTTCCCGCGCGCAGACGGAGCATCCGCGCAGGGCGGAGGTCACGCTGGATCTCATCAAGGGCTATGCGGCCGCGGCGCGGCACGAGGACGTCATCACCACCGCCCGCCAATTCCTGGATATTTTTCCGCAAAGCCCCATCACCAACGAGGTCAGGGATTACGTCGCCTCCGCCTTCGAGCGCACGGGTCGCGTCACCCAGGCGGCGGCGCAGCGCAGCCTCGCGTGGCAGAACGGTGCGCCCACCGAACAGGGGATCGCGGCGATGCGCCTGTGGGTTTCCACGGACAAGGTCGAGTCCTATGCCGAAGCCACGACGCTTGCGGCGCTGATGGCGGACAAGATCCCCGCCGACGGCAGATTGACCGGGGTCGGTATCCGGGGCATCGAGTCCGCCCTGCGTGCCGAGAAATGGGCCGATGGTCTGAAGATCGCGAGTGCATTGGCCCGCCGGAAAGCGCCGATGGATGCGGATACGGACAAGCGGCTCGCGTATCTCAAAGGCGTTTGTGAAACGCGGCTCGGGCAGCATGGCAACGCGGTGGCTTCTTTCCGGAAATCGCTTGTCTCCGGAAACGACGAGCGCCACCGCAGCCTGATTGATGCGATGGTCGCCGCGAAAAGCCCGCCTGCGGATACCGAGGCCGAAGCCCGCCGCTACTCCGATGCATTTCCTCAGCGAGAAGACCGCTACGATCCCCTCGCCCGTTCTGCACAGGCCGCCGCAGAAGCCGGAAACATCGGAGCCGCCCTGGGTATCGCGGAGGATGTGATGAAACACGATGCGGTCTCCCGCGACATCGCACGCGCCTACATCGGATGGTGCGGCGACGACCAAAACCGCTCCGTGCAAGGACTCACCGCAGCCATCGAGGCGAACAAAACCGGAGCGGCGCGGCTGCGCGCGGTTCTCACCCTCGATGTTTACCGCGACCGGATGAAAAACATCCCCAAGGCTCGCGAAGCGGCGCTCCGTTTCCTCGCACTCTCCCCTGCCGAGGATGGTTGGACGGAGGAGATCGTGAAATTTCTCTACGATTCCTCGGCCACTCCCGAGTCGTTCCGCGATGATCTGAAAAAGGTTTCCGAAAGCGCATATGCTTTCCCGCATCTGGCAGGCTTCCAGGACCGTGTGTGGAACCCCGCACCGGCCGACAAGGATCGCAACCGCGAATGGCAGAAGGCGAAGCGCGATTACCAGGCGGATGCTGTCACCAAACTCTGGAAGCAGACCCGTGAAGACGGTGGCAAATCCGGCCAGGCTTGCAAGGAACTGTTAGGAAAGAAATGGCCCACAGAGATCCGGCATCACCTTCTCGCCCGACTCGCATACGTTTACCGCCATCACCTCGGCGGGAAATCCAGTGAGGTTTCCGCAGGGCATTACGAAACGCTATGCAAGGAGTTCCCCAAAGACACCGATGCCGCCGCCCGCTGGCTGGAGGCGGCAACCCTATCCAACAAGGAAATGCAACTCGCCGCAGCAAGGCACATGCTGAGCCTGCCGCCCGTCGCGGTGCATCCCGACAACTGGATCCGCCTTTGCGAAACCAAGGACGAGGCCATCATCCGCAAGGCGATCCCGTGGATCAGCACCTCCGCCGCCGCAGGCCAATACCCGATCTATTACGCGACACGCATCGGCGACATCATGTCCGAGATCGGCATGAAAACGGAAGCCGCCGCATGGTGGCGCTCGCGCATGGATCTCGCCCCCGACGACAGGGAAGCCATGTCATGTGCGTTGCGGATCGCGAACACAATGGAGCCTGCACAGGCGAAAGTCTTCCTTGCGAAACGCCTCGATGCCGTCACCGCCAACCAGGGAATTTACGCAGCCGCGATCGCCGACATCGATTTCAAAGCCGGGGACTTCGCTTCCATGTCGAAGGCGCTCACGAAATCCCGCACGACCGCCGATGCGAACCCTTTCCTCGACTGGGGCATGGGCGAATGGCCGGGGCGCAACTGGCTTGATGCCGCCCGCAACTCCAAGGAGATGCCCGACGCGAATCGGAAACAGGTTTACCAAATCATCCGCGATCTCCGCCTCGGTCGCCTGAGTGCGGAGGCAGGGATGATCCTCCTCGCCGATGCACCACACGACCTCGCGCGCCTCCTCAAAACCCAGGAGCTCATCCTCATGTGCGAGCCGCATCACGAATCGTGGGAGCGCCTCTACCCCTTCGCGCAGGCCGCGCTCGCCAAGGAAGATCCGTCCCTCGCCGCCGCGATCCTCAACGGCCTGGTGAACACGATCCGTTCCGTCGGCGGCGCGCAGATGGACGATGCGCGCACGCTGCTCCGCAAAGCCTACGGCACAATGGGCGGCCTCAGTGCTGACATCCCCGCCGACAGCCCGATCGCGCCGCTGCTCCAGATCGTCCTGCACCTGCGCCTTGGTGAAACGGAACTCGCCGAAGAAGCATACTACAAAAACAAGGCGCTCTTCGATGCCCACCGCGCCGAACTTCCCGTCGAGCTTCTGCTTTTCGGAGCCGGGATCCACATCGCACAGGGCGCCCCTGAAGACCACGAGCGCGCCGAGGACATCCTGCGCGGCTGGATGGTGAAATTCGGGGAGGCGGAGAACGTCGATATCCGCGACAAGGCCCGCGTGCAGCTTTTGCTCGCGCGGAATTATCAGCGGGCTTTGCAATTCGACATCGCGCGGGCGGAGTTCACCACCGTGCTGAACACCTACAAGGATCAACCCGAGGCCATCGAGGCGCGCTTCGGGATCGGCGAGACCTACATGGCGCAGAAAGTTTACGACCAGGCATCGGAGCTTTTCACGGAGCTCGCCGAAAGCCCGGCTCCGGCAATCTCGATCCGCGCAAATTTCCTGCTCGGCGTGCTCGCGCTCCGGCAGGAAGACAACGAGAACGCCCGCCGCATTTTCCTCTCCGTCCTGGAAAATTCGCCCGATGCGGATCTCGCCAACGAAACCCTCTACAACCTCGCCGAAGTCTATGGCATCGAGCAGCGTTTCCTGACGCAGCTCGAAACCCTCCGCACGGTCGGCCGGCTCGGCCAGGAATCGAAGCAATGGCAGACCCCGGGCAATGCGCTGCCCATCGTCGTCCAGGATCCCGATCTCGGCATCAGCCGCGGCGACACCCGCATCCCGGTCGTCGTCCGAACAGAGCCGGGCAAGGACGAGGAACATTCCTTTCTAACAAGCGGCGGCGCGGGCAAGGGCATTTTCCTCTCGGAAATCCCCACCATCCTCGGCGAGGCGAAACCCGGCGACGGCGTCCTCCAGGTCACCGGCGCAGATACGATCACCGTCGATTACCCGGACGATTTCAAGAAGGAGTTCCAGTTCCGCTTCCCCGGCAACACCCGGTTGCGCATCGCATCCGACGGCAGCCTCGATGTCGCGAGCAACGAGATCGCGAACGAGGCGAAGGAGTCGTTCACCGAAGATCTCAAGAAGGAGGTGGACGAAGAGAAGGAGGAAAAACCGCGTTCCGCAATCCGCCCCTCCGACCAGGTGAAACCAGGCAACCTGATCTTCATCCAGGTGAAAGACGGCGACCGCGATGTCACTACGCAGCCGGACAAGGTCGGCATCCGCCTTACCGCATCGGGAGGCGACGAGGTTCAGATGTTCATCTCCGAGGAAAGCGCCCACGGCGGGATCTTCCGTGGCACGGTCCGCACCGGCGAACTCCCAGCAGGCGCGGGCGCATCGGACTCCGCGCTCGACCACAGCCCGCTCATGGCCATCGACCACGATCCTAACAGCGCATGGCGCAGCGAGCCGGACGGAGCTGCGCCCAAGTCCCTAACAGTCGATATGAAGGAGCTCCGCGATGTCGAGAAAATCGTCCTCACATCTCCGGATGCAGAGAACGAGGCACCCGTCCGGATGGGCGTGCGCGGCAGTTACGACGGGCGCTTCTGGTTCCGCCTCGCGGATCTTCCAGCTCCTCCCCCAGCGGCGAAAATCTCGTTTCCCGACAAGGGCATGTTCCTGCGGACTTATCAACTGCCCGTTAAAGATCTGCGGGAAAGCTACACCTGGGACGAAATCGCCGACATCGCGAAAAAACTGGATCCGACCAGCAAGGAAGAGGTCGCCACGATGTCATGGACGACTCCCGAGGCGGACGAAAACGCCCATTTTCTGATCTGGTCGGGGCCGCTCGTCCAAGAGCGCGAAGGCGCGATGCGCTTCTCCGTTTCCGGCAGGACGACCGCCATCATGCTCGATGGAAAACTGGAACTCCCCCCGGGCCCGGGCGAGCGCACAGTCGATCTCCTTGTGACACGCGGAATCCACAGCCTCACCGTTTTCTCCATCGCCGAGCCGAAGGGGAAAACCGCCGAAGTCACCCGCGCCCGCGAGAACCGCAACTCATCCGCTGTCGCGATGCATGGCTTCACCGCCACCGATTTCGATACCGCCGCCATCGAGGGGCTGACCGAAGCGCCCGACGCGGCGACCAACGAAATCACCAAGGAAGGCAACACCTGGACCCTTCCCATGCCATCGCGAAAGCTCCGCCACATCGAGTTCTCATTCCTCGAATATCGCGGCGAAGCGGTCGCGGTCAGCAATGTCGAGATCACCGGCGGCGGAGCACGCCACATCCCGCCCGCACAGGATGTCCTCGAACTCGCCGACAACGACATCCTCGAACTCGCCCCCGGCGACAGCGTGCAGGTCTCCTACCTCGACGAGCTGACGGCGGGCGGCATCCAGCCGAATCGCCTGCTCACGAAATCCCTCACCGCCACCTACTACAACGGCGAGATCATCCCGGTCACCTACGACTTCAAGCGCACTGGCAGCGGCACGGTCGCTGGCTCGCGCAAGGAACTTCTCCGCATCGATCCCGGCGAGCGCATCGTCGCGGAAGTCACCGATTTCGATCTCGATACCGGCTTGGATAGGGACACGGTCGAGATCGAGGTGCAGGTCAATGCCGATTCCCCGGTGAAATTCCTAGCCACCGAAACGGGCGCATCGACAGGTGTTTTCCTCGCCGAGATCGACACCGCCGCCGCAGCCGACGGAACCAAGCTCGTCGTCAAACAGGGCGACAAGGTTTACCTCCGTTACAAGGACACGCAGAACACATTTCCCGGCCACGCATCGGATCGCGAGGCCGTGGTTTACCTCAACAGCCCCACCGAGGGTCTCGTCCGAATCCTTGGCAGCGAAACCCCGCCGGGAGGTGCGCCGCACATCCTTTCCGCAGCGCCCGACTGGCAGCCGGATCACACCGCGAAAATCGAATACCGCATGCCGCTCACCGTGGAGGTCATCGATCCGGACCAGGCGAAGGATTCGAAAAGCACGGTCACCGTCGAAGTCACCACCAGCCAGGGCGCGAAGGCGCAGATCAAGTGCCAGCTCTCGCGTGCCTTCGCACCTGCGGACGAGTCAATGGATGGCGTCCGCGACCCGGCGCTTTTCGAAGGAAGATTCGTCGGGCAGATCCCTCTCCTGTTAGGAGATGCGGCTGGCGTTGTGCAGGTTCCCGAAGACGGCACGCTACCCGCTGCGGAACTTGGCGAGGTCGTTTCCGATGAGGAAAAAGCATCCGGGCTCCGCGTCCTGAACATGGCTGGAGACAGCGTTTTCGCCGCCGCATACATCGACTCATCGCGCGGGCAGACGCTCGAATCGAAAGCCTCCCTCGCCTCCGCCGCGAAGCTCCGCATCACCGATGAGGAGTATCTCGAAGACGCGGAGATCGCCCATGTCGGCACCAAGCTCTATCTCCTGCTGGACGATCCCGATCTGGATATTTCCGGCGAACGCGACAAGGCACTCGTCCGCGTCCTCACCGCTTCCGGCGAAGACGAAACAATCGCCCTTGAGGAAACACTTTCCCACAGCGGAGTCTTCAGCGCGTCCTTCCCGCTCATCGTGAACGCCAAGCCGGTTTCCGGAAATTTCGACGGGGGCATAGAGTGCTTCTTCGGCGATGACATTACCGCCGGCTACCTCGACAACGTCCCGCAGACCCCCGACGGACTGAACATCATCGAGCTGAAAATCCCCGTCGCGGTCGGCACCGATGGCGAACTCGCCGCCTTCAGCAAGGTTTACAAGAACGAGGATCTCGCCGTGGAGACCCAGTTCCACATCGCGGAAAGCCATTTCGAACTCTTCAAGGGGCACCGCAAGCTGGAGCAGAAGCAAGAGGCCGCCGCCGATCTCGATGCCGGACGCCGCGTGCTGCGCCAACTGCGCGAGGACTACCCGGATCCGAAATACGCACCCCGCGTCTCCTACCTGTTAGGCCAGTTCGCCCAGGAGATGGAGGCATGGGACGAGGCCATCGCCGCCTACGCGGAAATCGTCCGCAACCACCCGGATCACAGCCTCGCGCCAGACGCCCAATACAAGCTCGGCCAATGCTACGAGGAGGCCGGTGAGCTGGACGAAGCGCTCGAAGCCTACGTCACCCTCGCCGCGACCTATCCGAAAAGCCCGCTCATCGCGAACGTCATGCTCCGCATCAGCGAGCATTTCTACGTGAAGGAGGAATACGCGGTCGCCGCCTCGGTCGGGGCGAAATTCGTCGAGCGTTTCCCCAACCACGAATGGACCCCGAAAATGGCGTTCCGTATCGGTCAGTGCCAATACAAGCTGGAGGAATACGGCAAGGCCGGCACCGCCTTCGATGCCTTCGTAAAGCGCTTCCCCGAGCAGGAACTCACCGCCCAAGCCCTCTTCTGGGCCGGCGAAAGCTACCGCATGGGCACGCAGATCCCGGAAGCCTTCCGCCGCTACAACCGCTGCCGCTGGGACTTCCCGGAATCCGACGCCGCAAAATACTCACGCGGCCGCCTCGCCCTCCCGGAGCTCCTTTCCCAGTTTGAAAAAGAAGCGAATCTGAACGAATGAGGCCAATTGCATTGCATTAGCACCCTATTAGACTACGCTAAAACCATGAATGAAGCTCCCGCCAAGCTACAGGTCCGCATGGATCGGAAACTAAAGGAGTCCGCTGAGGAGGTGTTTGCGCAGATCGGCCTGGATGCAACCACCGCCGTCCGCATGTTTTATTCGAGGGTGGCGAGAACACAGAGCATTCCGTTCCCCCTCAGAGTCGAGCCGGAATTCACGCCGGAGCAAGAGGAGGAAATTCTCAGGGCTACGGAGGAGTCCTATGATCCAGCAAACCTGATCGGCCCATTTTCCAACGCAGCCGATCTCATCGCATCACTCAGATCTGGGCTTCCTCCCCAACAGTAGTTCCCCTCGAATTAATGGAGATTATTTTCACGAAGCCGTTCAAGAAGGCCTACTTCAAACTTTCTGCAAAAGATCGCCTCCGTGTGGACGAGGCACTTGTCCTTTTCATAGAAGATAGGACAACCCCAGCGCTACGGAATCACGCATTGAAAGGGAAACTGGAAGGACGGTTTTCCTTCTCCGCTGGCTGGGATCTACGCATCATCTATCGAGAAAAGGGCGGTTTCGTCACGGTGATGCTGATGCATGTCGGTTCCCACAACCAGGTGTATTGAATGAGCATCTTTAAAAAACTTGCCATTCTTACAGCTCTGGGCGGGCTGTGCATTCCTTTCATCCGCTTTCAAAGTCGTCCGGAAGTCGTCGTTAATTGGACGTTCCGTGAAACCAAGCTGACGGCACACACCATCAAGCTACGGGATCAGACTTTCACCGTTCCCGCAGGGCAGTCCGCGAAGCGCTCCCTTCGATTGAAAGGGGGCGGCCGTGCGGCATTAATTTATCGGATTGAGGGTTGGGGATTCCATGGTCAGCAGATCGAGGTGGATGGTAAGGAAATGCCTCTTGGCCGGATACAAATTATGAAGAAGAATGGAAACTTGCGTATTCTCGGGATCAGTAGATCACCTTCCATGGACGTGGAAATTTTAATGCAAGGATTTTGAAAGCAACGAAACAATGAACCCCACCACACTT
>Ga0163144_10014660_pt1 | contig 16252 bp, 16 predicted proteins | sample OliLak19BULKMAT1_FD_123175 | JGI IMG/M metagenome (GOLD analysis project Ga0163144, IMG submission 123175) | Freshwater microbial mat bacterial communities from Lake Vanda, McMurdo Dry Valleys, Antarctica - Oligotrophic Lake LV.19.BULKMAT1 | ecosystem: Environmental > Aquatic > Freshwater >... | reverse complement strand
TAGGCGGCACCGCCGGCAAAGGGATTGCTGCCCGCCAGGCTGCTCACGTTGATGATCCAGCCGCCGCCGCGCGCCTTGAGCGGCGCGATGACGGCCTGGCAGCAGTGGAAGACGCCGGTCAGGTTGATGTCGATGAGCCGGTGCCACTCTTCTTCGGACAGCGCCTCGATCGGCGCGCCCACTCCCACGCCGGCGTTGTTCACGAGCACGTCGAGCCCACCGAAACGCTGCACCACGGTGGCCACGGCGCGCTGCACCGACGCCCGGTCGCGCACGTCGCACGGCACGCCCACGACGCGGGTGGCATCGCCGGCCGCGGTCGCCAGCGCCTTCTCCGCTCGCAAGGCGCCGTCGTCGGACGTGGCCGTGACCACCACCGAATCCCCGCGCGCCAGCAGCGCCTGCGCCACGGCGAAGCCGATACCGCGCGTGCCGCCCGTCACCAGTGCCACTGCCATCCGTCTAGAATACCCCCGTGTCCACACTCGTGGTGCTCGGCGCGGGCGATCTCGGCGGCGCGGTGGCCAGTTGCGCCGTCTCACTCGCCGTGGCGCGGCGGGTCGTGCTGGTCGACGACGCGGTCGATGTCGCGCGCGGCAAGGCGCTCGACATCCATCAGGCGGCGGCCATCGGCGGGATGGCCGTAGCGGTGGTGGGCACGAACGACCTCGGCGTGGTCGTTGGCGCGGCGGTGGTCGTGCTGGCCGATAGTCACGCCATACCGGCCGTGGAACATCAGGGGGACGCCGCCGTGCAGTTGCTCGCGCGGGTGCGTGCGCTGAACCCGCGCGCGCTCATCATCTGCGCCGGTGCGTCGCAGCTCGACGTGGTGGAGCGCCTGGTGCACGAACGCGGCTTCGACGCCACGCGGGTAGCGGGCTCAGCGCCGGAGGCGCTGCGCTGCGGCTTGGTGGCGCTGACGAGCCTGGACGCGCGCTCGGCGCCACGCGAGGTGTCGCTGATGCTCGTGGGCCGCCCACCGCGTCAGGCGATCGCGATGTGGAACGAGGCGTCGATTGCGGGACGGCGTGCCACCGACGTGCTCGACCCGCCGGCCCTGACGCGTCTTGACGCGCGGCTGGCGCAGTTGTGGCCGCCGGGCCCGCTCACGCTGGCGGGCGCCGCCGTGCGCGTGGCGAGCCTGGCCTTGACCCACGGCGCCGGCACCCCGTCGCTGTTCGTGGTGCCTCGGGCACCGGAGGGGGTGCGCGTCCGAGGCGTCGCCCTGCCGGCCACGGTGCGCGCCGAGGGCATCATGCCCATCTGGCCCACGCTCTCGCCGCGCGACCGCACGCGGCTCGAGTCGGCCATGGCCGGCTGAGGGGAGTTGGGGGCTGGCCCCTAAAAATGCGCCGACGCGACGTTGTGCAGCGCCAGGCCGTTGGCAAAGTCGCCCAGCCGGTCGCGCAGGATGAGCCGGCCGCGGTGCAGCCGCGACTTGAGGGTCTGGTCCTTCACCTTCAGCCGGCGGCTCGCCTCTTCGGTCGAGAGTCCCCGCAGGTCGCGCAGAATCACCGGCGCCCGGTAGATGGCCGGCAGTTCCGCCACCGCCACGCGCAGCGCGTCGCGCATCTGGCGCCGGTGCACCAGGTCGTCGCCCAGGTTCGACCAGTCGGCCGGCTCCATCGCCCGCGGCGCGCCGTTGTCGTGCGTGCCGAGCGGCTCATCGGGCACTTCGTGCATGCGCGTGGACTTGGTGGCGCGCAGGCGCGACATCGCGGTGTTGAAGGTGATGCGGTAGATCCAGGACGACAACGCGGCGTCGCCGCGGAAGGCGTCGATCTTGTCGCGCACCTTCAGCAACACGTCTTGCACCACTTCTTCCGCGTCTTCCTTGTTGCGGGTGTAGCGCAGCGCCAGTTGGTACATCTTGGCGCCGTAGTTGCGAGCCAGCTCGGCCACGGCGGTGTCGTCGCCGGCCTGCAGGCGTTCGATGAGAGCGGAATCGGTCTGGGCGCTTGTCACGGGAACCTCGTCTGTTGTCTGCCGGAGAAAACCCCGGCGGCACCCGACTATTCCCCGCGCCCGATTTTCGGCTCAGATCGGCTTCAGCCCGCCCCACACCGCGGCCAGCAGGTAGAGCGGGGCGGCCACGCCGACCGCCAGCAGCACCGCCAGCCCAGCGGTGGCCCAGGGACGTCGCCCGTCCACGACCGGGGCGTCCCACTCGCCGGCGGCCGGAGCCTCGGCCTGCACCTTGAGCACCACGCGCGCACACACGAACACCGTCGCCGTGAGGGCCGTGATGAGGCCCAGCGTGTGGAACTCGATGTTGTCGTCGAACGTGTGCCTCCACAGGCTGGCGAGGCGCCAGGCGTTCACCGCCTGGAAGGCGATCCAGACGAGCGCCAGCAAGGCCACCCCTTCCGCCGTGTGCTGGGCGGCGGCCGCCGCGGGTGAGTCGCTGTCGGCCACTGGCGCCAGGGCGCGGTGCATGAGCAGCACCACGACAGCTGCGAAGATCACGCCGAGCGCCAACTGCAAGCCGAACGGCAAGTAGACGAGCGCCGGTGACTTGTAGGCGAACTGGATGGGGTTGCCATCCGCGAACTGGACCGGCACGACCAGGGGGATCCGCTCGTAGGCGTCATGCAGATACGAAAAGGTGGCGGTGGTGATGAGCGCGCTCATCCAGCCGGCCAGACGCGTGTGTTCCGTGCAGCGCAGTGGGTATGTGGTCATGGGGGTGACGGGTCGACCATCGTGGCGCGACGGTCGAACACATCACCGAAAAGTTGCACGAATCGTGCCTCGACATCGTGCCACGCGAACTCTCCGCCAATCTCACTTTTGAGCGAAGTAACGCCGTAATCCGCGATCCCGCAGGGCACAATCAACCGAAAACATTCAAGGTCCGTCCAGACATTGAAGGCGAAGCCGTGGCTTGTGATCCAGCGGGAAATCCGCACGCCGATGGCGCCGATCTTGGCGGGCCGATCGCCCGGCGAATCGTGTGGCGAACCACCCGCCAGCTCATCGGGCGGCACCCGCACCCACGCGCCGGTCTTGCCGGGGATGCGTCCCGCAGACACGCCGTAGGAGGCGCACACCCGGATCATCACCTCTTCCAGGTCCCGCACGTAGCGATGCACGTCGCGGCGGTCGGGGTCGAGGTCGATGATGGGATAGCCCACGAGCTGCCCGGGTCCGTGATAGGTCACGTCGCCGCCGCGGCCGGTCTCGGACACGGCGACGCCCAGCTCAGCCAGCCGGGCACCAGGCACCAGGATATGTGCGCGCCCACCGTCGCCCTTCACGCCGAGGGTGAGCACGTGCGGGTGCTGCAGCAGGAGCAATGTGTCGGGAATCGCGCCAGCCTTGCGCTGCTCCACGAGCGCACGCTGCAGCGCGAGCGCCTCGTCGTAGGGCACGATGCCGAGGCGCCGCACTTCTAGCTCGCGCATCGCGCTCGCTCGAAAAGGGGCTGGGGGCTCGGGCCCCTAGACCTGCCCCGCATCGTAGGTCTCGAGCGAGCGCTTGAGGTCGGCCATGAACTGGTCGGCCACGGCGCCGTCGACCAGGCGATGGTCGTAGCCGAGCGTCAGGAAGCCCATGGTGCGGATGCCGATCATGTCGTCGATGACCACCACGCGCTTCTCGATCGTACCCACGCCGAGGATGGCCACCTGGGGCTGGTTGATGACCGGCAAGCCGAACTGCGCGCCGAAATTGCCCGGGTTGGTGATGGTGAACGTGCCGCCCTGCACCTCGTCGGGATTCAGCTTCTTGGCGCGGGCGCGATCGGCCACGTCGGCAATCGCGCGCGACAGGCCGAGGATGTTCTTCTCGTCGGCGTCCTTCACCACCGGCACGATCAGCCCGCCGTCGAGCGCCACGGCAATGCCGAGGTTCACCGCACCGCGGTAAATCACCTTGTCGCCATCGATGGAAGCGTTGACGACCGGATGACGCCGCAGGCAATCGACGGCGGCTTTTGCGATGAACGACGTGAAGGTGAGCTTGGCGCCCTGGCGCTCGTAGTCGTCTTTCTTCGCCCTGCGGATCTGCTCGACGCGGGTGTAGTTCACCTCGAACACCGAGTAGACGTGCGCCGAGGTGTGCTTGCTGAACACCATGTGCTCGGCAATCTTCTTGCGCATCACCGACATCGACTCGACGCGGTCGCCGACCAGGCGCGCCACTGGCGCGGGCGGTCTCGCCGAAGCCGCGGAAGGCGGAGCTGCCGCAGCGACGGCGGGCCCCCTGTCGATGAACTCGAGGATGTCGTGCTTGGTCACGCGGCCACCAGCGCCCGAGCCAGTGATGCCGCCGATGTCCACGCCGTGTTCCTTGGCGATGCGGCGCACGAGCGGCGACGAACGCTGCCCCCGGCCGTCCACGGCCAGCGGGACGGCGACAGCCGCCAGCGCCTGTGTCGCGGCCGGCGCCTCGGGCTGGCCTGCGGCGGCCGAGGCGGAAGGCACGGCCTCGGAGGCGGAGCCGATCGTGGCGACGACGCTGTGGATCGGGACGGTCTCGCCTTCCTTCACGGCGATGTCCAGCAGCACCCCAGCGACCGGCGACGGAATCTCCGCATCCACCTTGTCGGTCGAGATCTCGAAGAGCGGCTCGTCGCGGTCGACCGCGTCACCGACCTTCTTGATCCAGCGGACGATCGTGCCCTCGGCAATCGACTCGCCCATCTGCGGCATTACTACGGGTGTGGACATGGACTGTTCCTTCGCCTGCTCACGAGATCACCAGATAGTTCGCAGATCACCAGATCACGAGGTGAGATCACCCGCTCACAAGATCACGCGATCATCAAATATGAATGGCGGCTCCATGCGCAGCATGGGCCGCCTCTCCCACAGCTTCCGACATCGTGGGATGCGCGTGGATGGTCTTCACCAGTTCCTCGACCGTGCACTCGAGCCGCAGCGCGAGCACGGCCTCAGCGATGAGCTCGGTGGCGCGCGGGCCGATGATATGCACGCCGAGCATCTCGTCGTACTTCTTCTCGGCCACGATTTTCACGAAGCCGTCCACCTCGCCCGCCATGCGCGCGCGGGCCAGGGCGCGGAAGGGGAAGGTGCCGATGCGCACGTCGTGGCCGGCGGCCGTGGCCTGCGCTTCGGTCAGGCCCACGCTGCCGATCTCGGGTTCGGTGTAGGTGCAGCGCGGCACGTGGTCGTAGTTGATGGCCTGCACCTGGTGCCCGGCGATCTTCTCGGCGAGCAGGATGCCCTCCATCGACGACACGTGCGCGAGCTGATAGTGCGGCCCGCCCATCGTGATGACGTCGCCAATCGCCGACACTCCGGGCACGTTGGTCTGGAAGAGCGCATCCACCACGACGTAGCCGCGGTCCATCGCCAGGCCGATCGTCTCAACGCCCAACCCATCGGTGACGGGGCCGCGGCCGGTGGCCACGAGCAGCATCTCGACGGTGAGGGACTCGGATGTGCCGGCGCGGTCCATGGTGATGTCCACGCCGGTGGCGGTCGCCTTCGCGCTCGTCACCTTGGTGCCGGTGAAGGCCTTGATGCCGCGCTTCTTGAACGTGCGCTCGAGCTCGTTCGATACGGCCTCGTCTTCGAGCGGCACCAGCTTCGGCATCAGCTCGATGATCGTGACCTCACTGCCGTAGCTCTTGAAGATCGACGCAAACTCCACGCCCACCGCGCCGCTGCCCATGATGGCGATCGAGGTGGGCACGTGCGGCAGGTGAATGGCGTGGTCGCTGAAGATGATCCGCGTGCCGTCGACCTCGATGCCGGGAATCGAGCGCGGCGTCGAGCCGGTGGCGATGACCAGCTGCCTGGTGGCGGTGACTGTTTCGGTGGCGCCCGCGTGCAGGGCCACCTCCACGCTCGCCGCGCTCGTGATGCGCGCGGTGCCCTTGAGCCAGGTGATCTTGTGTTTCTTGAAGAGCGACTCGATGCCGCCGGTGAGCCCGGAGATCATCTTGTCCTTGCGGGCGTGCACGGCCGGCATGTCGATGCCCACCTTGGCGCCGTCGACGCCGGTGAGGCCCCATTCCTTGGCCGCCTGCGCCACCTTGAGCGCGTGCGCGTGCTCGAGCAACGCCTTGGTGGGGATGCAGCCCCAGATGAGACAGGTGCCGCCGAGCGTCTTCTGACGCTCCACCACCGCCACCTTCAGGCCCAACTGCGCGGCGCGAATCGCCGCCACATAGCCGCCCGTGCCCGCCCCCACCACTACCACGTCGTATTCGCTCGCCACGCCTCACTCCTCCATCCGCCTACGCCGCCGACCCAGCCTCCCACTGTCGCTTGTAATCGGGGGATCCGTCAACCAGCGCGGCGGATCAATCTCGAGGCCGCATTGCCGTCATCGCTTCACGCTGGTGAGCGGCACGAACTGCGTGCCCGGCGCGCTGCGCGGCTCGGCGCCCGGACGTGGCGCAAGCGCATCGACGCGCGTCTTCAACTCGCCGTGATCGTACTTGAGCTGCCAGTACATCTCGGTCGCCTGACGGGCCGCACGCGACGCCCGGCTCCCCGCCGCCCATCCGGCACCCGCCATCACGAGCGCCACCGCCGACACGATCCACGTCCAGTCCATCGGGTGTTTGCCTCCGCCGCCCAGTATGCGCCAGTCGGCCGGCACCGGCCGGGCCGTCACGGATGCGGGGCGGTCTGGCGGAGCCTCGCTAGCCCCTATACTGAGCGCTGCCATGGCGCCGTCACGCAAGACCGTTCTGGTCGTCGATGCCGACGAGACGACGCGGGAGCGGTTCGCCACCATCCTGCGCCGCGACCATCGCGTGCTGCGGGCGAGCTCCGCCGAAGGCGGACTCGGCATGATCGGACGCGACGGCGTCGATCTCGTGCTGGCCGATCACGCCCTGCCTGGCGTGAGTGGCCTCGACTTCCTGCGGATCGTGCGCGAGAACTATCCGCTGGCCGAGTTCGTGATGCTCTCAGACGGCGCCGACGTCGACGCGGCGGTGGCGGCCGTGAAGCTCGGCGCGTATCACTTCCTGGTGAAGTCGGCCTCACCCGAGAACGTGCTCTCGATCGTGGCGCACGCGTCGGAGCGGCAGAATCTCAACCGTCAGGTGCTCGCGCTCTCGGAAGAGGTGCGCGATCAGAGCGGCGACCGGGAGTTCGTGTCGGGGCCGAGTCCGGCCACGCGCGAGGTGCTCGAACGCGTGCACAAGGTGGCGAGCCTGCCGACCACGGTGCTCATCCTCGGCGAGAGCGGCACCGGCAAGGAACTGGTGGCGCGCATGATCCACCGCCACTCCGAGCAGCCCGATGGCCCGTTCATCGCGGTGAACGTCGCCGCCATTCCGCGCGAGCTGGTCGAGAGCACGCTCTTCGGGCACGAGAAGGGCGCCTTCACCGGCGCCATGCGCCAGCAGATCGGCAAGTTCGAGCTGGCCCACGGCGGCACGCTCTTCCTCGACGAAATCGGCGACCTGAAGTTCGACCTGCAGGCCAAGCTGCTGCGCGCGATTCAGGAAGGCGAGATCGAGCGCGTGGGCGGCGACAAGCCGATCAAGGTGCAGTTCCGCCTGGTCGCGGCTACCAACGTGGACCTCGAACGCAGCGTGAAGGAAGGCTCGTTCCGCGAAGACCTCTACTACCGCATCAACGTCATCCCCATCCGCATCCCTCCGCTGCGCGAACGGATCGAGGATCTGCCCGAGCTGGTGCGCTTCTTCCTGGCCCGCTACAACACGCGCTTCCGCAAGAACGTGCAGGGCGTGGCCACCACCACGCTGGCCATGCTGCAGAACTACTGGTGGCCGGGCAACATCCGCGAGCTCGAGAACCTGGTGGAGCGGCTGGTGGCCACGGGCAGCCACGACTGGGTCACCGACGGCGATCTGCCGTTCGAGCTGCAAGTGGCCGAGATCGATCGCGGGGCGGGCTCGGCCAATCTGCTCGACCGCGCGCTGGTCACCTTCGAGCGCAACTACATCATCCGCGCGCTCGAGCGCAGCAAGTGGAACGTGACCCAGACCGCCCGCTACCTGGGCATTCCGCTGAGCACGCTCAAGTTCAAGCTCGATCGGCTCGAGATCAAGGACCTGGCGAAGAAAATTCGAGGGGGCGGCGCCTGAGGCGCCTGGGCGGGCTGAACGAAGCGACGGGGACCTCGGGTCCCCGCCGTCGTGTCACCCGGGGGTGGGTGCGAGCTACTTCCGCGGAAGAACGGCGTCCTTCAGCTGCTTGACGATCCGCGCCTTGACCACGGTCTTGGCGGGAATCTTGATCGGCTCGCCGGTGGCCGGATTGCGGCCCATGCGCGCCTTGCGCTTCTGCACGACCAGCTTGACCATGCCGGGCATCACGAACTCGCCCGAGCGCTTCAGTTCCTTCTCGCACAACGCCGTGAGTTCATCGAACAACTCACGCACCTGCGTCCGCTTCAATTCGAACTTCTCGGCGAAGTGGGAAAAGAGCTCCGACTTGCCCATCCTGCGCGCCTCTGCCATGTTGTCGTCCCCCTGGTCTGCAGCCGCGCGCCTCTGGTGCATGGCCCGCACGTCCGCGCGCGGCAACGGAGTGTGCGGAAAACCTGTGAAAAAGCAGGGGAATGCTAGCGCGCACGCCGCGACGTGTCAACGAGCCTGATCTCGCACGCGCCTGGTCGCGAGGTGCCGGGTGCTAAGATCGCCGCCATGTCAAGTGCCGCCCCGCTCGAAACGTTTCCCAATCCCAGGCCCGAGCGGCACTACGAGATCGCCATCTCCTGCCCCGAGTTCACGTCGATGTGCCCGAAGACGGGGCTGCCCGACTTCGGCACGATCACCATCCGCTACGTGCCCGACCAGACCTGCATCGAGCTGAAGGCCTTCAAATACTACCTGCTCGCCTACCGCAACCAGGGCATCTTCTACGAGGCCGCCACCAACCGCATCCTCGACGACCTGGTGGCCGCCTGCCAGCCGCGCCGCATGACCGTGGTGGGCGATTTCACCGCGCGCGGCGGGATCAGCACGACGGTGACCGCGGAGTTCGTGAAAACGACACCCTAGCCGCCGGCCGCGTCGGCGGTCCGCGCCGCTCAGGCGGCCGGCAGGGCTCGCGACACGAGCGCGCGCGCGAAGGTGTCGAGTTCGGCGCGCAGCGCCCCGGGACGCAGCGTCGACAGCGGCACGCCGGCATTGAGCGCCGCCACCACGGTGCGGTAGTCGCTCGTGAAGTGATGGTCGATGTGGCGGCCGAGCGCCTCCTCGATCTCGCGCAGTGGCACGACCTCCATGTCCGAGGTGCGGTTCAGCACGTAGCGCACCCGGTCCTCGGGCACGCCGGCCAGCCGCACCAGGTCGCGCAGTCGCTGCAGATTGCGCAGGCACGGCACGTCGGGGTTCGCCACCAGATGCACTTCGTCGGACATGTGCAGCGCGGCGGCTGAGCACGGACTGAGCGTGCTGCCGGCATCGATCACCACATACTCGTAGCCCCGCCGCAGCGTGTCGATGGCATGTTCGATGTCGGGCGCGTCGGCCGAGCCCGGACGGCCGAAGTCGGACGAGGCGGGCAGCACGTCGAGCCCGCAGTCGTGGCGGGCGAGCATGCTCGGCACCGACAGCGGATCGATCCAATCGAGCTGGTCGAGCAGATCGAGCAGCGTGAACTTCGAGCGCACGCCCAGGAACAGGCCGACGTCGCCGGTAGCCGATTTCAAGTCGAGGATGACCGTGGGTCGGCCCGTGACGCGGCGCAACTCAGCCGCACAATTCACCGCGAAGTGGTGGTGCCGGTGCCACTCTTCGTGCCGAGGAACGAGACCACCATGTGCCCGGAAAGAGGCAAGGCATGTGCCACGCGGCAGATTGAACGCCCGACGGCCAACTGCGCGAGGTTGCACCTCGACAGGTGCTGACCACCATGGCGAAGATCTTTCCGTTTTGTAAGCGACCGGATCAAATTCGGTCAGTTCGCCCGCCACCGGTTCAGGTGCCTCCCGAATTTGCGGCGATTCCGCAGCGCGCGGATGGGGCACACGGATTGCTCATCCACAGGCGGTCCCCTCCATATGTCGAAACGTCTGCCCGCTGAACGCGTTCCTCCCACCGACGAGTGGGGCATCTACGATCCGGCCAAGGCCGGCATGCAGGCGCTGTTCGCGCGGCTGGGCCGTCCGGTGCTGCGCGCCTCGAACAAGAAGATCCGTCAGGAGCGGCGCCGCTCCTTCCGGCCCGAACGGGAGCGCTCCGCCGACGGCGTGGGCCTGGCCATCAAGGAAGCGATGGACCGCGCCAATCTGATGGACCGCGCCGCCCTCGAGGCCAAGAGTGTCGCCACCACGCCCGCCGTGGGGGCGGAGCAGGTGATGCTCGAGTCGCCGGCGCGTGCGGTCAGGATCGCGCTGAAGGCGGCCAAGCCGGCCAAGACCCTGGCGGCGATGGTCGACGAGGCGGCCGCGCCGCCCGTGCCTGTCGCCAAGCGCAAGGTCGGGCGCCGCACCAAGGTCGACACCACCCTCGTCGTGGCCGAACCCGCGGCGCCAGCGCCGGCGGTCGCCGCCACGCCCGTGGTCGACCTGGACGTGGCACCCGCGACACCCCGAGTCGGTCGCGCGCCCCGCAAGACCGCCAAGATCCGCGTCAAGGCCGAGCCGGCCGCTGCCGAGGTCATCGCGGCCGCGCCCGCGCCAACCGCCCACGTGCCCCCGGCGCCATCCCCGCGCCGTCCGCGCGGGCCGGTGCCGCTGGCGGCCTGGGCGCACGTGGTGGCGGACGCGCCCAAACAGGAGCCCCGGCGCACCGACCAGCGCGGGTTCTGGAAGGGCATCTTCCGCATCCCGTCGGATGTGGCGCTGGTCGAGTACGCGCATGGCTGCCGCATCCATCGGCTGGTCATCGAGACCTCGGACGACCTGCAGGTGCTCGACCTGCTCTAAGGCGCGGCGGCGAACCGCGCCACGCGCGCCATCGTCTACACTGACGCCGACGTCTGCCTGACGTCACAGGGAGATCGCCTTGCGTCAGTGGATCGTGACTTGTCTGCTGGCGGTCCTGCCATCGATGGTCGCCGCCCAGCCGGGCGCGCGGCCGCCGACGGACCTCGACCGCCTGATGGAAGACGTCGTCAAGCGCCGGGACGACAACTGGAAGAAGCTCCAGCAGTACATCCTGAACGAGCGCGAGCAGGTCACCGTCACCGGCCCCGACGGGCTGCGGCTCTACGGCTCCGTGCACGACTACCAGTGGTTCGTGAAGGACGGCTTCTTCATCCGCAGTCCGCTGGCGGTCAACGGCGTCACGATCGCCGACGCGGAACGCCGCCGCTACGAAGCCCGCTATCTCACGCGGATGAAGACGCGCGACGAGCGCAAGGCCAAGCGCGACGCCGAACGGGGCATCACGCCGCTGCCGGCAGCGGTCGAATCGGTGGGCGACCTGCTCAACCAGCAAGCCGAGCCGTCGTTCGTGTCGGCGGCGTATTTTCTGAAATTCACCTTCGAGCCCGGCCGCTACGCCCTGGCCGGACGCGAGACCATCGACGGCAAAGAAGTGCTGCGCATCGAGTACTACCCGGCGCGGCTCTTCAACGACGACGACGAGCGCGACCCAGCGCGGCAGCGACCCAAGAAGCGGCGCGAGCGCGAGGAGGACGAACGCATCGAGCAGCAGATGAACAAGACGTCGCTCGTGACGCTCTGGGTGCTGCGCCAGGAGAAGCAGATCATCCGTTACGTGTTCGACAACATCGATTGGGGGTTCCTGCCCGGGCGCAGCGTCGTGCGCCTCGACGACGTCACGGCGTCGATGCGCATGCACGAAGCCTTTCCGGGCGTGTGGCTGCCACAGGCGATTGCCGCCCGCGTGCGGCTCGGCACGGCCTTGGGACCCGCCGGCGCCCTCTACGACGTGAGCTACAGCGACTACAAGCAGGCCGGCGTCACGGTGCGCGTCCGATGACACGTGTTGCCGCGCTGGCTGCCGGGTTGATGCTCATCACGGCTGTGGCCAGCCCCGCGCAGCCGGCCACAGCGCCGCCGATTGTCGAGCTGCGCGTACATGGCAATCACTCGACGCCAGAGGGCGAGATCCTCGCGCTCTCCGGCCTGGCCGTGGGACAGGCGGCCACCGACGAGGCCCTCGACTCGGCGCGCGCGAAGGTCGAGGCGAGCGGACGCTTCGCGTCGGTCGCGGTGCGGCGGCTCGAGCGGTCGATCGACGTGCCCGGCGACATCATGGTGATGGTGCTCGTGGAGGAGCGCGCCGGCGTCTCGCCCGATCGCCTCATGCCTGGCTGGATCGCGCGCGTCGCCAGCCACCGCATGTGGGTGCCGGTCGTGCGCTACGACGAAGGTTACGGCGTCACCTACGGTCTGCAGGCCGCGCTCGAGGGCGCCTTCGGCGGCACGAGTCAGCTCGCCGTGCCGGCCACGTGGGGTGGCGAGCGGCGCTTCGGGCTGGAGGGCTCGCGGTCGTTCGCCGGTCCGGTCGTATCGCGGGTGCAGGCGGGCGTCGATCTGAGACGCACCGAACATCCCGCCTTCAGCGTCATCGAGGAGCGCCGCCGGATCTTCGGGCGCGTCGAGCGGGCGGTCACGGCGAACGCGCGCGTCGGCCTCGAGGCCGCTCAGGATGCCGTCAGGTTCGCCGGCGTCCGCGACGACGTGGCCCGCGTGACGGCCGACGTGCTCGTGGACACGCGCACCGACCCGGCCTTCCCGCGCAACGCCGTGTGGGGACGCGCGGCCATCGAGCGGCTCGACGTGGTCGCGGGGATCCGGCGGCGCGTGCGCGCCGACGCATCGGCCGCGCTCGGCCTGCCCTTCGGATCGGCACTCACCGTGCGCGGGTTCCTCACCTCAGCCGACGGTGCGCTGCCCCGCTACGAACAGGCGATGATCGGCGGCGGGCTTGCGACCCGTGGTTATCGTCGCGGCTACCGCGCAGGCGACAACGCCGCGGGCGCGTCGATCTCCCTGGCCCGGCCCTTCGGCTCGCCGCTCGACGTCGTGCGGCACGGCCTGCGCACCTTCGTCGACTGGGGCGCGGTCTACGACGCCGGCACGAACGTGGGCGATGCCTCGTTCGACCGCGGCGCGGGCCTCGGCTGGTTCGCCAACGTGATGGCGATCAACGCCTACATCGACGTCGGCCGCGGCAACGGCCAGTGGCGGGTGCACGTGCGGTTTGGCACAGGATTCTAAGGCCGGGCTCGGGTCCCGAGCACATATTTCCTCAGGGCCTGCGCCAGCCCCGCCTCATCGTGCGAACCCGTGACCTGCAGGCCCAGAGCGAGAAGCTCCGGTTCGGCGTTGCCCATGACGACGCCCGTGCCCGCCCACTGCAGCATGTCCACGTCGTTGTGGTTGTCGCCGATGGCGAAGACGTCGGCTTGCGCCACGCCGTAGTGCGCCGCCACGTGCGCGAGCGCGCCGCCCTTGGTGGCGCCAGGTGCGTTGACGTCCACGAGCGTGAAGTCGCGGGCCGGGTAGGCCGTGACCGACAGGGACACACCGTCGGTCAGTCCCTCGGTCTCGAGCGCCGCGATGAGCGCGGCCATCGAGGCGGTGCGGCCGTTGAAGGCCACCTGCACGGGATCGTGATCGACGCAGGCCGAATCCAGATCGTCCACCGTCTGGACGAGATGCTGGATGCGTTCGAAGTAGCGGCGCCGATTGGGCTGATCCCAGGAGAGCGTGTCGACCACCGTCTGGCCCGCGCCCTCGCGGTCGAACTGCACGAGCGTGGAACTGCGCCACGCCCGCGTGCCCGCGAGCAGCCGCCGCGCCACCGCACGCGGCAGCGGCCGGGTGGCCAGCGTCGCCCCGTCACGCATGCGCGCCACCGCGCCGTTGTAGGCCACGACCGTGAGCGGATCGGGCAATGCGCCCAGCGCCTGCAGCGCGAAGGGATAGTTGCGGCCGGTCACCACCACCAGATGGATGCCGCAGGCAGCCGCCTCGTGTAGCGCCGCAAGGTTTTCCGCAGGCACCTCTCCGTGCCGGTCGAGCAGCGTGCCGTCGACGTCGAGCGCGATCAGCCGGATCACCCGATGATGCGCGTGACGAATGCGTTGTATGCGTCTGGGCCCTGAGCTTGCATGTGAGCGGCGAAGTCGAGGCCGACCCGCTCGAGGTTGGCCAGGTAGGACGGGTCCTGGTAGGCCTCGCGAATGCCCGGCAGCACCACGCGCATGCGCTCGAAGACGACCAGCAGCTCGCGGCCGCTCTGGAAGAACAGCTCCTTGCTGAGCACCCCGGACACGATGAACCCAGCCACCATGTCCCAGTACGAGATCACCATCCGGAACGACGCGTTCTCGCTGCTGCCGGGCGGCACCAGGGTGGCCAGTTCTTCCCACTTCTTCGGCCGGAAGTGCGCGGTGAACCACGCGCGCGCCTCGCGCATCCGGTCCTCGCGGCGCATCTCGTAGAGACGCAGGATCAGATTCGCATCGTCATAAGTCGGTCGGGAAATCATCGCGGTTCGCCCCCGGGAAAGTGAAACGGCCTGCACTACAATAATTGAGATATGGATTCGTGGGACCAGTTTACCGGGGCCAACGCGGGCTACGTGCTCGAACTCTTCGAACGCTACCAGCAAGATCCTGCGTCGGTCGATGACGCGACACGCGCGGCGTTCCGCACCTTCCCTGTGCCGGCCGACCCCTCTGCCGCGGCACCCGCCGCCGGCACCGCGGCCGCGATTGCGGCGGTCACGCTGGCCGAGTCGATCCGCCGCTACGGACATCTCGCCGCCACGCTCGACCCGATCGGCTACCACCGTCCGGTCGGCGACCCGTCGCTGCACCCGCACGCGCACGGCCTGACGATCGATGCCCTCACGGCGCTGCCCGCCAGCATCATCGGCGGGCCCGTGGCCGCCGGGGCCGCGAACGCCTTCGAGGCGATCGAGCGGCTGCGCGCGATCTACTGCGCCACGAGTGGTCACGACTTCGCGCAGGTCTTCGTGCCGGATGAGCGCGTGTGGCTGCGCGAGTCGGTCGAGGCGCGGCGCTTCCGTCCGCCGGTCAATCCGATCGAGAGCGGTGAGCTGCTCGACCGCATCACGCAAGTCGAAGGGTTCGAGCGCTTCCTGCAGCGCACCTTCCCGGGCAAGACGCGCTTCTCGATCGAGGGGCTCGACCTGATGATCCCGGTACTCGACGAGATCATCGCCGATGCCGCGGCGGCGGGCGTGAAGCACGTGTTCATCGCCATGGCGCACCGCGGCCGCCTCAACGTGCTCGCCCACGTGATGCGCAAGCCCTACGCGCAGATCCTGGCCGAGTTCAAAGACCCGCTCTTCGCGCGCAGCAGCCGGATCGACCTGGGCTGGATGGGCGATGTGAAGTACCACGCCGGCGCGCGCGTCGTCGATCCGGATCGGCCGACCACCCTCGTCGTCACGATGCCGCCGAACCCGAGCCATCTCGAAGCCGTGGATCCGCTGCTCGTGGGCATGGCGCGCGCCGCGGCCACGTCCGTCGATGCGCCGGGGGCGCCCACCCTGCGCACCAACGAGGTGCTCGGCATCCTGATCCACGGAGATGCCGCGTTTCCCGGCCAGGGCATCGTCGCCGAGACCCTGAATCTCTCGCGCCTCACTGGTTGGGACGTCGGCGGCACGATTCACCTCATCGCCAACAACCAGCTCGGCTTCACCGCCGAACCGCATGAGTGCTTCTCGACCAGCTACGCCAGCGGCCTGGCGCGCGGCTTCAAGGTGCCGATCGTGCACGTCAACGCCGACGACCCGGTGGCGTGCATCGAGGCGGCGCGTCTGGCGTGGGCCTATCGCCACCGCTTCCAGCTCGATTTCCTGATCGACCTCGTGGGCTACCGGCGCCACGGGCACAACGAGGGCGACGAAGCGGCATTCACCCAGCCGCAGATCTATCAGCGCGTCGCCGGGCACCCCACGGTGCGGCATCAGTACGCGGCCGCGCTCGTGGCCGCCGGGCAGGTGCCCGCCGCGTTACCCGACGAGCTCGTGGCCAAACACGCCGCCGTGATGGAGAAGGCGTATGCCGACCTGCAGCCCGAGGAGCACTACGTGCCCGAGGTGCCGGTCGTGCCGCCGAGCGGCGCCGCCGCCCGCGTGAACACCGCCGTGCCGCTGGCCCAGCTCGAGGCCATGACCGCGGCGCTGGCGCAGGTACCGGCCGGCTTCACTGTGCACAAGAAGCTCGAACGCGGCCGCGAGCGCAAGCGCACCATGCTATCGGCGCCCGACGAGCGCACCATCGACTGGGCCGCCGCCGAAGAACTGGCCATGGCGTCGGTGCTGGCCGACGGCATCGCCATCCGCTTCACCGGCGAAGACGTGGAGCGCGGCACCTTCAGTCATCGCCATGCCGTGCTGCAC
>Ga0163144_10014659_pt1 | contig 16253 bp, 12 predicted proteins | sample OliLak19BULKMAT1_FD_123175 | JGI IMG/M metagenome (GOLD analysis project Ga0163144, IMG submission 123175) | Freshwater microbial mat bacterial communities from Lake Vanda, McMurdo Dry Valleys, Antarctica - Oligotrophic Lake LV.19.BULKMAT1 | ecosystem: Environmental > Aquatic > Freshwater >... | reverse complement strand
GGGGCAGGGAAGCTCACCGCAAGGGCCAGCCGTCCCGCCGCCGCTGGTGTCCATGCCGCCGCCGCTGGAGTCCGTGCCGCCGCCGCTGGAGTCCGTGCCGCCGCCGCTGGTGTCCATGCCGCCGCCGCTGTTGGCGTTGGAACCAGTGCCGTTGTCTCCGCCGCCACCGGACGTGCCGGTGTTGCTGCTCCCGGTTCCTCCGCCAGAAGAGCCGCCGGCAAGGCCGCTCAGCCCTTCGCCGCCGGATGATGAAGAGGTGTTGCCGTCACCCGGTTGGCTGGCACTCTCGCCGCCTGACGACGAGGATCCGCTTGCCGCGGGCTCAACACCAGAGTCCGGCCCCATGGGGAGCGCGGCCGCCGGCAACACAGTCCATCCGGGGCGGATGCCCCACTCCCGGCTGGTGCCTCGTCGAGACCCGCTTGAGCCGGATGACCCGGACCCCTCCTCGCGGGCCTCCTCCCCGGCATCCACGCGTGCCTCGTTGGTGTCGTCCTCGTCACCCTCGCGTTCGCCAATTCCCAGCCCGTCACATCCAACGCAAGACATGGACGATGCAACCATAACAAGTACCCACGGAAGTGGGTTCAAACTCCGCATGACGTGCTCTCCTCTGATGCCTGCGTGCAGCGCAGCCGTGAAATTCCAGGTTGCGTCCCCAACGCCACTCCACTTCAGGATCTTCCATCACCGCGGTTCCATCCGGTCCGTTCTGCCTGCCCACCGACGGACACGGGTGATAAGTGAATGACTCGGCTGCGCTGGGTGTGTGCGCGGACACCACATGCGCGGTGGCCAATCAGCCGCGCCGGGTCTGGAACACCTGGACAATCAGGTCCGCACGCCGCCGCACGCCAAACTTGGCCAGCAGGTTGGAGACGTGGAACTTTGCGGTGCGCTCGGAGATGTGGAGCTTGTTTGCAATTTCCTTGTTGGAGAGGTTGTCCATCAGGGCGTCACGCACTTCCAGCTCGCGGCGGCTGAGCTTTCCGGGCTCCGTGTTGGCCGGCGGATTGCGCAGGTTGAGGCGCAAGGAATCAATAAATTGCGCCAGCACCTCCCTGGGAACCCAGATGCCGCCGGCCGCCACCGCCGTGACTGCGGGCCCAAGCTGGCCGTCCATCTGCGCGTAGCGGAGGACGCCACGCGTGCCCAGCCGCAACAGCTCAAACACCTGCGCCTGGCTGAAGTCCTCTGCCACTGCCAGCACCCGTGCGGCGGGATTGCGGTGCAGCAAGGCCACCGCCAGGCGGGTGGCCGCGGGATGCGCACGGTCCGTGTCCAGGACGTACGCATGTGTTTTGGGCAGCTCCAACACGGCGCGGTCTGGTGAAACATCCACATCCATGCGGCGGACCTCCACCTGCATCCCAGCATCTGCCAGCAGCCGCCGGAGCTGCTGCAGCGCCAGTGAGTGGTGGGCCAGCGCGCACACGGTGAGGACGGAGTTGAGGTGGGCGGGCGGGCGCACGGTGAGAGGAAAGCGCTCTTTGGTCACCAGTGGGTGGTAACGCGCACGCCGCGGAATGCTCAACCAACACTTCCGCGCACCGGGAGCGTGATCAGCGGCTGTTTCTCGTCATCAGTGCGGATGATGATGGTGCCTTGGATGGGGCCGCGCCTCAGCCTGGTGGTGACCACGCCAACGTCAACGCGGAAGGCCGCGCTGGGTCCCTGTGGCTCCTGCATGAGCTTCAGGAAGGGCACGTCCGTGGTCATTTCCGTGATGGAGAAGGCGCCCTGGCGGCGTTTCACCATCAGCGTCTGGGTGATGAGTTGTTCCAGTCCCGGATTCTGCTCCAGCTGGCCAAGTTCCACGGCACCAAAGTCCACCGTTTCCGGATTGGCGTACAGGTCCGTCTTGACCAGGATGTTCACCGCCACGCGCACCGTGGGAAGCTGCGGATTGTTGGTCTCCAGCACCAGCCATTCCATGTAACGGCCGGGCGGGACGTCACCCGCAACGTGCAGCGCCAGGTCAAACCGGGTTCCGGGTGTCTCCTCGGAAAGGTGCACGGTGAAGTGTGCGTCCGGTTGGGGCCGGGCCTGCATGACCAGCGGCGCCAGCGCGTGATTGACCACCGTGAGATGCCGTTCCGCGGATTCATGCTGGTAGAGGCTGAAGTACTGCGCGCGTCCCGGCTTCACTTCAACCACGGCGGTGACGTTGCCCGTCAGCAGGAATTCCACCGGCGTGGTTTGTCCGCTCAGCCATATTTGGACGTGCGCGGTCACGTCACCCACTTCACCCCGCGTATCCCACGCCACGCGGACGTCCGAGTGCTGCAATGGTCCCAGCGCGCGCTTGAAGCGCGCCGTCATCCCGGGCGCGGAGCACTCCACCTTCTCAATGTGTGACGGCGTGTCCAGCGGGTTGTTGAGCGTGAAGGTGTGGTCCACAACGTCACCCTGACGCACGGTTCCAAAATCATGCGTGCCGGGCGGCGTGGGCTGGCTGGCGCCTTGGTGGCGCCACTCCAACAGTGACAACACAAACAACAGGACTGCGGCCGCAGCAAGCAGGGGCTTGTTCATGGTGGCATCTCGGGATTCCGCAGGGCCGCGGTGAGGGACCGCGGCCCCGCAGAGGGAGGGTTCAGAGCAGGTAGAAGCGGAGCTGGGCCAGGCGGAGACCCTGGTTGTCGTACTGCCAGTACCAATCCACCAGGTCACCGGAGAACAGGGCAGTGCGCGTGCACACCACCTCTCCGGTCAGCGTGTCCGTCTCACACGCCACCAGGGATGACAGGTCATTGGTGACGTCCGTGAAGGTCTGCCTGCCGGAGGAGCGCACCAGGACGGTGTTCTCCGTGGAGCAGACCTCCTCATCATCTGAGGTGTCCAGCGTTCCTTGCGTGTCCGTGGCGCAGCTGGTGATGGCGGCAGAGCCGCCCGGTTGTCCCAGCGCGCGCGCATAGATTTCATACGCGGCGGTTTCCCCAGCGGAGCAGGCCACCACCTGGTCCACGCCGTCCGCGGTGATGTTGCTGTTGCAGGGAAGCTGGAAGACGGCGCCGCGTTTGCCCAGGGGGCGGCCGGAACAATCCACGGCGTCATCAAACCCGTTTCCGTCACAGACCCTGAACGCTCCCCGGGTGAGCAGGATGTTGCTGGTCACCGCGGCGGTGCGTGAGCCCAGCCCCACAAAAATGGTATGACGGTTTGATCCCGTCATGGTGGCGGTCTTGCCCTTGGAGACACCAATGATGTTGAGGTTGTAGTGCGCACCGGATGGCGCGCCGGTGCTGGCCAGCGCCGGGGCGCTGATGGCAAGGGACAGCAATGCGCTGGCAAGCACCTGCAGGGTATTGCGTGCTTTGGTCTTCATGTTCTCTCCGGGTGGGTGAGCCATTTCACGGAGGCGGGATGCTGCGGAAGAAGTTCTGCGTCACCCCGCCTGCGTGAAACTGCACGCAACCTAGAGAGAACCCCGGAGGTCCCAACACTGGCCGGGTGTACCAAATACAGGCAGGCTGTGTGGCCTGTCCTTCACCTGTGCAAACGGACAGGTGGGCTGCCAATTAAGTATGACACAAAATCAGCGGTAGACCAGGCATCCGCGGGCCCGCAGCATGTTGAGCCACTCCAGCTCCGGCAGCGTGGTCACCCAGCGCAGGTCCAGCTTGTCCAGGCGCGGCAGGGTCCCAAGACACTCCGGCAGTGAGGTCAACGGATTCCCGCGGAGGTCCAGCAGCCGCAGCTCCTTCAGCGCGCCCAGGGATGCCGGCAGGGTGGTGAGTGCGTTGTTGCGCAGATGCAGCTCACGCAGCCCGGTCAGGGCCGCCACACCGTCCGGCAGGGACGTCAACCGGTTGCCCTCCGCGCGCAGCTCCACCAGCGCGGCCAGCGCCAGCACACATGCGGGAAGCTCCGCAAACGCATTGCCCCCGATATTAAGGTATTTCAATTTTGTAAGCCGGGCAATGGATGCCGGCAGCGCGGTGAGCTTGTTGTCATGCAGGTAGAGAAAATCACGGAGGCTCAGGAGGTTGCCAATGGCGCCCGGAATCTCCGTCAGCGCGTTGTGCCCCAGGTCCACCATGCGCAGGTTCTTCATTCCCCCAATCTCAGGGGGGATGGAGGTCAGCCCGTTGTCCGCCAGCACCAGCGTCTCCGCGGCGGTTTCCTGCCAGACCCACGCGGGAACGTGACCAAGCTGCTGCTTCCAGAGGTTGAGGTGTGTCTTCCCCGTCACGGCCATGGGGCGGTTCTACACGGGGAGCCAGGGCTGGCGCGCCTCTGAAACGCCGCCCGGGTATGCCCCAGGCCGTGCTTTGACGTCGGTGGCGGCGGGACAAAGCTTTGGTTTTTGGCGCCCTCCCGCCTATGGTCCAGGACGCCGTGGCAGCGCCGCCAACCCCCAAGGGCCCCCAAGCTCCCCGTACGTTCAACGCGGAGAACACCCAGTTCTTCTCCATTGCCATGCTGCAATTGGGGGCGGACGTCCCGGCGTGGGTCAAAGACGCGCAGGAACACCTCAGGAACAAGCGGTACCCGGAAGCGCAGAAGACCGCGGAAGCCGGCCTGCAGCAGAACCCGCGCACGCTGGACGGGCTGCTCTACCTGGCGGAAGCGCACTGGGAGCAGGTCCATCCCAAAGAAGCGGTGGATCACCTCAAGCAGGCCATCCAGGTGGCGCCCAAGGACAGCCGCCCGTACGCGCTGCTGGGCCGGTATCTTCTCCTCAAGGGGCTGCGGGAACAGGCGGTGAAGTTCCTGGAGCAGGCGGTCACGCTCAATCCGGAGGACGCGCAGAGCCGCAAGCAACTGGACCGCACGCGCAACCTCATCAAGCGCGGCTACAAGAAAGTGGAAGCCGCCCCCGGCGTCATGGCGGGCACGGAGGCCAAGAAAGAAGCCACCCGGATGACCCGGCTGTCCGGGGCACATTCCATTGTGCCTGAGGACGGCGCCGCAGCCTTGCCGCTGGGTTCCGTGGATATTGAACAGGCGCTGGGAGCGCTGCTCTCGGCGGCGTTGCTGGAGCTGGACGTTGCCAGTGTGAAGGCCGGCAAGATCAGCAGTGGCCGGGGACTGCGGTTTTTTGGCGGCCTGGTGGTGTTGGTGGCGGCGCTGGTGGCGGGCATCCCCGGTGGTTTCCTGGTGCGCAAGCAGATGCAGTTTGCGCGCGCCGGGACACCGCTGCAGCAGGCCACCGCACTGGTCAGTGAAGACAGCGTGGCGGGCTACATCCAGGCCACGGAGCTCCTTGAGAAGCTCAATGAGGACGATCCGGACACGAAGGCCGCCCAACCATTGCTGGCGCTGGCCCACGCGGTGCGCGCCGCCGAGCTGGGTGGTGGCAGCTTCCACCGGGAACGCGCCGCCACGGCGCTGGAAGCCACGCCGGATGCGCTCAAGGCGTCCGGCGCGGCGTTGATGGCGCGTCACCTGTTGGCCGCTGCCAATGGCAAGCCGGACACCGCGCTGGACCAGGAGCTGACCCAGGCGCTGGGGGGTGCACCGGATGATGCGTGGCTCCACCTGGTGAAGGGCCGCCGGCTGGAAAGTTCCGGTGATGACGGCGCAGCGCTGACGACCTACCGGACCGCGTACCGCCTGGCGCCCACGTTGCCCCTGGCCGTGCATCACCTGGCGCGTGCGCATGCCCGGCTGGGTGACAAGGCAGAGGCGCTCCGTCTTGTTGACAGATTGCTGGAACTGGCACCCAACCACGGCGGCGCCATGGTGTTGGGATTGTTGTTGTCCATGGGAGATGACGCCGGACGCGCGGCCGCGGAAGCGCGTATTCAAACGCTGCTGGGTTCCAATGGTGTCCATCCGGATAATGCTGCCTTTGCCGCCACGGCGCTGGCGCTCATCCTCCAGAGTGAAGCCAAGGGTGAACAGGCTGCGCCCCTGTGGGTGCGCGCCGCGGGTATGGGTGAGGACCGGACCGCGGGCTACTGGGCGCTGGGCCGCGCGCGGCTGGCCATGGCTGACCTTGAGGGTGCGCGCACACTGATTGGCCGCGCGGTGGAGAAGGATGAGAGTGACCTGCGCTTCCACAAGGATCTGGCGCGCGCGGAAGTGACCGCAGCGCGTGGTCCGGAATGGCTGGCGCATATGAAGGCCACCTTCAAGGAAGACACCCTTTTTCCAACGCTGCGCTTCCCGCTGGGGACGGTGCATGTGCACGTGGGCAGCGTGGTGCCCCTGGAGACGGTGCTGGATTCCAGCGTGATGCCGGATGCGGAGATTGCCGCGGCGTTGGATGTGCCAGAGCTGGGGACGTTGGCGGCCATTCGCAAGGTCAATGCGGTGAAGGTGAGCCTGGTGGCGGACGCCATGGTGGCGCGCGGGCTGGGCAAGGATGCCATTGACGCCGTCAAGGAAGCGCTCACGGACAACAAGCGTGACGTGGAATTGCTGCTGGCGCTGGCTCGTACGCAGGCCAGCCTGCAACAATGGGAGGACGCGCAGAAGACGGTGCAGGCCATCCTCACGGAACAGGAAGCCGAACCGCGCGCGCTCCTTCAACAGGCCATTCTTCAGGTGGCAACGGGAGAGGGCGCGGAGGCGCTGCGCACGTTGACGCAGTTGGAGCGGGCCGGCGTGGTGTCACCGCGCATTCCGGTGCTGCGCGCGCGTGCCATGCTGCAGAAGAAGCAGCTTGTTCCGGCGGACAAGGAACTGGCCAGGGCGCGTGAGCAGTTCCCCGGTGACCCGGATGTCATGATCATGAGCGCAGAGCTCATGCTGCAGAAGAAAGACTGGGAAGGCGCCAACGCCGCCCTGGTCGCTGTGCTCAAGGTGGACCCGCAACGTGCGGAGACCTCAATCCGTGCGCAGCCGCTGCTCCTGCCCGCCATGGGCCGCGCGCTGGCAGAAGCCGGCCATGCGGAACAGGCCGTGGGCCTGCTCCAGAAACTGGTGGTGGCCCAACCTGATGACGGGGACGCGCTGTTTGCCCTGGGGATGGCGCAGGCCGCGGCGGGCCAGCAGGAGCCCGCCCGGCTGAGTCTGCAGAAGTTCCTGGACTGGGCGGACCCCAAGGATGTGCGCCGAGGTGTGGCCGAACGCGCCTTGAATCCCGTGCCCCCGACGGAGAATGCTGCGGGAACCGCTGAGACACCCGAAAAGACCGAGGCGCCCGGGAAAGAGAAGGCTGAGAAAAAGAAGAAGAAGCCCAAGTGATCTTCTGAGGTGTGCTGATGTCAGCTGCACTGGCTGCGGACAAGGCCGCAAAGCTTGCGGAAAAGAAGGCCAAACTGGCCCAGAAGAACATCAAGCCGCCGCCGCCTCCCGTTGCTGCGCTGCGGAGCCTGGCCATTTTTGAAGACGCTCCGGAAGAGCTGATGACGGCGGTGGAAGCCATTGCGGTGGCGGAGACGCTGGACCGGGACACGTTGGTGCTGGGCGGTGAAGCGCCAGCCCCGGCGCAGCCCACGCTCTACTTTGTGATTGCGGGACAGGCGGGCGCTGCGGAGCGCAGTGATGACGCCATCAGCGCGTCCAAGAAGCGCGCAAAACTGGAAGTGTTCAAGGCGGTGGGGCAGACGCTGGCTGTGTTTGGCAGCGGGGATTTCTTTGCAGATGACATTGCCGCGCTGGCCGGCGGGCTGCAAATCTACACCATCACTGAGCTGCAGGTTGTGAAGGTGCGCGCCAAGGAGTTGTCCGCGCTTCTGGCAAAACACGGCGGCATCCAGGAGCGCATGCGCGCGCAGGCCGAGCGCTGGCTCCAACGCATCCAGACCCTCCGTGGCGACGGGCGGGAAGAAGTCTTTGACTTCTACGTGAAGAACGGATTTTCGTTCTCCACCCGCACCAAGATCCGCCAGCTTGAGATCTGCATTGATTGTGACAAGTGTGTGCAGGCCTGTGAAGACCGCCATGAGTTCTCCCGCCTGGAGCGTTTTGGCCCGCAGGTTGGCCTCATCAATTTCAGCGTGTCCTGCCGCCAGTGTTATGACCCGCGCTGCCTGATTGATTGCAATTTCAACGCAATTGCGCGGGACCCCATCTCCAGTGAAATCCGGATCAACATGGAGAATTGCACGGGCTGCAACGTGTGCGCCCGCAATTGCCCCAATGATTCCATCTTCATTTATGACATTCCGCCGGATTTTGACGGCAGCCTCTGGGAGAACGCGGGCAAGAAAACGCCCAAGAAGACCGCGGTGAAGTGTGACCGTTGCGCCGGTTATGATGACATGGCGTGTGTCAGCGCGTGCCCCACCGGCTCCATGATTGACGCCGTCCCGGAGCTGCTCTTTGGGCTCAACAACACCATTGCCACGCAGCAGGCGTGTGCGGTGGAACCGTTTGAGCAGGGTTTGAGCACGCAGGAAGGCGGCCGCTTTTTTGCGCGGTTCATGTACTGGGTTGCCGCAATCCTCACACTTTCCTGCACCGTGGAATGGGTGTTCCGCCGCTGGCTCCCGGTGCTCAGCTTCATGCCGTTTTATCCCGCGGATGCGGGGCTGGAGGGTGGTTTCTCATCAGGGCGCGGCCTGGGCTACGCGTTTGGAATTGCCGGCGCGTCCTGCATGTGGGGAACCCTCATCTATTCACTGCGCAACCGGCTCAGCTTCCTGTCCTTCATTGGAAGCAAATACATGTGGTTCAGCCTCCACAACGCGCTGGGTGTGTTGGGACCCGCGCTGGTGTTCCTGCACGCCAACCTGGTGTTCAACAAGTGGCCCATCCTGGGCGTCTACATGATGACGCTGGTGGTGCTCAGCGGTCTGCTGGGCCAGTACATTGCCAACCAGATTCCCGGGAAGGAGTTTGCCATTGACCGTGAGCTCAAGGACCTGGACAAGAGCATCAGCGCGCTGTCCAGCCAGTGGAACCAGCACACGCGTTCCGTGAACATGCTGGAGCTCATCATGCAGGAGGAGCGCGCGCGGGCGCCCAAGGAAGATGACAAGATGGGCTCGTTCCGGTTCATCTGGTTCCTGCTCACCAGTGACGTCCGCCGCTGGCGCCGGATGTTGCAGTTCCGCATGGGTGAGCTGCGGAAACTCAAGAACAAAGCGCTGCGCAAGCAGACGTTGGAGCTGCTTTCCAGCCGCCTGGTGTTGGAGCGCAAGCAGAAGTTCTTTGGCACTGCGCAGCGCCTGCTCAACAAGTGGAAACGTTTCCACGTTGGCTTCAGCATGCTGCTGTTTGTGATCATGATCCTGCACGTTGGAAGTGTGACCAATTGGAAGGCCTGGATTGGGCTCTCCCAGGGCTGACGGGCCCTCCGGGGATCCTCCCGCGGTCCGGACGGCTGCCTCCCGGCCCAGATGACGACGTGGGCGCCGCCAGCGTGACCTCAGGCAGCACCGGGTGATCACGTCCGTATTGCAGGACCGCGTGACGGCGTGCTCCACTTGGTCCCCTCCTCAGCATCAAAAGGCCAGCGCTTGGTTTCCCTGGGAATTGGTGAGCGGCAATTTGGGCGCATCCGCTTCCGCGTGATGTTGGGCTTGGTGGGCCTGGCGCTCAGCATCCTGGCCATCCGGCTCTACGTGCTGCAGGTGTCCCGGCATGATGAGTTCAAGACCAAAAGTGAAAGCAATTTCATCCAGTCCCGCCGCATCCCACATGAACGCGGGGTGATGTTGGACCGGGAAGGCCGGGTGCTGGTGGACAACCGGCCCGCGCATGACGTCACCGTGACGCCGTCATTCCTTCCGGACGCCCGGCCGCGGTTGACACGTGTGCTGGCAGCCGCCGGTGCGCAGCGCACCGCCAAAGAGGTCCTGGCGGACGTGGACGTGGCGTTGGCGCGTCCCACGGTGGAGCCGGTGGTGGTCTGGAAGGCGCTGGAACCCTCAGCGCAGGATGTAGTGGCGCGCCTGCTCACGGACGGCAACTCCGGCCTGGAGCTGGTGCCCGGCGCGGACGGCACGTCCAACCTGCTGCTTTATCCATTGGAATTCCTCTCACAATCCCTGGTGTTCCGCCGGCTGGAAGAATTGTTGGACTTTCCGGAGGGTGGTGTGGATGACGCGCGCCGGGATGCGGCAAGAGCGCGTGGATTGAACCGGTTTGTTCCCATTGTGGTGAAGCAGAACCTCACCTGGGAAGCCTTTGCACGCGTCAGCCATTCCGCATCCCTGGGTGAGCTGCCGGGCATTGACGTGGTCAACAGCGTGGTGCGCCGCTACCGGGAAGGCACCATGGCCAGCCACGTGCTGGGTTACATGAATGAAGTGACGGCCCTGGAGCTGGAACAGGAAACCCTCAAGAAACGGGACTACAAACGTGGGGATTACCTGGGCCGCCGCGGTCTGGAGCGCACCTTTGAAGAGATTCTGCGCGGTACGGACGGCCTGGAAAAGGTGGTGGTGGATGCCAAGGGGCGCTGGCTGAATGATTCCCGCAGCAAGCTGCTGCTGGGTGATGAGCGCCGGGTGAATCCCGTCCCTGGCAAGACGCTGGTGCTGGCGTTGGACATGGACCTGCAGCGCGCGGCGGAACAGAGCTTCCGGGGGGTGGCCGGTTCCGTGGTGGCGGTGGAGGTGGCAACGGGAAGTGTGCTGGCGCTGGCCAGTTTTCCGCCCTTCAATCCCAACACGGTCAGCACGCGTATGACCGGCGCGGACAAACGGGCGCTGGACCGGGACCCCCTGCAGCCGTGGATCAACAAGGCGCTGCAACAGCACTACGCACCAGGCTCAACCTTCAAGATCTTCACCGCCATTGCCGGGCTGCTGGAGAGCAGGATCACGCCGGAAACCCATCTGCCGTGCCCCGGTTTCTTTTCACTTGGGCGCACCACCTGGCGCTGTTTCAACCGCGGTGGCCACGGACCCATCTCATTGCAGAAGAGTGTGACAGTTTCATGTGATTCGTATTACTACCGGCTGGGGCATATGCTGGGCGCGGACACGTTGACCAGGCGCACGCGTGAGTTTGGCTTTGGACAGCGCACCGGCATCCCGCTGGACGGGGAGATTCCGGGAATTCTGCCGGATGAGGCGTATTTCAAGCGCCGCTTTGGCGCGTACACGCCGGGGCAGGTGGTCAACATCTCCATTGGGCAGGGAGACCTGACGGTGACGCCGTTGCAGCTGGCCATGGCCATCAGTGCCGTCGTCAATGGAGGGATTCTTTATGAGCCGCGCCTGGTGTTGCGCTCGCTCAATGCGCAGGGTGGGGTGCTGCAGGAATTTCCCCCGCGCGAGCGCGGCCGCATCCAGCTTCCGGAGCGCGGCATGAAGGAAATCATGGCGGGCATGGGAGAGGTGGTGAAGCCGGGCGGCACCGCCGGCGGCCTGGCGTACAAGGATGATCCTCCGGGGCTGGGCATGTGGGTGCGGACCGGCGGTGTGGCGCTAGGTGGCAAGACGGGCACGGCGCAGGTGGTGAAGCTCTCCAAGGACAAGGCGCACGTGGACGCGTCCAAAGTGGACTACCTGGAACGTGACCACGCGTGGTTTGAAGGGTTTGCACCCCTTGAGAAACCGGAGATTGTGGTGGTGACCATGACGGAGCATGGTGGTTTTGGCGGCTCCATCAGTGCGCCGGTGAGTGCGTCTGTGATGCGCGCGTATTTTGAGAAGAAGGGTTTTGTGGCCCGTCCGGACAAGGACGCGCCGCCCAAGCGTGCGGCCGCAGTTGTGGCGCCCGTTGCTGCGCCGCCCCCCGAGGCTGCCGCCGTGGAGGGTCACGACTGATGGCCGTGTACCGCCGTGAAGAGCCGCTCTCCTTCAGTTCCTCATCCAGCCCCGGGCGGATGACGGGCATGGACCTCACGCCGTTGGTGTGCGCGCTGATGGTGGCCACCGTGGGCATCACCAACCTGGCCAGCGCGGCCCAGGCAACCAATCCCAATCTTTTTCTTTTCCAGGCGCTCTGGGTTGGCATTGGTTCCGGTTTTGCCATTGTCATTGGTTTATCGGACTACCGCTCGCTGGAGCACCTGGCCTACCCCTTCTACTTTGTGGTGTTGGTGCTCTGCGTGCTGGTGCTGGTGAAGGGCCGCGCCATCATGGGCGCCAAACGCTGGATTGGCTTTGGCCCCATCAACCTCCAACCCAGCGAACTCATGAAGCTGGCCATCATCCTCACCATGGCCAAGTACCTGGCGGCGTGGGACATGCCGGGTGGCTACACGCTGGCGGAGCTGGTGCGCCCCTTCAACCTCACGCGGCCACTGGGCGCGCTGGCCGCCATCCTGGTGAAGTGGAAGAAAATTGAAGCCGTTGCCATCAGCATTCCGCGCACGGACCGGGAAATACCCGGCAATGCCATTCTCACCATCCTGCTCATTGTTGTGGGAACCTGGTTGTTGATTGCCGTCTTCAAGATTGTCCGTGAAGGTTTTCCACCGCGCAGCGTGGTGGCGCCGGTGGACATCATTCTGCTTCCCGGTGTGCTCATCCTCATCCAACCGGACCTGGGAACCGCGTCCATCAACGTGGTGGTGGCGGTGTCCATGGTGCTGTTCTGCGGGATGCGGCCCATGAGCCTGTTCATCAGCGCGGTGAGCGGCGTGGTGGGCGCGGTGGTTGCCTGGTTCTACGTGCTCAAACCCTATCAAAAGAAACGGGTGCTCACGTTCATTGATCCAGATTCAGATGCGTTGGGCGCGGGTTATCACGCCAACCAGTCCATGATTGCCATTGGTTCCGGCGGAAGTGATGGCAAAGGCTGGCAGCAGGGAACCCAGACGCAGCTTTCCTTCCTTCCGGAAAACCATACGGACTTTGTGTTCAGCGTGCTGGGTGAGGAATGGGGACTGGTGGGCGGCGTGGCTCTGCTGCTGCTCTTTTTCATGCTGCTCTGGTCCGGAATCAACGTGGCTGCCAAGGCCAAGGACCGCTTTGGAACGCTGCTCAGCGTGGGTGTGGCGGCATTCCTGTTCTGGCACGTGTTCATCAACGTGGGCATGGTGACGGGCACACTCCCGGTGGTGGGCGTGACCCTGCCGCTGATGAGCTACGGCGGGTCCAGCGTCATTGCCATCATGGGTGGTATTGGCGTGTGGCTTTCCGTCAGCAACCGGAGGAACCGCTGAACTGGATTGTTTCCACTTTCAGTGCAGCGCCGCCACCGCGCTCCGGATGTCCTCCGTGTCCACACCGCCCTGCGCGCTCCAGCGGATGGTGCCGCTTGGGTCCATCAGGTAGCTGACCGGCACGGCTTCCACCTTCCAGCGGGCCGCGGTGACGTCATCACTGACCCACACCGGATATTTGATGCCCCAGTGCTGAAGCTCGCGCCGCGCATCCTCCGGCGTCCCGCTGAACACCAGCACACCCGCAATGTTGAGACCGGGCATGGTTTCATGCGCGCGGTTGAGCTGCGGAATTTCCGCGCGGCACGGCTGACACCACGTGGCAAAAAAATTCAGCAACAAAGGTTTGTTGGCATAGGCACGCAAATCCACCGGCGCGCCGTCCGGCGTGATCAGCGCCAGCGGCGGGCCCACGGTGCCGTTCTTGAGGGCGTGTCCCGGGCCCACCATGGTGAGGCCAACAAAGAGCGCCGCAGCAATGAGCAATGCCCAGCGGATGAGGATGCGTTGGTTGTGCTTGTTGTCCCCGTCTGCGCTTGGCATTCCGGCTCCCTGGAACCAGATCCATAGCAGAGCGTTGACCACGCGGCAGGAACGGCTCAGCGCAAAGAAAGCGGAATTTCCGGAAGACCCGGAATGGGCAGCGCACCCACACGGCCGCCCAGGGAAAGACGCTCAATCCACCCCATGATGGGCTCCGGCGGTTGTGCGGAACCGCAGAGCACCTCTTCCACCACCGGCAGGTAGCGCTGCGTGATGACCCGCGAGAAGAACGCGCCTGCCTCAGACGTGGCCAGGGACGGAGCGCCTGTGTAGCCGGGGAAAGGCCGCAGCGCGCGCCAGCCCATGCCATACGCGGCAAACTCAAGCTCACGCGCCAGCCCATGCCGGCCCACCAGCCTGGCCGCCTGACCCGCCATCAACATGGAAGATTCCGGTGGAAACGGGGGACAATCCGGAAGCTCACGGTGGGTGGTGGAAACACTGAGCGGCGCGTGGTGCAGCGCCATGGAAGTCTCAAAAAACCCGGCGTGGAAATCCAGATTCAACGACGCCAGCATCCTGTCTGCGGTGGCGGAAGGAATGTGGGAGAATGCCGGCGCGTATTCGGCTGGGTTCTGGAATTCCACCATTTCTTTGAGTATGACATTAAATGGGGAAATGGCCCGGACGCCGCGCTCCAGCAGGAACTTGACGCCCGCATCCAGCGCCATGTTGTGCATGGGTGCGCCGTGGAAGGTCTGGAAGATCACGCGGCGGGCGCCCAGCTCCATCAGTGCGCGGCAGGTCTCCAGCACCACGGACTTCACCATGGCAAACGGGTAGTGCCGGGTGCCGGCGCCCGGCGTGGGATCCATGCCAATCTCCACGTCATTCACCACCACCAAAGGCCATTCTGGGTGCTTGATGCTGAGCTGTGCGTGGAGCTCACGCGCAAGGCCCTGGCTCACCAGTGCGTCATTGTGGAGGCTCAGGTGTGGCCCGTGGAATTCCACCGGATTCACAAACACGGTGATGGGGGCACCGGAGCGGGCCAGCTCGCGGGCGTCACGGTGGGGCAGCTCAAGAAGTGAGATCATGGCGGGCTCCTCTCCGTCAGCACTCCAGCGTCTTCACCGGGTTGTCAACCCGGCCTCCACGCGCACCAGCACATCCGGTTTCAAACGCAACGCTCCCAGCATGGCGCTGTAGGGCGTGATGCCAAACGCCGGCTGGTGCAGCAGCGCTGTGGCCACCACCCCGCCGCCATGGCGCAGGACTTCCACCTTCACCGGGCGCGTCTCGCCGTGGAGCACCAACATCCCGGTGAACGTGGACGCGCCGTCCGGCGGGTTCACAGCGGCAGCGGTGAAGCGGATGTCCGCGTGCCGGCGGGATTGCAGCACGTCATCACGGATGGTGCGTTCAATCTGCGCGCGGTCTTTGGCGGAGGGGCTGGCCGGGTCCTCGCGCGCGCCGTGCATGGACGCCACCACCACCAGGCTTGCGGCGTCCAGGGTTGCGGTGAGGTTCCCATTGTCACCCACGCGGATGGAGAACCGGGTGACGGCCAGCTTGAGGTCATGGCCCACGGCGGCCATCAGGCCTTCACGCTGGGTGAAGACGTGGCATTGGGCGTTGGCCTGGGACAGTTCAAGCATTGGCGCCTTCATAGGGGCCCAACGCGCGGCAGCGGAAGCGTTATGACGGTGCTTGCGGCCCGGTACGCTGGCGTGCCAGTCCGCGGCGCCACGGAGGAACACATGGCCCTCACCATCAACGGCATCCAAGAGCTCCAGGCCCTCACCGGCAAAGACCTGGGCAGCACCGCCTGGCAGACCATGGAGATGGCCCGCGTCCGCCAATTTGCCGACGCCACCGGAGACCACCAGTGGATCCACGTGGATGAAGCGCGCATTGCCAAAGAGAGCCCGTTTGGGAAGCCCATTGCCCACGGCTACCTGACGTTGTCCCTGGTGGCCGGGATGTTCTTTGAGGTTGTGGAGATCAAGGGCTTCAAGCTCACGGTGAACTACGGCACCAACAAAGTGCGCTTTCCCAACCCGCTGCGGGTGGGTGACCGCTACCGCCTCACGTTGAAGATGGGTGACCTCAAGCCGGCCAATGAATGGTTTGAGGGCGTCTTCCTGGCCGCCGTGGAGATTGAGGGCCAGCCCAAACCCGCGTGTGCCGCGGAGTGCATTTTCCGCTTCCTCCCGGCGTGAGCCGCGGCGCGGTGCGGGCTATGAACCCCGCATGCGCGTCCTCCTTGTCCCGGTTGTCCTCTGCCTTGCCGCCACCGGCTGTCCGCGCCCACCACCTCCGCCGCCCGCGGACGCCGGTGTGGCTGGCCCGCTGACGCCGTGGCAGCCGGGTCTGGTGCTGGCCACACCACGTGCGCCCAATGCGCGCGGTTTCCTGGACCGGCGCGGGCTCATTCACGCGCACTCCATCTATTCCCATGACGCATGTGACGGCGCGCCGGTGGATGACGCCGGTGTGCGGGATGACGTGTGCCTGCAGGATTTCCGCCGTGGGCTCTGCCAGTCCCGCCATGACTTTGTGTTTCTCACGGACCACCGTGATGCGTTCACGGACACGGAATTCCCGGAAGCGCTGTTGTACCGCACGCAGCACGGTGACCAGCTCATCACGCGGGATGGTGCTCCGGTGGCCAACCGCGCGTTCTGTGACAACGGAAACCACGCCATCATCATGGCCGGCTGTGAAGGCAGCCTGATGCCCGTTGGGCTGACCCGCCATGCCGCCGCCACGCCGCAGGAGCGGGGCCGTCTCTATTCCAGCACCGAGGCGC
>Ga0163144_10014658_pt1 | contig 16254 bp, 10 predicted proteins | sample OliLak19BULKMAT1_FD_123175 | JGI IMG/M metagenome (GOLD analysis project Ga0163144, IMG submission 123175) | Freshwater microbial mat bacterial communities from Lake Vanda, McMurdo Dry Valleys, Antarctica - Oligotrophic Lake LV.19.BULKMAT1 | ecosystem: Environmental > Aquatic > Freshwater >... | reverse complement strand
TCCTCTCCTACTTTGGCTACGCCGCCGCGCTGGACATCTTCCTCAAGGCCATTGCGGAGGGTGACCAGGGAGAACGTGACACAGCCATCCAGGGCCTCCCGTTCCTGGATGACAAACGTGCGGTGGACGTTCTGCTGGACGCTGCGCGCGCGCCGGCGCCGCGGACGCGGGCGTCGGCGTTGCGCTCGCTGGCCAACCTGGTGAGTGACCCCAGGACCACGGCGTACCTGCTCAAGGCGCTGGCAGATGAGGACGCGTGGTGCCGCTACTACGCCGCGCAGAGCCTGGGAAAACTGCACTGTGAAGTGGCTGCCGGGGCCATTGCCCGCCTGCTGGAGGACCCCGCCGGCCAGGTGCGCGTGGCGGCGCTGGAGGCGCTCACCCGCCTCCAGAGTGACGTTGGCTGGCAGGCCATTGAGCGGGCAGCGGACTCGCCGGACCCGGACCTGCAGCGCGCCGCGCTCATTGGCCTTGGTCTGGGCCAGCAGCGGCGTCCGGATTCCCTGTCCATTCTGTTGAGCGCCGCCACCTCCGCGGACGCCACCACCAGGCTGGTGGCGGTGGGCGCGCTGGGCAACAGCAACACGCCTGGCTCGCTGCGGGCGCTGGCGCGCGCCGCCACGGACACGGATGAGAATGTCCGGCTGGCCGCCATTGCTGCGCTGGGCCTGCAGCCGGACGCGGAGGCCACCGTGCTGCTTGCGGACCTGGTGAAAGAGAGCGCCAGCCGGGACCAGATCATGGACGCCCTCTCCAACCGGACCGCGGGCCGCATCACCGGGCTCCTGGCCGCGCTGGACAGCGCGGATGATGAGCTGGCGCCCTTCCTCACCAGCGCGCTGGCCCGCATGCACCGGCCGGACGGCAACGCCGCACTGCTGCAGGTGATGGCCTCCCCCAACGCCGCCGCGCGGCGCGCTGCTGCCAGCGCGTTGGCCGCGCTGGGCACCAGTGAAGCGGTCCTGGCCATCCAGCGGGCCGCGGTTGAAGACGCGGACCCGGATGTCCGCAGGATCAGCCTCATGCTGGCAGGACGTTGAGCGCGCAGATGTTTCCGCTCCCCACCTCACCCCAGGTCCTTGCGATTGTCAGCGCGCTGATTGAGGAGAAAACCGGCATCCACTACCCGGCGGAAGACCGTGAGCTGCTGGCGGACAAGGTGGGCCTGCGCGCCCAGGCGGCCGGCTTTGAGTCCCTCCTCGATTACTATTATTTCCTCCGCTATGATGACGGTAGCGCCGCAGAGCTGGACGCGCTGATTGATGCGTTGGTGGTCAATGAAACCTATTTCTTCCGGGAGCTGGAACCGCTCAACGTCCTGGTGCAGGACTTTCTGGCGCCCATGGTCAGTGCCGGCCGCCGGCCGCGCGTCTGGTCTGCCGCCAGCGCCACGGGGGAAGAGCCGCTCACGCTGGCCATGCTCCTGGATGAGGCGGGCCTGCTGCCCCACGTCTCCATCCTTGCCAGTGACATCAGCCCGCGCGCGCTTGCCCGCGCGCGCAGCGGACGCCACGGGCGGCGCTCACTGCGCGCGTCCCCACCGGCCGCCCTGGCCGCCCGCTACCTGCAACCGGAGTCTGACGGCTACCGCAGTGACCCGCGCCTCCACGCCGCCGTCACGTTTCAGCGCGTGAACCTGACAGACCGCGCCGCCATTGCCGGCCTGGGCAGGTTTGACGTCATCCTCTGCCGCAACGTTCTCATCTATTTCCGTGATGAGACGGCCATCAGCGTGCTGGGTAGCCTGGTGGGAGCGCTGCATGATGGCGGGCGCCTGATCGTGGGAATCTCTGAGTCGCTCATGCGGTTTGGCACCTCGCTGATGTGTGATGAGCACCGCGGGGTGTTTGTCTACCGGAAGGCGTGACCCATGCCCCCGTCCCGCATCCGGATCCTGGTGGTGGATGACTCTGCGTTTGCCCGCAAGGTGCTGCGGGAGACGTTGTCCCTGCGCGCAGACATGGAGGTTGTGGGAACGGCGCGGGACGGGCTGGAAGCGCTGGAGAAGATTGCCCAGCTCAAGCCGGACGTGGTCACCCTGGACCTGATGATGCCCCAGCTGGACGGACTGGGCGTGCTGCGCGGATTGCCGCTGGAGAATCCGCCGCGTGTGGTGGTGGTCAGCATGTCCGGCAATGAAACCGAACCTGGCCTGGAAGCCCTGGCGCTTGGTGCAGTGGATCTGGTGGTCAAGCCCACGGCGCTGGCCACGGACCGCCTCTACCAGCTGGGTGATGAATTGATCCGCAAGGTGGAGATGGCCGGGCGGCTGGCCACCGTGAGGGTGCCGGCCGCCATTGTCACGCCCCTGCCCATGCCGCGCGCGCTGCGCCGCCAGGGTGTGGTGGTGATGGGGGCGTCCACCGGCGGCCCCCAGGCGCTGACCCATGTGCTGCACAGCCTGCCCGCAGAGTTTCCGCTTCCCGTGGCGGTGGTGCTGCACATCCCGGAGGAATACACGGCGCCCTTTGCGCGCCGCGTGGATGCGGAAAGCGCCATTTCCGTGGTGGAGGCTCAGGATGCCATGCCGCTGATGCCGGGAACCGCGCTGGTGGCACGGGGCGCCATCCACCTGAAGTTCCGCAGGACTGCGCAGGGCGTTGTCACGCTGCTGGAACGCACTCCGGCGGATGAGCTGCACATGCCGTCCGTTGACGTGCTCTTCAGAAGCGCCGCAGAGATTTTTGGCCGCTCCGTCCTGGGCGTGGTGCTCACCGGGATGGGCAGTGACGGGCTGCGCGGTGCCCAGGCCATCCGCCGTGCAGGTGGTGTGGTGCTGACCGAGGCTGAGAGCTCCTGCGTGGTGTACGGCATGCCAAGGAGTGTGGTGGAAGCAGGTTTCTCCTCGGAGAGCGCGTCCCTGGAAGACATGGCCCGCGCCATCCTCAGGCGCGTCAGCATTCCTGGCTGACGGAGGCTTCAGGTGTGTGTTGGTCCATTGTCTCCGGGAAGTGTCACCGGGAAGCGGGACTGGCGTGCCGCCCCTCAGCAGCCATCCGCCGACGGAAGAGCAGCCACGCGGTGAGGTACACCATGGCGGCAAGCCCGGCCAACGCTGAGAGCCCCGCCGCCATGGACAGGTACTCCAGGCAGCCGCCCACCACGGAACCCAGCAGGTTTGAGCCCAGCGCCGCAGATGGATTGGATGAGCGCGCCAGCAGGTTGGACACCACCACACCGGCAATGCCCACCGGCAGTCCGGTCAGCAATCCCCCCACCACCGCCCGCCCCAGCAGCGGCAGTCCCGCAAGCTGCGCCGGCGCCACCACCCACAACAACGCCACCGCGGCCAGCAGCGCCATGAACCACGGCTCCAGACGCAGCGTGCCGCGGCGTGCCACCAGGATGTTGGCCACCAGCACCACGGCCAGAATCCCTGCAAACACCACGGCGTTCACCAGCCACGTGGAGCCAAACAGCAAAGACAGGCTGGTCACCCCCCGCGTCTCAATGAGCAGGAACGCGGCGCCCATCAGGAACAGCACCGGGTCAAAGTCCTGCCCAAAGGCCCCGCGCCCAAACGCCAGGCGCGTCCCAAACGCGGCAACGGTCAGCACAAACGCCAGCACAATGAGGTAGCCCCACGGCACCACGGAGGGACGCAGGTACAGGAACGGCCAGTCATCACTGGTGGTCAGGACCTGCTCCCGCGGCGCGCTGGGCAGCATCCGTTTGAAGCTGACCTGGGAGATGTCCAGCACCAAGGGATCCCGGGCCACAACAAACGCGCACCCGTGGTTGACCTCATGACAGAAGACAATGGGCGGCTGGCCGGTGGCCTCAGCCAGGGTCCAGTACATGCGGTTGGCAATCCACGGGCCGCCAAACACGCTGAAGCTGAGCGAGAGGTGACCGCGCGGTCCCACGTGGCGCCAGGCGGAGCGCAGGCCTTCCTCGGTGTAGACGTAGTTGTCCAGCCGCAGCGAGCTCAGCGCGCTGAACATGGCGTGGGAATCCAGCAGCCCGTAGACCACGGCGTCAAACGGGGGGCCCTGGTGGTGCTCAAAGAACGCGCGGGCATCATTGACCTCCACGGAGGCGCGCGGGTCACTGTAGGGCTGTTCCGGATGGTGGCGGCGCCCCAGCTCCACAATCTGCGGGTCAATGTCCAACGAGACGACGTCCCGGTAACCCGCGCGCAGCGCAGCCTGCACGTCATTGCCGGTGCCGGCGCCCACCACCAGTGCACGGGCCCGCTCCGCGTTGATGGTGAAGGGCAGGTCATACGCCATGCGCAGGTAGCGCAGGTCCTGATGGTCCTCCGGGGTCAGCAGCGGGTTCTGAAGCTGCGCGTCAGACAGGTTGTGCATGTACTGGTGGAAGTCACGGTTCACGGACAGGCGCTGCCCAAGCGGTGTCTTCTCCACGTCAATGCGGTTGTACGGTGAGAACACCGCCCCCTCCACAGAAGCCCACCCCAGCAGGACCGTGGCCACACCCGCCAGCACCGGCAACGGCCGGCGGGACAGCCAGATAAAAGGTAACACTCCAAGTGCCAGCCAGGCATGGGGGCCGGCGCCGCTGGCCGTGACCGCACTGACCAGCAGCACCCCCGCCAGGGAGCCAGCCAGGTCAAAGCTGTACGCCTGCAGCGTCCCCAGCCGCGTGAACAGGTGGCCCACTGCAGCGCCGGCAAAGACAAACACCGCCACCACGCCCAGAAACAGGCCCAGGAACACGGCCAGCCTTCCCGCCGCGTCCAGCAGCCCGGAAGACGTGGCCTCTGCGCCCCAGATATGGATGGAGGGGTCCGGGAAGCCCATGTGCATGAGGCCCAGCGGGCCGGAGAACGCCAGCACGGCGGAGATGGCGGCCAGCACCGGGAGTGTTCCGTGCATCAGCCCCGGGAAGCGGCGTCCCAGCGCAACGCCCAGCCCCATGCCCAGGAACGCACCAATCAGCACCAGGTTGCTGAAGTACGCAAAGAGCCGCATCTGTCCGGACGTCCAGCGGATGAGCGCCAGCTCCAGGGCAAGGATGCCAAAGGTGGCCAGTGCAATCTGGAGTTGGGGACGGCCGGCGTGTTCTGCCCAGCGGCCATCATGCAGCACTGCGGGTGTCTTCATGGGTGCGCGGCACGCTAACACCGCGCCCGCCCAGCGCAGTGCTCAGCCGCGCTTCACTTTCTGGATCACCGCTTCAATCACGTCCCGGCTGGTCTTCCCGCCCGCTTCTGCGCGGAAATTGACCAGCACGCGGTGCACCAGGATGGGCCGCGCCAGCGCAATGACGTCTTCAATGGACGCTGCAAACCGCCCGTGCAGCACGGCGCGCGCCTTGGCGCCCAGGATGAGGGACTGGCTGGCGCGCGGGCCGGCGCCAAAGCTCACCCAGTCTTTGACCTCCGGGATGACGTCCGCTTCCCCAGGCCGTGTGGCGCGGACCAGCGCCACCGCATACTCAATCACGTGCGGCGGCACCGGCACCCGGCGCACCAGCTCCTGCAGCTCAATGATCCGCTGCACGGCCACCACACTCTGGACGGGGGCGTGGGTGCCTGCCGTTGTCATTCGGACAATCTGTTCCTCTTCTTCACGCGTGGGGTAACCCACATCAATGAGGAACATGAACCGGTCCAGCTGGGCTTCCGGCAGCGGGTAGGTGCCTTCCTGCTCAATAGGGTTCTGCGTGGCAAAGACCAGGAACGGCAGCTCCAGGGGAAACGTCCGCCCGCCCGCCGTCACCTTGTGTTCCGCCATGGCCTGCAGCAGGGCCGCCTGCGTCTTGGGAGGTGTGCGGTTGATTTCATCCGCCAGCACCACGTTGGCAAAGATGGGCCCGGGGATGAACCGGAACGTGCGCGTTCCGGTCTGCTTGTCCTCTTCCAGCACATCCGTGCCGGTGATGTCTGAGGGCATCAGGTCCGGCGTGAACTGGATGCGGTTGAACACCAGCCCCAGCGCCTCCGCCAGCGTCTGGATGAGCAGCGTCTTGGCCAGGCCCGGCACACCCACAAACAGCCCGTGGCTCTTGGAGAAGAGCGCAATGAGGAGCTGCTCAATCACCAGGTCCTGACCCACCACGCGCTTCTTGATCTCACGGCGAATCTGCGCGGCGGCGTCTGCAAGGTCGCGCGCAAGCGCAAGGTCACGCTCCTCAGTGAGGGCGGCGGCGGGGGCGTGGCTCATGGACAGGCACTCATCTGCAGCGGCGTGGAGCGCGTCATCAGTGACGCGGCCAGACGCAAGACCACAGCGCGGCTTGGGTTGGCAAGGGAGCGCTGTGCGGGTGTCCCCGTTTCACCTTGTGCATTTGCTAACACCACAGGTCCTCACCGTGTGCCCTCGCCGCGTCTTGACGGGGCGGGCGCTGGCGCACTCCCTGCTATCCGGTCCGGACATCACCTTGTGGAGCTCTCCGTGCACGCCTTTCGCGCCGTTCTCTGGACCACCTTGCTTGCCACCCTCGCCTGCAGCGCTCCGGGCGGCAGCTCAGCGTCATCACCGTCGTCGTCGTCGTCTTCCTCGTCATCTGGGGCCAGCAGTGGAGAGGTGGATGCCGGGCACGAACTTCCGGACGCCGGGCCGGACTGCCAGCGTGATGACCAGGGTGCCTGCGTCCCCATTGAATGGACCTACGGAGACACCGCGCCCGCGGAGGTGGACCACCACGGCACGTTCATCCACCAGGTGCCGGACGGCCGCGCCTTCCTCTACGTGGTGGGCGGGGTGAGGACGGCCAACGCGTCCGTCACCCAGACGTACAACCACGTGCTGCGCGGCGCCCTTGGTGACGACGGAAACGTCACCGCCTGGGAGACGCTGGGCAACCTGCCGTTGAAGCTGGGCTACCACTCCACCCTCCTGCACAACGGATTTGTGTACCTGCTGGCCGGCGTGACGGAAGACGCGCAGGGTGTTGGTGCCAGCATCCGCGTCTACCTGGGAACCCCGGATGACCAGGGCCTGTTCACGTGGAGGTCCTCACGGACCCTGCCCCAGGTGGTCCGCACGCACGCCACGGCGGATGTCATCAACGGAAAGCTGTACCTGATTGGCGGCGGAAATTCGGTGGGGACGTCCCTGGTGACGGTGGCGGACGTCAACGCTGACGGCACGCTGGGCACCTGGAGCGAGCCCACCGCCGCGCAGCTTCCCCACGCCCGCAGTCACCACGGCTCCGTGGTGCATGACAACCGCATCTACCTGCTGGGCGGCTTTGATGAGAACACGGACGGCGTGGATAGCGTCATCCGCTCCGTGCACGGTGAAGACGGCGCGCTGAGTGGCTGGGAAACCGTGGGAGTGCTGGTGGACCCGCCGTGGACCCCCGCGGTGGTCACCCTCAACAACCGCATCTACGTGATGGGCGGCGGCCTGGATGATGAGAACCTCAACCGCGTGCGGATTGCACCCATTGGTGAGGACGGACTGGTGGGTGAATTTGTGGACGCGGACGCCATGCCGGAGCACCGCAGCCACGTGCACCAGACTCCGGTCTACCGCGGCCGCGTGTATTCCGTGGGCGGGCGCACCGGAGCCAATTTCAACTCCAACGGCTACGTCCTGGTGGGCAGGGTCAACTGAAACCGGTTCACGGTGAGGCGCAGAACATCACCGCCCAGTTCACCAGCGTCCCCGCGTCATCTGAGGCAGCGTCCAGGACCGTCAACGTCCACGTTCCCGCCACCGGCTCACCCTGCAGGTTGGCCAGCGGATCCTCAGGGCGGTAGCAGCCCGTGAACGGGTCCTGGCCGTCCACAATGGACATGGCGCACGCATCATCCAGGATGGTGGCCACGTAACCTGTGGAGTCAAAGGGGTCTCCTGCGCCGTTGCCGCTGGTGAGGTCCAACACGGTTCCTGTGGGGGAGCGGAGCGTCACGGTCAGCTCGCTCTGGTCCGGATGGAACACGTTGAGCCGCACCACCGCGCGCTGGACGTTGCCCAGGCCCTCCGGCATCAGCAGCAGGGATTCCTCCTGCCGCAGGAACTGCAACGCGCGCGGCGTGTCCCGTGACGTCACCACCAGCTGACGCTGGCCTGGTGGGCACGCGGCCGTGGCGGCGGCCAGGCTGCAGTCCGGGTCAGCCTGGTCCGTGGTGCCGTCCCCATCCTCATTGAGCGTGTCATTGCAGGTCATCTCCACCGGGACGCAGACGTTGGGATTGCCGGGGCACCGGTAGCCGGCAGTGACGCGGCAGAGCCCATCACAGCCGTCCGCTGGCAGGAGGTTGCCATCATCACAGATTTCCAGGCCCTCCCTGACGCCGTCTCCACACAGCGTGATCTTCTTGCAGAGGTTGCAGCGGTCCGTGCCCTCACATTCCTCAGTGGCTTCCACCACACCGTCACCGCAGACCGCCATGACGCTGGCAAACAGGTTGTATTCCGGGACCATGTCATTGAGGTCATAGTCCGCAATTTCAATGGTGTAGTCACCCGGCGCCAGCTGCCGCGCCCACGCGTTGCCCAGCGGGTTGAGGTCCGGACAGAACCCCGGACCACTGTCATCATCACCCCCCACCACCATGTTGTTGGAGTCATACACCAACAGTGTGACGTCAAAATCACCGCAGAGGCCGGTGACCGGACCAAACACCTCCAGCCGCAGGTCCACCAGCTCCGTCACGTGCAACAGGAAGTAGTCCCGGTCCACGGGTTGCAGGATGGACCCGCGGTACAGCCAGCCTGGCTCCAGCGCGGGATTCAGCTGCGCCTGGGCAAACGTGTCGTTGGGCTCAGTCTCCATGCGCCGTTCAATCTGGCAGGTGCTGTCACACGCGTCCCCGGGCATGGTGTTTCCGTCGTCGCACTGTTCGGCGCCAGCAACCATGGTGTCACCGCACACCGTGGCGCACGCCATGGGGGGCATGCCGGTGCACAGGTAACCGGGCTCCACGCGGCACTCAAAGTTGCAGCCGTCACCCTCATCCGTGTCACCGTCTTCACAGGTCTCCAGGCCGGTGACCACAGCGTCACCGCAGGTGTCCGTGGGGCCAGCGGAACTTGCAGGTGCGGAGGAAGACGAGGCGGCCGTGACGGCGGACGAGGAGTCAGGTGCCACGCCGGACGTTGCTGCGGATGAGGGTGGCAGGGTGGAGGAGGCCAGCCCGCCCTGGGATGCGGAAGACGTGGTCCCCAGGGACGTGGTGCTGGAGGCTGCCGGGACCGCGCTGGAAGACACCCTTGGCAGGGACGTAGCGGAAGAGCTGCTCCCGCCACCGGAGGACGTGGTGCTGCCGGCGCCGCCATCTGCGCACGCGGCCATCATCAGACCGGCAAGACCCAACCCAAACACAACACGCTGCATGACTGACACCTCTCAAGCTGTGGCGCAGCATGGCATTCTCCGCCGCGCAACGCAGCTTCCAGCGTTCTATAACTGAACGCTAATCCGGGACGTCTGTCCGCGCTACGGGTCCACGCACAACATCAGGTTCCAGCTCACCAGGGTGCCAACCATGTGGGTGGTGTCATCCTGGATGTTCATGGTCCACTGACCTGTACCCACATCACCCACCAGGCTGGTCAGCATGCCCTGCGGCTGGAAACACCCGGTGTAGGGCGCGCTGGCCGCGGTGATGGACGTGGCGCACCCGTCATCAAAAATAGTCTGCACAAACCCGGTGTCCGTCATGACGCCGTTGCCGGATGTCAGCACCACCGGCCGCAGGGACGGTGACACCAACGTCACCTCAAGCTGGCTGGGCACCGGATGGGAGAGGCTCATCCGCAACACCGCGCGGCGCACCAACCCCACCTCCGCCGGAGCCACCATCCCCGCCACCGTCAGCGCACGGTCTGCAAGCGCCCGCGGTGTATCCCGGCCCGTCCACACCAGCTGCCGCTGGCCCGCGGCACACCCGGTGACGCCGGAAACCCAGGAACAATCCGGATCCGCGGCGTCTGTGCTCCCGTCCGCATCATCATCCACCACGTTATTACAGTCATACTCTACCAGCGTGCACACACTGGGCATGGTCCCGGTGCAGCGGTGGCTGGAGACAATGCGGCACAGTGAGTCACACCCGTCTGAGTCCACCATGTTCCCATCATCACACTGCTCACCGCGCTCCAACTGGCCGTTGTTGCAAATGGGCACATGCTGGCATTGGTCACACAGGGCGCCGGTGCCTTCGCACTGCTCGTAGCCCTGGAGCACGCCGTCACCGCACACGGCAGAGACACTGAGGTGCAGCAGGTACTGCGGCATGGACGCGCTGGAGGTCTGGGGGCGCAGACGCAGGTAATACCGGCCGGGGACTGTCTGTTTGGCCCAGGCGCTCAGCTCCGGCGTGATTTCCGGGCAGAACTCCGCGCCGCTGTCCCGGTCAAAGGTCACGCGGTTGCCGGCCTCGTCGTAAACGTCCAGCAACAGGTCTGTGGCGGTGCACGTGCCCAGACCCGCGGGGCCGGCAACCTGGATGCGCAGGTCCACCGGGGTGGTCACCACCAGCAGGAAGAAATCATCATCACTGGGCGTGGGAATGCCGCCTTCATACAGCCAGCCAATCTGCAGTGCGCCGTTGAGGTCCGCCTGCTCAAAGTTGTCATTGGGCTCCACTTCCTGGAGGCGCTGGAAGACACATTGCGGATCACATCCGTCGTCGGGGAGGAGGTTGCCGTCGTCACATTCCTCCGTGCCGCCGCGTGCTCCGTCACCGCACTGGGTCATGCACACGGCGGGCAATCCGCTGCAGTGCCAGCCCGGCTCCACCAGGCAGAACACATTGCAGCCATCACCGTCCGCGGTGTTGCCGTCTTCACACTGCTCACCGTCACCCACCACGCCGTCATTGCACACCGCCAGCATGGCGGCGGAACTGGAGGGCGCGGCGGACGACGGTGACTCCACGCTGGAAGATGTTTCAACGCTGCTGCTGGACGGAAACACCTGCGTGGATGAGGAGGCAAGCAGTGAGGTTGCCGCCGCGGAAGAGGGCATCATGTCTGACGTGGCGGAAGACGCCGTCAACGACACCGCAGAGGACACCTGCGCGCCCGACGATGAGGAAGATGACGACGATGAAGACGTGGAAGCGCTCTGCGGCGCGCATCCCAGGAACCACGCGGTGGTCACCCAACGGATGAGGCACAATTGGCGCACGGGCAGGCTCCTTCACTCAGGACGGGGCGGTCATCCTGACATCCGCAGGTTGCAAGCGCACGGCCGGATTATTCCGCCGTCCGCCGCTGTGTGCTTTTCCCACGCCGGGCCCATCCCCTATAGGGTGCGCCGCCGCATGCCTGCCCGGAGAGACCCATGAAGAAGACAAGCGTGTTTGTCCTCACTGCCGCCCTTGCCGGCGTGCTGATTCCCGTGAGCTGCAAGAGCTCTGGTGACAAGAAGGAAGACGCCAAACCCGCTGAGGCCACCACGGGAAGCGCTGCCACCCCCGCTCCGGCCGCTGCTGCGGCGCCTGTCCTTCCCGCGCCACCGGGCATTGACGTTGCGGTGATGGATGAGACGGCGGATCCGTGTACGGACTTCTACCGCTACGCCTGCGGGAGCTGGCTGGACAAGACGGAGATCCCCGCAGACCGAGCGTCCTGGAGCCGCGGTTTTATGAGTGTGCTGGAGCGCAACGAGCTCATCCTCAAGGACATCCTGGAGAAGACCGCGGCCGGGCAGGCGCCGGAAGCCACACCCTACGCGCAGCAGATTGGGGACTTTTATGCGTCCTGCATGGATGACGCGCTGGTGGAGAAGGGCGCCGCCGTGCTCACCGCGGAGCTGAAGGCCTTTGACAAGGTCAAGGACCCCAAGAGCCTCACGGCCGCCGTTGTCACGCTGCATGGGCGCGGCATTCCGGCGTTCTTCTCCTTTGCGTCCACGCAGGATTTTGAGAACTCCACCAGCGTGATTGCGGAAGTGGACCAGGCCGGCCTGGGCCTGCCGGACCGTGATTACTATTTCAACGCGGACGAAAAGAGCGCTAAAATCCGCACGCTCTACGTGGCCCATGTTGGCAAGATGCTGGAGCTGGCCGGCGTGAAGGATTCCGCCAGGATGGCGGCGTCCATCCTGGAGCTGGAGACCGCACTGGCCAAGGCATCACTCACCAACGTGGAGCGCCGGGACCCCAAGAAGGTCTTCCATCCCATGGACGCCAAGGCGCTCAAGAAGCTGGCCAGCAACGTGGACTGGGATGGCTACTTCAAGGGCCTGGGTGTCACACCCGGCGCGCGCATCAACGTCACACACCAGCCGTTCTTCACCGCCGTCAGTGACCTGATGAAGTCCGTGAAGCCGGACGTGGCCAGGGCGTACCTTAGCTGGCACCTGGTGCGCGCTGCTGCGGAGAACCTCCCCAAAGCGTTTGTGGATGAAGAGTTCAGCTTCAAGTCCAAGGCCTTCACTGGCGCCACGCAGGACCTGCCGCGCTGGAAGAAGTGTGTGGCCATGACGGATGACGCGCTGGGTGAGGCGCTGGCCGTCCCCTTCATCAAGCTGACCTTTGGTGAGGACGGAAAAGCCACCACCCAGGCCATGGTGGTCAACATTGAGAAGGCGTTTGAGGCCAACCTGGCCGGACTGGCCTGGATGGACGCGGACACCAAGGCCAAGGCGCTGGAGAAGCTCAAGGCCATCATCAACAAAATTGGCTATCCGGATCAGCTCCGCAAGTACGATTCCCTGGTCATCAAGCGTGATGCGTTCCTGCCCAACGGCCTGGCGTCTGCGGCGTTTGAGAAGAAGCGTGATCTCGCCAAGATAGGCAAGCCCGTGGACAAGAATGAGTGGTACATGACGCCGCCAACGGTGAATGCGTATTACAATCCGCTGGTCAATGAGATCGTCTTCCCTGCGGGCATTCTGCAGCCTCCGTTCTTCAGCAAGGAAGCCACGCCCGCCGTGAACTACGGCGCCATGGGCATGGTGGTGGGCCATGAAGTGACGCACGGCTTTGATGACCAGGGCAGCCAGTTTGACGCCCAGGGCAACCTCAAAAACTGGTGGACGGAAGCCAGCAGCAAGGCGTTCACGGAGCGCACCGCCTGCGTGAAGACCCAGTTTGATGGGTACACCGCCATTGATGATCTCAAAGTGAAAGGTGACCTCACGCTGGGCGAGAACACCGCGGACCTGGGCGGGCTGAAGCTGGCGTACATGGCCATGACGGAGGCCACCAAGGACCGCCCGGACAATGCGCAGTACCGCTTCAAGCCGGCCCAGCAGTTCTTCCTGGGCTACGCGCAGAGCTGGTGCAGCAAGTACCGGCCGGAACACGCCCGCATGCGCGCCCAGACGGACCCGCATTCGCCGCCGTTCCTGAGGGTGAATGGCCCGCTGGGCAACCTGGCCACGTTCAAAGAAGCCTTTGCGTGCAAGGATGACGCAAAGATGGTCCGCCCCGCCGCGGACCGCTGCGAAGTGTGGTGAGCTGACGCCTCCAGGCCGGCGGCTGAGGTCACGGCCGCCGGACGTCATCCCGCCCACGCTTGCGCCCCATCCAGCCCAGCAGTACGTGCCGCCGTCAGATGAGCAAGACTGCGCATTATCCGTTGGTGCTGGGCCTGCTGCTGGCGTTGCAAGCCTGCCAGAATGATGAGGACAAGGCCGCCAAGGCCCGGGTCTTCTCACCGCCGCCGCCCAACCCCATTCTTGAGCGCGCCAAGTCCCCCGTGGACCTGGCCCGCTTTGCGTCCGACGACACCTACCGCACCGACGTCCTGGGCGCGCAGTTTCCGGAGATTGCCGCGCGCGCCAAGGCCGGCCGGTTCACCGTCAAAGAGTCACTCACCCTGAGCCGCGGTGGGGCCATCACCGTGGAGGAGCTGGGTCACATCACCTTCAACACGCAGGGTGACATGGACGTGGAGCTCAAGACGGGCACCACCGAATCCATGCAGCTGGTCTACGCCAACGGTGTGCTCTTCCTGCGCAACCGCGGCGGCGCCTTCCGGGCCAGCCGTGACCCCACGGATGAGCGGCACTTCTGGGCGGACCAGACCTACTCGGCGCTGCGCACCACCACGGAGATGTTCAAGGACTCATTGGCCGTGAAACCCACGGGGTCCATCACGCTGGACGGCCGCAAGGCCAGCCGGTTTGAGATCCTCCTCAAGGGCGCACCCACGGAACCGGATGTCATTCCAGATGACGTGGACGCGGGTCTTGCACCCGGCACGCGGCTGCCGGATGGCGGCGTGCTGCTGCGCAAGGCGTTTGACCGGCGGCGCGTGGTGCAGGGCGCGCGCGCGTCGTCACTGAGCGGGTTCATCATCATGGACAATGAGACCGGCGTGCCGCTGCGCGTGTCCCTGGAAGGTACGCTCAGGCTGGCCGGCAAGAAGACCACCGAGCCCGGCTCCATGACCATCAAGCTGGAAACCGATCTCACGGAACTTGGGAAAGAGATTGAGATCAAAGCGCCCGCAGAAGCGGTGGAAGAGATTGTCCGCAAGCGTGTCCCGGTGAGCCCGCTGGAATTTCTTGACGGTGGGGCGGCCAAGAGCAAGCCCGGTGTCAAGAAGGTGCCAGCGCCTGTGGAACCGCCGGATGAAGAGGATGTTCCATGACGTCGCAGACCGCGGAAAGCCTCCGCGCGCAGCTCCAGAAGTCCAAGCGCATTGTGGTCAAGGTTGGGAGCGCACTGCTCACCAGCAAGGACCGCGCGGGTGTGGAGGGGCGTATGGTCCTCTCGCTGGTGACGCAGCTTGCGGAGCAGCGTGCGCAGGGACGGGAAGTGCTCTTTGTGACCAGTGGCGCCGTGTCCCTGGGCCTGGCCCCCATGGGCCTGACCGAGCGGCCCACGGACCTTGCCAGCCTCCAGGCCTGCGCTGCCTGCGGCCAGGTGCGGCTGATGGCCCACTACGCAGAAGCGTTTGGCATGTGCCAGATCCCCGTCAGCCAGGTGTTGCTGACCCACGCGGACCTTGCGGATCGTCGTCGCTACCTGAACGCGCGGCGCGCCGTGGCGGTGATGTTGGAGCGCGGTGTGCTCCCCATCTTCAATGAAAATGACACCGTGGCGTCGGATGAGATCAAGCTGGGAGACAATGACACGCTGGGTGCGGAGATTGTGGGCCTGACGGACGCGGATGGACTCATCATCCTCACGGACCAGCAGGGGCTCTTCAACAAGGACCCGCGCAGCAATCCTGACGCCGTCAGGCTGCCCTTTGTTGGCGCCATCACGGATGAGATCCGGGCCATGGCGGGCGGCACCACCGGGCTGGGCACGGGCGGCATGAGCACCAAGGTGCGCGCGGCCAACGTGGCGGCAACCCACGGCGCATTCACCATGATTGCCCCGGGACGTGAGCCCGGCGTGCTGCAGCGCATCCTGGCTGGTGATGACCTGGGCACCCTGTTTGCGCCGTCTGAGGCCAAGCAGCCCGCCCGCAAGCGCTGGATTGCCAAGACGCTGCGCAGCAAGGGCGCCATCATTGTGGACGCCGGCGCGGCCAACGCCATCCGCAACGGCGGACGCAGCCTCCTGGCCGCGGGCATTCGCAAGGCAGACGGCAGCTGGGAGAACGGTGACGCCGTGGAAGTGCGCGGTGAAGACGGAGAGCTGCTGGGCCGCGGTCTGAGCGCCTATGCCTCGGATGAGGTGGCGCGGATTGCAGGGCGGAAGACTACGGAAATCGCCAGCATCCTCGGGTACAAGTACGCGGACGAGGTCATCCACCGGGATGACTTTGTTCTGGGATGACCATGGCCACCGCTGAAGAAACCGCCTCCAACCTGACCCGCCGCGCGCGCGCCGCCACGGGACGTCTTGCCGCCGCCACCACCGCGGTGAAGGACACGTTTCTCACCTCCCTGTCCCGGCGTCTGCTTGACCAGAAGGACGCCATTGCTGAGGCCAGTGCGCAGGACATGAAGGCCGCAGAAGCCGCCGGCATCCGTGGTGCGCTGGTGGACCGCCTCAAGCTGGACGGCGCGCGGGTGGTGGCGCTGGCCAGGGCTGTGGACGAGATCCGCGCACTTCCGGATCCGGTGGGTGTGGTGGATGAGCTGGCGCCGCGTCCCAGTGGCATCATGGCCGGGCGGATGCGCATCCCGCTGGGTGTCATCCTCATGGTCTATGAGGCGCGCCCCAACGTCACCGTGGAAGCCGCAGCGCTGGCCCTCAAGAGTGGCAACGTGGTGCTGCTGCGCGGCGGCAAGGAAGCACTGCGCGCCAACCAGGTGCTTGCGCGCATTCTCAACGCGGCGCTGGAGGAAGCGGGACTGCCCTCAGACGCTGCGCTCCTTGTGGAGGATCCGGACCGGACGGTGCTGGAAGCGCTGCTGCCCCGCCGCGGTGAGATTGACCTGTGCATCCCGCGCGGCGGCATTGAGCTCATCAAGAAAGTGGCG
>Ga0163144_10014657_pt1 | contig 16254 bp, 12 predicted proteins | sample OliLak19BULKMAT1_FD_123175 | JGI IMG/M metagenome (GOLD analysis project Ga0163144, IMG submission 123175) | Freshwater microbial mat bacterial communities from Lake Vanda, McMurdo Dry Valleys, Antarctica - Oligotrophic Lake LV.19.BULKMAT1 | ecosystem: Environmental > Aquatic > Freshwater >... | reverse complement strand
GGGGGGGGGGGGGGGGGGGTGGGGGGGGGGCGGGGGGGGGGGGGGGGGGGGGGGGGGGGGGGGGGGGGGGGGGGGGGGGAGGGGGGGAGGGGGGCGAGTAGGTGCGGGCGAGTGGAAGGCGGGTAGCATATTGGCGTGTCAAGGCGGCGCGTGAGAGTGGGCGGAGCGGCGGCCGAGGGTTCGGCGGCGGTGGTGCCGTTTTTGGGACCAGCTTTGGCGACGGGTGTCGGCGCGGGTATGGGTGCGGGCATGGGGCTGGGTTCGGGAGCGGGGTTTGGGTTCGAGGGTGTGACGATCATCGAGCCGGTGTGCGCGGTGTTTCGTCGGCACCTGCGCGGTGCGGGGCTGAAGTACACGTCGGAGCGGGCGCGGGTGCTGGCGGCGGTGCTCGAGCTCACGGGTCCGTTTTTGGTTGAGGGCGTGCTGGCGCGGCTGCGGTCGCAGCGGCCCGTGGTCTCAAAGGCCACGGCGTACCGGACGATCAAGCTGCTTGAAGAGAGCGGGATTGTGCGGCAGGTGCTGCTGACCCCGGACCAGGCACATTACCAAGTGGCCGTGGGTGGTCATTGGGGCGGTGGCCGCGGCGCTTGGGGCGGGGCTGGAGGTGGGGGTGCCAGTGGTGCGTGGGATGGTGGCGTGCTGGTGCGTGCGGACACGGGCGAGCTGGACGCGCTGAGCGTGCCGGGGGTGAGCGCGTTAATAGGTGCGGCGCTGGCGAAGCGCGGCTTGCGGCTGGAAGTGCAGCGGCTGGTGGTGTATGCGCGGGCCGAAGGGTGATTCGGAATGCCCGTAAAACTTGTGCGCGTGAAGCGATCCGACACCCTGCGACGCGAGACTCAAGCGGAGCGTGGGGGTAGCCAGGGTTGCGGGCCCAGTTAGCGCGCCGGGGCGGTCAGCGGCGTGGGCCCGAGGGTGACGATGGTGGTGGGGCCCATGCTGCGGCGCTGGACATAGGCGTTCACCTCGCTGAGGGTCGTGCGGTCAACGTCGGCGGCGAGCTGATCCAGCGAGCGAGCGCGCCCGAGCTTGTGGTGGTCACTGGCCAGGGCGGCGGCGCGTGCGGCTGAGCTTTCGCCACTGGCGACGAGGCGGGCTTTGAACCCGACGCGGGCGCGGTCGAACTCATCTTGCTCAACGCGGGCGTTTGAGCCAGCGACGCGGGCGAGCTCGCTGGTGAGCACGTCGAGGCTCTGCTGAGCTTTGTCTGGCGTGGTGCCGACATAGGCGACGACGCGCCCGAAGAGCTTGTCGGCGGCGTAGCTGCTGGCGACGGCGTAGCAGAGCCCGCGCTTCTCACGGACCTCGCTGAAAAGCCTTGCGGCTGAGCCGCCCGAGAGGACGCTGGAGACGATGCGTTCGAGGCGTGCGTCGTCGCTGCGTTCGGGCGGTGCCTCATGGGCGAGGTAGATCTGGACTTGATTGGCCGGGTCGGGCTCGTGGTGAAAGCTGCCGCGGCCGAGCTGGTCGGCGAGCGCGATGCCTGCGCCGAGCACGGGGGCTTGGCCGGCCCAGGGCTGGCCCCGGGCGGCGGTGAGGCGGGCGATGGCGCGATTGAGCACGTCGGCGGTCGCGGCGGGGTCAACATCGCCGGCGATGGCGAGGATGCACGAGGCGGGCTTGATGCGGTCGTTCCAGGCGCGGAGGCAATCGGCTTGTGTGATGCTCTCGAGGCCGGCCTGCGTGCCCAGGGTGCTGCGGTCAAGTGGGGGCGAGGCGTGGCGCGCGGTGAGGATCTCGGCGGCGCGGTCCTGGGGGCTGTCAGCCAGGCCGGCGAGGGACTGGAGGGCGAGCTGACGTGTGGGCTCGATGGCGTCTGCGTCCAGGCGTGGGCGAAGGACCATCTCGGTGATGAGCGGGAGGACCTCGGCAAAGCGGGCGCCGACAAAGGTGGCGGCGAGGCCCATGAACTGGCGGCCGCAGTCGGTGCCGCGGAGGATGCCGAGGCGGTCGAGTTCATCGGCGAGTTGGCGGCTGGTGCGGTCGTGTGTGCCACGGAGGGCGAGCTCGGCGAGCATGGCGCCGAGGCCTTCTTTGCCGGGCGGGTCGTAGGCGACGCCGGCGGGGGTGAGCCATGAGAGGCTTGCGGAGGCAACGCCCGGGATGTGTTCGACGATGAGCGGAAGCCCGCAGTCAAGGGTGATGTGGGTGATTGGGCTGGCGGTCGCTGGGCTGGTGGACATGGAGTGAAGGTAGGCCCGGGGCGGGTGGGCCTTTGGCGGGCGGTTAAGGGGGTGTGCGGATAGCGGTGGTTGTGGGAGTTTTGGGGTTTGTGGGGGGATCTGGAGGTAAGCAAAGAAGCCCCGGAACGTCGCGAGACGTGCCGGGGCCGGAGCTGCGGACACATGCAGCAGGGATATGCGAGGAGCAACCTGGGGGCTGAGCGCCGGTGGAGGCGGCGCGGGGCGGGGTTCAGGGGGCGTGCGGAGTTAGTCGGAGGACTCGGCGTCGTTGTTGCCGCTGGCCTGCTTCTCGAGCAGCTTGCGGAGGTAGGCGTTCTCGCGGCGGGTCGCTTCGAGGTCAAAGAGGAGGTACTTGATGGAGAGGCGGAGGTAGTCGAGCGAGTCTTGGAGCTCGGCGACGGTCTTCTTCATGCGCTGCTGGCGGTCTTTGGCCTCGTCGGCCAGGGCGTTCAGGCGGGTCCGCTGGTCTTCGGGGAGGGTGTTGATCTGGTCGATGAGGTCGCCGAGCTTGTGCTGAAAGTCTTGATCGTTCATGGTCGTGTCTCCTGATGGCGGCTGACGTTCTGGTCTGGTGCCCCGGTCTCTCTCTGGTCTCTTTCCGTTCTCTTTCTCGCCGGGCGGTTCTTAATGGCAGCAATGCGAGCGGCGTGCCAGCGGGCGGGCTGGGCGGGCGCGTAGTGGTGCGGGCGGGTGCCGGGCGCGGTGGGCGGACGTGGGGTTGGTGGGGCTGGAGTGGCTGGTAGGTGTGGGCGGGCCAGGTCTGAGAAAAGCCTGGTTGCTGGGTGCGCAAGCATGCCCGAAGCGCGGGCGTTTGGCCATTGAAGAGGCGCTTTGGTGCGCGGCGCGGGTGGGTTTATGCGGGCTGTTGCGGCGTGGCGGCGCGTGGTGTTGCCGGTGTGTGGGCGGCGGGTGGCGCTGGGGGGCGCTGAGGTGGGGGCGTGATAGGGGCTGTGGTGGGGTTGTGGTGGGGGCGTGGTGGGGTTGCGGGCGGTACCCTCTGCCCATGGCGAGCAATCAAACGACTGGGGGCGCGAGCGGGGGCGCGAAATCTCGGGAGTCGGTGAAGGAGACGGTCATCTCGGTGATCATCGCCTTTGCGCTGGCGTTTGTCTTCCGCGCGTTTGTGGCGGAGGCGTACGTGATCCCGACGGGGTCGATGGCGCCGACCCTCAACGGGCAGCACATGCGGTTTGTGTCACCACAAACGGGCTTGGACTGGGCGGTGAACCCTTGGGGTTACCCGCCGGGGGATTTTCAGAACCCGTACGGCAACCAGGGTGAGTGGGCGATCAAGTCGATCCAGCCGAAGGTGCCCGGGGTGCCGATACCGGGGATCACGGTGCACGACCCGGTCACGGGCGGCGAGATCAATGATGCGACGGTGCGGACGCGTGCGGGCGACCGGATCTTTGTGCACAAGTACCTCTACGCGCTGGCTGAGCCGCAGGCGTGGGATGTGGTGGTGTTCAAGAACCCGACGAACCCGGACGAGAACTTCATCAAGCGGTTGATCGCGTTGCCCAACGAGGAGGTGGCGCTGGTGGACGGGGATGTGTTCGTGCGGAAGCTGCCGCGGCAGGCGGACACGCGGGCGTTGTGGTCGCAGGGTGGTTGGCAGGTTCGTCGCAAGCCCGCGGCGGTGCAGCGTGCGGTGTGGCAGCAGGTGTTTGATTCGTCGTTGCTGCCGGTGGGGTTTGCGGGCGTGCAGCCGTGGCGTGCGCGGGCATCTGGTGGCGCTAGCAGTGGTGGTGGCGCTTTGGCGACGCGGAACAGCGGGCGGGAGTTTCGCTTTGACGGCGGCGGCGCGGCTGAGCTTGCGTGGGATGCGGGCGCAACGTTCATCAAGCACGCGACGTACAGCCGGTCTGACGATCACCCCAGCGACAAGCTGCGTCAGATCAACGACCGCTACTGGTACAACGAAACGCCCATTGTCGGAGCGCTGCGATATCCGGTTGCCGACGTGCGGCTGCGGATGGGCCTGGCGCTGGACTCGGGCACCGACGCGAGCAAGCTGGAGCTGACGGCGACGGTGCTTGCGCGCGGGCATGAGTTTCGGGCGCTGATGGTGGGCGGGAAGGTCACGCTGGGGATGCGAGCGGCGCAAGTTGGGCCTAGCGCGGGCGGGAGCGCGGGAGCCACCGAGCCCGCGTGGCGTGAGCTCCTGGACCGTGCGGTGCCGCTGCCCCCGGTGGTGGGCGGGACGACGGCGGACATTGAGTTCTGGCATGTGGATCAGACGCTGCAATTGTGGGTGGATCATCAGCTGGTGGCGTACGCGGGGTACGACTGGAGCCCGGCGGAGCGGCTTGTGAACGCGACCGAGCCGGAGATCTTCAGCAAGATTGAGGCGGGCGGGATGGTGAGCGGGAACGTGCTGAGCAACCCGCTGATCTACAAGCCTGTGGGCGTGCGGTGGACGATCGCGGGCCCCGCGGCGACGCTGCGGCGTGTGGGGCTTGATCGTGACTTGTATTACACTCCGGCGGCGTACACCAGCGGGCCGATGGCGCGCACGCCGGCGGCGGCGACCAGCCCGCTGGCACCGCTGGCGCTGGGGCCGGACCAGTTCTTTTGCTGCGGCGACAACAGCCCTGCGAGCAGCGACGGGCGTCTGTGGCCGAGCGTGAGCCCGTGGGTGGCGGCGGAGCTTGACCCGACGCTGTCGGTGGTGCCGCGGGAGCTGATGCTGGGCAAGGCGTTCTTTGTGTACTGGCCTTCGCACGGCGGGAAGGCGTTCCCGGTTCCGGACTTTGGTCGGATGCGGTTTATCTACTAGAAGTGGGCGTGGGCGAATGGCGTGGGCGAAGGGTGCGGGCGCGCGTGGGCGGTGCGCGCGGGCTTCAATAGCCGGTGAGCAGCAACGCGGGCGAGGCGATCAACCTGGACAGCAACGCGACGACGCGTCCGAGCGCGGCGGTGGTTGCCGCGATGGCGGGCGCGCTGGAGCGCGCGTGGCACAACCCTTCGAGCGTGCACCGGGCCGGGCAGGAGGCGCGGCGTGCGGTTGAGCTGGCGCGCGGTGAGCTGGCGGGGTTGATCGGCGCGCAGGCGCGCGAGCTGACGCTGCACGCGAGCGGGACCGAATCGATCGATCAGGCCGTGCGGGGGGTGCTTTCTGCTGCGCGCGGGGGTGGGGGCGCTGGCAGCGGTGCGGGTGGTGGCGTGCCGATAGTGGTGAGCACGCGCGTCGAGCACGCGGCGGTCCGTGAGTTGCTCGAGCACCTGGATCGCCGGGGCGAGGTGGCGGTGCGGTGGCTGGCGATTGATCGCGCAGGGCGGGTCGATGCGGCGTCGGCGGCGGGGCAGATCACGCCCGAGGTCGCGCTGGTGAGCGTGCAGTGGGCGAACAACGAGACGGGCGTTTTGCAGCCGATGGGCGCGGTGGCGGGTTTGGTGCGGGCGGCGCGGCTGGCAGCGCAGTCGCGCGGACTTGCTGGCCCGCTGTTGCATGTGGATGGGACGCAGTGGGTCGGCAAGCTGCCGGCACGGGTGGCTGGTCAGCAGACCCCTAGCGGGTTTTCACCGGGCGGGGCTTCATCGGGCGGGGTGCATGAAGACGACGGACTGATTGAGTGCGACCTGTTGAGCTTCAGCGCGCACAAGTTTCATGGGCCCAAGGGCGTCGGTGTGCTGTGGCGGCGGCCAGGGGTGCGGCTGGTGCCGACGTTGATCGGGACGCAGGAGCTGGGCCGGCGCGGGGGGACCGAGAACGTCGCGGGGATCGTTGGTGCGGGCGTGGCGGCGGCGGAGGCGGCGCAGTGGCTTGCAAATGGCCCTGAGCGCGAACGCCTGGCGGCGCTGCGTGATGGGTTTGAGGCCCGGCTGATCGATGGGTGCAGGGCGATGGGCGTAGAGGCGCGGGTGAACGGGGCGGGGGCGGCGCGGCTGTGGAACACCAGCAACATCGGGTTTGCGAGGCTGGAGGCCGAGGCGCTGCTGCTGGCGATGAGCGAGCGTGGCGTGTGGGCGAGCGCCGGCGCGGCGTGCAGCAGCGGGAGTCTGGAGCCTTCGCCGGTGCTTCTGGCGATGGGCGTGGAGCCGGCTTTTGCGCACGGAAGCGTGCGGTTTAGTTTGAGCCGTGAGACGACCGAGGCCGAGCTGGCGGCGGCGCAGGGACGGGTGCTCGGGTGTGTGGAGCGGGTGGCGCGGTCTATGCCCGGCTAAACTCGCGCATGAGCCAGAACCCCTACGCGGCGACGACGTTCAACCCGGGCATCATCGAGCCGCCCAAGACCAGCGTGCTGGCGATCATTTCACTGGTGACGGGGATTGTCTGCTGCATTCCCGGGCTCGGGCTGGTGGCGTCGCTGCTGGGCTCGGTGGCGCTGATTCGGATCAGCGGCTCTGGCGGGCGAAAGAGCGGCACTGGGCTGGCGGTGGCGGGGATTGTGCTGGGGATTTTGGCGAGCGTGATGTGGGTGTTTATCGCCATCGGCGCGGCGCAGGTGGGCAAGATGTTCACTCAGGGTGCGGGCCAGATTATCTCATCGATGCAGCTCACCGACGCGAACTCGATGCGAGTAAAGCTGTCGCCGGGCGCGGCATCGGTGGTGACTGACGCGCGGTGGGCGCAGTTCCGTTCAGAGATTGAGGCAGAGATCGGGCCGATTCAGGCGTTGCCCGATGGAATGATTGAGCTGTTGAAGGGGTACGGGCAGGTGCAGGGGGCGATGCAGTCGATGCAGTTGAGCGGGCGCAGCGACCAGTTCCCTGTGCCCGTGCGTGGGACGACCGGCTGGGCGCTGATGGTGATTCGGGTGGATCAGCGCGGGGGTGGCGCGTCGCCCGACCCGGCGAACATCAACTTTGGTGAGATCATCTTGAAGCAGGCGCTGGGCGTGTCGGTGATCCTCCCGTCAGGGAAGGAAGTGGTCTTGTTCACGCCCGAAGAGGTCGCGGCGCTGCCCGGCACGGGCGAGGTGCCGAGGCTTGAGGCCCCTAAGCCTGACGGAACCAGGCCTGATGGAACCAGGCCTGACGCGCCGAAGCCCGGCGCTCCGGCTCCGGGCGGGGCCTGAGTAGTTTCGCCGGGGTGCTCGGCGAGTGCGTGTTGAGCGTGGCGACTTCGTGGGTGGGGCCGCAAGTGTGGTCGCGGTTGTGGGTTGTCGTTCTGGCGGCCCGCGTGCCGATGAACGCTGCACGCTGTTTTGTGGAGCACGCATGAGCGCCGAGATCCCTCTTTCCAAGCCCGACATCACGCAGGCCGAGATCGACGCGGTGGTCGACGTGCTGCGTTCAGGTCGGCTGTCGATCGGCCCATACCAGGAGCGATTCGAGAAGCTGGTCGCGGCGCGGGTCGGTGTTGATCACGCCGTGGCGTGCTCATCGGGCACGGCGGGGCTGCACATGGCGCTGATGGGGCTGGGGATTGGGCCCGGCGACGAGGTGGTGACGACGCCGTTTAGCTTTATCGCCAGCGCGAACCCGATTTTGATGGTGGGCGCGACGCCGGTGTTCGCGGACATCTGTCCCAAGACCATGAACGCGGACCCGGTTAAGGTCGAGGCGGCGATCACGCCGCGGACGCGTGCGATTTTGGCGGTCGAGACGTTTGGTAACCCGGCGTACATGGACCACTACGCGGCGATTGCGGCGCGGCACGAGCTGCCGCTGATCGAAGACTGCTGCGAGGCGATGGGTTGCTCGCTTGGTCGGCGTGCGTGCGGGAGCTTCGGACGTGTGGGAGTGTTTGGGTTCTATCCGAACAAGCAGATCACCACGGGCGAGGGAGGGATGATCGTGACCAGCGACGCGCGCCTGGCAGAGATCTGCCGGTCGTTGCGGTCACAGGGACGGCCGACGCCGGCGCCGGGGCAAGAGGTGAACTGGCTGCAGCACGAGCGGCTTGGGTACAACTTCCGGCTTGACGAGATGTCTGCGGCGCTGGGCGTGACGCAGATGAAGCGGCTGGACGAGTTCATCCAGAAGCGTCAGCGCGTGGCGGAGATGTACTTCAACCGCTTGGGCGGGCTTAGTGAGATCGTGCTGCCGACGCTGCCGCCCGAGAGCGTCAACAGCTGGTTTGTGTTCGTGGTGCGTCTGGCGGCGGGGTATCGGCGTGAGGAGCGCGACGCGATCATCGCGGGTCTGCGCCGGCATGAGGTTGGTGCGCGGGACTACTTTCCGTGCATTCACTTGCAGCCGTTCTACCGGCGAATGCTGGAGTTCAAGCCGGGTGATTTCCCGATCGCTGAGACGGTGAGTGACCGGACGCTGGCGCTGCCGTTTTACAACGATCTGACGGCGCGTGACGTGGACTTTGTCTGCCGAACGCTGGAGCTGATGCTGAAGCGCGGGAACCTTGGGCGGTCTTAAGCGCGCGGGCCGGGTGGCTTCGGTGGTAAAGCGACGGAGGTTTGGCGATGCGCTGCTGGTCCAGGGCGTGAGCATGGTGATCGCGTCGGTGGGCGATTCGACGATGAGCGGACGCACGTTTATCCAGGCCCACTCACGCACGCCCAAGTGCGGATCATCAGCGAAGGGACGGACGCGATCGAGCGCCTCGCGGAGTTTGGCCTTGGGCGTTGGCTGCGCGCTCAAGCCCTGGCGGCACAGCGCGTAGCAGGCCCAGCCGCGGATCGTGTCGCTGCTGTGGCTGGCCAAGCGGTCGAGCGCGGCGGGGGGAAGGTTGCTGGCGAGTGTGCCGGCGAGCTCCATGCGGGCGACGATGCCGAGCTTGTGGGCGGGGCTGAGGGTTCGAGCTCGGCGGCGTTGCGAGAGCGGTTGGCGAGCCCTGCCAGCCCCGCGATAGCGGCGGGTTTCGTGAAGTCCGTGGCGAGCAGCTCGGCCAGGTTGGCGCTGGGCGCGCCGGCTTCGAGGGCGCGGACGCGTTCGGCCGCGATGTCCGAGGGGCGGAGGCTACCGGAAGGCAGAGTACGGGTGGAACGTACGGGCGGGGTTCGGCGTGGCTTGACCGCGCGGGCGGGCCCGTTACGCTTATCCATGGAAGCCCATGTGAATTCTTCGTCTGGTGTTCGGCAGAGCGCGGCGGCTATTGAATCTGGGCGTTCACCGAAGGCTGTTGGTGGCGGGCATGACCTTGGCCCTTCGCCGACGCCGGTGGACCAGAAGATTGCGCTGGATGGTTTCACGTTTGACGACGTGCTGCTGCTGCCGCGCTACTCGAGCATCATTCCATCGCAGGCCGACACGGGCACGCAGCTGACGCGACTAATCCACCTGCGCATCCCGCTGCTGAGTGCGCCGATGGACACGGTGACCGAGTCTGCGCTGGCGATCGCGCTGGCGCAGCAGGGCGGGCTTGGGATCATCCACCGCAACTTGCCCATCGAGGTGCAGGCGCGCGAGGTGCAGAAGGTCAAGCGGACGGCCAACGGCGTGATCGTGGACCCGCAGACGCTCTCACCGGAGGACACGGTGGCCAAGGCCCGCCAACTGATGGGGCGGTACCACGTCTCGGGCTTCCCGGTGACTGAAGGTGGCGTGGCCAAGGGGCGTGTGCTGGGGATCTTGACGCGGCGCGACCTGAAGTTTGTCGAGGACGAGAGCACGCTGGTCGGGCACGTGATGACGCGCGAGAAGCTGGTGACGGCGCCGGCGGGCACGACGCTGGAGCAGGCCGAGCGGATTCTTAATAAGCACAAGGTTGAGAAGCTGCTGCTGCTGGACCAGGGCGGGTGCCTGGCGGGCATGGTGACGATGCGCGACATCGACCGCCAGCACCAGTTTCCTGCCGCGAGCATGGACCCGCGCGGACGCCTGCGGTGCGGGGCGGCGGTGGGTGTTGATCAGTACGAGCGGGCCGAGGCGCTGGTGGCGGCGGACGCGGATGTGCTGGCGGTGGACACCAGCCACGGGCACAGCGAGAACGTGCTGCGGACGGTGCGGACGATTAAGAAGCGGTTCAACATCGAGGTGATCGCGGGCAACGTGGCGACGGCGGACGGCGCGCGGGCGCTGATCGACGCGGGCGTGGACGCGGTGAAGGTGGGGATCGGGCCCGGGAGCATCTGCACGACGCGGGTGGTCACGGGCGTGGGGGTGCCGCAGCTCTCGGCGATCTTTGAGGCCGTGCGCGGGGCGGGCGCGTCGGGGGTGAGTGTGATTGCCGACGGGGGCGTTCGCCAGAGTGGCGACATTGCCAAGGCGATCGCCGGTGGCGCGCACGCGGTGATGATGGGCTCGCTGTTCGCGGGGCTTGATGAGTCGCCGGGCGAGACGGTAATCCACAACGGGCGGCGGTACAAGAGCTACCGCGGCATGGGCAGCGAGGGCGCGATGAACGCCGGGAGCGCTGATCGCTACGGGCAGGCGGCGAGCCAGCAGGGCCAGTCGTCGCTGATTACCGACAAGGCCAAGCAGAAGTTTGTGCCCGAGGGTGTGGAGGGGCTGGTGGCGTACCGCGGGACGCTCAGTGAGTTTGTCTACCAGATGGTCGGCGGGTTGAAGGCCTCTATGGGCTATCTGGGGTGCCAGACCATCGGCGACATGCACCAGCACGCGCGGTTTATCAAGGTCTCGGGCGCGACGGTGGTGGAGAACCACCCGCACGACATCCGCATTACCAAAGAGTCGCCGAACTACTTGCGTGAGCGCGGTGGCGAGTGAGCGAGCGGGCGCGTGCTTGTTCACGCCGCGCGTTTGCGCCGCGCCGCGATGAGGCCCAGCAGCGCGAGCGCGCCTACGGCGTTTGGGGCGGGGATGGTCGTGGTGATCCAGCCTTCGAGTTGGGCGACGCCCGTCGAGGCCATGACGGTGCGGTAGCCGGCGCGGGGCGACTGGTTCAGGATGAAGGAATGAACGCCAGCGATGCGCCACTGGCCATCGGCGTCTTGAACTAGCAGTGGGCCGCCCGAGTCACCCGGGGCGATAGAGCCCTCAAGGTCGGTCGGGATGCCGGCGCCCAGCGGGCCGGATTGGCCGAGCTCGGGCCCGTCGAAGTCGGCGCGCAGAAGTATGGCCAGGCCTGAAGGCGTCGCGGCCTGATCATCGATGACGTTGGTGAACGCGCGGAGCGCAGTTGAGGCGAGGTTGTCGCCGGTAAGGCCGTCGCCGGTGCGGCCCGTGCCGACCCACAGCCCGTTTCGCCCGGTGAGCTGGCCCTGGGCGGTGGTCCACAGTGCGGGCGTTGCGCCGGCAGGGGAGGTCAGCGAGTTTCTGAGCTGGACCAGCGCGAGGTCAAAGCCTGAGAGAAACGCGCCGCTCCACGATGGGTGGCGCACGACCTGCGACGCTACGGCCTCGCTGCTGCCCAGGATGAAGCGCACGCCGCTTGGCGCGGTGGCGTTGCTAAAGAGGTGGGCCGCGGTCAGCACCCATCCGGGCGCGATGAGCGTGCCGCTGGCGAGCGTAGTGCCAATGGCGAGGGTCCCGACCGAGCCGGCGGCGATGGGGTTGTTCTGCGCGAGATGCGTGTACTGCGAGTCGAAACGGTCATGGCGGATGACCACGCCCAGCGCTGGGCTGATGCAGGCGCAGCAGCTCAGCCCCGCGACGCACGACGCGGAAAAGGCGCGACCAGGCTGGGCGATCTTGACGCGGCTCACAACACCCCAAGTGTGCGCTGCGACAGGGCCGCACGCAAGAGCGGGGGCCAAGAGAAAAGGTGGGCCCCCGTTGGTCTGGGAGCCCACCCTTGTGTAGACGGAACTGGCGGGGCGGATAACCGGCGGGCGTTTATGGGCCCAGCCGGAGGATCAGCCGGCCTTCTTCTCGGTCGGCTCAGTCTTGGGCTTGTCGCCCTCGGAGGGCTTGTCCGCGGCGGGCTTTGCGCCCAGGGCGGAGATCACGGCCTTGTCCAGGGCCTCTTCGGTCTTCTTGCCAGCGCCGCTGCCGACGTAAACGACCTTGCCGTCGCGCCCGATGACGAAGAAGGCGGGGATGCCGCGCACGCCGTAGGTCTTGGCGATGTCGTCGGTCTTCATGACGAGGCCATAGGTGTACTTGTTGTCGTCCATGAACTTGGCGGGGTCGCCCTTGGCGTCGCGGTCCTGCCAGGTGTTCATACCCAGAACGACCAGCCCGTCCTTCTCATGGGCGGCGTGAAGCGACTGGATGTGAGGCATCGCGGCGATGCAAGGGGGGCACCAAGTCGCCCAAAAGTCCATAAGCACGACCTTGCCGCGAAGCTGCTCGAGGGCGACGGTCTTGCCCGTGCGGTCGGCGGCTTCCCAAGCGGGGGCCATCTCGCCGACCTTGGGGCCGCCCTTGGCGGGCTTGTCGGCCTTGGGCTTCTTGACCTGCTCGTCGTTGCCAACGGGCTTGGCCTTGTCGAAGTCTTTGTTCTTGTCGTAGCGGGCTTCCAGGATTTCATCGCCGTCGCTCTTGGGCGCGCAGGCCGCAGGGGCCTTGCTCGAGCTGAAGAGCCCGCCGACGGAGGCGAAGGCGGCGGAGATCGGGCATGACTCGCAGGAGCTGGACGAGCCACCAGCGGGCATGAGCTGAGCCGCGCCCACGATGCCGCCGCCAGCGAGCAGCGCGAGGACAATAGTCTTCTTGGCGAGAGAGGCTGAGATCATCGGTGTGCTCCTGAAGGTGTCTGCGGGACGGGCCTGGCGCAACTGCGCAAGGCTTGGGTGGTGAGCAAGGTGAGCGCGAGCGACGGCCGGTCTTCGCGCGGGCCCTGACGTGGAGTTTACCGTGTTCGGCCCCGCTCGGTTCGGCAGAAGGTTCTGGCGGGCAAAAGTGGGCGCGATAGAGGAAGCTGACTCGGGCGACGCATGACCGGTCAAACAACGAACAAGGGCCCGGCGTAGGCCCGACCCTTGAGGTTAACGGAGATATTTGAAGCCATCACATCGAGCGAAGCAGCTCAGGAATCATCTGAAAGACGGCGACGCGATCGTTATACCACTTCTTGGTGTCGTTGGGGCCGAGCTTCTTGCGGGTCTGCTTGCCGGCCTTGTCCACGGCGACGCTGTCAACCTGGGCGAGCTTGCCTTCCTTCCAGGTCTCGACGTTGGAGAGCTTGCCGTTACGGTCGTACCACATCCACTCGCCGTCGGCCTTCGAGCCGCGGACGGTGCCCTCGACGTACTTAGCGGCGGTGCCCGACCGGTTGAGGATGAAGTTCTGGTCGGCGAGCGTGCCGTTGGCGAAGCGGAGGTTGCCGTTCTCGCGGGCGCGGTCGCCGTGGCGGACAAAGACGCCCTGCTCGTTGAGGCGAACGTTCTCGCGGCCCTGCCTGGTCAGCGTGCCGTTCTGCCAGCCGAAGGTCTCCATAAACCCACCCTGGCTGCGCAGGCCGTTGAGGGTGTTGACCGCCTGGGTCGCCTGCGTGACCTGGGCCTGCATGGAGGCGAGCTTGGCGGAGAGGTCTGCGACCTGCTTGGTGGCGTCCTCGGCCTTGGCCTTTTCGGCCTCGAACTCCTTCTTGTAGCAGCCCGAAAGCCCGGTGAGCAGGGCCAGCCCCAACGCGATGGATGCAATCTTGGTGTTCATCTATGAGTCCCTGAAGGAAGAGTGACGAATATACGCGCGCCAAGCCCGGGGTTCGACCCTCCTGCCCCGGCGAAGTGCAGGTTGTCCGCAGGCTGCTCTCAGGGCGTGCCCGCAGGGCTGGGCGCGGGGCCTGTCGCGGGGCCTGTCGCGGGGCCGGTCGCAGGGCCGGGCGCGGGGCTGGGCGCGGGCCGGGGTGCGGGCTCGTCGGGGGTTCTTGAGATCATCGAGTCGAGCATGGTGCCCACGAGCGCTGCGCCCTCGGGCCCGGCGAGTCCTGTCGCCGAAGTGCCCGAGGCGTTGCCCGTGCTGGTGACCATGACGCGAGGGGTGATCTGAATGTTGCGCTCGCCGACGATCTTGAGGACCTCAATCAGCGCGGCGTTGGCCTTGCCGATCTCCATGGCGACAAGCTGAAAGGCCTTGGCCTGAGCCTCGGCCTTGATGCGGATGGTCTCGGCGTCGGCGGTGGCGGCGATGACGATGCGCTTCTTGTCTTCCTCGGCGATCTTGACCTGGTAGGCCGCGGTGGCGAGCTTGCGCTCCTCCTCGGCTTCCTGCTGGCTCTTGGTCAGCTGCTTCTTCTGCTCGGCGGCACGCTGCTGCTCCTGGAAGGTCAGCTGCTCTTGCTTGGCCAGCTCGCGGTCGGTCTGGGTCTTAAGCAGCGTGCCCAGGCTTTGCTCGTCGCCCACGTTGCCGATCCGCACGGCGCTGATGTCGATCCCGACGTCCTTCATCTCCAGGGCGATAGAGCGAAGCGACTGCTCCTCTTGCTGGCTGCGCTGCTGGACGTAGTCCAGGGCCCTGACCTTCTCGGCACCGTTGCGGAACGCGGCGCGGACGACGCTGTCAAGCTTGCGGCGCAGCGCCACGCGGTCATCACGCAGCCGCGAGACGACAATGGGCGCGTTGGCGGGCTGGATGCGGTACTCAACCCGCACGTCGACCGGGAAGGTGAATCCGTCGGCGGTGCGGACGGTGATCTCACGCTCTTCGTTGGTCACCGCCGAGTCCGGCGGAAGTTGCTGGAAGTTCGTGTTGGTCTGCTGGCCCACGGCGCCTTCGCTTGTCGGCCTGCTGCGCGAGTCGCTGGCGGGGCGGCCGATGTTCCGCGCCGCGACGTTCGAGCCCCCGCTAACGCGGTCGATGGTCGAGTCACGCCCCAGGTCTGCGGCGGTCACCGTCGCGGTGTACTGCACGACCGTGTCGACGGTGCTGATGAGCGTGACGGTCACGGCCCGCGGGTTGATCGGGTACTTGCCCGGGGCCAGCGGCTTGGTCTGCACGCCCATCTCGCCCTCGATCACGAGGCGGTTGGTCAGGTCATCGCCAGCCTTGGCGCCCGAGGGAAGCTTGCCGTAGTTGGTGCGCAAGACGGCGACGCTGCCAGCAGGAACCTCGGTCTGCGGGACGGCGTTGATCCTGAACAGCTCGGTGTTGATACGGTACTTGCCGGGGGTAAGCACGCTGGCCTGCGTGCCCTTGCGGCCGTTGCCGGCGGTCAGGAAGTGCCTGGCGTCGAGCATCTGCTGGAACTCGCCGGGGGCAAACTCGGGGGCGAAGAGCTGCTCAGAATCCAGCGCGGCACCGTCGATTGCTTCGATGAGCCCGACCTCGTCGCTGCGGATCTCAACGAGCTCGACGGCCTTGACCTCATAGATGAACGGCCAGTAGCCAAAGTGCCAGCCCGGGGGCAGCACGTCGGCCTGGATGCCCATCTGCCCGTCGGTGGCGATGATCCGACCGTCGGTAAGCTGCGAGCCCAGGGCGTTCTTCTTGATGATCCCGACCTCATCGGCGGCGACGAACCGGACACTCGAGAGCACCAGTCCCGCCGCCAGCACCACGATCGCGGCGATCACGCACAGGGCCTTAAGAGGCCCCGGGGCACGGACGGTAAGTGCCGCGAGCAAGGCGGCGAGGATGACGGCGACAAACAGGGTGAGCATGGCCACAAAGTACCTCCCGATGGTGTCAGTGGTCGCCGGATTGAGGCTCGGGTAAACTGCCCAAGACCCCCGCGACCGCCAGACCGAGAACCTTAGGGCACTCATGCTGGGTTGTGGGGGGGGGCTCATGCCGGCGTCAGCTGGATTGTGAACCAACCCCGCTTGAGATACGAACTTGTTTGGCCCGATGCCTTGACCCTGGAGACCACATGAACGCATCTACGACTTCAACGATGAGCCCCAACATTGTCTCAACGAGGGCCGCCGGACGGCTTCGCGCCGCGGCCTTGAGCTTGACCGCCGTGGTGCTTGCGGGGCTGACCTTGGGCGCTTGCTCGCCGCGCGGCGGTGATCAGACGGCCAAGCCCGGCACTGCGCCTGCGTCTCAGAGCCAGCCCGCCAAGGCGTCCAACAACCAGCCGATCAACAAGGACAGCACGATGAACACCCCGATTTCGCCCGCCCCCGCCAGCACCCCTGCCAACATTGCCAGCGAGCCCGCCGCTGAGGTCAAGGCGCAGTACGCAACGTTCGGTGCCGGGTGCTTCTGGGGCCCCGAGCTGCGTTTTACCAAGCTTGATGGCGTGCTGGACGCGGAGGTTGGCTACACCGGCGGCAAGACGCTGAACCCGACGTACGAACAGGTCTGCAACGAAGAGACCGGGCACGTTGAGGTTGTGCGTGTGAAGTTCGACCCCGCGAAGGTCAGCTACCGGCGCCTGCTC
>Ga0163144_10014655_pt1 | contig 16255 bp, 13 predicted proteins | sample OliLak19BULKMAT1_FD_123175 | JGI IMG/M metagenome (GOLD analysis project Ga0163144, IMG submission 123175) | Freshwater microbial mat bacterial communities from Lake Vanda, McMurdo Dry Valleys, Antarctica - Oligotrophic Lake LV.19.BULKMAT1 | ecosystem: Environmental > Aquatic > Freshwater >... | reverse complement strand
TGGTATTGGCGATCGCTTTGCTAGAGCTTCAATTGCCTCCCAGTTTGAAGATTCATATGGCTGCTCAAAATACTCAATGGCCTCAACTGGAACATTTGTCGCAAACTCGTATGCCGCATCAATTCCAAACCGTCTATTTGCATCTACGCGCAACTTAGCTTTACTCTTTACCGCTTCAAAAATTTTAGTAGTGCGTATTGCATCGGACTTTGCTTCAATACCAACCTTAACTTTCAATGTTTTGTAGCCGTCTTCAACGTATTTCTTTGCCATTTCAACAGCTTCCGCCACATCAAGTGTATTAACAGTGGCGGCAAGTTCAAATCCAAAAGATTTTGTCGGAGCAGAAAGCAACGGATCGCTACCGATTTCAATCACACATTCATTTATTGCCGACAACACGAACGGAAAGTCCTCAAATTTTTGCTTAATCATTCGTGATCGCATCTCTCCCTCAACTCCGACCAATAAGGGCAAAAAGCTTTTGAGGAATTGCCATCCACTTTCTGGGGTTTCTGGTGAATACCCCCCCCAGGAAGGGCATGCCTCTCCCCAACCAATGTTCCCTTGATCGTCCGTCATGCGAATTAACAAGACGTCAAGCGTGGCGCGCCCCTTGGGGTTATTCGAAGTAATGTAGGGGCGTATTAAAGGTATGGACAACCAGCTAGCTTCGCACTTGCGAATCACCACATTTAAGGAATCTGGCTTCTGATAAACCTCATTCATTGAGGGAGTCTTTAATTAAACAAGCTATCGATTAATCATAGAAATCTCTACTACTAACCTTTGCAACTTATTAATTTATGCGGGTTTCGTCCCTTTTACCTGGAGCCGATTTAGAAGACGCCGTGTATTGTTATCGAATGACTCCCGATAATGAATCGTGCAACGATTATCCCAAACAATAAGGTCACCGACCTTCCAAATTTGGGCCCACGTAAAATCTGGCTTAGTGCAGTGCTCCCACAACTCGTCTAGCAAAGCCTCACTTTCATCAAGTTCAAGACCTGGCACGAAACCATTTAAACGACGACCCAAGAAAAGACTTTTCCGGCCCGTTACCGGGTGAGTACGAATCATCGGATGTACAGCCCCTGGTGATGTGCGAGGATCAGTTACTTCAGAAAAGCCTTTACGTAACTCACCAGTACTGTTGTACGAATAATCATGCTTACAAGTAAGCCCTTGTATTCTTTGTTTTAGCTTTGTTGGCAGCTGCTCATAAGCTTGGTATAGGTTTGCAAACCACGTGTTGCCACCAGCAGGTGGAATTTCAATCGCGTATAGAATGCTTGCGGACGGCGGAATATCCATATACGACATGTCGGTATGCCATGCCGCTTCGAAATTACCTAATCCCCCGATCGCTTTACCGTTTTCCACAATATTAGACATTACAGCCATCTCGGGATATTCGGGGCGCCTAGGATTACCACGAGCACTTGTGAAGGGAAGATCCAACTCTCCAAACATACGGCCAAAGTTCACGTACTGACCGTCGCTCAAATTCTGCCCCTTGATGCGAATCACTAAATGCTCATGCCACACTTTCAGAATTGCATTAATTGTGGCTTCACTAAGCGGGCTTGAAAGATCCACACCTTCGATATCTGCAGCTAAAGCGCTACCAGATGGAACTACGCGAATGTCATCAATTACTGCGGTGCCCATGTTTGATCCTCCTCCTTGCCGCTTGGCATAACATGCCGAAACCTGCCGCAGACGCGACAGAACTCTCCCTGCTGAATGTAGTTCGAATGCCTAAAATTCATTTACTATACTGCCGGTCCGAAACACGGTCAAACGCATTGAGTTCGATGTAAATTTCCGCTGCATTCACCGGTAAGCCCGGATGCGTAAGGATACTGACAATCACGGCCTTCTCCTCGATGTCGGTGATAATCTTCAAGTTGCCTCCACATTGCGTGCTATGTTTGATATCGTTGTCGAGAGCGCGCTTGAGCAAGCGCGCAGTTTGCGCGGCCAATTCCTTGCCAAGCTCATTGACCTCGAGATTGCCCCTGCCATTCGATGAATCGTAATTACCGCCGTAATCTCTGGCCGCATCAATTTCCGCGCAATTACATCGTCCAGTTTTACGTTTCGCGGGCCTGATCAGTGAGCATCTCTCCCTCTTCGTAGTTCAGTTGCGACAAATACTGGGGAACACACTAGCATGTAACTCTCAAGGCGATGCCTAAACTGCGAGAGCTCGCGCAACCTCGCGTGCGTCAGGCCGCTCGTCAAGCGAGAGAATGAGTTCACTAATCGCTTGTGCACGCGTGGACTCCATCACGAGTCCCGCATTCTCAAAGAATTTCTTCATAATTAATTCTTCGCCGGCAGGCTCATCCGGCTTGATCTCGTCGCGCTGCCGCAGTGTACTACCGTTGCGCAGCGTCACCATCACTTCGCCCGTGCGCGTCTTTGGCCACCCCGCATTCGGATCGATCGAATAGTGAACTTTCTGAGCAAGCGCGATGATCTTCGGATCGGTGTAGGAAATTTCGTCGATCTCATCTAGCCCGAAATGCCTGCGTGTGAAGCACGATGCCATCGCATATGGCAAGCTGAACTGCGCAAGATAGCTTGAGTCCGGATGGCGCTTTGACTCCGCTGGCTCACAAACGAGATCGCGAGTCATTTCAGATACAAGTGTATCGATGCGATCGATGTCCTCGGCGCGGACGTGATGCTCGCTAGCGAGCTTCAACGCGGCGTTCATGAAAGCATGGGACTGGTGGCACGCTGGATACAGCTTCACTGACGACCGCGCAAACTCCCAAGCATCACCTAAATCACGCGTAACGCGCTCGGGGGTGGCTTTTGATGCGTGCTCGCCGAGGAAGAGGTTGTAGATGCCGAAGCTACCTTCATACGCAGCGTCAGGGCCGGTGTAACCGCCCGCAGCAAGACCCGCGGCGGTGATTCCGCTCGCAGCAGCCCATCCTGGGTGCATGCGCTTGGTCCATGTGCCGTCTTGCACCGGCTGCATGCTCCCACTCGCCATCGACAGAGCGATGCCTTGTGCACGGCGTAACGCATCTTCGTCGAGTTTCATGAGTCGGCCCGCCGCCACAGACGAGGCCATCGTTCCGCAAATGCTCGTAGGGTGGAAACCAGCCTTTTGGAATCCACCGTTGCCTCCTGCGCCGATTCGCGCGGCAATTTCCATGCCGATCGTGAATGCAGTCAACCACTCGCGACCGCTGACACCCGTCTCTGCAGCCATACCAAGTGTACAGGGAACATTACTCGCCGTCATATGGACTGCCCCAGGAAGATACGTATCATCGTAATCGAGGCCGTGCACGAGAATCCCGTTCATTAACACTGCGTCGCGGAGTGGCAGCGGTCGATCGAAACCGATTACAACACTCCCGCCCGCGCCGAATCGGCTTAACCCGGAATATGCTTTGTGCGCGAATTCGAACTTCGAAGATGCAAACGCGATGCCGATTGCGTCAAGCATGAGAAGCTTCGCACGGTGGGTGACCCCCGCAGGGATGTCTTCGTAACGCGTGGTACACGCAAATCGCGCGAGTGTGCTCGAGATAGTCATAAAAACTCCAGCGTCATATTTTTAGATTAGTTCAGTGCGAGCCTGAGGTGTACTGATATGCGATTTGCACAGCAGGCTTGCATCTATTCAGTAACCCGAATATCGGGCGTCAAATTGTGCCGTTATTTAGGCTTTTCTATGCCCAGTTGCTTCTTCGTCCATTCAACCTCCGCGACATCCGCAAGCAACTGCTGGCGAAATGCGTCCGGCCCTTGAAACCCGTCAAACGTCATGACGCGAGCAAGATAAGACGTCCACTCCGGGGTCTGGCGAGCGTTGTCGATCGCCTTGACGAGCCGATCAAAAACTGGTTTGGGCGTCCCGGCTTTGGCCATCATCCCGCGCCACTGATAACGCACAACGTCCCAGCCACGCTCTTTGAACGTCGGCACATCTGGAAAATCGGGAAGCCGCTGTTCCGATGACACACCGATCACCCTCAATTTTCCTCCAGACACAAGCCCTTTGATGTTTCCGGGATTAGTTACGCCACCGTCAAGGTGACCGCCTGCGACGGCCTTCACGACACCAGCACCACCTTTATACGGGATCCACGAAACCTTGGTCTTCGACGCATTTGCGAAAACCTCCCACGCAACGCGGTGTGCACCCATGTCAAAAGGACCACCGATATTGAGTTTGCCGGGGTTTTGACGCGCATTTGCCACAAAATCGTCGATGGTGCGAAATGAACTTGCCGCAGGTACGATGATGCCGTACGCATCGATCTGCGTGCGCGCGAGCATTTGAAAATCGTCTATTTTGAACTGCGACCCAGGCTGTCCCACAAGCATGGCGAGGCTCATCGTGATCGAAGAGATCGTGTAGCCGTCCGCCGGCGCTTTGAGCATGTGGTTGATCATGACAACACCATCCGCACCAGGACGGTTTTCGACAATCACGTTCTGCCCGAGGTCGCGCGCCATCAATCTTGCCATCTCACGCGCATAAGCATCGACTGCTGACCCCGCCTCGGTCCAGCACAAAATCGTGATTGGCCGAGAAGGATATTCCTGCGCAATCGCGATTAATGGCGTCACGATAAAGGTAACAAAAAGCAGAGTGTTTATTAAGATACGTTTCATTCTTCCTCCTCCCGTTGCAGTGAATGTCTTATGCGCTTTATAACGATTCGCACATCACGACAACACCAGTGATTTCAGACTTGGCGATAGAACTGCCAGAGAAATACCCACAGCACTTGTCCTATGAAACTTAGCTCCAAGAAATTCCTCATTTTCTTGACGCTTTATCGTTTCTTGCCCATCGATAGACGTAATTTAGACATGCCGAGGAACCGCAACGCCTGACGCAATCAATTGCTGGATTTCCGTATCGGCGTAACCGATTTCCCTTAATACCTCGACGCTATGCTCTCCTAAAGTTGGCGCATGACGAACACTAGACCTGGCATTTGCCGACCAATGAACAGACTGGCCTAGACTCAGGAGACCCCTTCCGTCGGGTGCTCCTCCTCGGACAGCAGCCCAACAGCCCTCAGATGTGGGTCGTTTATGACATCATCCAAGGCACTGACCTCCGCAACTGGTAAATCTATATCGGATAATAATCTCAACCAGTTCACAGAGGTCCGCTCCAGCATCTGCTGGGCAACAAATGCATTTACAGCATCCGGCGCTTTTGCACGCGCCTCATGTGTCGCCAGATCGTCACCACCAGCGAATTTCCCATCGGGATCAACAATTCGCAAAAAGTTTACCCATTGCTTGTCGTTGTAAATCAGCACGCATAAATACCCATCTTTCGTTCGGAAAGGGCCTCGCCCTGTCGCCAAGACACGCTCATAACCCGATTCGCCCAATGGCGGGTCAAACGTGCGCCCTCCAAGAGGATCACCTAGTATCATTTCAGCAACCGCCTCAAACATTGGGACTTTAATCTCCCGTCCTATTGAAGTCCTTGTTCTTTCGTAAAGCGCACTTGTCACTGCATAAACAACGTGAAGACCGACTATCCGGTCAAATAAAGTGGCCGGCACATATCGGGGAGCGCCACCGTCCGCCTTCGCGCTTAGCCATGGCAGACCAACCATTGCCTGGATCAATTCATCGTAAGCAGGACGGGGCGCGTAAGGGCCCGGCTGGGAAAATCCATACGCACCTACATAAATCAACGTCGAGTTAATTGCCGAAACTTCTTGGAACCCTAGATTGAGGCGAGCCATTGCTTGCGGACGCAGGTTGTAAATCAGAACGTCGGCACCCTCAACCAATCTCATAAATGCCGTACGCCCCGCAGCATCTTTAAGATCAAGCACAATGCTGCGTTTGCCCTTGTTTAAATGCAAAAATCGATGCCCCATCCGGGGATGCCGCATCGGCCCACCATGTCGAGTGATATCCCCCTCTGGCGGCTCCACCTTGATCACGTCCGCCCCGAGACTCGCCAATATCTGTGTCGCATAGGGCCCCATCACGACCGTGGTCATATCAACCACACGCACACCAGACAGAGGTCCGTGCTCCTGAGAATCAGGCTGCCTCGCCGTCATCTCATGATTTTCTTGGATCTAACCCGGCAATCTTTACCAGTACGTTATCTACGATTTGTCCCGCGGCACCTACATAGTTTTCTGGCGCAAGAGCGAATTCAATCTGAGAGGGCTGTAGATGCTCTCGTATCAACTCACTGGCGTGAAGTGCTTCCCGCAGATGTATCTCCTTTTCAATGGCCACATCGCATACTGCTGACACGAGCGCATGAGCTTTTTTGCGACCAACTTTTGGCGCGAGCACCATCATTACGCTTTCTGCCATCATCAGCCCATTAGTAATTTCCAGATTCTCACGCATTCTCTCGGGATAGATTTTGAGCCCCTGTAGAATGAAGCCCATTTGCTTTACACCCGCGTGCGTAACGAGAAATGCCTGCGGCACAACAATCGTTTCAAAATGCCCCTGCCAATCGCGATCGTAATCCTGCACCATTGCTTCCATGGCTGTGCCGACAAACTGAGCCGCCATCTTTGCATAGACCAGCACTAACTCCGACCCTACCGTGTTGTGCTTGTGCGGCATCGCACTGCTGGTGCCGCGACCCACCACATCCGGCTCTTTTGCCTCCCTAACTTCATCTCGCGTCATCACGATAATAGTTTTCGCAATACTGCCCATCGTTCCTGCAATCTCTGCCAGCACAAAAATCACCTCGGAGATACGGTCTCGCGATGCAAACCAAGCGATGTCAGGCGGTTCCAATCCAAGCTCATGCATCAGCTCGCGCTGAACATTAAGCCCCTGGTCGCCCAGCGCGGATAACGTTCCCACCGCACCTCCAAACTGTCCTGCATTCAGAGATGAACGAACTCTATCCAATCGCCCAATTTGGCGGTCAACCTCACTCAACCAGATAGCCGCACGAAACCCGAAAGTCGTCGGTAGCGCATGCATCCCATGTGTCCTACCGGCCATGACCGTGTCGCGATGCACTCGCACCAGATTGATCAACGCATTTTTGACAATTCTGATATCCAGATCCAAGATATTTAGTGCTTCTCGCACCTGAAGAATCGTCGCTGTATCCGTGATATCCCGAGTAGTCGATCCCCAATGCAAATACTCCCCCGCCGGACCACAGACATCGGAGAGCTGCTTTAGAAAAGGAACGACCGGGTACCCGATTGCCTCCGTGTCGTCCCTCAATCGCTCCCAGTCAATCGTCAAGTGCCTCGAACGCTCCGCAATCTCTTCGTATGCCTGCTGTGGTATGACGCCGAGTTTTGCCTCGACTTTCGCCAAAGCCACCTCTATCTCCAGGAATCGTTTAACTCTGGATTCATCGGAAAAGATGCATCGCATCTCTTCTGTGCCAAAGAAGTTTTTTAGAACCTTTGATGAATAAACAGACATTGCATTCCTACTTTGAAATAAAAATCACTATAAGTTTATTCACTTAGTCATCCAGCCTTTGCATTCGATGCCTTGATCACTTTTCGCCATGTATCAATCTCTCGCTTGAGAAAATTAGAAAAAAACTCCGGCGATTCTTGAATCTGGTCCGCCCCCATTTTCCGGAGAGTGGCGCTAAATTCTGGATCCTGAACGGCCTTCACTATCGTTGAATTGAGCTTGGTTATAATCTCCTGCGGAGTATTGGCTGGCGCCAAGACTCCATACCATGCAGCAACCTCGAAATTCGGCAGCCCACTTTCGCTCATAGTCGGAACATCTGGCAGCAATGCCGATCGCTTGCCACTGGTTATTGCCAGCACCCTGAGCCTTTGATTGGATAGGAAAGGCTGGGCAGAAGGAATATTATTGAATGCAAAATCCACTTCCCCACTTACAAGCGCAGTGAGGGAAGGTGCGCTCCCCTTGAATGGAACGTGTGTCATCTCGACACCAGTCATCATCTTCAGAAGCTCACCCGATAGATGTTGAGAACTTCCGTTTCCAGAACTGGAAAAATTAAGCGCGCCCCTATTCTTCTTGGCGAGGGCGATAAATTCTTTCGTAGATTTAACCGGCAGGGAAGGATGAACCAGAAAAAGATTTGGGCTCTGCGCAAATACAGCAATGGGCGAAAAACTTTTTATTGGATCGTAATTGATCTTTGGATATAAGCTGACATTAATACCCAGTGCAGAAGAACTCATCAAAAGCGTATACCCATCAGACGGTGACTTTGCCACGAATTCTGTTGCTATGTTCTGACCAGCACCTGCCCGGTTTTCAACAATGACTTGTTGTCCGAGCGCTTCCGATATACGCCGCGCGATCAGCCTCCCCATGATGTCTGCCCCACCACCCGGCGCATATCCGACGATCAGCTTAATGACCTTCGTTGGATAGGGGACCTCCTGCGCCCAAGATCGCGGAGCAAGCACAACGCTAGCAATCAAGCAAAGAGAAATGACCGCAATTTTGCCAACGACAAAATCTACCTGAGCACGGCTAACTACTCCATTTATTGACTTCTTATCGCAATTATTCATTTTTTTCCTCACAATTTACTTGCCTCGACTCGTAGCTTCAATCCACACGGGCACCAGATGATTTGACCGCCCGACCCCACTTTTCGATCTCTTGATTCAGGAAATGTGTAAATTCCTGCGGTGAACTGCCTACCGCTACACCCCCTAACTCGTTGAACCGTTGCTGCACATGGGCCGATTGCAGGGCTTTCACCACGTCACCATATATACGTAAAATTATTGCCTGCGGCGTTTTTGCAGGAACAACAATTCCGTACCATGCGGAAATCTCAAACCCACTTAACCCTGCTTGCGCCATCGTTGGCACATCCGGCAATAGTGCAGATCGCCTGGCATCGGCGATTGCAAGTGCACGAAGTCTTCCTGACTTGATATGCGGCAAGGAAGCTACGGTCGTCGTAAAGAGCATCGCTACGCGACCAGCAATCAAGTCCGTTAATGCCTGTGGCGTTCCCTTGTAAGGTACATGCGAGAGCTCAATTCCCGCTTGAGTTTTGAACAGCTCAGTGGCTAGGTGCGCAATGCTGCCGTTACCTGCCGATGCATAATTGATCTGCCCCGGGGTGCTTTTCGCATTAGCAATAAATTCGCTCAATGTCCGGGTATTTGCCCCGCCGTAAATCGCTAGCACAAGTGGAACAGCAGAAATCTGGGTTACAGCAGAAAAATCACGAACTGGGTTGTATGAATTGCGAGAACGCAATGAGACATCAATGGCATTAGGCCCTGTATTGGCGAGTAACATGGTGTAACCATCTGGGCGTGCCTTGGCGGCAATCTCGGCCCCAAGAGAACCGCCCCCGCCTGGACGATTATCTATTACCACTTGTTGATTAAAATATTCCCCGAGCTTTTCGCCGATCACGCGGGCAAATATATCGTTGGCACCACCAGGAGGAAACGGCACAATAAAGCGCACGGGCCTTTCCGGATAATTCGCGGTGATTGCTGGAAGCGGCCACAGTGCCAAGAGCAAAACAAAGTGTGGTGTCTTGAAAATATCAACTACAAATCGAAAATAATCCAATAGAAACCTGAACTGCTTCATTTGCCCCCCCTTACCAGAGAGCCGTTATGGCCGACACGTCGTTGACCACATCCAGCGAAAGTATTGCCTCCATCGCTCTATCTTGCGCGCTGGCATCAGAAACACTTCCGACCACTAAGCGGAATTTTGATTTGAGAGCATCATCGCTCAGTGGATAAAAAATCCCTCCTTGCGCGTGCTGGATATGTACAGAATACGAATTGCCATCGGCACATTCCGCGGTCAGTCGGCACTCATCCGCCGCAACTTCAGGGTCGGCGACAAACTGCAATTTACGGCGCACTTCTGCCAATTTTTGGTCTTGGACACGCTGATCTGTGTACTGGGCAAGCCCGGCCTGCCGATCAGTCAATGCCACAGCCGCCGAATGCTGAACACTGAATTTTCCCTCCGAACCTGTCACTGGCTCTGTCACATTGGCCGTATCCAGCAACGTCGGGCATACCGCGCACGATGCTGATAAAAGACGGTCCGGTGATAGTTTATTTTCGTTGATCAGCTTAAGGAAAGCGTCGACTACAGCGTGGTGCTTCAGGCAACATGCGTACGGTTTGTAAGTATTTCTCAGCAGTTCAAATCGGTCTCCCAAATCGCTCATTGCGCCACCAAAATCACATGTCGGTGACGTCAAGGCGGCAAATCCCAGTGGGGCCTCCAGCACTATAGGGGAACTCGATACTCCCTCCTTGCTCAATAGCGCCGATAACAAACCGTTCATTGCTGACTTACCGACTTGAAATGGTTTAGACATCGTTCCGAGCATCTGACGTGTGCCCCCCGCTTGCGCTCCAGCAAGACCGAAGGCGTTGCGCATTTCTGCCAAAGTCAATTCCAGAAGTCTTCCAGCCGCAGCGGCCGCAGCAAAATTGCCGATTGTTGCTGTTCCCTGCCAACCTCTCAGATAAATTCCCGGATAAAGGGCTCGCGCAATTCGCGCACCCACCTCCCAACCGGCAACAAACGCAGTCAGTAGATCTCGGCCCGAGGCATGTTGCAGCTCGCCCAGCGCCCAGACGACTGGTGCGACAGGAACGGTTGCGTGATAGAAGAAATCCGCGTGTGTATCGTCAAAATCTAGAGCGTGTGCCGCGGTGCCATTGAGCAGAGTCGCAGACAAAATATCCAGTTTTTTCGGATATCCCACTAAAGTCGCTTCAGGCGCACCCGCCCTTGCGATGTAAACCGAGCGCATCTTTTCCAACAATGAATCCTGGCTCCCGGCAAACGCGACTCCGTGACAATCAAGGATTGCCCGTTTTGCTTCATGAATGACCTCAGGCGGAATATCCTCCCAACGTAATCCGGACGCAAACTGGGCAAGCTTTTCGGTCGCAGAAAATTGGGCCGACTTAATAACCATGGCAGGCGCGTTGGGTTTGTTCATAGAATTCGTTTGAAATTGTGGCGTAATAAATTAGATAAATGACGGAGCAGCCAGAACTGCGGGGGAATCTGTTAGCTGCCACTTGCCGGGAATTCTCAGTCCTGTTTCAGCGCACCAGCGGCGATCAGCTGTTTAACTTGGGCCACTTCTTTGTCTAGAAATTGTCCGAAAACCCGAGGCTCTCCTCCGACAATATCGAGTCCAAGTTCGTCGAGACGCTTCTTGCTATCCGGGAGGAGAATAATTTTGTTTGCCTCTGCATTAAGCTTTGTGATGATGCTGCGAGGAGTCTTGGCCGGGACAGATATGCCAAACCAGCCAGCAATTTCCGCCCCCTTAATGCCACTTTCCGCCAGCGTCGGCACGGCAGGCAGTGATGTTGAGCGCTTCGCGCTAGCGATACCGATCACCTTTACCCGGCCAGCCTTGATCAGCGACTCCGCTGAAAGCGTTGTTGCGTACAGCAGCTGAATATGCCCCCCCGCCAAATCGATAAAGGCTGGCCCGTTACCTTTATAGGGCACATGAGTATAGTTAGTGCGTGTTACTGCCTGAAAGATCAACAACCCGACGTGCGTGACTCCACCAGTGCCGGTAGAGCCCCAGTTAACCTTAGCGGGATTGGCGCGGAGATAATCGACAAGCTCGCTGGGATTCTTCGGTGGAAAAGCAGGGTGCGCGATTATTATGAGTGGTGCAGTCCCAAACAAAATTACCGGCGCTAGATCTTCCGCGCGGTAGGTTGCTTTGGTAGCCATCAGCGGCCCACTTACATTTGGTCCTGGGTTTGCAAACAGCAAGGTATATCCGTCGGGTACCGCCTTGGCGACAATATCAGCAGCGATCAGCCCACCGGCCCCACCTCGGTTGTCGACAACGAACTGTTGCCCCCATGTTTCGGCAAACTTATCTGCAAATATACGTGCAATGACTGTCGTCGAGCCTCCTGGGGCAAACGGAATTACCCACCGCACCGGCCGATTTGGATAGTCTGCAGCTATTCGCTCGGGTTGCTGAGCGCCAACTTGAAATGCAGTCAAAACAATGAATCCAGTAAATAAAAATCGCGACCAAATATTCATAACTCCTCCATACAATGCCAACTGCTATTTTTTTAATTTAATTCCTACGCGACCAACTGTGCCAAGCAACCATCACCTACATCCAGAAATTTCTGGACTGATCTCATAAATGATGTGCCGCCAAAAACAGTTCGCGACCTCAGCCTTCAATCCGAGCAGCCTGTGTCGAGAAATCAGGGCCTGTTATACCCAGTTGCCCGCAAGTTCTGGCCAACTCATTCGTCATAATCATTAGTCCCTCGTCCAGTCCCTTTCCCGGCTTCGCCAACATACGCCATACTTTGAAAGCTAGGCCAACGTGCACTGATACACGTGCAGAGGTATCTGTCTCATTGACGCTGCCACCGAGATAGGCCAAAACGTCATTTTCCTGGCATGACCGAATCGCACTTATAGAGTTAAGGAGATTCCCGTTGTCAGGCATTTTTATCTGGACTGCATGAGCCGCATGATCTCCCGCGAATTTTGCAACGCTTCCTGGAGAGTTTGCCCACTCATCAGCGATCAGACGGCAAGATGCGCCACTAGCATCAAGCTTGATGCGGAGGCGTCGCATATTTTCCCTTGCCTCATCAACATTACGAGCTAGCAGGGGATCCTCAAAATACACCTGATACGGCTTGGCGCAGTCGGAAACCTCACAGAGAAACTTGCAAACCTTGTCTAGATCGTTTTCCAGAATCCGACCCAACATGGAATGAAAATCGATGTGCAGATCTGGCTTGTAATCGGATGATCCGTATTTTTTCACCCTTTCCAGCATCCATGCCACATATTCGGGCAGCCGATCTACATCTTCCTTCCGCTGTATCCCGCAATGAGGAAACATCGCGAATCGACGCGCGATCGCTTTATCGACATTCCCGTACCAATCCCCTTCGCAAACTGCTGCAAAACCGGGAATCTCGTACGCAGCCTCAATAGCGAACTCCTTGCGAAGCACTTCGGTCATTGTCGTCCCGGCACTGCGCGCTGCTGCGTCCAACAAGGCTTGGGAGGCGCCATATGCTATGGGAATGGCAATATAGTCCGGAAACGGCAAAGACTCCAGGGTCGCGGCGGCTTGCTTAAACGAAGTGAAATTTTTCCCCACAAGCTGGTCGGTAAGGGCTTCCTTAACCATCGAGAGATTCTCCAGCCTCAGCGGAATCGGCCGGTCTGCATAACCAACATCCACTACCGTCACACAATCCCCCATCGCCGTTGCGCCATTTTTTAGCTGCAATGAGAGGCAATACGCGAACGAAGGCTCTTTGATCCTTAGGAACCCAGGAGATACCGGTGAGCCCTCATAAAAAAAACCATCTTTCTTCGCGCCCGTTTGTATTGCCAACTGGTCTTGCACCCAAAATCCCGAGATGCCTGGCACCATCTGCAGCCCCACAATATCGATGCTCACTCCACTCCCCCTCGCATAAACCTGACAGATAATGAAATGGAATTCTCGGCAGTCATTCTCCAAAAATCGCTATACTGCGAAATTGACTGCAAGTACATGATTCGCTTAATAACAATCGACTCGTGCACATATTGAGTCCACACGCACTGATTCTCGCCGTCATCCCGCTCCGGTGATCTTAGGCACCGAATTCACGGAATATCAAAGATTTTGTTCCTATAACTTGATACGGTTTTCGTATATTTCACCTTATGACTTTGCGACAACTCAGCCTACTTTGCGCAATTGTCGACAATCGCCTCAGCATATCTGATGCGGCCAGACAGAAATTCATTTCCCAGCCCAGCGTCAGCAGGCAGATCCAGTTGCTGGAAGAGGAACTGAACGTCCAAATATTCGTTCGCTCAAGAAAGCGAATTACAGGGCTTACGCAAGCTGGAGAAGAAATTCTTCGGTTAGCGCGGTCGGCAATACGAAGCACTGAGGACCTCCGGCAGGTCGGTTTGGACTACAGCAACAGCGATCACGGAAGACTGGTGGTGGCAGCCTCTCATGCGCATGCACGCTATTCATTGCCAGATGTGATTACCAGCTTCATAGAGAAGCACCCCCATGTGCGCGTGGCATTACGACAAGGTGACCCCTCACTCATCGCGCAATGGGTGAGCTCGGGTGATGCCGATTTTTCGATTTCCCCTGAGCCAACTGTACCGATCAGTGATGTAGTTTTTCTTCAGTATTCGACAATTAACCGGGTAGTGCTCACACCGAAAAAGCACCCACTGTCCTTAATTAAACCCCTGACACTGGAGGCGCTCTCTAAATTTCCTCTAATCACCTACAACAGCGAGTTTTCCGCGCACACACTCATCGTGAAAGCGTTTCAGCTCAGGGGATTGACGCCAAACATAATACTGAGCGCATCAAACGTTGACGTCATGAAAACGTACGTCAGAAAAGGGCTTGGAATAGCGATCATCGCGACGATTGCCCACGACGCCGAGGAAGACCGTATGTTTGATGTTATCGATGCCCAGCATCTATTTGAACCCACGAACATGAGCATCGGCATCAAAAAGGGAAGTTATCTTCGTCCTTATGCCTATGATTTCATTAAGCTATTCGCGCCGACCTTCAGTCGACAGAAAATTGATCGCGCGCTTAATCCACCATCCATCCCCAAGCAAAAAAAGCGGAAAAATCAGTGAGCGCGTAACTCCGAGAGAAGTGCAAGTCTTAAATTTTCCAATGAACAGCTCTCACTAGTGAAATGAACTACCCTTTGAGTCACATCTCTATCTGAGCCCTTTGGCACGACATCGGGTGGGGCGGCCGTGTCTATGCCGTGCCGCGGCTAAATGGGCACCTGCCCTCAAGCTCTGAGGCATTGCGGAGGATCTCAACCAGACCACTCTGGAACACTTAAAACCCATGATTCTAATGGGTTTTTTCCGTATTCACTCAGCTTGCAGTGCAGCAATAACCTTCCAACCCGCTCTCAGTCCGCCGAAAACTACCGGCGCCGTCCGTATATTCTCGCCGAGCAGTCGCGCAGCTTCGGCTTCGCACTTCGCGCGACTACGGGTGGATACTGTAAGCAAACTCTGGCTATTGTATTTGAGGTTCTTTCAGTTTCTCTTCTGAAAGATCAACTCCTAGACCAGTACCTGTTCCTAGCTTAATGCTCCCCTGCTCTAGGTTGAATGGAACTTTTGCCAAGTCGCTATGCAATTTCGCAGGTCCAACCATTTCCGCTACCGGATAAACATGTGAATAAGCACAAGCAAGTTGCAATTATGCTGCCGCTTCAATACTGGAACAAATTCCGTTACCGATAATGAGTTTGACTCCCGCTGCCTCTGCTATATCTATGATCTTGCGCGCCTCCACAAATCCACCGACTTTGCTTATTTTTATTTTTATTCCGTCTGCGGCGCCCTCGGTAACTATCCGAATGGCATCATACGCATCATGAACTGATTCATCAGCCAGAATTGAAACGGCACCCATACGCATAAGGTAAGCCATTCCAGAGACGTTTTCTCTTGCAACAGGCTGCTCAAAATGCTCTGCCCCAAGATTTGCAAGCCCGTGCACTACTCTGATTGCGTCCGGCAGTAAATAACCTGCATTCGCATCAACCCGGATCATTATTTCGTCACCAACCGCAGCTCGAACTTCTTTGACTCGTAACAAATCCTCTTTGATATTAGAGGTGCCAATTTTCAATTTTATTGTGCGGTATCCAGTTGAAACCATCAAAACTGCACGCTTAACTACCACGTCTAAATCATCAATACCGATGCCACCTACGAGTTGCAACTCATTACGAACGGGGCCACCCAGCATCATACAAATACTCATTTCCCTAGAGCGAGCAAGTGCGTCATAAACCGCCATTTCGACAGCACAACGCGCAAAGTTATTTCCTCTACGAGAGTAGATCATATTGTTATGAAGCAATTCGACGTGTTCTAGATCCATCCCTTTTAGTTGAGGACCGTAGGTTTTAGTCACGACCTCATACATAGTGTCTAGCGTTTCAGACGTATACCCTGTTGGCGCCGGTTGAATTTTGACCAGGGGCTTTTGCTGACCTGACTGTAGCCAGCTGTGGATAACTATACCCCTTTGGTGGCCGTGGAATCAGTGGCCGAATGTGGCTGGAATGGGTGGCCGGATCAGCGTGGAATCGGTGGCCGAATGGACGTGGAATACGCAGGAATTTGATTGCCGCTGATACCGGCGGATCGTCTTGCGATCCACCCCGGTCATGCGTTTGATCTCGCGCTGCGTGGCGCCGTTGTCGAGCAGCGTTTGTAT
>Ga0163144_10014654_pt1 | contig 16255 bp, 10 predicted proteins | sample OliLak19BULKMAT1_FD_123175 | JGI IMG/M metagenome (GOLD analysis project Ga0163144, IMG submission 123175) | Freshwater microbial mat bacterial communities from Lake Vanda, McMurdo Dry Valleys, Antarctica - Oligotrophic Lake LV.19.BULKMAT1 | ecosystem: Environmental > Aquatic > Freshwater >... | reverse complement strand
AGGGCGGCATGGTATGGGGCGTGGAGACGTGCGACCACGCGGGCCGCTCCGCCGCCGACTGGGCCAACGCCATCGTTCTGGCCTGTTATCGCGGCGAGGGCGCTTTGGGCATTCACCTATTGGGTCCGCTCGCCAAGAAGGTGATTCGGATTGCCCCGCCGCTGGTCATCACGCAGGCGGAGGCGCGGCAAGCCATGGACTTGCTGCATCGACTTACGCTGCCCCTGATCGAAACACTCGACCCCGCCTTGGCAAGGTAGCGCGGCGTCGCGTCGGCGCTGGCGCCGAGGATTCGGACGAACCTTTTGCCGCCGTGTATCGTATTCGCAATACTCGCACTCTATAAGCGACGTCCCCTCGGTCGCTGGATGGTCCTATGATCTCCCTCCTTGCCGCCTGGCTCGATTCCGGCATTGTTTGGTTCAACGGCTGGTTTGCTCAGGACACCATGCTCAACATGGACTTCGTCGTGCGCGCGCTCATCGCCGTCGTCGTCGTAACGCTTTTGTGCGGGGCCATGGGATCGATGGTCGTCAGTTGCCGGATGGCGTTCTTCGCCGACGCGCTGGCCCACTGCGCCTTTGCCGGCGTGGCGCTCGGTTTGCTGATCGGCCTGATGCTTGGCGCGCAGGACGAACAATTTCGCCGCTGGATCACGACCATCATGGTGATTTTCGGCCTCATCATCGGATTGCTAATCGGCTACGTCAAGGAACGAACCGGCCTCTCCAGCGACACCGTCATCGGCGTCTTTTTCGCCGTCGCCGTCGGCCTGGGGGGCATGTTCGAGCGCGGCGCCCGCGGCAAAACCTATTTCAACCTCGAAAAATTCATCTTCGGCGACCCCGTCACCGTTACCTCCGAGGACATTGTCTGGCTCCTGATCCTCGTTCCGATCACCGCGTTTTTTCTCTGGACCCTTTACAATCCCCTGGTTTTCGGCAATTTCAATCCGAGCCTGGCCCGCTCACGCCAACTGCCCACGCGCACGGCCAATTATCTGTTCATTGGCCTGCTCGCGCTCATCATCAATCTCTGTGTGCAGGTTGTCGGCGTTCTCCTCATCACCGGCATGCTCATCGTCCCCGCGGCAACGGCGACCCTCATCAGCAAGAACATGCGGCAGTTCTTCTGGTATTCCATCGGTCTGAGCGTTGCCGCCGGCGTTGTCGGCCTCGTTTTGAACTGGGAAGTGCGCATCCCGGATCCCGCGTCGAATATAGACATTTCCTTCGGCGTGTCCGGCACCATCGTCGTCTTCAGCGGCGTGAAATTTGCCGCTTGCTTGTTCTTTCGTCCCGGCGCGAGGCAAAAGGGGTGACGTCCCGCCGCGGTCCGCCAGAAAGCGGCCCTTGCAGCGAGCGTGCAAAAGCCCCAAAATGACGTTGTTCATCGTCGCTATCTCGTGAACCTTACGAGGATAACTTCGTGCAAGTTTCCGATCTCATTCGAGACTTCACCGCCATCATTTACGAGGCCCTGCCCTTCATCGTGCTGGGCGTCGTCATCGCGGGCATCCTGGAAGAGTTTGTCCCCCAGCAAGCGATCGCCAAGGTAATCCCCCGCAATCCATACCTATCCATCGCCATGGGCGGCTTGCTTGGGCTCGTATTTCCCATGTGCGAGTGCGGCATCATCGTCGTCATGCGCCGCCTTTTGAGAAAGGGGTTGCCGCTCAGCGTCTGCGTCGCTTACTTGCTCGCCGGGCCGATCATCAACGTCGTCGTCATGCTCAGCACCTATGTCGCGTTCGATCCCGGTCCGGATCGCCCGCTGACCCTGGGCGGACCTCTGAATGTCATGCTCTGGCGCGTTGGTCTAGGCTACCTCGTCGCCGTCGTTACCGCGTGCGTCGTGGAAGGCATGTGGCGCAAACATGGCCTGGACTTGCTGCATCCCAATGTCGCGGCCGGACTGCGCGGACAAGGGTTGGCCATGGCGGATGACGAAGCGAGCGGCAAGCGAAGCGCGCTCGAGCGCCTCAACAATATCAGCGCCACCTCGGTGAACGACTTCGTCGAGATCATGACGTTTCTCATCCTGGGGGCGGGTGTCGCCATGGTGGGCCGAGTCATCATCGCTCAGGCCGGCCTGGAATCGATTCTGGAGGCCCAACCGGCGATCTCGATTCTTCTGATGATGGGCATCGCGGTGCTATTTTGCCTTTGCAGCGAGGCGGATGCTTTCGTCGCCGCCAACATGGATAAGGCTCAGGCCGCCGTCGCGGGCGCCGCCGATGCCGGCGCCCAACTCGTGCTGCCCCCCGCGTCCAAAATGGCCTTCCTGGTTCTCGGCCCGATGTTCGACATCAAGCTCTACGTCATGTACACGCGCATTTTTCGCCCGAAACTGATTTTCACTATTATCGGCTGCGTCGTCGTTCAGGTCTTCCTCTACTGCCTCGCTTTGCATTATCTTAACGACTGGCTACAGCAGAACGTCACCGGCTATAGTGGAGGTTGATGCCGGCGCACCTAACAAGGATCCCTTCGCCTTTTTTTGGATACTTCTATGTCTCATTCGCACGATCATTCTCACGGCCCTGGGCATTCTCATCACCACGGCGATGACGACCCCTACTATCTCGATCAAATTTGCCAGGTCGCCGTCGCCTCGGCGTTTGGAGGCATCTGCCTGGTGCTGTATTTCTTCCGCTCGGGCGACGGGCAGATGCTCGACCTGGTGCTTTCGAAACGCTTCTATCCCTACGTCCTCGCCGGCGGCGCCGCCATCCTGCTTCTCTCCTTCATCCGCGCTTACTGCCTTTGGAGGCAATCCCGCGAAGACGAAGCCCGCGCTTCCCACGCCCATCACGATGACCTTGCACACGACCATGGTCACGACCACGGGCATACGCACGATCACGACCACGCGCATCACCACGATCATGCTCACGATCACGGTCATGACCATTCGCATGATCATGCCCACTCGCACGAGCATGTCCCAGCGAGCGGTTCCCATACGCATGCCGAGCACGAGGCGGACCACGAACATGGTTGGGCGCCCTGGCGCTACGTCGTCCTGATGGTGCCGATCATCCTGTTCGCGCTGGGTTTGCCCAACAAGGCGCCGACCGCCGTCGTTCCCAACCTCGCGGGGTTGGAGGAACCGCCTCTCGAAGCGCCGGGCGTCATTACGCTCACGGCCCTTGGCACCGATCCGTATTCGCAGCTTGCTCTCACGGGCGCCTTCACCCATGAACGCAAGGAAAAAGATGAGCATGCAATGCTGGTCGAATACCGCAAGCTCTTCGATTCCGCGCAAGACGCCAAGACGCGCGAGTACTTCAAGAACAAAGTGGTGCTCTTAAAGGGACAGTTTCGCCATCTCCCTGACAACCCCAAGGTCGCCATCGTGGCCCGGTTTCTCCGCCAATGCTGCAGCGCCGACGCGGTGCAGATCAGCATCCCTGTCGTGAGCCGGCGCGATTTGAATTCGATTCCGAACGACTCTTGGGTCCATGTGCGCGGTCGCGTCGACTACGCCCAGCGCGACAGCCGATTCATCTTGCGGATTATCGTGCAAGGAAAGGACAATATCCTCGCCACCACCCCAGACGAGAGCCAGTACATCGACAATTGATGGCATCGAGAATTCCAAAGGGAGCACCAAGCCGCGTATGACGAGCAGCACACCGGAAGGGCAGCCCGTCCTGCAAACCCTCGCCCCCGCTCTGCGCGAGTTGGAACGGCAGGTTCGCGCCTGGCTCGCGTCCAACCGCCGCTTCCCGCTGAAGCCTCCGGCCCGCCTCGAGATCGAGAATCTTGCCGAAGACCTGAATCGTCAGGCGGCCTCCTTGCAAACCGACCATCCCTATCTTGTGATTGTCCTCATGGGAGGAACCGGCGTCGGCAAATCAACGCTTCTTAACGCGCTCGCTGGCGGGGCCATCGCCCAAGCGTCCTTCCAGCGGCCGACCACGCGCGACCCCGTGGTTTATTATCACTACTCCACGCAGCCCCATCGCCTCGATCCCGCACTACAGCATTGCAAACTGGTTTCTCACGATCGGCCCACGCTCGAATTCAAGGTGCTAGTCGACACGCCCGACCTCGACAGCAACGACACCGGCAACCGGGATAAGTTGCTCCGCATTCTCCCCGTCGCCGACGTCGTGCTTTTCGTCGGCAGCCAAGAGAAATATCACGATAAGCTCGGTTGGGATTTGTTTCTCAATCAACGCCATCGCCGCGCGTTCGCCTTCGTGCTCAACAAATGGGATCGTTGCGTCGTCCCCGGCGCGAGCGGCGTGCGGCCTGACGAAGACCTATTGCGCGACTTGCAGAAAGCGGGGTTCGAGCATCCCGTGCTGTTCCGGACTTGTGCCCAGCACTGGGTCGACAATGCCTGGCTCCAGCGCAACGGCGAGCCCCCCCCTGCCCCGCTTGAAGGCGAACAATTTTCGGAACTCGTCCATTGGCTGGGCGAGGGTCTCAATCGGCTGGAGGTGGAAGCGATCAAGGCCCGCGGCGTCGGCCAGCTATTGCTTCAACTGCAGTCCGCCCTGGAGTCCGCCGCGCCTCCCGACCTGACCGATGCCGCCCAGCGGGTGCAAGAACGCTGGAAAATGATCCTGGACGAGGAAGCGCTCGCCCAGGCCGGCTTCCTCTTAAATAGCCTGGAACCGCATCAGCGCGAGATCGAACACCATTTCGCCGTCCAGCGCCAAAGCAAGTTCAACGGACTCATGGGCGTTTATCTTCAGTTCTTTAACAAGTTGCGTTACTCCGGTTCGTGGCGGTCGCAAATTCCCGTGATCGGCAATGGCGCTTCGTCCGCGCCGCCGCCGTTGGATCTCAACATGCTTGGCCGAGCTTCGTCGGCAACATCGAACCAGCAACACTTCGCCTCTCGTCAAAAGGCGCTTGCCGCGCGGTTGCTTGCCGAGGCGGATCCCCTTGGCTTTCCTTTGACCTATATCGAGGAAACCACCGAGGAAACCGCGCGCCTCGACTGGCGCCCTCGACTGGATAACGCCGTCGTCGAAGTCATCGCGCAGGTCGAGCATTCTTGGTCCCACCCCGCCGGCATTCGCAAGGGCATTCAAACCGCGGTCATCCTCATCGCCGACTGGTTGCCCTTGTTGGGGTTCGGCGCCATGGGCGTGCTCCTCATCTGGCAATACACGATGGAACAACGTCCCTTCGCGCTGGGGGATTTGTTGTTGCCGGCCATCGTTTGCGTGTTGGTGATGGCGGTTCTGCACGTTGTCGTCTCGATTGTCATGCCCTTGCGCTGGCAGTCCATCCGAGCCTCATTCGAAGGAGTACTGCGCCGAAGGATTCGCGCGGAACTGGACGGCGCGTTTCAGGCCATCCCCGCCAAAAAGAGCCAAGAATTTCTTGCCGAGCGCCGGCAAGTTGAGAAAATTCTTGTGGAGACCAGTGAACTCGCCAAATGGCTGCTGCGCCATGAAAAGGAAGCACGCATCGGCGCGCTGTATGGAAGCCCTGAGGAAGTGCCGGCACGCCGTAGCGGCGAGTGACGACACTCGCTCGCGCTTCGTGCTAACCTCCGTCAAGACACTCGCTCGCGCTTCGTGCTAACTTGAAGAAGCCATGACCTACAACGCGATGGAATTGATGATCTGTTGTGCCGCCCGCGAGTTGGAGGACGGCAAGACCGTCGCCGTCGGGACCGGCGCTCCCTGCGCGGCGGCGATGTTGGCACAGCGCACCGCAGCCCCCAATCTGGTCATCTTTTTCGAGGCCGGCGGCGTCGCGCCCCGACTGCCCACCATGCCGATCAGCGTCGGCGATTCGCGTACGTTTTACCAGGCCGCCATGGCCACCAGCATGGCCGACGTCATGGAAACCTGTCAACGCGGCATGATGGACTACACCTTTCTGGGCGGCGCGCAGATCGACCGCTTCGGCAATCTCAACTCGACCCACATCGGCGGCACCTACCACAAGCCCAAAGTCCGCCTGCCCGGCAGCGGCGGCGCCAACGACCTCGCTTCCCTGTGTTGGCGCATCTTGGTCGTCACCAACCACGATCGTCGCCGCTTCGTCGACAAGCTCGATTTTTGCACCACGCCCGGCTATCTCACCGGTCCCGGCGCTCGCGAGACCGCCGGCCTTCCCCCCGGCGCCGGTCCCTTCCGCGTCATCACCGACCTCGCCGTCCTCGGCTACCACGACGATACCAAAGAGATGATCGTCCTCAGCCTGCATCCCGGCGTGTCCTTCAAACAGGTTCAGGCCGCCACAGGCTTTCCGCTGCCGCCGACGCCTCATCTCCCTGTCACGACGCCTCCCTCGGAAGCGGAACTTCTGATCCTGCGGACCGAAGTCGATCCCCACCGCTACATCATCGGCCGGTCCGCCAAATCCCCGTAGCGACAAGCTGCCGGCTTGTCCGTGCCTTTATCTCTTTTCCCCTGCCCCGCCCCCTTGCTATACTTCACGAATATACTCTCAGGGGACGACCGACTTCAGGATGAGGGAACGGTTCGATGAAACGCTGCCTAATCATTGCCATGCTGCTCGGCTTGGGGGGAACCCTCATGTTCGTCTTTTGGCCTCGCGAAGAGCATCTCAATGGCCAGGAAAAGAAGACGGAGAAAAAACGCACCGGCTTCGCTTCCGACCGTGACACGCCGGCGCCGGCCGATGCCTTTCCCTTCGATGGCAAACGGGCGATGAAGTATTTGGAGGCCGTCTGCGCCATCGGCCCGCGCATGAGCGGAACGGCGGGAATGGACGCGCAGCAAGCCCTCATCAAGAAACATTTCGCGGACCTGGGTCTGAAAGTCGCCGAGCAAAAGTTTCTCGCCAAGCAAGTGAGCCAAGCCCGGCCTATCGAGATGACAAATCTCGTGATCTCCTTCTTTCCGGAAAAGAAGCGGCGCATCATTCTTTGCTGCCATTACGACACGCGTCCCATCGCCGATCAGGAACCCGATCCGCGCAATTGGCGCAAACCGTTCGTCAGCGCCAACGACGGCGGCAGCGGCGTCGCTTTTCTAATGGAGTTGACCCATCACATGAAAGACGTGAAAACGCAAGTCGGCGTCGACTTTGTCATCTTCGACGGCGAGGAATACATTTTTGAATCGAAGCGGGACAAATACTTTCTCGGCTCGGAACACTTCGCCAAGACCTGGAAGAAGAACAAAGGGGGAATCGAGTACGTCGGCGCCGTGTTGCTCGATATGATCGCCGGAAAGAACGCTGGCTTTCCGGTCGAAGGGTATTCGTACCTGCGTGCCCGGCCGCTCGCTTTGACGTTGTGGGGCATCGCCGAGGAATTGAAGATCGGCCGCTTCGAGCACTCCGTCGGGGACCGCGTCCAGGACGATCATCTGGCGCTGCTCAACGCTGGCATCCCGGCGGTGGACATCATTGATTTTGAATACCGTCATTGGCATCGGCTCACCGACGTTCCCGCGAATTGTTCGCCGGAACCGATGATCGACGTGGCGCGTGTACTCGGCGTTTGGATGGAGAGAACGAAGTAAAGTCAGAAGACAAGAGTCAGAAGGCAGAAGTCAGTTGAAACCGTGAGGTTCCCTTGCCGCTTCAGGAAATCATCTTCGGCGTTCTTCTGGTGCTCGTGCTCCTGGGCATGGGCGCGTATTATGGCTACCGCCAAGTCCAGTCGCTGCGCACGCTGGGACCGGACAGCGACATGCCCGTCGCGGACCGATCCCATTTTCGGCGTCAAGCGCTGCGTCGTTTGGTCTGCTCCGTATTGATGTTCGTGTTCGCGGGTTTTCTCGTGGGATGGTTTTTTCTTTCGCGCGAATTGGCCGCCGTGCCGCCGCCGGATCCGGATCGGCCGACCGAGCATCCCTTGGTGCGAACAATCACGTTTTACTGGATCGCCGCGCTGTTCGTGCTTTTTGGTCTGCTCGCGCTGGCCGTCTTCGACCTCATCGCGACCGCCCGCCACGGGTTCCGCAGTTCGCGTCTTCTCGAAAATGAGCGCCGCGCTGAACTCGAAGCCGAAGTGGCGCGCATTCGCCGCGAACGGGCGGAACGGAATTGAACCACTCTTTTAGCGTCGAGAGCGTCCGCGACCGGAGCACCCGCCCGATCCGACTAAATGAAAGATTAAATTTCGTTGACCACCCCCACCGCCCCTGTAAGAATAGCGACATCGCGCTAAATCCGCGTGGTCCCGCCGACTGTTCGCCCCCTTGATAGTTGGAACCAACCGACACGCTATGCCGTCCAATCGGCGACGATTGCAATGGCAAGCATAGGTTCCCTGGCCCGCAATCTTTCCCACCTACACTCCGCTCTGATTGCTCACACATGAAACCGAATCGATACCTCGCACATGTGGCACTTGCTATTGGCATCACGACGTTCCTTGGAGGAACGACTGCGTCGGCGCAAATCCCGCCCGACAAAGCTGCGGAGATGCTGCTCACCAGCGCGCGCAAAGCGTTCAACGACCGCAATCAGTCGTTTGCCCAGGCAAAGTTTCGCGAATTTCTCGCCAAGTTCGGCGGTCACAAAGACGCGCCGGCCGCTCGCTTTGGCCTGGCGCTTTCGTTGATGAAGGGAACCGACAAGAACTACAACGAAGCCCGCGAGTTGCTCCAACAAGTCGTCGGCGTGAAAGACTTCCCCGAGCATGCTCAAGCGCTTTATCAACTTGCCCTCGCGATCCGAGGTCAGGGCGTTCACTTCCTCCAGCTTGCGGAAACAAAACCTGCGGAGGCGCCGGCCCATCGCCCCAACGCGCTGCGGCGCTTCGAGGAGACAGCCGTCCAGCTGGCCCAAGCCCGCGCCGCTTTCAAAAAGGCCGTCACGGAGAAAGTCTCGGACGGCGTCAAGGAACTGCCGCTGGACCACGAATGGGTCGCCCGTGTCCGTTGCGATCAGGCCGAGAATTTTCTGCGTATGGAAAAAGCGGAGGAAGCCCGCGAAGCCGTGGCCGTCTTTCTGAATGATCCTGTCTTCGCGCGCAGCAAATACCGTGACCAGGGCCGGTATCTATTTGGCTTCGCCAGCTTACTGCTCAAGGACTATCCCGCCGCCGAAAAATCGTTGGCCACTCTGACTCCGTTCGCGGACCCCGTCTTCGGCACGCACGCCCGTTATCTTCTGGCGCGCACCCATCATTTGGCCGACGAGCACGCGGAAGCCTTGCATCATTACGAAGGCGTCCTCACCGATCAGGCCAAGCGCCGCGACGAAGCGATGCTCATGCTCAAGGAACCCGCCCGCTTCAAGAACGATCCCGTCATCCGCGCGAAGCTGGAAACCTTCCTCAAGGACACGCCCGATCATTTGGCGCGGTCGTCCTTTTATCTGGGCGTCCTCCTCTACGAAGCGGGCAAATTCGGGGAAGCCCAGGCGCGCTTCGCCGACTTCCAAAAGAACTTCCTCTTTTCGTCGCTGCGCAATGAAGCAGAGCTTCGCCTGGGATTTTGCCAATATCAACTGAAGAACTACGGCGACGCGATCAAGACGTTGACGCCGCTCATCACGCGCGATCCGACCTTGGCGGATCAGGCGCTACTGTGGATCGCACGCGCCAACGCCGGTTCCGCCCCCGACCCGGTTACGCAAAAGGACGCCCATCAAAATGCCATGCAAGCCGTGATCAACACGTTGCGGCAAGCGGCTGATCGCGCCCAACAGGCCTTGGCGCGCGATCCCGAGGCGAAGGGCCGCCGCGGCACGATCTTCCTTGAAATCGCCGATGCATTGCAGCAGATTCGACAGCCGCGCGAATCGGTCAATGTGTATGCGCAGATCCTCAACGAGAAGCTCCTCCCTGATCGCGTCGAGGAAGTTTGGCACCGCATGATCCAGGCGTATCACCTCGCCGGAGAATTCAACGAAGCCGACAACCAGGCGCAAAAATTCCTGGCCGCTTTCCCGAAAAGTTCGCTGCTGCCCTATGTCGCGTTCCTCCAGGCGGAGAACAGTTACTTCCGTTCCCTCGCGGCCGAGAAGCTGCCCAATCCCGCCGAGCGAGACAAGGAAGTCGCCAAACACCAGGACGAGGCGATCAAACGATTTCAGGACGTGATCGAAAAGCATCCCGAATTCGCGAAAGCCAACCTCGCTCGTTACAGCGTCGGCATCGTTTACCACCGCAAACGCGAGTTCGACAAGGCACAAAAAGCGCTGGAGACGATTCCGCAAGCCGAACGCGCCGGCGAATTGGCGCTGACGTCTTACCTGTTGGCGGATTGTCGGCTTCGGCAAATCCCCGAAGCCGACCCGCAAGACGACGCCCTCGCCATCGGCATGATGGAGGAACAATTGAAGAACGCGGCCGCGCTTCTGGACACGTATGCGTCGTTGCCGTTCAACCCGCATACCGCGGATGCGTTGCTGAAATTGGGCATGGTGCAGCAACGCCAGGCGGCGTTGATCGCGGCGCCCGCGGAGAAAGCGAAAATCCTCGCCGTTGCCCGCGCGACCTATGAGCGGCTCTTCGCCAAGGAATTCGCGAGCCATCCCGCCGCGGCCCAGGCCGTGCTGGAACGGGCCAAGGTGATTGCCCAGACGGACGTCAATCAGGCCATGAACGAACTGCGCCGATTCTTGACCGATCCGCTCAGGACTTCCGAAGCGGCGCCAATGGCGCTTGTGCAATTGGCGACGTTGCTCCGCGCCCAGAATAAGGCGCCCGAGGCCGTCGATCTACTCGCCAAGGCGCGCGAGCAATACGAGGGCATCCTGATCAAGGATCCCGAGCGCCAACCCCAAATCGCGATCTTGCGTTATCACCACGGCGTCGCCCTGCGCGAGGCCGGCAAGCTTCCTGAAGCGCGCGCCGCATTCGATCAGGTGGTGAAGCAATTCCCGGGTCGGCCCGAGGCGGGACAAGCCGCGCTTAGGCTTGGTCAATCGCTCAAGGACGAGGGCAATCTCAAGCTCGACTTCGCCCGCAAGCTACGCCAAGGGGCCAAGAAGGTCGAAGACTTTGCCGCGGCTGCGAAGGTTGCGGAAGAAGGTTACAAGCTGTTGCGGGACAGCGTCGCGTATCTCGAAAGTCAGGCCGAGGCGTTCAAGAAGGGCGACGATGTCGCCGCGCTGCGAGGCCGCATGCTTTACGATGCGGCCTGGGGCATGCGCGCTCTTGCCGAGCCGGAGATCGAAGCCGCGCGCAAGGCCAAGCTGGACGAGGTGCTCAAGAAGCTTGGCCCCGCCGCCGCCAAAGCGCCGACTCCGGTGATTGCTCTGGACCAGATTCCGCTCCAGCCTGCCGAGAAGAAAGCGATGGGGCTCTATCGCGTTCTGATCGATACGTTGCCGGATGTGCCGTTGGCGATTGAGGGACGATTCGAATTGGCCGAGTTGATGGCCCAGCGCAACGACCACGACAACGCGGTCAAGCTGCTGAGCGAGACGCTTGACAAAGAACCCAACCCGGAACTGACCGAGAAAATCCGCCTGCGCATCGGCGCGCTGCAAGCGGCCAAGGGCAACCTCAAGGGCGCCATGGCGCAGTTCGATGCGGTCGCGAGCAATCCCAAGAGTCCGCTCCTGGGCTGGGCGCATTATCACGCGGGTGAAGCTCTGCTGGCGAGCGGCCAATATCCGGAGGCGGTGAAACGGCTCATCGTCTTCCGCGACAATGGGGCGTTTCATAACATCGCCGGCCTTTCGGATCGCGCGTTCCTACGCTTGGGACACGCCTTCGCCTATGTCCGCTCCTGGGACGACAGCCGGGTGTCCCACGAACGCGTCGTTAACGCGTTTCCTTCGAGTGCCTGGGTTGACGAAGCACGCTACGGCATCGGCTGGGCGTTCCAGCAACAGGCGCGCTTCGACGATGCCGTCAACGCATACAACCAAGTGACTGCGCGCACCGCCGCTGAGATCGGCGCCAAGGCGCAGCTTCAGATCGGCCTTTGCCGCCTGGAGCAAAAGCGCTATGGCGACGCGGCGACGGCATTCCTAGTGATTCCCTACACCTACGACTATCCGGAATTGAGCGCGGCCGCCTTGCTCGAAGCCGCCCGCGCCCTGACGGAAGACCGCAAGACCGACCAGGCGATACGCATTTTGGAACGCGTCCAGCGCGACTACCCCGATTCTCCCTGGTCCGAAGCCGCCATGGAGCGTTTGAAGACGATCAAGAAATAACCCCCGTAGGACAGGCTTCCAGCCTGTCCAAACGAATATGCGAAAAAAAGCGGACAGGCTGGAAGCCTGTCCTACGAACATACGAGGCAGTAATGCGTAGGATCCTTTCCGTTCTCGCCGTTTGGGCATTGCTATTGGCGGCAGCCCCTGCCCTGGCATATGTCGAGGCGCCGATGAGTCTCGGCGCAGTAGTCGCGCAATCGACGAACATCGTCCTCATGCGCGTCGAAGCGGTTGATCGCGAAAAGAACCTGATCATCTATCGCAAGGTGCAGGACATCAAGGGCAAACATCCCACGGATGTCATCAAGCACAACATCGGCCGAGGCGGATTGCGGCCCAATGAATGGAAACCGCAGATGGATTGGGCCGAACCGGGCAAGACCGCGATGTTCTTCTACAACGGCGGCGCGAGCGAAACCTGCATCGGCAAATGGTGGTATCAGGCGTATGCGGGCGGCGAGTGGTGGAATCATAGCCACGCGGAACCGTTCCTGTTGCGCAGCTTCGCCGGTCCGCCGGAGAAGCTTGCGAGCATCGTCACCGCCATGCTCGCGGGCCAGGAAACCGTCGCCCCCTGCATGGTCGACGGCAACAAGGAAGATTTGCACGCGCGGCGAGCGAAAATCCAACGAATGAAGGTCAGCCTCAAGATCCAGGATTACAACGTCAAGCGGGACTTCGTCGGCTGGGGCGGCGAGGATTTTCGCCGCGTGCTCGGCATGCCGGGCTTCAGCCATCTCTCCAGCCTGGGCCGGGCCGATCCCGAGGCTCAGGCGATCAGCGTTGTCGACTTCGACGGCGACAACAAGCTCGATCTCTGTTTGATCGGCGCGGGCAAGCTTTCCCTGTTGCAAAACGGCGGCGATGCTTTGAGCGAGTCGATTCTGCCCATTCGCGCCGGCGCCCGCGCCGCCGTGTGGGCGGACTACAATGCCGACGGCAAGCCCGATGTCTTCCTCGCCACACCCGCTGGGCCCAAGTTGCTCACCAACCAGGGCGGTTCCTTTCGCGACGACAGCCATCTGCTGCCGCCCGATCTCGTCGGCTCCCAGACGGCGGCCGCCTGGCTCGATTACGATGGCGATGGCCTGCCCGACCTCCTCGTTGCCGACGGCTACAACGGCTTGCGCCTGCTGCGCAACAACGGCTCCGTCAAGATGCCGAAAGCGCCGCAGACCCCTGTCCTGGGCGGCTGGCATTTCCTCGGCCCCTTCGATAACGCCGGCAACAAGGCGTTCGACAACCCGCATCCCCTGGTCAAGGGCGTCGACCTCAATGCGACGTGGGAAGGCCGCGCCGGCGTTAAGATCGGCTGGAAACCCGGCAAATTCAACGACGGCGCCATCAACGATCTGAAGCTTTTCGGTCCCGTGACTTCTCAAGTAGCCGTCTATCTTTATCGCGAAATTCAATGTCCGACAGCAGTCGATCTGCCGCTCTCTCTGGGCAGCGACGACACGCTTTCCGTCTGGCTCAACGGTGAAAAAATCCTCGCCAATCCTTCGCAACGCGCCGCGGCGCCGGAGCAGGATCGCGTCACGCTCAAACTGAAGGAAGGCAAGAATCAACTTGTCCTCATGATCGGCCAAGGCGACGGCGACTGGGCTTTCTACTTCGCGGCCGGCAAGATCGAACAAGCGCCGCCACGAGGCCAGGCTTTCACGGACGTGTCGACTGCGGTCGGCCTGGGCGCATCCGGACCCGGCGCCGGCATCAAGGGCGACGCACTTTGCGTGTGCGACGTGGACCGCGACGGCAGGCCCGATTTCCTCTTTAGCGCCGGCAAGGGCATGCTCTTTCTCAACCGTCCCAAGGGGAAGACCGATGCGATTTTCGAGTTGGCGAAAGAAAGCGGGATTAGCTTCGACGCCGGCCGGGTCGGTCCCGCGTTTGGTGATTTCGACGGCGACGATCTTCCCGATCTGCTCGTTCCGCAAAAGAACGGCGTCAAGCTCTTCCGCAACCTGGGCAAGGGCGTCTTTGCCGACGTGACTCCCAAGTCGGGGGCATTGGCCGCCGTCAACGCCTGGACCACCAGCGCCGCCTGGGGAGACTTCGATCACGACGGCAAGCTGGATCTTTTCCTCGGTTGCTTGCGCGGCTCCAATCGCTTCTTCCGCGGCAAGGGCAACGGCGAGTTCGAGGACGCGACGGAAGCGATCGGCCTCACCGGGCATATCTTCAACACGCAAGCCGTCACGCTCCTTGACCTCAACGCCGACGGCTTCCTCGATGTCGTGTTCAACAACGAGGGCCAAGATTCCGTCGTGCTTCTGGGCAACCCCATTGCAAGCGGTAAGAAAATACCCGTCGCGATCCATGTGCCCGGAAAACAAGGCTTGCTCGGCAGCCGGGTCGAGATTCAGACCAAGGACGGCAAACGTGTTTCCGTCGCGGACATTTCCGGCGGCGAAGGTCGCGGCGGGCAGGCCTCGCCGATCGCGCGTTTCACGCTCGATCCAGGAACGTACCGCGTCGTGGTGCGGCTGAGCAACGGAGTAACGCGGAACCAAGACATCACGGTCGGCGAAAGCCCGCTGCGGGCCAAAGTGGAAGCCGGCGGCGACTGAAAACGTTGACCGCGATGTTAATTTTGAACCATCCAAGCAGGAACGTCATGCATCGTCTTTTCTTGATTCTTATCGCCGTCGTATTTACGCAAGCGGCGGCCTTCGCTCAGGAACTCACCCCCTGGGCGACCTATCGCGGCAACAACGCGCGCACCGCCAATACCGACAACAAGCCCGGCCCAACCGCTCCGAAAGTCCTCTGGTCCTGGAAGACGAAGGAAAACTTCCTCGCTTCGCCCACCCCGGCCGGGCAAAGACTTTTGATCTCCGGACTTGGCGCCTTCAATGTCGGCACCTTTTTCTGCTTGGATGCCGGGCCAAAAGCAAAACCGAGCGTGAACTGGTCTAAGTCGACTCCCTACCTGACGCTGCCTTCCGTTAGCTCGCCCAGCATCGTCGGCGACCGCGTGATCTTCGGCGACGGCATGCACCAAACCGACGGCGCGAATCTCCATTGCGTGGACCTTGCGACCGGCGCTTCGATCTGGCAACTGCCCGTGCCCGGCACGTTGGTTCATCTGGAGGGATCACCAACAATTGTCGGCGGCAAGGTCTACATCGGCGGCGGCGCCGCCGGCGCCTTGTGCGTCGACCTCGACAAGATGACGCTCGAAGGCAAGGTAATGGATGCGGCCTCGGTGAAGAAGACACTCGCGGCACGCTGGAAGGATCTGCTTGCGCAATACGAGATCGAGAAAAAGACCAATCCCGATTTCGCGATTCCGCCCACCGAGGACAAACTGCCTCGCCCCGCTCCGGTGCGCCAATGGCAACAGGGCAAGGACAAATGGCATGTCGACGCCCCGATTGCCGTCGCGGGGAATAACGTCCTCGTCGCCTCCGCGTTTTTGGACAAGGAAAAAGTCGGCGACCGTGCCCTATATTGCTTGGACGGCAATACAGGCGACGTGCGCTGGCGCGCGGACCTGAAGCTGAACCCCTGGGGCGGCCCGTCGATTATCGGAGATCAGGTAATCGTCACCGGCAGTTCGATCGGCTACTATCCCAACGCGATCAAAGGCGCCAAGGGTTTCATCGCCGCCTACGATCTCAAAAAGGGCAAGGCGCCTTTGTGGATCAAGGATATTCCCGCCGGCGTCGTTAGCTGTGCCGCTCTCGCCGACGGCGCCGCGGTCGTCACCGCGACCGACGGCAAGGTGCGTGCTTTCGACCTGGCGACGGGCGAGCGCCGTTGGGTCCGCGAGGGCAAGATTCCTTACTTTGCTCCGCCCGCCATCGCCGCCGGCGTAGTCTATACCGGCGACTGGAACGGAACGCTCCACGCCCTCGATTTGAAAACCGGCGCTCCGCGCTGGAGCCTGGACCTTGGCAGCGACCCGTCCGTTATGTCGCCCGGTATGGTGTACGGCGGCCCCATCGTTCATGAGGGCCGAGTCTATCTCGCGACGTGCAATCTCGAAGGCCCGTTCGCCCGTCAACCCACCGTTGTCGTTTGCGTGGGCGAGAAGTAATCTCGGCATAGTAACAATGAACCTGTCAGGTACTAAGGGAGTTCTCCATGCGACGAATGGTTGCGCTAGCGATGGTGATGGTTGCCGTGCTGCTTCCTCGAGTGGGCGGCGGCGGAAAGGACGGCAAGGATGCCAAGGGCATCGT
>Ga0163144_10014650_pt1 | contig 16258 bp, 14 predicted proteins | sample OliLak19BULKMAT1_FD_123175 | JGI IMG/M metagenome (GOLD analysis project Ga0163144, IMG submission 123175) | Freshwater microbial mat bacterial communities from Lake Vanda, McMurdo Dry Valleys, Antarctica - Oligotrophic Lake LV.19.BULKMAT1 | ecosystem: Environmental > Aquatic > Freshwater >... | reverse complement strand
CGAGGAAGCCAAGAAGAAAGGCGCCGTCGTCGCGGGCCTTAATTTCAAGGAAGGCATCGACGCCATCGCCACCGGAACGGAAGCGGGCGACTACTATCAATTCGCCCTGGACCAAAAAATCACATTGGCCCGTCAAAAGTCGGCCATGTTGCCCATCCTCGATCACTCCATTGAGGGCAGCAAGGTCAGCATCTTCAACGCGGCCGTCCATGCCCGACATCCCTTGCTGGGACTAAAGATCAAGAACACCTCGGGACAACCGCTCACGCAGGGCCCCATCACGGTCTACGACCAAAGCACCTACGCCGGCGACACGCGCATCTTGGCCGTGCAGCCCAAGGAAGAACGTCTGCTCAGCTACGCGCTCGATCAGACGACGGAAGTGAAGCGCAACAAAACTCAGACACCCAGTCCGGAGATGAACTTCAAGATCGATGAGACCAAGTTGTCCGCGCGTTTCACCATGCGCGAGACCACGACGTACGCGATCAAGAACCGCTCGGGACAAGAACGCAATGTGATCCTGGAGCACTCGATTCGCCCCGATTGGAAGCTCATCAACGAAGGCAAGATTGAGAAGACGCGGGATCACTATCGCTTTGTCGTCGCCGTGCCCGCCGGCGGGTTAATCCAATTCGCGGTCATCGAGGACAAGCCGCACGTCGATCTCTTAGCGCTTTCCAAGATGGCGGATCAACCTTTTTACGCCACGACGCTCGGCATCGACGTGAAAGCCATTCCCGATTCGTCGGAAGAGAAACTTGTCGGCCTTAAGATCGCCAAGGGTTTTCTGGTTCCGACCTATCGGCACCGTCAGTCGCTCAGCTATTTCGTGCAAAACCTGTCAGACCTGGATCGCACCTTTACCGTGGACCACGTCATACCGCCGGATTGGATTCGCGTCGACGACGACGGCAAACTTGACATCGCCAAGAGCGGACCTTCGGTCTACCGGTTCACGTTGCCCGTGCTGAAAGGAAAGACCGGCGTTAAGAAGATCCTGCAGGAACGACACCTGGAAAGAAAGCTCGTCTTCAAGGACGTCGGCGAAACGCAGATCCGCGAGTATCTCGCCAGCCCGGCGCTCTCCGCGGATGTGAAGAAGGGTTTAACCAGCGTGCTGGCGCTCGCGAAGACACGGGAGGTAGCCCGAAACGATCTTGGCGCCTTGGAAGTATTGCTCAGTCGAAAAAACAAGGAACAGGATCGACTGCGGGAGAATTTGAAGTTCATCCCGATGGGTTCGGAGCACTACAAGAAATACTTGGACCGCTTCGTGGCTCAGGAAGGGGAGATCGAGATGTTGCAAGCGCAGATTACGGCGGCGCAAGTGGTGGTGACACGACGGGAAGAGGAGTATCAGCAGGCGATACTCGCGATGAGTGTGGAGTAGGAAATTGGCGACCAGATCTGGGGCGCAAGCACCGGATCTGGTCGTGTTCCCCGTTGATCACGCCGGCGCGGGGTATTGCTTGCCCAATTCCTTCGCTTCGCCGCGAATGCGTTCTTGCGCGGCTTTGTCGTCCGGATTGCTGAGGACCGCGCCGATCCACGTCGCGATCTGCCTCATCTCGGGTTCTTTCATGCCGCGCGTCGTCAATGCGGGAGTTCCCACGCGGATGCCGGACGGATCGAGCGGCGGGCGCGTGTCGAACGGAATCTTGTTCTTGTTGACGGTGATGCCGGCGTGATCGAGTGCTTCCTCAGCGACCTTGCCGGTGACGCCGCGCGAGGCGACATCGACCAGCAGCATATGATTGTCCGTTCCGCCCGAAACGATGCGAAAACCGAGGCGAGCCAGTTCAAAGGCGAGCGTCTTGGCGTTGGCGATGGTCTGGGCGGCGTAGTTCTTGAAGTCAGGCTGGAGGGCTTCGCCGAAGGCAACCGCCTTGGCGGCGATGACGTGCATGAGCGGCCCGCCCTGGATGCCGGGGAAGATGGAAGAATTGATCTTTTGTGCCCAGTCTTGCTTGCACAGGATGACGCCGCCGCGCGGTCCGCGAAGCGTCTTGTGCGTGGTCGAGGTGACGAAGTCCGCGAAGGGGACGGGGCTGATGTGCTGCTCCGCCGCGACCAGGCCGGCGATGTGCGCCATGTCGACCATGAAGAGGCTGCGATTTTCCTGACAGATTTGCCCGAAAGAGGCAAAGTCGATCTCGCGCGAATAGGCGCTGGCGCCGGCGACGACGAGCTTAGGCTTGTGCTCCCGCGCCAGCTTGGCGATCTGGTCGATGTCGATCCGTTCGTCGCCCTGCCGGACGCCGTAAGAAACCACCTTGTACAGTTTGCCGGAAAAATTGAGCTTCATGCCATGGGTAAGGTGCCCGCCGTGCGCGAGGTCCATGGCCAAGATGGTGTCGCCCGGTTCGAGGCAAGCAAAATAGACCCCCATGTTGGCCTGCGCCCCAGAGTGCGGCTGCACGTTGGCGCGTTCGCCGCCGAACAGCTTGAGCAGTCGCTCGATCGCGAGCCGTTCGACGACGTCGACGTGCTCGCAGCCGCCGTAGTAGCGTTTGCCCGGATAGCCTTCGGCGTATTTGTTGGTGAGCACCGAGCCTTGGGCCGCCATGACGGCCGAGCTGGTGTAATTCTCCGAGGCAATCATTTCCAGACCGTCCTGCTGGCGTCGCGCCTCGTTCTGTATCGCGTCAAAGACATCGGGATCGACCGACCGAAGCACGTCCATGGCAAACCTCGCATGGGAAAGAAACCTGCAACTACCTCATTATAAGGATGCCAAGGGGATTTTCACGGCGAAGTGGGCCGTGTACCCCCCGCCGACTTTCGTTTCACCGCACCACCCCCACCCGATCTGAAACGTAATTTGCGAAAATTGACGTAACCTGTTTTATTTTAGTGCGTTAATTTGTTTCACCCCGATGTGAAATCCATTGACTACCAACTATCACTTAGCATCAAAGCGGCAATTTTGGCGAGTTGGAGTGGTGTACTGCGCGTGGGTTTCACAGGTATTGCGAATGCTTGGGGCGCTTGTCATACAGCGAAAAGTCGACGCATTCGCTTTGGATCGAATTCCGACTAGGCAACAAAAAGCGGCTCGTGATATAATCCCTTCATGATCCTCATCCGATTCAACGAACTTGAAGAGAAAAAAAGGCGATTGGCTGTCTCGCGGGACGGTTTCGCTTTACGACATGGTCGAACGGCGAAATGCTTGTTCCAGATGAGGCCTTGCCCTATCTCGCGCGCGAGTGCATCCGTTTCTCCGTTGACGGGCCGGCAACCTATGACCAAGCCATACCGCCGCTTCGAGATCTTGCTTCCCCTCAAGTTCAATGATGGAAGTTCGGTCGGACCAGAATTGATAATCTCGCTTGCGGCAAAGATCTCGAACAGACTGCCCAAATCGCGATACGACGCGACCTGACGGCGGGCCTGGCGTTCCTTGGCGATCGAAGAAAGCCAGCCGCGCATTTGTTCCTCGACACCGACGATCGGGGCAGCGAAGCGTTCATCCACCGCTAGCCCTATCCGCGAGACAAGGCGGTTTCGGCGGTCGCTGATCTTCAACTGAAGGATCGATAGGTGATCGGTGTCGAGAAGAATCATTCGGCCTGCCCATCTCTGGCGGCCTCGCGCTCTGTTTCGCGGATTGCCAGGGTCTCGGCGATCATTTGCCGGGCTGATTCCCTATCGTCGAGGATGCCGACGACACTTCGCCAGTCCTTCTTGCGGGACGGTACGACTTGTTGTTCGCCTAGCTTTTTCTCGATGGCGTCGATCCGGGCTGCGAGAGCTTCGAGAGTCAATTCGGTCATGGATGCACCTCCGACGTAAAGGATGGCGATATGATCTTGGTCATTCATCGAGCCAATTCTCGAATCGAAGGCCCGGCACTTGCTCGTAATCGCGCCGGTTTGCCGTCAATAAGAGAGCATTGTGGGTCAACGCGATGGGGAAACAAAAGGGGACAGGCACTTTTATAATCAAGCCTTGCCCCCTTTCGACCTTGGCCGCCCCCGGTTCTGTAATGTCGACTGCAATCCCAGTTCCGTCGCGGCGCGTTCGCGCCAACTCGGACTCCCAAATGGCGACCCGCGGGTCACGCTGCGCCCTAGAGTCTCCAGTTCCCCAACCGTCCCCGGCACGTCGAGCCAAACCGGCGGTTGTGGCGAGGAACCCACGGGACCAACCGCGAGGTAATTCGGACTGTCCGCGCGGGCTTGCCAAAACCGGGCGCTCGACCATCGGCTCGCGAGCCCGGCTTCATTCAGCCTGCACCGGATTCTCTAATCTAAAGGCGGCGCAGGTGGCGCCGGAGGCAGATGGGGAACCGGCAGCGGCAACGGCCGTTCACGCGGGAATCCGCCGGGAACCGCGCGCTGGTCAATGACAAAATCGGAGACGGGGAGGACAATCGTTCGCAGCGTCTTGCCGTTTTTGTCCACCTGATAGACCTGCCCGTATTCGATGCCGAAGCCGGTGCCGACTTTCATCTTGAAGCGAGGCGGAGGAGGCGGCGGGAATGCGATCGGCATGTCGGCATCCGGAACAGGAATCGCGCGGGGCGGTACGGGGGCGGGCCGTCCCTCGATGGGTGGAAGCGGCGGCGGGGGCAACTCGAAGGGGCGAAAGCCGCCGCCTTCGACAAAGGTGTAGTCGCCGTCGCTTATTTTCGTGCGAAAACGCACTTCGAGGATGTCGTCGTCGCTGAGCCAGGTTACGTACATCAAGTCCTTTTGTTCGCGCGGGCCGCTGGCCTTCTTGCCCATGATCGCCTTTTGGCGGACCTTTTCCATGGCCGCGTCGAAGGTCTTCGCCTGGGACTTCTGATATTCCGCATAGTCCTTCTTCAACCGTTCGATGACTTCGGTGGTCTTGAGGGGATATTCTTTTGTATCATCGAGCACTTTGAAGTTGGTGCCCACGAAGCTGTCGTTGGCCGGGCTGCCCTTTTCATGGTTGACGCTGACTTCGACGAGCGTGAACGGCGTCTGGATACCCCAGGGAGTGACGTTGCGCGGGCTGGCCATGTTCAGGGCGGGGTAAATGTTGATCTCGCCCTTGGGGCCAACGGGGACTTGCAAGTTGGTGATTTGCGGTGCTTCGAGGGCGGGGACATAGACCCAGCGATAGCTGTTGCCGCCTTCGGAAAATACAAGTTGGTCCGGCGGGCCCGAGCGTCCTTCGGTCGAGAGCACCGGTTGGGCGTCGAACGCGAGGATGCCGATCTTCTTGCCGGGGAGTTCCACATACTTGCGATGGGGAAGAAAATTCTTGGGATCCTTGACGGCGGGAGCGGGGTCGTCGGCGCGGATTGCGACCGTGGATAGGGCGGCGATGGTTAATGAGAGAAGGGAGCGAGCGCGAAACGGGGAAGCAGTCATTGGATTGTCTCCGGGTGGATTGCGGGCCAACGGAGGAAAAGACGTGTTGGTAGCTTATCCGGATTGCGCTATTTTTGCGAGTGGAGCGTGAGAACGCTAAGCCGCAAGCGGCGGAAACGAAAAAAAACCCGGCCTCCCAGGAGGGGCCGGGCTGTGATTGATTGTCATATTGATTGGCTTTACCTCCTTATTGCTCGGGTAGAGTGGCGAGGAGCGGCACGGCACCGATTCCGATTAGCGAGAGTAGCCCGGGTAGCCATAGCCGGGGTGATAAGGCATCGGCATGGGGGCGTAGGCGGGCATGGAATTCATCGGGTACATGGGGTAGTAGCCCGGATAGTAATTCTGCATCGGATTGTAGTTCGGGTAGTACGCAGGCTGGTAGCCGGCTTGGTAGATCGGCTGCATGCCGTTGTTGGCGACCGGGCCGGTGGGCATCGGCGCGGCGTAGGGCGGCATGGCGGCGACCGGCGGCGCGGCGAATCCGCCGCCCATACAGGGGTCGCAGCCATTCATGGGCGGAGCGCACCACGGCTGAAAACTGGGCAGGCACGAGGGCGCCGCGCAGGGAGAGGGGCAACAGCCGTTGCACGTCATGTTTCCAAAACAGATCGGCGTGAAGGCGTTGTACGGACGGCAGATGATGACGCTCTGATACTTGTCGCAGCAGCGCCGCCGGAGGAAGAACGCCGAAGCGTCCTCCACGAACGCGAGAACTCCGAAGAGGCCGGCCAATCCGAAAAGGAGCAGTTTGGATTTCATGATAGATGGTTCCCTTCATGGGTGGGGCGAAAGTACCGGCGTCTTCCTGATGGCCGGCGCTTTGTGTCACGAACGTCTCTCGCGCCCGTGTGAGACATTCCCCTTGTCTGCCAGAACCATATCACGCGAATGAAGAATGCAAGGCGAAATCGGACGAGATTCGGATTTGTTTACGGGTCCGGTGCAACGCAGAATAATCACGATGATCGCGATGCGTGCGTCGGGAAAGGTTTGACGGGGAAACCAAAAAACCCTCCCAATTTGACTCAAGTATCCCTCTCAGCCGGTCGCAGCCAACCGCTCTAATGCACGACCGAGGTTTCGGCGCGCTTGTTTCTCGTAGAGACGCCAGACCTGTGTGAACCGAACGGCATCCATTTCGCGATTCCGTTATAATCGACCTTGCACTTTTTCTCGCCCGCCCCTGGGTTGATACGTCGGCTCGGCGTCCAGATCCACGGGGGCCCACTCCTGACGACGCCATTTCTCGACGGCGACCGCCGCCATGGCGGCGTTGTCGGTGCAGAGAGTGAGCGGCGGGACAAATAGCTCGGCGCCTTCCTTCAAGGCCATCGCTGCCAACGCCGCTCGCAATGCTTTGTTGGCCGCCACGCCGCCGCCGACGGCCAAGCGCTTGAGACCGGTCTTTCGCAAGGCTTGCTTGCATTTGACGGCTAGGACGTCTACGACGGCGGCTTGAAAGCTCGCCGCCAAATCCGCGCGTCGCTGCCCTGGTCCCGGCAAAGGGCCTTGCGCTTTGCCCACGCCATGCAGCGCGTAGAGCACGGCAGTCTTCAGGCCGCTGAAGCTGAAATCCAACCGATCCAGATGCACGAAGGAGCGCGGAAACGCATGGGCCTTGGGATTGCCGACGGCTGCTTCCTTTTCGACGGCAGGCCCGCCCGGAAAGCCCAGCCCCAAGATCGCGGCGACCTTATCGAAAGCCTCGCCGGCCGCGTCGTCGATGGTGGCGCCGAGCAAAGTGAAATCCAGTGCCGACGCGCAGTGAAAGAGCGACGTGTGCCCGCCGCTGACGACCAGGCCGACGCATGGGAAGATGTCGCGATCCGCCGCCATGCGCGCCGCGAAGATGTGCGACTCGATATGATTGGCGGAAACCAGCGGAACATCCAGCGCCAACGCGAGCATTTTGGCCGCGCTCACGCCGACAAGCAACGCCCCGACCAACCCGGGCGTGTTCAAGACGGCGATGCAGCCAATGTCGGCGAGGGTGAGATTCGCGCGTTTTAACGCTTCATCGAGCGTGGGCAATAACCTCTGAACATGCGCCCGCGCGGCGACCTCGGGCACGACGCCGCCGAACCGCGTATGCAAATCGAATTGCGACGCGATCACGGACGAAAAGACTTCGAGCCGTTCCGTAAAGACGGCGACAGCGGTCTCGTCGCAGGAGGTTTCGATGGCGAGGAAGTTCATCTCAGTTTCCCGCTTGCGGCTTAGCGAAGCTCAACCAAACTGCGCGACAGTATGCCACTCTTCCGGCATCCTCGCCATGCTCATCGCCTCGTCTTCATTGATCGCTTCCATTTGCAGAGTCGTAAAGCGAATCCAGCCGTCGCATTGGGGACAACGGCCCGCGAAGCCGGTCCCCTCCCACCAAGATTTGACGAGCGGCTTATAGATTCCGTCCGCGTCGCCGAACAACTCGAATTGAAAGTCGATCCACTCCATTTTGTGACCGCAACCCGGATGCGGGCATGTGGAATCATGATAGTGGACGTGGGGCGAGGCCCTTTGTGCGAGTCCTCCTTCCCGGTAGATCCGGTCGAGGTTTTTGACTTCCGTCGGATTGAGAGCGGCTTGTTTGGCCATTGCGGCTACCTCCTATCGCTCCGTTTACGCGATCGTCTTTTCGCGAGTCATTTTTCGCGCCGAAGCCGATTTTTCCGCTCCCTCCACGGGCCAATCCTGCCAACGCGCACATTGCCGCCAAAACGCCAACGGGTTCTCGTATACGATCTTGCGGATGGCGCTTTCGGGATGGCCGCGGCGCTTCATTTCCAGGACGAACTCCGGCACGGCGAGCGGATCGGACTTGCCCCAGTCGCCCGCGGAGTTGGCCATGATGCGATCCGTGCCGACCATTTCGATGATGTCGACGGCACGCTGCGGAGTACACTTCGTCGTGGGGTAAAGCGTCATGGCGCACCAGAAGCCGCCGTCCAGCGCCAGGCGCACGGTATGCTCTTCGACATGGTCGATGCAGACGCGCTCGGGCCTGACGCGTTTGTCGTTCTTGAGCATGTCGATAATCATCCTCGTCCCCTTATATTTGTCCTCCAGGTGCGGGGTATGGATGAGGATCAGTTCGTCCGTCTTCATCGCCAGGTCGACGTGTTCCTGGAAGATCGTCGCTTCGTTGCCGGTGTTTTTATTGAGCCCGATCTCGCCGATGCCGAGCACGTTGGGCTTGTCGAGAAACTCGGGAATCATGGCGATGACGTCGCGGGACAGCGCGACGTTCTCCGCTTCCTTGGCGTTGATGCAGAGCCAGGAATAATGGCGGATGCCAAAGAGGGCGGCGCGTTTGGGTTCCACCTCGGTCAAGTGGCGGAAGTAATCGCGAAAGCCGTCGACGGACCCGCGATCGAAGCCTGCCCAGAAGGCGGGTTCGCTGATGGCAGCACAACCCGCGAGGGCCATGCGGTGGTAGTCGTCGGTGACGCGCGAGATCATGTGGATGTGAGGGTCGAGCCATCCAGACATGGCAGCAACTCCTTTTCAAGTAATGGCGTGTTCGTCTGTTCCAAGCGTGCAGCGCGTTTCAGGCGGCACGAGTCTTATTTTCGCAGATTTTGGCGTGGATGCAAGAATTTGCGCGTTCAAGAATGCACTGCGCATAAAAAGGCCCGGCGCCTTCCGGCCGCCGGGCCATTTACTCGCTCGCCCTTGCTTTCGCATCGGGCATTGAGGTTTAGTACATATCTTCGCCGCCGCCGGACTTCTTTTCGCCGTCCTTGGGCATCTCGGCGACGAGGGCGTCGCTGGTCAGCAGAAGGGTGGCGACGGAAGCCGCGTTTTGCAGGGCGCTGCGAACGACCTTGGTCGGATCGATGATGCCTTCCTTGACCAGATCGCAGTACTTGTCGGCGCGGGCGTCGTAGCCGAAGTTCACGTTGTCGTTCTCCAGAACCTTGTTCGCGACGACGTCGCCGTTCTCGCCGGCATTGGCGACGATTTGGCTGATCGGCGAACGGCAGGCGCGGACGACGATGTTGTAGCCGGCTTCCTCGTCGGCATCCAAACCCTTGGGCTTGAGGCCATTAGCCGCGCGAAGCAGGGCGACGCCGCCGCCGGGCAGGATGCCTTCGTGATTGGCCGCACGCGTGGCGTGCATGGCGTCCTCGACGCGCATCTTCTTTTCCTTCATTTCGCTTTCGGTCGCGGCCCCGACATTGATCTTGGCCACGCCGCCGGACAGCTTGGCGATGCGCTCGGACAGCTTTTCCTTGTCGTAGTCGCTGGTCGACTTCTCGAGTTCACGCTGAATCAGGCCGACGCGGCCCTGGATGTCGACGCGCTTGCCGGCGCCTTCGATGACGACGGTGTTGTCCTTGTCGATCTTGATCTTCTTGCAACGGCCCAGATCCTTCAGGCCAATGTTCTCGAGCTGGATGCCCAGATCCTCGAAAATCGCCCGGCCGCCGGTGAGGACGGCGATGTCTTCGAGCATGGCCTTGCGGCGATCGCCGTAGCCGGGCGCCTTGATCGCACAGCACTTGAACGTGCCGCGCAGCTTGTTGATGACAAGTGTCGCCAGCGCTTCGCCTTCGACTTCCTCGCAGATGATGAAGATCGGCTTGTTCTGTTGAAGAACCTTTTCCAGAACCGGGACGAGATCCTTGTTGGAGGAGATTTTCTTCTCGTAGATGAGGATGTAAGGATCTTCGAGTTCGCATTCCATCTTCTGCGGATCGGTCACGAAGTAGGGGCTCAAGTAGCCGCGGTCGAACTGCATGCCTTCGACGAACTCATGCGTGGTTTCGAGCGTCTTGCCTTCTTCGACGGTGATGACGCCGTCCTTGCCGACCTTGTCCATCGCCTCGGCGATGATCTTGCCGATTTCGTGGTCATTGTTGGCCGCGATGGTGGCGACGCTGTCCAGATCCTTCTTGCCCTTGACGGGAATGGACATCTTCTTAAGCTTTTCGACGATGTCTTCGACGGCCTTGTCCATGCCGCGTTTCATCATCATGGGATTGACGCCCGATACGACGCCGCGAAGGCCTTCGTTGTAGATGGCCTCGGCGAGCACGGTAGCGGTCGTGGTGCCGTCGCCCGCGGTGTCGTTGGTCTTGGCGGCGACCTCCTTCACCATTTGCGCGCCCATGTTCTCGTACTTGTCTTCGAGCTCGATCTCGCGGGCCACGGTCACGCCGTCCTTAGTGACGGTCGGCGAACCGAACGACTTCTGCAGGATGACGTTCCTGCCCTTGGGCCCGAGCGTGACCTTGACGGCCCGCGCCAACTTGCCGACGCCCCGACGAATCGCGTCACGGGCTTCCTGTTCAAATGCAATCTGCTTAGCGGCCATTGTGCCTCCTTAGGAACTATTGTGGTTTCTCAGTTATTTCAATTTGTCTTCAGTTATTGCGGATATTCTTCGTGCTGAGTCTCGGCGTAATACTGCGGATCCCTACTCAATCTCATTGACGACAAAATCCGGATCGCGCGGAACCAATCTCCCCTTCACGCAGTCCACCAAGAAATCCAAGTCTTCGAGCACGATGGCGCCGATCAAGGCGGTTTCCCGTTTCGGTTCCACCGTCGCCGTGAAGGTTCCATGCCTTCCCAGCAATTCGACATAAACACCTTCGACTTGAGATTTCTTGCTGGTGCTACCGTCGGCATAGCGGACTTTCACTTTTCCAGATATCGAAAGACCCAATTCCGTAACCGCCTTTTGAGGAAGCACTAAGCGCGTCGCGCCGGAATCCACGAGACCTTGCAGTTTGAGCCGACGAATTTTGGAAGAATCGAGAAAACCCCGCTCTGCCGCGACAATGTCGCCGTAATTCGCGAGATCAATCTCGACTGTGAATCTTCCCACGTCGTTTTCCTGATGAGCACGCATCGAAGCCTCCGCCTTCCTATTGAGCCCTGACATCAGGATATCCCGTCGGACGCCCATTGGGGGAGGTCGAGGTCGCCTACGCGTCCAACACCGCCAGAACATCCTCTTCGTGCATGATCAGGATATTCTCGCTCTTGCTGTCTTTGTATTCGTCGCCGGCCCAATTCGTGAACAGCACCGTGTCGCCTACCTTCACTTGAAGATCGCGGCGCGAGCCGTCCTTCAGCATCCGGCCATTGCCGACGGCGAGCACCTTGCCTTGTTGCGGCTTGTTGCGCGCGGCGTCCGGCAGGAGGATGCCTCCCGTGGACTTCTCTTCGGGCTGAAAGCGTTGCACAACCAGGCGATCGCCCAGAGGCTTTACGTTCATGTTCCAACTCCTTTTGCGACTGGGTGACAAAAACGGATCCGGCTCCGCGCGCAAAGAGCGGACCGCGTCCTACTGGCGTGATCGTGAAGAGCAAGTTTGATGCCTTTGGGAGAAAATATCTTAAGACATGCCAAATCATGGACTTACATCGTACCCGTTCTCCTGGCGCATCCGTCAAGCTGGCAGGCTGCCACGTCCAAACCGTCGTTCGTCTGCCGGAATGGCAGCACTACTCATTAGGACTCCGTCTTTTGAACGCTCCCCTCCGCCGATCGAGGCACCCATTCGGCGACCCGGCATTCCGCGTCATTCGTGACCTCCCCCCACCCACGTCGATCCGGCAATCTTTCCATCCAGTCCATTGCCCGAGGAATCCTTGAGCACATCGCCCTTCCCCTCGTCGAATTGATACAAAGCGAGCGTATCCGCGTCCGCTGCGAATCGCGTCGGCGGATCGAACTCTTTCGTGTACCGTGCAGATTGCGACACGCGCACGCCGTCAATCACTCCTTTGAAGTGATGCCCGATCGTCAATGCGGCTTTCCCCACATGCGGCGGGTTCATCTCGACATCCTTCGAACCCGCCAACTTGCCGTCGACGAATAACAAAATCTCCTTGCCCGTGAAAACTCCCGCGACGTGGACACGCTTTCCCGCAACCAGCGCGGCGTTTACCTGGTGTGCCCCCCACGATAATTTCTCCGAACCTCGTAGATTGAATTCCCACTTTTTCGCGTTGGCACGCAGGTTCACATTGTTAATCGTCCCCAGCACATGCGCCGCAGACGAAACGCCCAGTTCGACCTTGGCGAATGCCTCCAGCGTAAACGGCTTCGACAATTCCAGAGCGAAAGGGAGCGGCCCCACCTTGTCGTTCATCTCCTCAAACCTAAGCCCGTATCTGGGCGTGCTCTTCTTCAGCACGGTTGGCGTCGGCGGCAGATCTTTTCCGTCCAACACTCCCCTGCCCGCTTGCACCACCTGCACCTTGCCCGCTTGCACCTCGATCCTCAACACGATCTTGTCGCCGCGATGGACGATCAACTTGTCGGTCTCGAACTCGAAGTCTCCCTTCTTGATTTTGAGCCCGTGTTTGCCCGGCTTCAGAGCGAGCGGTTCCTTATACGCGCCGACGATTTTCAGCTCTCCTTCGTCGAACGCGATCTTTATTTCCGGATCGTCGCGTTCGATGCGCACGACGCGACCTTCAGCGGTCTGCCAATAAAAGACGATGCCCGCCAACCCGATCAACGCACCACCCAGCACGGCAAGGAGCGCCACGCTCATGGGACGACGGCGGCGCGGCACACCTTTTTCAGGGGGCTGGTCGATGGTTAACTCCGCCGCCGACTGGACGGCGCCGTGTGAAGTCGCGGCATCGTTGTTCCCGGCCCAAGTTTCTCGCTCGATTATCGCGAGCCTGGATATCACATCGCGTGCCGATGCGGGACGGCGAGCCGGGTTCTTTTCCAATAGCAGCATGACAAACTCCGAAAGAGAGGGCGGGATGTTTGGAGATATTTGGCGCGGCGGTTTGGGCGTTTGCGTCGCCAGGGCCGTCAAGATGCCCATGGTCGATTCCGCCTTGAACGGAATGTCGCCGGTACACATGCGGTAAAGCACGCAACCCAGCGAGAACAAATCGGCACGGGCATCCAGATCTTTTTCACCCCGGCCTTGCTCCGGCGCCATGTAAGCCGGTGTTCCGACCACCGCTCCCGATTTGGTGATGTGAATGTCGTCGCGATCCGATCGCGCAAGCCCAAAGTCGAGAATCTTGACCCGATCACCGTGCGCGCGGTCTAACCACAGATTTGAAGGTTTGATGTCGCGGTGGATCAGGCCCTTTTCATGCGCGACCGCCAAACCCTGCGCGATTTCGCGGCCAATGCGGGCGATCAATGCCGCCGGAAGGTCCGTTCGGGATTGCAGCATTCGGTCGAGAGGTTCTCCCTCGAGCAGTTCCATCGCCAAAAAAGGCACGCCGCCCGATCCAAATTGGGATCTTCCGCCAAGAAGACCATGCCCATGCCGCCATTGCCCAACTCCTTAAGAATGCGGTAAGGCCCCAATCGGCCAAGCTCATCGGGGTGTTGCGGCGCGCTTAGGAAATCCATTTCGAGCGCCTTGGCTTCGATCGAGGAGTCGTCGCCGTGGACAACAGTGTCGGAAGAAGACGCATTCTGTTCGGCCGCGACTCTCTTTAGTTTTTCCACCAAAGGCAAGGGCATGTCCCGCGCGATGGCGTCCGCTTGGGGCGACGGGCGTCGCAGGGATTCGAGCAGCGTGTCGTTTGGGGAAAGTGTGTTGGCCCTCTCCTGACAGGAGGCGCAATCTTCCAAATGGGCCGTCAGTTCACGCAACTCAGGATCGACGAGCTTGCCGCCGAGCAAATCTTCCAAGACGACCGAAGAAGGACATGCGTTTCCCTTGAGCATGAGAACCTCGCGTGCGCGGAATCCAAGTAAGCAACAGGAATATGCGCTTGGTGGAGATTTCTTCCGCGCAAAGGAACTTTTTTCAAAAAAGGCCGAGCCTTCAATCCAGCAGATCGCCTAATTCCTGCCGTAACCTACTCAGGATCTTTGACTTGACGCCGTACACCGTCCCGGTGCGAATGCCAAGTTCGCGCGCGACTTCTTCTGGGGGACGTTCGGCGATGGCATATTCTCGAAACGCCTTCTGATGGAGTGGCGAGAATTCCTTCTCGATCAAACTGAACGCCCGCTGGACGAGATATTGCCGATATTCCAATTCGTCGAAGTGGTCCTCGCCGTCGTCGGCCGGCATGTCGTGGCCGGCGTCGTTCAACGCCAACGGCAAACGCTTGCGAAGCCGCAAGCGGTGTTGATTGATGAACAAGGTCTTCAGCCAGGCGTGAAAACTGCGTGACGGGTCGTACTCGAAGTCCGGCAGCTTCCGCCACAACAAGAGAAATGCGTCCTGAACGAGGTCCGCCGCGTCCGAGTCTTGCTGCCCGAGTCGCTTCGCCCAATGAAACAGGAGCGGCGAATACAACTCGACAAACCGATCCCAGACGGTCGGCTCCTCACGCTTGCATAGCCGATCCAGCAAACTCGCGGGCGTCGAGAACATGGGAATGCCGTCGCAGGAAGCGGGTTGTCTCCAGCGAATACCATGATACGGAATTCACGACCATGATCATTTCCACATTGGATCGGAGCGACTTCGAGAACACGCAGTGGAATGGCGGGGCCTGACGGAGATTCGCCCTCGGCGGACTACGTTGAGCGCCTGTTGCCAATTGGTAGTACTTAATCGGCATGGTTTAAAGAGTGTGGGAAGTCTGGCAGGGTATTGAAAACTGGGACTGGACTTTCGGCCCCTAAAATTCTCACTTTTTTTTCCATGGTCAGATAAGTCCCGTCCCTTTTTCAACACCCGGCTACGCCGCGTTTCGCAGGTCGAATTCTGCGTCTTGGACGCCAACGGTTGTGCTTGCTCGTCCTCGCTGGGAAAATCGCCAACAGTATGCGGTCAGTTGGGACACAAGCGCCGCGCCTGCCATCAGCAGGAAAAAGCAAACGGCGATGAGGCAGTCTCCGACTAAGTGAATGAGCGGATAGGTCAACATCGCTGGGATCATGCTGCACAACAGAACCGTAAGCGCGATACGGCAGGATTCCGCAAGGGCTCGCCGGGAGGGCAGGCAAAGAAGACAACAAAGCGGCAAGCCCAGGAGAACCACCGGTTCGAGTAACCTTACGTAGAGCCTGCGGTCGGCGACAATCTTGCGATCCGTGAGGGAGGGCTGGCAGTACAGTCCCAATCGGCGATAGTCGGAGGGAAACAAATTCGCCGTCCAAAGAAACGTGCGCAGGGCCACGCGTGGCTTGTAATACAGAAAAAGCTCCATGGTCGCGTGGGGCTGTCCGAAGACCATTTCCTTGACCAGAGCCTTGGCCTCTTCTTCGTAGGCTGAATAGTTCACGGCAATCCCGTCCCTGTAGTCGAGATCGTGATCGGAAAAGATCTCCAGGTAACGTGTCTCGTCGCCCCGCGCCTTAACTCTTTGCTTGATGATGTCGCGGATGTCGGCGTCGTCACCGCGTAGGTTGAATTGCGCAGCAAACTTGGGATGCAAAAAGAAGCCAATGCCGATGTTGTGCCAAGTCAAGTGATGCTGGAGGTATTCGGTGCTGTAAGTTCGTGGGTAGACGCGAGCTTGATAGACTTTCAAGAGCATGAGCCCCGCGAGCAGCAATCCTACCACCCAGGCGCCACCTAAGCGAGAGAGTAGAACGGATTTGTCCCGATGCCGGAACAGAAACCCCGGAAGTTGCCGGGCGAGTGGGAATAGCAGCCAAGCTATGGGGCACAGGACAAGCCAGAGCGAGCTTGATCGGATGTGAAATGCTTCGGTGAGCAGAAAAGCCTGCGGCAACAAACAAGAAATCCTGCCCCAGGTAAAGGCATGGCGATCATAGATAGCCAGCAAGACATTGAGTGCGGGGATAAGGCCGAGAATAGCCACCAGGCGCGGCTGCGTGAGATTCGCCAATTCTCCGGTGAGAAGGAATGCGGGCATGACCATATAGATCGCGCACAAGACAAAGGCAGGCACAAGACAACGATCCGGTCGCCCTCGATAATACAAGAAGAAGAACACAACGCCGATGAGAAGAATCAAGTTGGCGGTACGATAAAGGGCCTCGATATTCG
>Ga0163144_10014647_pt1 | contig 16263 bp, 14 predicted proteins | sample OliLak19BULKMAT1_FD_123175 | JGI IMG/M metagenome (GOLD analysis project Ga0163144, IMG submission 123175) | Freshwater microbial mat bacterial communities from Lake Vanda, McMurdo Dry Valleys, Antarctica - Oligotrophic Lake LV.19.BULKMAT1 | ecosystem: Environmental > Aquatic > Freshwater >... | reverse complement strand
TGCCTGCACTCGTAACAAACAAAGTAAGTTCCGGCTCCGGCACATCCCAGGTAGAATCTTTTCTTATCCGCACCAATCCATTGTGGCCAACCGTTCTTTGTGCCGTGGCTTTAAAGAAAATCTCCGGCCTTTCGGCATCATACACTTTATCGTAGAAAGTGCCGCCGCCACTGTCTTTCGATTCTTCCACCCGTGCATGCATACTACGTAAATAAGTAACCCCTGCTGCCCATATTTCCTGGCTTTTAATGGGTGCTACAATAACTGCGTCCTGCATCCATTTGCTATCTACCTGTACACAGGAATCAATTTCTTTCTGTAATTCACTGTACAGATTGTTTCTATTAATAAATATATCCCAATCAGTTTCAGCAGACAGGTAAAGTAAATTGTTTTCTTCAAGTACAGTTCCTTTGTTGGTTTTATAAATTTTCATAATTATTTTAATGAATTGAATGAATGAAGTTTTTAATTATTTTCTTCCTAACCAGCCGTCCACCAATATTTTTCCGGCACGCCATATATACTTTTGATACTCTTCCCGCTTGTCCACAGATGATTTATCCTTATTCTTATCCAGCATCAAAAATTTATCAGGTTGTTGTGATGACAGCTTTATCCGAATTGTATGCCGCCCTTCTGTTAAGCCTTCAATAAAAAACCAATGCATCCTGGAAAAATAAAAACAATATTCATCAAACCGGTTTATATACCTTGGTTTTTCATCATCAATATAAACCGTTAGTTCAGCGGAGGAGGGTGCAAGAATATCCATGAACCCAATACGGTTACCGATAAAGCTAAAAGCAATTTGCTGTGCTGTATCATTCAGCAAAAAAGTATGGGGTAACATTTTTAAAAATGGTTTCATTACATCATCGCCAGCGGTTGCTGCCTGCTGAATAGCGCCTTGCATCATGTACGGTTGAAAATCCTGCATACCTGCTTTTTGCAGGGCATTGCTGAAATATGGCTTTGATTTAATTTTTTTCTGAACCGGATTTGTAATAAATATTTTTTCCAGCGAAGCTGAAATAGTTTTAAAGTAATTAAGGTGCCCCGTTTCAGGATATGGATGCACACCATCCCCGGAAAAAAACGTGGAATCGCCGGCAACAGGTTTCGGCCCTTTCAAAAACATACGCCCCTGCTCAATTAATTTGGCAATAGTTAAACCAACGTTGATGGAAGGTAAGTTGTAGTACGTTGCAACTTCCTCCATTACAGCAACTGAATTAGGCAAACTGTCATTTATGTATTTACTATAACTTTTATCGTTAAAAGTATAAATGAAACAAATATCAGTATGCCCGGCAGCAAGCGTTTTTAGAACAATGCCTTCAATTGATTTTAATAATTTATCCCTCGGCACATCAAAATCATTTACTGCAAATTCTATAAACAACAGGTCAGGTTTATATTTCAGTACCTGTTCGTATAACCTGTAAACACCCAAATCACTACCGGTTCCGCCAATACCTGCATTGATTTGTGTTAACGAAACTGCAGGATATTGCTGCTGCAACCATACAAAAACTTTATCTCTCCAGCCATTATCTGCCTCTGTAATACTACCACCTAAAAAAGCAACAATGAGTTGATTGCCTTTAGCATTTTTTAATTTCGAATAAAAGTTTTTTAAACCGTTTCTAATGTGCAGTTCATCCTGGCTAAAAGTAATTTGCACATTGCCAATGAATAATAAAAAAACAATAAGGAATTTATATCTCTTCATTTTTATTCAACCCCCCGTTTATATTTTTTTCTATTAATGTTGCTGCTATTTGAATGAATAATTTTGAAAGCAATTGATTGCATCATTTTAGCGAGACCAATATTTTTTATGAGCCAAACTACATTGCTACTATTAAACATAGTTGCGTTGCAGCCGATAGCTATCGGCTCTTGTACTTTTGTACAACATTGAACAAAGTGCAATCATACCGCAATAATCATTTCCTCATTAATAAGTTACACAACTATTAATATTTTTTTCATGATGATACTTCTTTCATTTTTACTTTTACCTACCAAATCAATTGCAAGGGAATAATAAAATACATCTTCAGCAATTTGCGTTCTGGTATTTATTTATCCGCTACCAGCTTTACTTTCATCATACCTACATTACCAAAACCATTGTGCCACAAAGGCAATATTTTATCAGGATTATTACCATCAAATGCAGTAAAATAAATAGTATAAACGTTATTACCCTCATCAATTAATCCTAATGGCGTGCGCATGCTGTGTAACCAGGTTGGGGCATTGGGTATTAACATTAAATGCTCTTTACCCCAGTGTATCCCATCGGTTGAAACAGCATAAGATAATTCGTGTTTATTGTCACCATCATATACCGCTATATAAAGGCTGTCATTTATTTTTGTTACAATAGGATTTTCAATAAATTCCGGATCAAATAAAACAGGACTAAGAGAATCAACTCTTTCCCACCTGCCTGTTAATGAATTAGCTTTTGTAAGCGATACCCGGAAAAAAACTTTAGTTTCACCTGTATTAGCCCCCATGCTAGTTGGGCTCTGTATCGAGGGAACTGTGTTAGTACCTATTAAGCCATACCATTCTTTACCAACTTTATAAGCAGAGAAAGATACCGATTTAGCTGAACCTTCCCAAGCAGCGCCTTGTGGATCAATATTTAACCAATCCCCTAATTTATAAGGACCTGCAATGCCTTTTTTACCAAACATTTCAGAATCATAGCGGCGGATTCGACCAAACATATTATACACATCAGTTGATCCCGGTTTCCTGCTATAACCAACGTGAAACACACTCCACCTGTTTTTTTCTGTATCGAAGGCAAGCATGGGTGACCATGTGGACATCAAATTGGTGCTGGTATCGTTCCAGTTAAAGTTGGTTTGTGCCATTTGATAAATACGGGTAAATTTAATACCGTCTTTACTCTTCCACAGTGCAAGCCTTACTGCCGCAGTTTTAGGTACATCAAAATTTTCTGTAGTAAAAATGTAATAATAGCCAAACAGCTTTACAGAGGTGCCGCCTTCAAACCCAAAACGAACGGTTTCCGCACCTTTAGTACCCTTACCAATAATTGGTTGGGGATAAACAGACATAAATTGCAACTGTACATTTTTATTTTGCCCCTGTACGAATAAGGCGGCTGCAATAAAAATTAATAAGAGAAGTTGTTTCATATTTTTTTATTTTAAATTGCTCTGTCTAAATGAGTATAGCCACCATCTACATACATTATTTGTCCTGTAGTATGACTTGATTTTTCGCTCAATAAAAACGCCACCATATTAGCGATTTCTTCCGCAGTAGTCATTCTTTTTTCAAATGGAATCCTATCAGTTATCTGTGCTAATTTTTCAGCAGGATCAGGAAGGGTTTGAAGCCAGTTCTCGTACATGGGTGTTAAACATTCTGCCACAATTACTGCATTAACCCGGATGCTGTATTTCAACAATTCTACCGCCCACTCCCTGGTAAGTGCATTGCGGCCTCCGTTTGCGGCCGCATACGCAGATGTACCACCCTGTCCGGTATCGGCAGTTTTAGATCCAATATTTACAATAGCACCTTTGGATTGTTTCAGGTAGGGCAAAGCATGATGGGCCATCAAATAATAATGAACCAAATTTTTATGAAGAGATGCCATGAATCCTTCATAATTTCCGTGCTCTAAATTTACCCCATCATTCACACCGGCGTTATTTACGAGCCCATCGATCCTGTCAAATTTCTCTATCACTTTTTGGATTACATTTTCGCAGCTAAGCGGATCGGATAAGTCGGCTGTTACATGGAATACTTTTCTACCAGTTGCTGTAATGGCAGCAGCCACCCTTGCATTATCTACTTCATTACGGCCAACAATTACAGGTATAGCTCCTTCGGCAGCCAATACTTTACAAATACCTTCCCCAATGCCCTTGGCCCCACCTGTTACCAATATTACCTTTTCTTCTAAATGCAAGTTCATCGTTAAAATATAAAATTGTTAATGCTGGTAAAAAATGCTGAACTACAAAGCTGAATAGGCTTTACACACTTGCCTGGAAGTACCCAATCCATCAATCCCCAATTCCACCACATCACCATCTTTTAAAAATATGGGTGGGTTAAAACCCAGGCCCACACCATTGGGTGTACCGGTAGAAATAATATCCCCCGGTAACAATGTCATAAACTGGCTTACATAAGAAACTATTTGAGGAATGTTGAAAATAAAATCATCGGTATTGCCATCCTGCATCATTTTGCCATTAACGGTGAGCCATAGCCGCAGATTATGTGGATCGGGTATTTCATCTCTTGTTGCCATCCAGGGGCCAAGTGGCGCAAAGGTATCGCAGCCTTTTCCCTTGTCCCAGGTGCCGCCACGCTCTAATTGAAAAGCTCTTTCACTTACATCATTGTGCAGGCAATACCCAGCTACATGTTCCATAGCATTTTCTTCACTTACATAACTGGCTTTTTTTCCTATCACCAAAGCCAGCTCCACTTCCCAATCTGTTTTTTCCGAATTTTTTGGAATGGTGATATCATCGTACGGTCCCACTACAGCAGTAGTTGACTTTAAAAAAATGATAGGTTCTGCAGGTATTGGAGAATTGGTTTCCTTTGCATGTTTAGCATAGTTCAACCCGATGCAAACGATTTTTGACGGCCTTGCAACAGGGCAGCCTAACCTTTCATCGGGATTAACTTCCGGAAGTTGACCATTGTATTTTTCAACAATTTCTGCAATGTTAAAAACATCACTGGCAAAAAACTGCTCATCATAATCCGGGATAAAATCTGATAAATCAAACATTTTACCATCAATAATTATTCCTGGTTGTTCGGCGCCGGCTTTTCCAAATCTTATTAATTTCATGTTGTTTTTTTAATCTTATAAATAATAATATTTTTTTCGTCAAACTATATGAATATAAAAATCATACTGGCTGTTATGTATTCAATTTTGTAAACCCGCCATCTATCGGGTAATCACATCCTGTTACAAATGCTGATTCATCACTACACAGGTAAAGTGCCAGGTGTGCTATTTCTACCGGCTCACCCATCCTGCCAATGGGTTGTGTTTTTGATAATTTTTCAAACATTTCTTTTTCCTGTCCGGGATAATTTTTTGCTATAAACCCATCAACAAAAGGAGTGTGCACCCTGCCGGGAGAAATACAGTTGCAACGGATATTTTGGCTGATATAATCTTTTGCAACAGACAATGTCATGCCCACTACTGCAGCTTTCGTCATGGAGTAAGCGAACCTGTCTGGTATACCAACCGATGATACCACGGATGCCATATTAACAATTACTCCCCCTGTTGTTTTCATGAAAGGAATAGTAGATTGCATACAATTGTAAACACCTTTAATATTTATGGAATACAATCTATCCATATCATCTTCTGAAGTATTTTCTACATTGCCCACATGCGCTACGCCTGCATTATTGATTAAAATATTTATTTGCTGATGAACTGTAATAATATTTTTTACTACCGTTGCTACTTGCTGCTGATTAGATACATCGCACTTGTAAAAAGTTGCCAAGCCTCCATCAGCCTGTATTTCAAGTTCTGTAGATTTCCCGGCAGCTTCATCAAAATCTACTATGCACACAGTGGCACCTTGTTGTGCAAAAATTTTGCAGATGGCTTTGCCGATACCACTACCGCCCCCTGTTATAATTGCTACTTTATTTTTTAAACTAAACATTAAAGGATGTTTGATGAATGATTTTTGATGTTGTATTTGAAATGATGCAATAAAAGCAAAAAAATGGTGCAAAATTTATGGTGCTACAAAAATGATTTAATTCTACAAACTTACCCCTCTTTTCCAAGGGATAAAATCATCCTGATTGAGCAACACTGCTTTGGGTATTATTTCGCCGCTTGCCGCTTTGATGCAATATTCAAGAATTTCTTCCCCCATTTCTTCAATCGTTTTTTCGCCGGTGATGATGGCGCCGGTGTCTATGTCGATAATGTCGGCCATGCGTTTGGCAAGGGACGAATTAGTAGAAAGTTTTATGGTAGGTGCCACCGCATTGCCGGTAGGGGTTCCCAAACCAGTCGTGAATAAAATAAGTGTTGCTCCAGAGGCAGCTTTTCCTGTAGTGGCTTCCACATCATTGCCGGGAGTGCATACCAGGCTTAATCCCGGCTTGTTTACTTTTTCTGTGTAATTCAATACATCCGCTACTGGTGCGGTACCACCTTTTTTTGCAGCTCCTGCAGATTTGATGGCATCCGTAATAAGACCATCTTTAATATTACCAGGCGATGGGTTCATGTGAAAACCAGAACCATCTGCATGTGCCATTGTATTATAATCACTCATCAGTTTAATAAACTTTCTTGCGGTAGTTTCGTTTACACACCTGTCAATCAATCCCTGCTCTGCACCACACAATTCCGGAAACTCTGCCAGCAATACCTGGCCGCCCAATGCCACCAGCAAATCGGATGTATACCCAATAGCAGGGTTGGCAGAGATACCGCTGAAACCATCGCTGCCACCACATTTTACACCAATACACAATTTACTCAACGGCGCAGGCTTGCGTTCAATTTTATCTATTTCAATCAAGCCAAGAAAAGTTTTATAGATGGCTTCCTTTATCAACCCTTCTTCACTTTTAGACTGCTGCTGTTCAAATATAAATAACGGCTTATCAAAATCGGATGAACGTTTTTTTAAGTCGTTTACAAAATCCTGCACCTGCATGTTCTGGCAGCCGAGGCTTAGAATGGTAACGCCGGCAACATTGGGATGGTCTGCATAAGCAGCCAACAATTTGCTCAATACGGCTGCATCCTGCCTGGTGCCACCACAACCACCCTGGTGATTTAAAAACTTAATTCCATCTACATTTTTAAATACCCTTTGCTGCGCTGGAGTTGTTAATCCATTCAGCTCCAGGCCTACGGATGCCATGTCTTCTCCTTTTTTAAAAGCATCCATCAAATGCTTGGTGTAATCTTTATACTTTTCAGTAACGGCATATCCTAACTCATTTTGCAATGCTTCCCGGATAACATCCAGGTTTCTGTTTTCACAAAAAACGGTTGGGATAAACAACCAATAATTAGCAGTACCTACCCTGCCATCAGGCCGCTGGTAGCCATTAAAAGTTTTGTTTATAAATTTTGTAACGTCAGGTGCAGCCCATGTATATTCTTTTCCATCGTATGCATAATTATTACTGGCATGTTTGATGTTTTCCTTCGTCATAAGACCGCCCAAAGGTATATGCTCCTGTGCAGTACCCACCAGCACACCATACATAGTAACCTCATCGCCTGGCTGCATATCCTTTATAAAAAATTTGTGTTTGGCTTTTATATCGTTTTGAAGCACCACATCCAGGTTTGGCCTTTGAACTACATCCCCTTTCTTAAGGTTTTGCAATGCCACCATTACATTGTCTTTTGGGTCTATAAGCAAAACCGTTTTACCTGAAACAATATGAACGTTGTTGTTTAAGGTGGAGCTATTGGGCATAATTTTTAATTTTATTGATTATTTATTCTGATTCTATTTTTTATGATAAAAACTTTTTCACTGGTTGTATAAAAAGTAGCTGTCAACCACCAGGGTTTTTTATAAGCTGTATTTAATAGTTTAATATATCCACTTTTAAAATGCCCCTTAATACCCAACACACAAGTTCCCCAAGGGCATACGAAGTATTGTTAAAAACGAAATTTTCAATAAATTTTTTATTTTATCTGTCAAAAAAGTATTGAAAACTGAGTTGGAATATTAAATTAACCATTCATTATTGACCATTCACCATACACCATTCACTATTCACCATTACTATTGGGCCATAAATAGAACCATCATTCTTTCCTAAGCATAGCAGTTGCTTATTATACTAAACTAAATATTTTTTCGGCCAGTATCCATTTCTCCCCTTCTTTTGCCAGGGGCAGCGCCTGCTGGTATTTCCACATCAGTTGCTCCCACTCCAGCACTTTTACATTCGCCTTATCTGCTGTTGATTTTTTTTCAAAAGAAAAAGTATCATCTACCTCCATTATCATACTCATTCTGTTGCCAACACGATATATCTCCATATTGGTAATACCGGAATCTGTTATACTTTTTTCAATTTCGGGCCAAATGGAAACATGATACTGTTCGTATTCTTTGATAAGCTGTTCATCATCTTTTAAATCAAGCAGCAGACAATACCGCATTTTTTGTTGGCTCATTTGATAACTTAACTTTAATTGAAAAATATAATACTACTAAAAAACAGCAAGCAGGCACCAGGTAAGCTAACTGTATGTTAAACATATCTGATACTTTACCCATCAGCACCGGAAACAGTGCACCGCCCACAATAGACATGACAATTAAAGAAGATGCAGTTTTTGTTTTTTCCCCTAATCCTTGTATGGCCAGCGAAAAAATGGTAGGAAACATAATAGACATAAAAAACTCAACCCCCACCAACGCATAAATAGAAACCCTGCCACCCACAAAAGCCACCACAATAAGCAGCAGGATATTGATGATACTGTATGTAGCAAGCAATAAAGCAGGATTAACAAACTGCATGATAAACGTGCCAGCGTACCTGCCAATCATAAACCCCAACAACAGAATACCCAGATAGCTGGCTGCCTCCAACTCTGCCATACCGGCTGCATGATTTGAATACCTGATAAAAAAACTGGAGATACATACCTGGGCACCTACATAAAAAAATTGTGCAGCAATACCCAACACAAGGTTGCGGTGCTTAAAAATATCCAGCTTTGCTCCGCTTTTTTTTTCTGCAGTTGTTTTATTTTCTTCTGCAGGAAAACGGGTGAAAATAAATACGAGTGCAACTGCCAATAAAATCAATCCAATGATGATGTAAGGCATCTGTACGCTTTTTGCTTCGCTTGTTAACAATAAGTCAACTTCACTCACAGACATTTTTGCTAAACTAAGGTCGTTTATTTCCCTGCCGCTTAAAATAACTTTACTTAAAAAAAATGCAGCAATAAAAGCTCCGAGGCCATTGAAAGCCTGTGCAAAATTTAACCGCTGCGATGCCGAATGTGGTGGCCCAAGTATGGTCATGTAGGGATTGGCGGCTGTTTCAAGAAAAGTCATCCCAGCTGCTACAACAAACAAGGCTACTAAAAAAAAAGCGAAAGTCCGTTGCTCTGCTGCAGGATAAAAAAGGAATGTACCAGTTGCGGCAATCAATAAGCCAAAGATAATTGCATTTTTATACCCATATTTTCGCATTACCCATCCGGCAGGCAAGGCCACAACAAAGTAGGCAATCCAATATGCACCATCAATAAAAGCCGACTGAAAGTCGGTTAGCCTGCAGGCCTTTTTTAAATGAGGTATAAGTGTTGGTATTAGATTAGCAGTAAGCGCCCAAAGAAAAAAAAGGCTGGTAACGAGTATTACAGGTAAAAGGTTTTTAATTTTCATTCAGCCAAGCTATTAGATGTATTTAGTATTATGTTCAAAATTAAAAGGATAATGCTCACTAATTGTGTAACAGATTGGCATTTAATAATCCTATTTTATCATAAGGGGGTTGTGATAAACGGGTTATTGAGCTTTTAGCCAAAGAGAATAAATGGGTAATGAACTACTGCTTTTATAGGAAAGGGTGCAATTGAAGGTATAGAATTTTCTTTGCTGAATTGCTGGGGGAAATTTATTTTGACATGAGGCTCAGGAGGACGAAACTGCCCCCAATCAACCAAACCTGCACAGAACTTTTTATCATCATTTGCTTTGTGTTGCAATGCAGCATTTGTAACATATGCGGTTGCCTCATCAACAGCATCGCCCAAACAAATGGAAACCCCATCTGTAAGCAAGGCTTTTGTTTGTGAGCAACGGTCTTCACTTCTACCGACAGCGACCACCCTCAGTTACAAAGGCGGATACAGCGGATAAGCTGATAAAAGCGGTGCCGCCAACAATTACAATATTTTTTGTTGGAGTAACATATGCAAGTCAGGATACTATCGCTTTGGTAAATAAATTCCTAATTACGCAGCAAATTGGCGCTCTATTTAGTAGCTTGCCACATCATTTCAACTTTTAATGATACTATTTTGACAAATCCGCAAACAAATAAAAATGCACTTTATCAAAAACTTCCACCAGCGCAGGGCAGTTCGTTTGTTGTAAACCGCTACACCACACCTTACTTTGAAACAGCCTGGCATTTTCACGAGGAGTATGAACTTATATATTGTGAAGCATGCTTTGGGAAAAGATTTATTGGTAATAGTTTTGCCGAATTCTACCAGGGAGAAATGGTTTTTATAGGCAAGAACGTTCCACATACTTTTTTAGCTGATCAATCATTTTATCAACCTGGGGCTATAACAAAACCAAGTTCTATTGTTATACAATTCCTGGAAAATTTCTTAGGCAGCCATTTCTTTTACTGCCCCGAAATGACTGGTATGCGCCAGATACTTTCGAACTCGATGAACGGCCTGATGATTACGGGTGAAACCAACAAAAAAATAAAGACAATATTGTTAAGCATGCTTGACGCAGGAACGACCGGAAGATTAACATACCTGATTGAAATATTTGGAATACTGGCTGCATCCAGCGAGCTACACCCACTTTCAGTTAATACCATCAGCGGCATCAATGTCAGTGACAGTCTTAAAATGAACAAGGTATTGGAATATGCGTTAGGCAATTACAACGAGAATATTAACATTCGTGATGCAGCCGCATTGATGAACCTTTCTGAGTCTGCATTTTGCAGGTATTTTAAATCAAGGACACAAAAGTCTTTCCTGGGTTTTGTGATTGAAATACGGCTGAATGAAGCCTGCAAACTATTGAAAGAAACGGACCAGTCTATTCTGGATATTTGTTATGAAACCGGCTTTAAAAACCTTTCCAACTTTAACCGGCTTTTTAAGAAACAGCATAATAAAAGCCCGTTGGAATACCGAAAGCAAATGCTGGCTTAATTTGTTGCAACCGTTGGTTCCAAAGGCTCCAATTGAACGACCCGGTGTAACTGGTCATGCGTTTTTAGCCAATGAGCATAAATGGCTAATGGTAAGTGCTATTAAAACACTGATAAAAGGAAAGTAATTTATACCGATTACGAAGCAAACAGCAATCGAAAAAAATAGGAAAAATTGAAGGATTAAATAATGCTCCAATCATTTTTTAGCAAATGTCTTTCTATACTCAAGTGGACATTGTTTTGTTATCAATTTAAAATAACGGTTAAAATTTGAAAAATTGTTAAATCCGCTTTCCGTGCATATTTTACTTACTGTCAATTTATCTTCTATCAATAATTTACAGGCATGTCCAATACGAATTTCCATTAAAAACTGTGAGAATGTTTTTTTTGTTTGGGACTTAAAATACCGGCAAAAAGAGTTTACACTCAGGCAGGCAGTGGATGCAATTTCTTCCAATGAAATTTTATCTTTAAAATTGTTCATTGTATAATTATAAATATCATTGAGGCGTTCTGTTTCAGACTGGTTATAGCTGTTTTGAAAAGTAGCAGATGACAACAACTTTAAATCTTGTGAACCAGCAATAATATCTAAAATTTGCAGTAGCAGCGCAATCCGCATAGCGCCGCTAACAGCTATGATGCGTTCTAAATGTGGTTTAATTTTTTCGATGGTTGATGCATCAATCATTATACCCCGTTGCGCTTTATTTAACAGCGTTTTTATTCCCACATTTTCCGGCAGTTCTAAAAAATCCTCTCCCCAAAAATGTTGCATAAAATGAGCTACATTGGCTTCCGCAAAAAGACCGGGTCTTTCTTGAAAATAATTATCATCACACCTCCAATAGTGAGGTAAATTGGAGCCAATTAGTAAAATATTACCTTGACTAAAGCGGCTAATATTATCACCTATAAATTGAGTACCCTCGCCTCTTACAATATAAATTAATTCAAATTCTGCATGATAATGCCATTTATTAAAGAAATAGGGCACAACATCGTTTCTAATGCTAAAAGATAAATTTGGGCCTTTAGGTACTAGTAGCAATTGTGGTCTCATTGGCTTAGCATTTATGGTGAATAATAGCGTGACTGTTTTATTAAGATTTACAAAAAAACACCGATCCGGATTTTATTAAATACTTTAAAAAAACTTTCCCATGTAAGTAAACCATTCAATTTGCTTTGCTGAAATGCAGGGGGATAGTTAATTTGGCGTGAGGCTGCACGAGAACGAAACTGCCCCCATACAGCCAAACCGGCACAGAACTTTTTAACATCATTTGCTTTGTGTTGCAATGCAGCATTTGTAACACATGCCGTACCAACCGAATAACTGTGCAAGGCTATTGCCTGTGTGCAATTGTGTACACTTTTGCCTACGAACACCAGTTTGGCACCATCAGTTACAAAGGTGGATACAGCGGATAAGCGGATACCATTGGTGCCACCGATAATTACAGTATTTTTTAGTTGGAGTAACATATGCAAGTCAGGATAATATCGTTTCGGTATTTAGATTTCCTATTTTGAAGCAAATTAGCGCTCCATTTCGTATCGTACCACATCATTTCAACTTTTACTGATACTATATTGACTAGTATCAATAAAATTACAGTGTACCACAAACTTCCACTAACGTAGGGCAGTTCGTTTGCTGTAAAGCGCTTATTTCGCACAGATCAATCGACCCTATTAGCAATCGTAGATTTACATTGAATGTTTTTTTCAAAAATGTTCAGCAACTACTTTTTAGTAATAGAAAAAATAACGCGATAATCATAAACTTTGCAAAAAAACTCCCAAAATACTTTTGACTTTTTTTTAAGTTTCAGGAACTTAAAACAAATCTTACCACAAGGATAAAATGCCTTTTTACCACAACAGCTTTTGCAAAAATTTACACGCCACATTTACCATTATATTAAATCATTTATGTTTGACTAACCGGAATTAGAGAAGCAAACGTATGTTTCGGTCCAATAAAAACAAGCCGGTTTAATATAACAGGAAATGAGGATACTTTTTCTTTGCCGTGGGTTAGTTAATGCAATAACTGGCAGGCAACAATTTAAAGCACAGGAAATTTTCACTACTCCTTTTTCGATGCATCTTAATGATGAAATGCATGCGGTAACACATGATGAAAAACTGGCAAGCTCATTTTCAATGGCACCAGGTGGAGACATTCACAATGATTGAGTCATCATGAAAAAAGATTCCGTAAAACAGTTGATTCTATTCGATGTATGAATGAAAAATGAAAAGCCAACCGGCAAAAAAACGTCCCCCGATTTTTACTCCTTCTGCATACTTGCACCCAATTGTAATTAACTGAAACTATATTGGCATCTTTTGCAAAAACACAGCAGATAATTTTATATGCCCCATTATGTATTTAGCTTTAAACCACAACAACAGAAAATGACCAATTACATAAAACGATTCAGCACAGCCATCTCCCTTGCCATTTGTTTAAGCAGCAATGCTCAACCCGTAACGCTGCAAGTAGTTGCACCCAAACACAATAGCCAATTGCAAATGCCCTGGCGCAACTGTATTGCCGTAGGCAGGGCAAATAATTTATTAAGGGCAGATTTATTAGAACACCTGGCTTACGCTCAAAAAGTGATGGGTTATCGCTACTGCCGTTTTCACGCCATCTTTGATGATGAAATGGATGTAGTACGGCGGGATGAAAAAACCAGCAAGCTGATTTTTCAATGGCACCAGGTAGATAAAGTGTACGACGCACTATTGAAAATGGGCATCCGTCCTTTTGTAGAATTAAACCCGATGCCAAAGGTGATGGCATCCGGCACACAAACGATGTTTCATTACAACATGAATGTAACGCCGCCAAAAAGCTACGATGAATGGGAGTTATTGGTGAGTGCATTTACCAGCCATCTTGCAGAGCGCTATGGTTTAGAGGAAATACGTACATGGTATTTTGAAGTTTGGAACGAACCAAATCTCTCGGGATTTTGGAGCGGCACGCAAGATGAATACTGGAAATTATATACCGCCAGTGCCAGGGCAGTAAAAGGGGTGGATGCTCAATTAAAAATTGGTGGCCCGGCATCCAGCAAGGGCAATTGGGTAAAGGAAATTATTACCTACACCACGAAGAATAAGATTCCGCTTGATTTTGTTTCTACCCACTTATACCCGCAGGATGAGCAGGTGCAATACCCCGACAGAGTGGGCAGCCCTTACAAAGTGGGTGACTTTTTTTCAGCCACGGTAAAAGAAGTGCAACAATGGGTGCTGCAATCTGAACGACCCGATTTGGAAATTCACTGGACAGAATGGAACACACAAACTGCAGCATCAAAAGATAAAATTACCTGGGGCGATAATATTTATGTGGACAATCTTTTTGCAGCATCTTTTATAGCACGCAATTGCATTGCGTTGGATACCGCCTGCAAAACATTTGCCTATTGGGTAGTGAGCGATATTTTTGATGAAGGCGGTATTCCACAAAGTCCTTTTTCCTCCACGTATGGACTGCTTTCTATTCATGGAATTCCCAAAGCTTCTTTTAATGCCTTCCGTTTACTTCGAAAAATGACCGGAAATATTATGGATGTGAAAACAACCGTTGATTTGTCATCAGGCAAAGGTCTATTGGTTACAAAAGACCAGCAGACAATTAAGGTTTTACTATGGAACCAAAATTTTGTAGAAGAAAAAAAACTGACTAACTGGATGGGGAATATTTTATTGCCTGTAACAAAAGATACCATGTTGAATATGGTAAAAGCCACGATTGGCATCGGCAATGGCAGTGCGTGGGAAAGCTGGCAACTGATGGGCAGTCCATTAAATCCAACGCTTACACAACTGGAATTATTGAAACAACAATCGGAACCTGCCTACACCTATACTGCATTAAAAGTTAAGAAAGGAATTCCGGACATAACCTTTAATTTAAACCCAGGCGAAGTTCAATACATTGAAATTACATTGCCTGCACAATCAGTAAATACTCGTTTTGTAAATGCAGCTGAGTTTGAAATCTGGAACAAGGCAATGGGAGAAAAATCGAAGGAATAATTTTTTGTATCCGTTACACTTTAAACATTGTAACCCCGTCAGCGGATTCAAACCCTGACGGAAGTTACAAACCCCGTGAGCGGTTGTGAACGCTGACGGCGGTTTCTGCATAACCTGACAAATAATTATACAATCATTTTTACATCAAAAAAACATTGCCTTTCTAAAAAACAAATCCTTCTTACGATGAAAAAAAATATGCTGTTTTCAATATTGATTTGTGCTTCACTTGCAAGCATTGCACAGCAGTCTGCTACTACACCAATTTATCAGAATAACCGCTTTGCAATTTATTCCGACAGCATTGTACAGGATAAAAAATTTACGGCTAAAGCATTGTCTACTATTGAAATAGCCTCCAACTATAAAAGTCCTTCCAAAGAATTTCCTACAACAAAAGTAAAATTCAAGTTTACGCTCAATGGCAGCATCATTGAGATGAAGGCTTTTAGTGGCCATCATTTTAATATCAGTAAAGACAATGATGAAACACCCATCATCAAATTTGGAGAAGAGCTTATTGATACAACCACTGCCGAAACACTTTTAAAACCAGATACCAAACTAAAAATACGGGTTGATCTGAGCACGGTGTTGAATGATTTTAAGACAAAAGGTTTTTATGTATCCTACGACCATGACACCTTATTTGCCAAAGATTTTAAAGCAGTATATGTAGGTGGTGAAACTTTGCCTATGAGCTGGAACTTTGCACAACTCTATACCATTCCTCAATTGGAATTGACAGATGATGATAAAGATGGTATTTATGAAACTACCGTCAGCTTTAATCCCAGCGCTGCTCTTGTACGAAAATTCAATAAAGATGTTGCTGCCTTTCCGAAATACCAATCATCGCATACAATTTTAAATGCGGTGTACAACCTGGCGTTGGAAGAGATGATCAACGCCGTGGAAAAAGACAGTACATTTAGAACAGGCATTGACTGGCCCGGCGTGTGGACGAGGGACATCAGTTACAGCATCATCCTTTCAATGGCAACCCTGCAGCCGAAAGTGGCGATGAACAGTTTGATGAAAAAAGTAACGAAGAAAAAAAGGATTATACAGGACACCGGTACGGGTGGTTCTTATCCCGTATCAAGCGACCGGATGATTTGGGCGGTGGCAGCATGGGAAGTGTATAAAGTAACGGGCGATAAAGACTGGCTGCAGCAAGTGTATCCCATCATTAAAAATTCAGTGGAGGATGAT
>Ga0163144_10014645_pt1 | contig 16263 bp, 11 predicted proteins | sample OliLak19BULKMAT1_FD_123175 | JGI IMG/M metagenome (GOLD analysis project Ga0163144, IMG submission 123175) | Freshwater microbial mat bacterial communities from Lake Vanda, McMurdo Dry Valleys, Antarctica - Oligotrophic Lake LV.19.BULKMAT1 | ecosystem: Environmental > Aquatic > Freshwater >... | reverse complement strand
GGAGCCACTCCGCCGTCGGTCGGCTCGCCGCTGTCCAGGCCAAACAGGCCGCGGATGAAGCGGAGCACCTTCTGCCAGAACGTCTCCGGCTCCGGGGGCGGCGGCTCAATCGGCCCGCCGCCGTCGCCGGGGTCAACCGGCACGCTCTCAATGACTTCGACCGTCACCGTATCCGTAATCGTGCGGTGCTGGTTGAAGTCATCGGTGTAATCCACCGTAATCAGCAGTTCCAGCGTCCCGGCCGTCTCGGGGATCACCGTAGCGTCGAGCGTAAAGAAGCCGCCCGGGTCGAGGTTGCCGATCAGGATGATGTTGTTGGCGAAGGTCGCCCCGCCCTCGGCCGTCACACGCATGTTGCCCAGCACGCTGGTCTTGCGCCCCAGGTTGACGATCTGTACCGGCAGGATATTAGGCTGGAAGGTGAAGAACGGGCCCGGGTCGCGGTACAGGCTCACATCCACCTGCGGCAGCTCGTACACCAGCAGCGTAATCACCTGGTCGTCGGTGTAGCTGCCGCTGTCGGCGGTGTAGATGAAGGAAAACTCCATCGGGTACGCGCCGGCGGTGGTGGTGGCGTTAACCACGAAGGTCTGCTCGGCGCTGAAGGACGCGCCCCTGGCCAGGTCGCCCAGGCTCTGCACGTTGGACGAGTCAACCGGCGCGAATTTCGTAAAGTCGCCGCCGCTGCCCGACACGCCGCCGGGGCCAGTGGGCGTGCCGTCACCGCCGCCGCCGTTGCTGGCCGTGCCGCCGCCCGCGATCATGGTAATGCGCCGCGCGTCGGACGCGCCCAAGTTCTGAACATCCAGGTGCAGCGTAAAGCGCGTGCCCGGCTCCAGCAGTTCCACATCGGTGGTGTAGGCCGTGATGAGCAACTGTGGGCGCAGGATGATGCGCTGGGTGGGGGTGGGCGTGGGCGTGCTGGTGGCGCGCACGCCGCCGCTGCTCTGCGTCACCGGGAAGGTGAGGTTGAAAGTCTCGCTGTAGCTCTGGCCGTTGGCGTCGGTGTAGGCCACCGCCACCACCAGCGTGGCCGGGCTGTTGCCGGCGACAGACCGGTTGGCGGTCAGCGGCTGATAGAGCTTCTCAGTTTCGCCGGGGGCCAGGTTGCGCACCGCCCGCACGCCGCCGGTCACGCGCGGCGTGAAGTCGCCCACCGGAAAGGTGACGATGATGTTGGTCGCGCCGCTCTGGCCGGAGTTGAGGAACGTCATCTCGAAATCGAGATCGGCGCCGGGGGCGATGGTGGCCGAGCTGGCCCCATAAGATTGCACAGTCAGGAGCGGGCGCACAAAGGCGGTGGCCGCCGGCGTGCTGGTGGCCCCAGTGACGGTCAGCGCATTGGCCTTGAACAGCGGCGCGACATTCGAATCGGCCGAGATGATGCTCATGCCGTAGCTGCCCGGGTTGAGGCCGGCCGGCACCACGACCGTGAGCACGGTGTTGCTCACGCGGCTGGTAGAGAGCGCCCCCACGCCGTCGAGCACCACAAGCGTGCCCGCCGGCCAGTCTACGTTCGCGCCATACACCACCACGTTGGCCGAGACGCCGTTGGAGACGGTGTTCGGCTGCAACGAAAAGTCGGGCGTGGCGGCCGGCCGCGCGGCGGTGGTCACCAACGCACTAGCCGCCAGCACCACCAGCAGGCCAAAGCTCATAAACAGGCGCAAGTGTTTTTTCATAAGGTTCATAGGGCGGAGCAATTCAGTCGGGTTGAGCGGCGCCCATTTCAAGCGCCAGGGCCTGCTCGTATTCGGCCGCGGTGACTACCTTGCCATCTACCAGGCGGATGGAATGGGTGGCGAAGCGCACCAGGCGCGGGTCGTGCGTCACCATCAGCACGGTGCGCCCCTGGGCGTGCAGTTCCGACAGCAATTGAATGATGACCGCGCCGCTGCGCGTGTCCAGGTTGCCGGTCGGCTCGTCCGCCAGGATCAACTGCGGGTCGTTCACCAGGGCGCGGGCAATCGCCACGCGCTGCTGCTGCCCGCCCGACAGTTCGGTGGGCTTGTGGTAGGCCCGGTTCTCTAGGCCCACCTGGTGCAGCAGCGCCAGGGCGCGCTCTTGCCGCCGGCGGGCCGAGATGTGCGCAAAGCGCATGGGAAAGGCCACGTTTTCGGCCGCCGTCATGCTCGAAATCAGGTTGAACGACTGAAAGATAAACCCGACCATGCGCCGGCGGTAGACCGCCAGGGCGTTCTCGTCGAGCTGGTCAATGGATTGGCCGGCGACCACGATCCGGCCGGCGGTCGGCCGGTCTAGCCCGCCCAGCAGGTAGAGCAGCGTGCTTTTGCCCGACCCAGACGGGCCAACAACGGCCGCGAAGGTATGCGGCTCGACGGTCAGGTCTACCCCGGCCAGGGCGTGGACCGTCTCACGGCCCATGACAAACGACTTCCGCAGGCCGGTGACCGTAATCAGGGGTTCAGTCATGCGCTCAGGTGACGAGTTAGAAGAACGGCTGCACGACACTCAGTTGGCTGAACAGGCTGCGCGCCACCGTCGGCGCGACGCCCAGCACCAGCATGATGAGCAGGGCGATGAACAAGCCCGCGAAGGCCTTGCCCCGGGTCAGGCCCACCGAGGCGCGCACGCCCAGGTACAGCAGGCTGACGTACCACAGGGTGTAGATGTCCAGGCGGCTGAACAGGTCGCCCAGGGCGGCGTACACCCAGCCCTCGCCCGCCGGCGCAAAGCCGGTGAGGCCGGGGCTGGCCAGTAATTGGCGCTGCACCAGCATGAAGCCGGCCCGCACCAGGTCACGCAGAGCGAACGGTAAACCGGCCCAGGCCACGATGTTCAGCGCCCCGCCGGTGTTGTCACGCCCGCCCAGCATGGTCAGCATCAGGTGCAGCAACCCGCCCAGCACCAACCAGCCCACCCACAACCGCAGCACCGCCACGATGGCCGGAAAGACGTAAATGAACACCGGCCCGGTGGCGGCCAATTGCTGCGCCTGGAGATATTGCGCCTGGTCCTCGGCCGACCAATACTGAAAGACATCGGGCAGGGTCACCTCGCCGTTCTGCGCGGCCGTGATCTTGATCGGCCCGGCCACGGCCACGGCCAGCAGGTTGGTCAGCGTCAGCACCAGCAGCGGCGTCAGCCAGGAGGCCCGGCCGAGCGCCACGATCTTGGCGAAGGCCGCCCGGGGCCGCAGCAGCAGCGGAAACAGCCAGTCAAAATAGAACCGGCGCGGGCGCTCTTCGATGGGCACAGCAGAGACTTCGGTCATGGGGCGGTATGATAGCACAGGCAAAAAAGGCGGTGGGTGCTCAAATTCAAGCACGGCGCGGCCGTCGGTGGCCGCCGCTGAGACCATAACGCCGCACCGGGCCGATTGGTTCCACCGTGTAGGCTTTTCATCGCGGGAGGGAGTTTTGCCACGAATTATCACGAAGGGGGAGTGGTGGGGGCTGGTGAGCAACAGGTGTTTGGGAAAGGGTAGAGCCAATGGTCGGCGTAACTGGGAACCAGTGGTCAGCGGAACACGAATTTTCACGAAGGTATATGGACACAGCGGAGGGTTGGTTGCTGCTAGGCTACCGCACTCTGCCGCCTGCCGCCTGCCCTGCGAAGCGTGCCGACTGCCGACTTTCCTCTCCGACTTCTGACCTGCGACCTCCAACTTCCACTCCATAAGCCGCTATAATCCGCCGCCATGCCCGCACTTTGGCGTCGTCTGCACCCCTACCTGCTCCTGACTCTGCTGGCGCTGCCGGCCCTGTGGCCGCTGACCGCGCCCGGCTTGGCGCGCACCAACGACGATCTGCCCCACTTTTACCGCGCCCTGGAGCTGGCGCAGCTCTTTCGGGCGGGCGTTTTGCTGCCGCGCTGGGCCCCCGACCTAGTGCTGGGCTTCGGCTACCCGGTCTTCAACTTCTTCCCTTACGAGGCGCACGCCCTCGTCGCCGGGCTAAACCTGCTTGGCCTGCCCCTGTTGACGGCGTACAAGGCCGCCACCGCGCTGGTGCTGCTGCTGGCCGTGTTTGGGGCCTACCGCCTGGCGCGTGAGCACTTTGGCCCGGCCGCCGGGCTGATCGCCGGCCTGGCTTATTTGTACAGTCCCTACCTGCTGTACGACACCTACATGCGCGGCTCGCTGCCGGAGGCGCTGGCGTTGGCCTGGCTGCCGACCGCCCTGCTCTACCTGCGGCGGGCGGTGCGCGGCGGCCGGCGCGCTGACCAACTGCTGGCCGCGCTGACCCTGGCTGCTGCCATCCTGGCCCACCAGGGCGTCATGCTGCAGGTCATGCCGCTCGGGCTGGCCTACACCCTCTGGCAGTGGTGGCCCAATCGCCCGCGCGGCCTGGGCCGGGCCGTAGCGCGCAAGTGGCTGACGCTGGCGCGGCTATTCGGGCCGTTTGCCCTGGCGCTGGGCCTGGCCGCCTTCTTCCTGCTGCCGGCGCTGGCCGAGGCGCCGTATGTGCAGATCGCGCGCGGCACCGGCAACGGCGCGATGAGCTATGTCAACAACTTCCTGAGCCTGGGCGACCTGCTGGCCCAGCCGCGCCTGCCGGTGGACCCTGACCTGCTCAACCCGCCCGTGGTGCGCAGCCTGCCGCTGCTGGCGCTGGGGCTGGCCGCGCTGGCCTGGCTGCGCTGGCTTCGCGCCCCGGCTGGGCAGGCGCAACGCCGCAACCTGGCCGCCCTCACGCTGCTGGCCGTCGCCGCCCTGCTGCTCATGCTCCCCATCGCCCGCCCGCTGTGGGACGCGCTGCCGCTGCTGCAACTGACGCTCTTCCCCTGGCGGCTGCTCGGCCCGATCTCGTTGTTCACGGCGCTCGTGGCGGGCGCGCTGTTCGCCGCGCCGGCCCAGCCTGAGTTGCCGAGGAATGACACCCTGACAGCTATTCTCCTCGGCCTAGCCGCCCTTACCCTCGTCCTCTCTGGGCTGCCGTTCGCCTCGCCGCCGCGCGAGGCCGTGCCCGCCGCCCCCACCCTGGCCGACCTGGCCGCCTTCGAGATGCCGCCCGACTTCATCGGCACGACCACCGTGGGCGAGTACCTGCCGGCCTGGGTCACCGCCCTGCCCGACCTGAAGGCCGACCGCGCCCAACTGATGCAGGGCGCGCCCGTGCCGCGCTTCGACGCCCCCGGCGCTGAGGTCAGCGTCGCCGCCGGCGGGCCGACCGGCGCAACCTTTTCGGTTACGGCCAGCGCTCCATTTACGTTCACCTATCGCGTGTTCTACTTCCCCGGCTGGACCGCCACGCTCGACGGCCGCGCCGTGCCAGTGACCATCACCACGCCCTCCGGCCTCATGGCGGTGCCGGTGCCGGCCGGCACCCATACGCTGGCCTTCGCCTACGCTGGCACCCTCATCCAGCACGCCGCGCTGCTGCTGTCGCTGGCCGTGCTGCTCGGCCTGGCCTTCACCCTGTGGCGCAACCGCCGCGAACCAGGTGCGCCGGCCGTGGCCGCCGCGCTCCCACCCGCGCTGGCGCACCCCGCCGCCTTCGCGCTCGCCGCCGCCCTCGCCCTGGCGCGCCCCCTGCTCTACGACGCGGGCCTCACGCCGCTGCTGCGGCCGGGGCTGGCCGCCGCCGCCGAACACGGCCTGGGCGGGCTGCCGCCCCTCAACCTCGATGTGGCCGGCGAACTGACCTTGCTGGCGGCCGGCGTCACGCCCCACATCGGCGGCGATGAGGCGGCAGCCGTGACGCTCTACTGGCAAGCCACCCACCCGCTCGGCGTGGCTTACGGCTTTGACGTGCGCCTGGTGGACGCCGCCGGGCACACCTGGAGCGAGCCGGCCCCCACCCGCCCGCGCGACTGGCGCTTCACGCCCGGCACCGACCGCTGGCCCGCCGCTCAATACATCCTCGACCCGTACCTCGTCACCCCGCTAGCCGGCACGCCGCCCGGCGACTACACCGCGCAGGTGACGGTCTTCGCCTATTACAACCTGCAAGCCGTCGCCACCCTGCCCATCGGTACCGTGACGATTGACACGCCCACGCGCGCGCGCGCCTGCCTCTACAACCTCTTCGAGACGCCGCACCCGGCCCTCAACCTGTACACCGCCGCCGCCGACCACGCTAGCGCCGCGCCGGGCGATGACGTGACCGTCAACTTCTGCTGGCAGTTCGCGTCGCCGTCGGTGGCCGCGATCTCGGCTGATCTGACGCTGCTAGACGCTGACGGCCGCCTCCGCGCCGCCCAGCCTTTCAACCTCGGCGGGCCGCACGCCGCCGGCCCGTGGGCTGACGGCGACGTGCTGCGCGATCAGGTGATAGTGCGCCTGCCCGCCGATCTCGAAACGGGCGACTACCACTGGGCGCTGACTGTGGCCGATGGCGCACCGCTCACTTTCGCGCCTCTGGCCGTCACAGCGCCCGAGCGCATTTACGCGCCGCCGCCGGGGCTTGAGTCGGTCGCCGCCGACCTCGGGCCGGTGACGCTGTTCGGCCTGCTGCGCCCGGCCACGCCCGTTGCCCCCGGCGGCGCGCCCACCCTCACCCTCGTCTGGCGCGCTGACGAGTTGCTGGCGACTAGCTTTCACGTCTTCGTCCACCTCCTGGCCGCCGACGGCACGCTGGTGGCCCAGTCTGATGGTGTGCCCGCCGACTGGACCCGCCGCACCACCGGCTGGCTCCCCGGCGAGTTCGTCCGCGACCTGCGCGCCCTGCCGCTGCCCGCCGACCTGCCGCCCGGCGACTACGCCCTGTGGGCCGGGCTGTACGACCCCGCCACCGGCCTGCGCCTCACCCCGCCGGCCTACCCCGACGGCCGCGTGCCGCTGGGCACGCTGCGCGTGACTGCCGCCGCGCCTTAGGCGGTGAAGGTTTGGTAAATTGCCCCTGGCTGTTAGATAATGTGCGTTTGCGCCTGCGCTGTCGTTGAACGTGCGCGTCACCCACCACCCGCCTCTGGAGCTAACCAGCATGTCGTTCAACACTGTCACCGGCCTCCTCCTGCTGGTAGTGCCCGTCGTCTTCAACGTCACCTTCTTCATGCTGGCCCGCAGCTTTGACTATCCCGACATCCTGCGCCAGCCAACCGAGAAGATTTTGCAGCGCTTCAAGGCCGGGGGTGCGCCGCTGCGCCGCTTGTGGTATGTCTTCGCGCTGGGGGCCATCCTGTTCACGCCCGTGCCGGTGCTGGTGCAGCAGGTCTTTGGCGCTCAGGCCCCCTGGTACCTGGCCGCCGGCACCACCCTCGGCGTCGTTGCCGGCGTGGTGCAGTTCCTGGGCCTGCTGCGCTGGCCGTTCCTGGTGAACACCCTGGCCGATCTGTACACCGCGCCCGACGCCACCCCCGCCACCAAGGATAGCGTGGCCGTGGTCTTTCAAGCGTTTCATCGCTACGCCGGGGTCGCGCTGGGTGAGCATTTGGGTTACTTGTTCACCAGCGCTTGGACCGTACTGCTGTGCTTTGCCATCCTCCAGACCCAGCGCTTGCCGCCGCTGCTGGGTTGGCTGGGCCTGGTGCCCGCGCTGGGCGTGCTGGTCGGCGTCTTCGAGGAGACCGGCTTCAAGCCGGCCGGCCTCATCAACGCCATCAGCTATCTGCTGTGGTCGCTGTGGGTCATGGCGCTGGGCGTGGCGGTGCTGCTGCTGCGCTGAGGACTGTGGCCGCGACGTCAACCGAGGATTTCACAGCTTTCTCGTGGGAGTTTTGGCTTGATCCCGGCGCGCGGGGCGTTATGATTAGGGTGCACACCGCCGCTCAATTGCCAAGTACGTTCAGGAGAATACTTAATGCTGGCTCATACCCCCCGCCGGCTCGCCACCCTGGCGCTGGCCTTGGTCTTAGTCGCCGGCTGCGCGCCCACCCCGACGGCCGCGCCGGCCGCCGCCGAGGTGTCGTGGATGGTGCTGGGTGACCCGGCCGAAACTAAATCGTTCCAAGCCGTGGCGGCGGCCTTTGAAGCGCTGCACCCCGGCACGACCGTCACCGTCATCACCCTCGCCAGCGAAGAAGACGAGTACTTCACGCGCCTGGGGGCCGACCTGGCCGCCGGCACGCCCGCCGATGTGGTCTACATGGACTACCGCGACGCCGGGCGCTACTACGCCAACGGCGCGTTCCAGTCCATCAGCGCCCAACTGGCCGCCAGTGACATGATCGCCGCCGGCGACTTTTATCCGCAGGCCCTGAACGCTTTCCAGTGGGAGGGCGAGCAGATGTGCATTCCCATCAACATCTCTAGCCTGGTGACGTATTACAACAAAGACCTGTTCGACGCCGCCGGCCTGGCCTACCCGGCCGACGACTGGACCTGGGAGGACCTGCTGACCACCGCCCAGGCCCTCACCCAAGACACCGACGGCGACGGCGTGGTGGATCAGTTCGGCCTCGGCACCGCAGCCCAGCTTATTCGCGTGCTGCCCTTCATCTGGCAGAACGGCGGCGATTTCGTTAACGCTGCCGGCGACGCGCTAGTAGTCGACACACCCCAGGCGCTGGAGGCCTTGCAGTTTTTCGTGGACCTGCAAGCCAAGCACCACGTCGTCCCCGGCCGCGTGGAGGAAACCGCCCAGGGCAGCCAGGCCCGCTTCGAGAACGGCACGCTCGGCCTGTTCTTCCAGAGCCGCCGCGTCACCACCGCCTTCCGCAGCCTCACCGCCTTCGATTGGGACGTGGCCCCGCTGCCCGGCCAGGCCCAGTCCGCCACCATCCTGCACTCCGACGGCCTGTGCATCCCCACCGATGCCGCCCACCCCGACCTGGCCTGGGATTTGATCGCGTTCGCCAACTCGGTTCAGGGCCAGCAGATCATGTCTACCACTGGCCGCACCGTACCGTCCAACCGGGGCGTAGCCGAGTCGGAGTACTTCCTCGACCCGAACGCCAAGCCGGCCCACAGCCAGGTGTGGATTGACGTGATCCCCGGCATTCGCCCGGCCCCCGTGCTGCGCGAGTGGGAAGAGATTGCCGAGCACGCCGACGAGGAAATCGAGCGCGCCTTCTACGGCGACGGCAGCGCCGAGGAAGCGCTGCAAGCCATCATCCAGTACGCCGGGCCGCGGTTGGACGAATAGGCCGCGTGTCTGCTTCCAGCCCGCGCACTCCCACGCAGCCGGCGGTCACCGCCCAGCGGTGGCAGCGGCAGCAGCAGGCCGCCCTCATCGGCCTGCTGCTGCCGTACGTGCTCGGCGCGCTCGTGCTGGTAGTCATCCCCGGCGTGCTGGCCCTGGGCCTGTCGTTTAGCTACTTCGACGGCCTGAGCGCGCCCAGTTGGTGGGGGCTGCGCAACTACCGCATGTTTTTCATAGACCCGCTGGAGCGCATCGCGGTCGCCAACTCGCTGTACTTCACGCTGCTGGCGGTGCCGCTGCGGGTGCTGGGGGCGCTCGGGCTGGCGCTGCTGCTGCGCCGGCCGGGACGCGGCGTGGGCCTCTATCGCGCCGCCGTCTACCTGCCCACCGTCATCCCCGACGTGGCCTATGCCCTCATCTGGCTGTGGGTCTTCAACCCGCTGTTCGGGCCGCTCAACCTGCTGCTGGGCGTGCTCGGCCTGCCGCAGCCGGCCTGGCTGGCCGACGCCGCGACCGCCAAGCTGGTGTTCGTCTTCATGTCGCTCTTTCAAATTGGGGAAGGCTTTGTGGTGCTGTTGGCCGGGCTGCAAACCATCCCCGCCGACTACGCCGACGCCGCCACCGTAGACGGAGCCGGGCCGGTGAGCTTCTTTCGCTACATCACCCTGCCGCTGCTCGCGCCCTGGCTGATCCTGCTGACCGTGCGTGACCTGATCTGGAGCTTTCAATACACCTTTACGCCCTCGCTGCTGATGACGCAAGGCGACCCCTACCACGCCACGCTCTTCCTGCCGCTGCTCTCGTTTGAGGAGACTTTTGCCAACCTGCGCTTCGGCATGGGGGCGGCCATCCTGGTCGTCATGTTCGCGTGCAGCTTCGCGCTGGTGCTCGCCTTCTATGCCGTGGTGCGCCGCTGGACGCGGGCCGATGCCGCCTAACGCAATCCGCAAGTTGGCCCCCGCCCTGGCACGCCACGCCGCCGCGCTGGCGCTGGCCTTTGTGTTCCTGGTGCCGCTGGCCTGGATCGTGGCGGCCTCGCTGCGCCAGCCCGGCCTGCCGCCGCCGCGCACCATCCAGTGGCTGCCCAACCCGCCCAGTTGGGCCAACTACCTGGCGATCTTCAACTTCCCCAGCGTGCCGCTCGCTCGCTACGCCCTCAACTCGCTGGTGGTGGCCTCGGCCGCCGTGGTGCTCACCGCCGTCACCGCCTCGTGGACCGGGCTGGCGATGGCGCTGGCCCCCGCGCGCTGGCAGGCGCGCCTGGTGATGTTTTCCATCGCGCTGCTGTTAGTGCCGGCCGGGGCGCTGTGGCTGCCGCGCTTTGTGCTCTTCACCTGGCTGCATCTGATTGATAGCTACGGCGCGCTGCTGGCCCCGGCCCTGATGGGTTCCAGCCCGCTGTTCGTGCTGCTGTTCTACTGGACCTACCGCCGACTGCCGGCCGAGCTGTTTGAGAGCGCCCAACTCGACGGCGCGGGCCTACTGACGCTGTGGTGGCGGCTGGCCCTCCCGCTCTCCACCGCCACCCTGGTCGCCGTGGGCATCCTGACCTTCCTGCTCTACTGGAGCGACTTCGTCAACCCGCTGCTGTTCCTCAAGACCCCCGACCTGTACACCCTGCCCATCGGCATCAGCCAGCTCAAGGCCATGGACCGCAACAACTGGCCGCTGCTCCTGGCCGCCGCCGTCTTCATGACCGCCCCGACTGTGGCGCTGTTCCTGGTGGTGCAGCGCTTCTTTTTAGGTGAAAACAAACTACACCTGTGATTGTGGATTTCTGATTTTTGATTGCTGACACGCACCGGCGGTGGTGCAGGTGTTTTTGATTGGGGCCTGTGACCGGCCGCATACTCAGAATCTATTCGCCCCCGAGTCCCCCGCCCTTTCTCACCCCTTTCCCCCTCCTGTTATACAATCCCCCTATGGAATTGCTGCGCCGCCGCCAGTTTTGGGTGTGGGTGGGCCTGGTCGTCGTGGCCGGGCTGGGGCTGGCCGCCTACGTCTTCCCGCCCTGGCCCAGCGTGCTCAACTGGGTCTTCGACATCCTGGCCTTCTCACTCACGTTGGCGACCGGCCTGATGCTCATCTCGCAGTTCGTGCTGCCGGTGCAGACCCAGGGCGAACGGCGGGCCGTGTTCGACCACTTCATGCACTTCGTCAGCGGCAACGCCGGGCCGATCATCTTTGTCAAAGACGGCAAGACCGTCGGCCGCAAGGGCGAGCTTAAGCGCTACGGCCACGGCGTCGCGCTGGTAGACGCCGTCAGCGCCGTCGTCATCGAGCGCGCGGCGGCCCAGCAGTGGTGGTTCCCGGCCCAAAACATCGAGACTTCCACCGCCCGCACGCCCGAGCCGGCCACCTCTGGCCCGGCCATCGTGCGCGCCGCCGGCCCCGGCATCGTCTTCATCGCGCCGGGCGAGCGCATCGTCGCCACGCTCGACCTGCGGCGGCAGTCACGCGGCACCCCGGCCAAAGCCCTCACCCGCGACGGGATTGAGGTCGGCGCGTTTATCTCCGTCAGCTTCGGGCTAGACCCGCACCCCGAGCGGCCCGGTCAGGCCCGGGCCGAGGCCGCCCCGCAAGAGCGCGCCGAGCGCAACCAACCCGCCTACCAATTCAACCGCAGCAGCGCCTTCCGCGCCGTCTACGGCGTGGCCCTGGGCGACAAGCAGCCAATAGAGTGGACCGACCTGCCCCTGAACGTGGCGGTCGAGTGCTTCCGCGATGTGCTGGCCGAGTACCGGCTGGACCAGCTATTTGAGCCGACCAAGCCCGACGTCTATCCGTTCTCGGCCTTTTCGAGCCGCGTCACCGGCCAGGTGAAAGAGGCGGACGTGCTGCGCGAGCGCGGGCTAGTGGTCTACGGCGTGGGCGTCTCCGGCATCGCCTTGCCGCGCGAGGTCATCAATCAGCGCGTGCGCTCGTGGCAGGCGCGCTGGCAAAAGGCCACCATTCAGCAAGAGGCGGCCGGCGAAACCCAGTCCATCCGCACCGAGCGCCGCTGGCAGACCGACGCGCAGACGCTCATCTTCAAAGACATTCAGGCGCTGCTGGGCGCGACCGACGACCCGATGGCGCGCAAGGCCCTGGCGCTGATGCTGCTCAAAGCCCTGCAAGCCGCCGCCGCCGACCCGCAGCAGCGCAGCCGCCTGCCGGCCGAAACGCTGTCGCTAATTGAGGGCCTGAACGAGGCCAGCCGATGAGCCACCGACCGCGCGCCGGCGGCGTGCCCGAAGACGCCCCGCCCCCCGACGAGGACGCCACCCGCCCGGTGACGCCCGCCGCCGCGATAGACGCGCTGCTGGCACGCCTGCGCTGGCAGATTTCGTTTTACACCCACCACTTCATTGACGGGGACGGCAGCTGGGGCCAGACGCGGCTGACGCTGGCCGTGGTGGTGGTCGTCATGTTTACCGTCATCAGCCGCCTGTTCGAGCAGATCAGCAGCCTGTGGCTATTCGACTGGGCGATTGACCAACTGCTGCTGCGCGACCTGCTGCCCGAGCGGCTGCTGGCGCTGCTCAACTTCTTTGCCTCGTTCGCCTCGCGCCAGGTGCTGCGCCACGCCCTCCCGCCGCTGGCCGGCATCGCCGTGGCGCTGTATTTCGGCGCGGCCTACCTGAAAGACCTGCTGGAACTGCCCAACTTGCAACAGGCGTTCCGCTATTTGGTGTCCACGCTCTTTGGCCGCGACTACCCGCGCATGACCATCAGCGAGGGCATGGCCACAGTCGCGCACTCTGAGACCAACCCCATGCTGCGCATCGGCGGGCCGGGCTGGGTAGACATCAAGATCGGCAACGCGGCGCTGTTCGAGCGCGTGGTCGGGCCGTCGGCCGTGCTGGGCGCGGGCACGCACTTCCTGCGCCGCTTCGAGACGCTGCGCGAGGCCTACGACCTGCGCGAGGTCGAGCGCGTCAAAGACAATATCAAGCTGATGACCAAAGATGGGCTGCCCATCGTCGTCAACGAAATGCGCGTGCGCTTCCGCATCCGCGCCCGCCAGGTGCGCACCGAGGCCAACCCCTACCCGGTTATGACTGGGGCCGTGCGCCGCGCCGCCTACAGCCGCAAGGTGTCGGGCAACGGGCTGGAAGTCTGGTCGGACATGGTGGCCGGGGCGGCGCGCGGCACCATTGGCGATTGGATTGCGCGCCACCGCATGGATGAGCTCATCCCGCCGCCGCGCGATGGCAACCAGCCCGAGCCGCCGCCCATCATCCCCTATCGCCAGGCGCTGCACGCGCTCTTTCAGGCCAAGAACACCCGCCAGAAGTTTGCCGACATGGGGGCCGAGGTGATCTGGGTCAGCGTCGGGCACATCCGCCCCGACCCCGATGTGGACCCCGACCTGAAGCTCGAGGCCGACCCGACCGGCCGCGACAAGATTCACCAGCAGTTGATTGACACCTGGAAGTCTACCCACAAGGCGCTGGCGCACGACGAGATCGCCGACGCCAAGGCCTACGCCCGCTGGCTGAGCGACACCGCCCGCTCCGAGGCCGAGACTGAATTGATCCTGGCGCTGACCAAGGGCCTGCGCGAGGCCCGCGCCGAGGGCCTGCCGGTGGACGATGTGCTGGCTGACCGCATGATCGAGTACGTGGCCGGCATCCGCCGCCGCGCCGGCGAGCCGGAGCGCGGGCAGCGCCTGTTGACCGCCGTCAGCCTGCTCGAATCCGGCTACCCGAACGACCTCAACCTGCCCACCATTCCCTGACCCCGGTACTGGTAAGAGAGACGTAGACGCCCATGCCCTATCCGCTGCCCACCCTCAGCCCCGAAGTGCGTGAGGCCCTGCACGCGCGCCGCCCGCTGGTGGCCCTGGAATCCACCGTCATCACTCACGGCCTGCCCTGGCCGCAGAACCTGGAACTGGCCCGCCGCATGGAGGCCACGGTGCGCGCCGGCGGGGCCAGCCCGGCCACGATTGCGGTCCTAAACGGTGAAGTAAAGGTCGGCCTGAGCGAGACTCAGCTAGAGCACCTGGCCCAGGCCCAGGACGTGATTAAGGTCAGCCGCCGGGATTATGCGATGGCCGTGGCGCAAAAGCGCACCGGCGGCACGACCGTGGCCGGCACCATGATCGCCGCGCAGTGGGCGGGCATCCGCGTCTTTGCCACGGGCGGCATCGGCGGCGTGCATCGCCGGCTGGGCGAAGCTCCACTGGACGTGTCGGCCGACCTGCCAGAGTTGGCGCGCACGCCGGTGGTAGTGGTGTGCGCCGGAGCCAAGGCCATCCTCGATCTGCCCGCCACGCTCGAGTGGCTGGAAACGCACGGCGTGCCGGTGATCGGCTACGGCACGGCTGAGTTCCCGGCCTTCTACTCGCGTGAAAGCGGCCTGCCGCTGGCGGCGCGCGCCGACACGGCGGCCGAGGCCGCGCTAATGGTCAAGACGATGTGGGATTTGGATTTGAACAGTGGGGCGCTGGTGTGCGTGCCCTGCCCCGAGGCCGCCACCCGCCCCGCCGCCGAGATGAACGCGGCCATCGAGCAGGCCCTGCGCGACGCGGCCGAGGCCGGCATGCGCGGCAGCGCGGTGACGCCCTACCTGCTGGCGCGCATCGCCACCCTCACCCAGGGCCACAGCCTGACCGCCAACCTGGCGCTGCTCGAGAACAACGCCCGCGTCGCCGCCGAGTTGGCCGTGGCGCTGGGGCATTTACATGTCTGAGGATGTTACGGGCTAGCCCTAGCGGTTGGAGCTACGAGGCTTTCAAACGCTAACTTGACACTCCGCTGCGCAAAGTCGTTTTGTCTGTCGCAGCCGTTTACGAGCGGACTTTGCGAGAGCCAGCGAAAAAAGCGACCGGGTAGGCAGGCTTCGCGTGCCTACCCGGTCGCTTTTTTCGTTTCGGTTGGTTGGCTGATTTCAATGGCGCTTGGTGCGATGAGGCGGCCCGCAGACGTTGAAGGCTAAGGGCGTAGCGCCGAAGCTGTCAATTTCGCAATTGAAAGCTCAGTAATCCCTACGGCGTGGTGTACTTGAGCACGCCCTCCGACACCCACCCCACCAGGCCACTCTCGATCCGCACCTGCCGCCAGACCTGACCGTCAATCGTCACCATCTCAATCAACACGTCCACCGGCGTGCCGTTTTGCAGCACGGCGATCACGGCGCCATCCGGCGCGGCGTTGCGCAGCCGGACTGAGGTGGCGTTGCCCACCACCGCAATCGTAGCCCGCGCGATCACGCCCGGCGGGTAGATCGTGTTAGTGGGTGTGGCCGACTTGGTCGGCGTGCGGGTGGGCGTGCGCGTGCGCGTGGCCGTGGGGGATTGCGTCGGCAGCACCGGCGTGCGCGTGGGGGTGCGGCTGGGCGTGGCGCTGGGCGTCACCGGCGTGCGGGTCAGCGTGGCGCTGGCCGTCTCGGTCGGCGCGCGCGGCGTGCGGGTGGGCGTAATCGTCGGCGTGGGCGACGACTGCACCACTTCGAACTGGCCGGACACCAGCCAGCGAGCGCCCACAAAAATCTGTACCTCGTAGTGGCCGACCGCCCACCACAGCTTGCCATTGTCGGAGTTGCTAAAGCCGCAGCCGCCGGTGCTGCCATCCCACAGGTGCGTCTCCACGTACACCACCGCGCCGTCGCGCAGCCACACCCCCGACCACTGCACCCCCGGCAGCCAGGCGTCGTAGAAGAAGTGGGCGTAGATGGTCTTGGGCAGTTGGTCAAAGAACTGCCCGCCCTCGGTGATGGCGCAGTTGTCGCCCAGCGCAAAGCGCAGGTTGGCGGCCAGCGCCTCGGGCGGCGCGGTGACGGTGGCGCTGATGATCGGCGTAATAAAGGCTTCGGGCAGGCTGGGCGCGGGTGACGCGGTAGCGGTGGCCGTGCTAGTCTCGGTCGGCGACGGACCGGGTGTCAGGGTATCGGTCGGCGCGAGCGTAAGCGTGGCGCTGGCGATGGGGGTCAGCGTGGCGCTGGGCGGCAAGGTGGGCGTGATCGTGCCGGTGGGCGCCACCACCAGGCGCAGCAAAGGCGTGCCCAGCCCAAACGTCAGGCCGGCAGCGATCAGTAAGCCGATACTCGCGAGCAAAAGCTGCCAGCCGCGCTGGACGGCCGCACGCCGTAGCTGAAAGTAGCGCAGGCGGCGCGACTGCGCCAGCGTCAGCAGTCCGCCAACGGCTGCCAGACCAAAACCCAGGAGGAGCAGCCCCGTGATCCAGCTAACATAAGTCTCAGTCGTAGCGAAAAACATGTGGTCCAAAGGGCGTTGTCCGGCGGAATTATAGCACGCGGGTTTGGGCGGCCACGCCCGCGCCGGGCCTACGGCTGC
>Ga0163144_10014644_pt1 | contig 16265 bp, 13 predicted proteins | sample OliLak19BULKMAT1_FD_123175 | JGI IMG/M metagenome (GOLD analysis project Ga0163144, IMG submission 123175) | Freshwater microbial mat bacterial communities from Lake Vanda, McMurdo Dry Valleys, Antarctica - Oligotrophic Lake LV.19.BULKMAT1 | ecosystem: Environmental > Aquatic > Freshwater >... | reverse complement strand
TGCTTGTCTTCCGGAAAGACGGAACAGGCAGGAATGCCTGTATCACTTTCGGAGCCAGGCAGTCGGCTCCGTTCAGAACAAACTCAGCTGCTCGCCGGGTTTCCGGAAGTGCTCGGTGGCGAGCGTTAACTCCGCCTGGTTCAAGCCGGCCCGCCGGGTCGCGACTTCGAACATCGCACGCAGCTGTTCCGCGAAGATGCCTTCGCCTTTCATGCGTTTGCCCCAGTCGCTGTCGTAAAGTTTGCCGCCGCGCATCGTGCGCAACCGGTCGAGAATCCGCGCCTGCTTCGTCGGCGCGTGATCAGCAAGCCACCGTTCGAACACCTCTTTCACGGCGAACGGCAGTCGCAACAGCACATACCCCGCGCGTTTCGCTCCGGCTTCGGCCGCCGCCTCGAGGATCGCCGGCATCTCGTGATCCGTGAGCCCGGGAATCACGGGAGCGACCATCACGCCCACCGGAATGCCGGCGGCACTCAATTCCTTGATCGCGCGCAGTCGCGCCTGCGGTCGCGAGGCGCGGGGTTCCAGCTTTCCAGCGAGATCAGAATCGAGCGTTGTAACCGAAATGTGGACACCGATGCACTGATACTGCGCGAGCGAGGCCAGCAGATCGAGGTCACGCGTCACCAGGGCGTTTTTCGTGATGATGAAGATCGGATGGCGCAGCTCCGCGCAGACCTCGAGGATCCCGCGGGTGAGTTTGAACTGGCGCTCGGCGGGCTGGTAACAGTCGGTCGCACCGCTCATCGCGATGGGTTGGGCGCGCCACGCCCTGCCGGCTAACTCATGACGCAGCAACTCGGGGGCGCGCAGTTTCACCATGATCTTGGTTTCGAAATCGAGGCCGCTACTCCACCCGAGGTACTCATGATACGGCCGGGCGAAACAATACGCACAGCCGTGCTCACATCCTCGATACGCGTTGATACCGTGGGTGAAGCCGACGTCCGGACTGTCGTTTTTAGTGAGGATCGTCTGCGTCGAGTCATAGAAGAACTGCGTGCGGGGATGCGGGCGTTCCCCGGGCGGCGCATCCGGGTCAGGTTCGACGTGCAGGCGCTCGAAACGGTTGGGTGGATTAACCGCCGCGCCGCGACTGGGGGCGCGCGCCGACTCGGTAACGGGAGTGTTCATGTGAACACGTTAATAAAAAATATGGCTGCGCCAGTCTTATTCGGTTTGTTGCGGGCATGTCGCTCGCCAACGCCCTGTGCCGCAAGCCGATCACCCGCATCGAAAATTCGGGTGACGGTATCGAGGGCGACGATCTGCTCGCCGTGGAGGAGCCGTTGGAGATTCGTGTTCTGGGGCGGAGCGTCGCGGTCGTCATGCGCACGCCCGGACATGACCGGGAACTCGCGGCGGGATTTTTGGTAACGGAAGGCCTGCTGCGGAATCGCGATGACGTCCTCGATCTCGTGCGGTGCCAGGCGGGCGAAGCCGGATCGGTCGCGACGGGGAAAAGCGCGGAAAACGTGATGGACGTGTTGCTCGCCGGCGGGGTCGCAATCGATTGGACCAGCCTCACGCGACACGTGTTTACATCCTCCAGCTGCGGAATTTGCAGCAAAGCGTCGATCGACGCCGTGCGTTCGCAGTTTGCGCCGATTGCACGGCCCTTGCGACCGCGGCGGCGCGTGCTGGTGACGTTGCCGGATCAGCTGCGGGCGCAACAGGCCGGATTTGCGGCGAGCGGGGGACTTCATGCCAGTGCGCTGTTTGATGCGGTGGGAACGCTGGAGATCGTTCGCGAGGATGTCGGGCGGCACAACGCCCTCGACAAGGTCATCGGCCACGCGTTTCTCGCGGAGCGGTTGCCGCTGGATGGCCGCATCCTGCTCGTGAGTGGGCGCGTGTCCTTCGAGTTGATGCAAAAGGCGCTGGCGGCGGGCATTCCCTGTGTGGCGGCGATCTCGGCGCCGACGAGTGCGGCGGTGGAATTCGCGCGCGAGAGCGGACAGGTGCTGGTGGGCTTTCTGCGGGGAGAGCGGATGAATGTTTACGCCGGCACCTTGACCGACTGAACGTGTCGCACTCGCTTCGGCTGCGCCCGTCTCCGGTGCACAGCCGCACTTTCCCCGGTTTAATTTCACAGATGACCCAACTCACGACTTCAAGGCGGCGAACGCTCACGATCACGCGCGATGCTTTCGGCATCGGGCGGGGCGCTGTGCGGACCCTCGTGGTCTTGTGTTGTCTGGGATTTGGGTTCGGCGAGCGGCCGGCTTTTGCGGCTGAGAATCTCGCCGAGCGCACCTTGCGCCGGATCGCGGAGCGGCAGCGCGACGTGTTTGCGGAGGCGGTGAAGCAAGGTGACAACCTCGATGAAAGCTCGTTTCGCACGCAGGTCCGGACGATTGCGCACGAGTACGAGCTGCTGATGCGCAACAACCCGAGTTTCGCGGCCGGGTTTGCGGCGTATGGATTTTTTCTCAGCAAGGTCGATATGCGGAAGGAGGCGACGGCGATGCTGCTGAAGGCGAATCAGCTCGATCCGGATATTCCGCTGGTGAAGAACCAGCTGGGGAATGTGCTGGCGGAGGACGGCAAGCCCTTGCAGGCGGCGCCCTATTACATCGCGGCGATCAAGCTCGAGCCGAACGAGCCGCTCTATCATTACCAGCTCGGCACCGTTTTGGCGGAGGCGAAGGAGGAGTTTTTGAAGAGTGGGCAGTGGACCCGCGAGGCGATCGACTCGGCGCTACACGAAGCATTCAAACGGGCGGCGGAGTTGGCCCCGGATCGTTTCGAGTTTGTGTATCGCTATGCCGAGTCGTTCTACGATCTGGAAAAGCCCGATTGGGACGCGGCGTTGAAGGTGTGGAGTGGATTGGAGGAAAAGGCTGAGAGCGCGATTGAGCGTCAGACGATGCGGCTGCATGCCGCGAATATCCTGCTTAAAATCGGCAAGGACGGCCACGCCCGCATGTTGCTCGCGACGGTCGATGAACCGAAGCTGCAAGGGCAGAAAGAGCGGTTGCTGCCGCAGCTTGCCGAAGCGGCGAAGAAGCAGTGACGAAGTCGAAAGGGGCGGATGGGCCCGTTGGATTTCGCTGGGGAAGGGTAGTGCGGGCTGGAATCGCCCCGCGCTTGCGCTCGACGCCGCCGGGCAAGCACTCTTTGGTCGTTCGTCCCGATGGCTTTCCTCGACAAACTTGAACGTTCCTTTGGCTGGCTGGCGATTCGTAATCTTCCGCTCTATCTCGTGATGGGGCAGGTCGCCGTGCTGTTTGCGGCGATGTTTCAGATGATCGATTTGGAGCGGCTGATTTATGCTCCGGTTCTGGTCCTGGAGGGCGGCGAGTGGTGGCGCTTGGTGACGTTCATGCTCGTGGTGCCGGTTCCTCCACCCACGGCGATTCTCTCCTTCGTGTTTCTCGCGTTCGGTTGGTACCTGTTTTACCTGATGGGCGGCGCGCTCGAGGCCCAGTGGGGCGCCTTCCGGTTCAACGCGTTTTTTTTCACCAGTTACGCGCTGACGATCCTGCTCACGTTCCTGGCGCCGAATTCGCTCGTGACCAACGCGTTTATTCTCGGTTCGGTCTTCATCGCGTTCGCGTACCTGAATCCGGATTTCGAGCTGATGATGTTTTTCATCCTGCCGGTGAAAATCAAATGGCTCGCCCTGATTGCGTGTGTGCTCGGGGGCTATCGCTTCATCGTTGGTGGGGTTCCCACGAAGCTGCAGATTGGAGCGGCGGTGATCGCGTTTCTGTTTTTCTTCGCCGGTGACATGATTCGCACCGTGCGGCAAGGACGACGGGTGGCGACGCGCCGCGCGGAGAAATCCGCGGAGGTCGAGAAGCCGCGTCATGTGTGTTTCGTCTGCGGCAAGACGGACAAGTCGCATCCGCAACTCGATTTTCGTTACTGTTCGAAGTGTGCGGGCGACCAGTGTTACTGCCCGGAGCATATTCAAAACCACGCTCACGTCGTGGCGGTCGATGATACCCGGAAAGATTGATCTCTTCAGCACGGCCGCGATCGCGCCGCTCGCGACGCCCCGTGACTGGCTGCGGTTTGCCGAGAAGCTTTATACGCGGGAGAAACTCGCGTTGGGACAAGTGGCAACCGACGCGCATGACGAAGCGCTCTACCTCTTGCTGCGGACCTTGGACATCCCGCTGGACAGCGATGAACGCGTGCTCGCGCAGACCTTAACGCGGGAACAGCGCGCGGCGTTGGAACGGGTTTTTCGACGGCGCGTTTTGCAGCGGGTGCCGGCAGCGTATCTGACGCGCGAGGCTTGGCTGGGTGAGCACCGCTTCTACGTCGACGAGCGCGTGATCATTCCTCGCAGCTATTTTCTCGAAATCATTCCGCAACAACTCCGGACGCTGCTGCCGCCGCGTACGCCGGTGCACCGGGTCATCGATGTGTGCACCGGCTCCGGATGCCTGGCGATTCTGTTGGCGCATGAGTTTCCGCAGGCGCGGGTCGAGGCGTGTGATCTCTCGGCGAAGGCCTTGGAAGTCGCCAGGATCAACGTCCGCGATCACCGCGTGTCCGAGCGCGTGAAACTGTTCGAGAGTGATGTATTCGATGCGGTGCCGATGGCGCAGTACGACATCATCCTCAGCAATCCGCCTTACGAACCGAGTGCGCACGTCGATGCACAGGCGCCGGAGTTTGCCGCGGAGCCCCGGGTGGCTCACGATGGCGGGCGCGACGGGCTGGTGATTATTCGCAAACTGCTTCGGCAAGCCCGCGAGCGGCTCGCGCCGCACGGGATCGTCGTCATCGAAGTGGGTGGCCTGCGCGCTGCGATCGATCGCGAATTCGCGGCGCTGCAGCCGGAGTGGCTGGAGACCGAGGATGGCTCGGACTGCGTGGTGCTGTTTCGAGCGGCCCGTTTGTCATCTGCCGCGGGACCTCGATAATCCGTTCGACTTCGCCCGTGAACGCCGGGTACGCCGATCGACCGGTCGACGACAGAATAGCCCCCGCCTCAGCGATTCGCGAGGGAGTTGGCGAGGAACTGAAACCCGATGAAGCCGAGCTTGAAACCGTTCATGGTGTTCATGCCGGCTTCATCGCCACTCCAGAGTTGGAATCCGCCGTAAGCCGCGATGAGTGCCAGGGCGGCGGTGGCGGCGCCGAGCATGAGGCGGGGGCGTCCGTCGGGACTGCGAAACGTGGTGGCCACGCAGATCGAGAGTGCGGCCAGTACAATCATGGCCAACAACGCCTCTTCGCCCCCGGTTACCAGCCACAGTCCGCCGCTGCCGAGCGCGAGTGCAAAGGTGGCGCCAAACCAGTTCGTGGTGACGCGTTGCTGGCGCGAGAGCACATGGCGGCCGAAACGGTCAAATCGCAGCAGCAGGTCGAACATCGGCTGGGCGGTCCACGTGAGGTAGACGAAACCGTAAAGCGCGCCCAGGAACGACCACCAGAGCCAGTTGAATTCGGGCTGAGCGTGTGCGAGGGCGCCGACGACGCCGGTGCCAAAAAACACGGCGAGGATCAGCAGCCATTGAAGACGTCCGCTTTGCCGGCCCATCCAAAGAAAATATGCGAGCATTCCGCGATACACCGGGTTTCGCGCGCGCAACGCCTCGAGCATGCCTTCGCGGGCATAGTCGAGTTCGGGATCGAGCCGCAGCGCCTCGCGGAAATGCTCCTGCGCCGGCTGCGGTTGATTGCGGTGCAGGTAATTCCAGCCTTGGTTGGCGTGGGAAAACGCATTCTCAGGCGCGCGATCGAGGGCGTAGTCGACGGCCGCCATGGCTTCGGATTTACGGCCGAGTCGGACGAGAGCGATCGAGCGAAGATTGAGGGCCGTCACGTGTTCGGCGTTGAGCGCGAGCGCCGTTTCGGTCGCCTCCAAGGCGGCCGGCCAGCGGCGCCGCGCGAGTTCAATCGAGGCCAGCAGGGCGAAGTTGTCCGCATCGGCCGGGTCCAGCCGCAAGGCCTCCTGCACCGCTCGAAACGCGTCGTCCTCGCGATGGTTGCGATGCAGCACGTGCCCGTATACAAAATGATAATACGACACCCCGGGCATCAAGCCGACCGCCTCCTGCGCGGCCTCCATGGCGGATTTCTTTTTCCCCTGCTCGATCCGGCTCAACGCCAGGAGCGCGAGCGCGCGGGCATCGGTCGGTTCGGAGGCGAGGGCGCGCATCGCCTCCTGTTCCGCATCAGCGGCACGCGATTGGGCGAGGAGCAGTTGCGCCCGCTCGAGATGGATGCTCATCGCGACATCGGCAGAGCGGCCGTGGCGAAACGTGGAAGGGCAAGGCGACGCACGTTCGCGGCAGAACGGGTCATGGGGAGATCTTCAAGTAGGTGAGGATCTCGTCGTAGAGGCCGCTCTGATTGGCGTAGAGCGCATGGTTGCGCGCGGTTTTGAACCAATCGCGCACGCTGGGCTTGTGCAGCTTGGCGGCCCGGATCAGGTCGCGTTCATCCAGCGGCTGCACCATGCCGGCACGCATGGCGGCGCGCAGCTTTTCTTCGACCGCGAGATCGATCACGGCCTTCAGATCAGCGCCGGAAAAATCCCCGGTCTTCCTGGCCACGGCATCAAAATCGATGTCCGCGACCGGCTTGCCCTTCAGCAGCAGCCGTAAGATGGACGCTCGTGCCGTGGCATCGGGCGGCGGCACAAAGAGGATGCGGTCAAACCGCCCGGGACGCCGGAACGCGGGATCGAGATGCCACGGGGCATTAGTAGCCGCGAGGATGAGCACGCCCTCGTTGGAGGAGGCCACGCCGTCGAGTTCCGAGAGAAACTGGTTGATCATCTGCCGGCCACCGCTTTTGAGCATGTCGGTGCGGTTGGCCCCGAGCGCGTCGACTTCGTCGAAAAACAACACGCAGGGCCGATGCGCCCGCGCTTGCTCGAAAATCGTGTGGAGGTTTCTTTCGCTCTGTCCGATCCACATGTCGAGGACATCGCTGATTTCCACGGCGACGAACGCGGCGTTGACCTCCCCGGCGGTGGCGCGGGCGAGATACGTTTTGCCGCATCCAGGGGGGCCGTACAGCAGGATGCCGCCTCCGACTTTCTTCCCGTAGGCACGGAACAGATCCGGCTGTTGCAGAGGAAGGATGATCTTCATCCGGATCTCTTCCTTGATCTTTTCCATGCCGCCGACGTCGGCAAACCCGATCATAGGCTGCCCGGGCAGTGCGGGGAGCGGATCATTGGGCAGGTCGCCAACGGGAAATCGCGCTTGAGCCTCATCGAGGTTCTCAAGATCCGACATGTCACTAAATGCCGCGGCGTCGTCGAGAATCGGCGGGGCGAAGGGGGTGGCGGTGGGGGCCGTGCGCTTGGGTAAGTAGTTTGAAAGTTGGAGCTCGAGCGTCGGGTCCGCGAGCGTCGGTTCGGCGGTACAGGCGCGCACGTATTGCTGGGCGGCCAGGCGCGGCTCGCCGGCGTGCAGGGCGAGGCGGGCGTGGAGCAACAAGGCGCGCGGTGCGGGCTCGGCGACTTTGACGAGGTCCTCAACGATCACGTGGGCCGGCCCGTGTTTCCCCTGTTGGAAGAAAGCTGCGGCGAGTCCCAGCTTGGCCGGCACATGACGCGGGTCGACGGCGAGGGTGCGTTTAAACAGGGCCTCCGCTTCGACGAAACCGCCTTGGCGCAGGACGGTCTCGGCGACATGCAGCAAGAGCGGCGTGTTGTCCGGCGTCAAACGCAGAGCATCCCGGAGTGCGGGCGGGACGAGCGGAGAATCGAGCGCGTCGGACATCCCGCAGAATCAAGCGGTTCCGAACGAAGCCGCCGAGCTATTTCTTGGCCGCAGGCTCAGCAGCCTTGCGGACGGGCAGTCCGGCATCGGACCAGTCCTTCATGCCGCCGGCGTTGGCGACCTGTATGCCCTGTTCGGCGAGAGCGGCGGCGACCTGCCCACTGCGGCGGCCTGAAGCGCAATAAACGATGATCTGTTTGCCCTTATTCTGCGCCAGAAATTCGCGCCATTGCTTCTGTTCTCCGTCGAAATCGCTCTTCGCCAGGAGCACCGCCGGAGCGGCCACTCCGGTCTTGTTCCACTCGGCCGGTTCACGACAATCCACCAGCACCGCCTTGCCGGAGGCGACCAGCTTCGCGGCGTCCGTCGGGGCGATCTTGGGGGCTTCGGCAACGCAGGCGGTCGTGAACGCGAACAGCAGAATCGCAAGCAGGGGCTTTCTCATGGCAACCTGAGTGTGGGCGGCGAAAATCGAAGTGCAAACCGGGAGTAGGATTAAAGCGGGAATCACGAAAAGGCGGACACTCCATGGTCGAGCGGCCCCGGAAACGTCCGCAAGTGACGGCGGTTCGTCCGTGTTCTTCCAGTAGGGATGAACCGTCCCTCGCCGGCGCGGAGCAACGTTACAATTCGTTATCCAACCGGACCGCTTCCCGCAGCTCGTCCAGAAACGACGGGAGGGCGGATTCGACGCGATTCCAGTTGGAAATCAGCGGCGCCCCCAGCGGGTCCTCGATGAAGCTCTTGGTGGCGATTCGAATACTGCGCACAAACGTGGCCACGGCCGTTTCCTCCTCATGGCGCGGGTACTGCAGGCCATTGAGCGCGGCATCGGCGGCGTAAAAACGAAGCGTGTCCTCGGCTTGGCGCATGTAGGCGCTCATCAGCGTATCGAAAAACCCGGCATCGAGTCTGATGCCCTCAGCCGCCATGCGCAGGAAGAACGACTGCGCGATGTCCGTGGCCATCTTGTTGAGGCCGCGGTTGGCGTCACGGGACGACAGGTCTTGATGCTTGTGATCGTAGTTCTCGCAGAGTTCCGACTGACAAATCGCCCGGGGCGCGGTGTTGCGGAAGACTTCGGAGAGCATGCCCACTTCGAGCGCCCAGTCGTAGGGGATGCGCAAGCGGCGCACGAGATCGAGATCCATCGCGAACTCGCCCGCCAGGGGATAGCGGAACGTGTCCATGTAAACCAGATACGGGTGCTGGCCGAGAATGCTCTTGAACGCGCGCAGGAGAGGCGTGAGCAGCAGGCGCATGACGCGGCCGTTTAGTTTTTCCGTGACGCGGGCGTAGTAGCCTTTGCAGAAGTCGAATCCCAGGGACGGGTGGGCCACCGGGTAGACGAGGCGTGCGAGCATTTCCCGATTATAGGTGATGATATCGCAGTCGTGCACCGCGATCATCCGCGCCTTGTCGCTGGCCAGGACGTATCCAAAACAAGCCCACACATTGCGGCCTTTGCCCGTGCTGCCGGCGCCGAGCTCGGTCGCTTCGAGCTTCTTGAACAAATGCTGCATCCGCGGACCGTCATTCCACAGCAGCGTCGGCTTGTGGGGCATTTGGCTGAAAAACCGCTGGGCCTTTTTCCAGCCGCGCAGATTCGCGCCATCGATGCCCACGACGATCTGTTTCAGATACTTGACGCTCTTCAGCTCGCGCGCGATGAGACGCAGCGCTTTCGTGCCGACCTCGCGAATGTGACAAGGCAGCACCAAGGCAATGGGTGTTTCCTGCGTGAATTCAGTGATCTCGCGCTCGAGCCGGTTGAGGTCGGTGTTCCCCAGCCGGTGGAGCGTTGCGATTGCGCCAGTTTGAAAGAAGTCGGACATGACTGAAATTATCGTTGAATCCGACCGCCCTGAAGGTGGTCGGTGGAGCGAGCTCCGGTGGGCGCCGGCTGGCCGCTCCGTCCCTTGCGGGCAGGAGTTCGCTGGCTGTGCGAGCGAATCGCGTAAACAATTAGCAGGCGATGGATCGAATGGCGGCCCGGCCATTCGTGTGACCTCCGAGGCGTGCGCTTCGGACCCAAAATGGGATCAACCGTGAAAGGGTCGATCCGGCACGATGGAGTACCCCGACCTTCAGAGTGACAAGCTGCAATCCGGGGGAAAATGAAATAGTTTCCGCTGAACCCGCGAGCGAAGTGCCAAGTGCCATCTGCGTGTGCGGTAAGCGGTTTACTGCAGAGCCCAAACGACCTCAAATGGTCGCAATAAAATAGGTCCATTGGCGCCGCTCTCGGGCAGTGCGTCAGGTCGGCCAATAACTATCTCCCGCGGAATGGATGCGGTGGGATCGTTCAGCACATTCGCCCAAGTGGTCTCGACCGGATCTCCGGAAATGTTCTGCACGCAAATGACGCTCTCACTCTGATCGAGAGCAGTGCGTACGAGTACGAAGAGTCGGGGATCGCCGGGGATGACGCGTTGTTCACCGCACGGATGAAATGCGGGGCTGCTGCGGCGGGCGTGGAGCAGGCGATGCAGGCCGCTAAAAATCCGGGCGCGAAGCGATTCCGGGTTGGCCAGGCTGGCGTCGAGTTCCGCCCGCTCGAGTTTCTGGCGGTTGATTCGCCGAGGAATGCCGCTGGTTTCGGCGCCGACACGGTCACCGCGTGAACCGAACAGGGAGTGAAAATAAATTCCAGGCACGCCGGCCAGCGCGAGTTGAATGGCGTGCGCGCAAAGCATGCGGCGGACCGGCAGGTCGATGGGTTCGTTCGCCCCGGGACGCGACAGCGCGTCGAAAAAGTTTATGTTCATCTCATACGGCACCTGCGAGCGGTCGGGCAGATGTTTATATGAAATGTAGCCACCGTGATCCAGCGTGCGCGCCACCAGGGCGTCGATCTCAGCATCACTTAAGATTCCGCGCGCCGGGTTCAGACCGATCCCGTCGTGGGAGGCCAGAAAGTTGAACAACGCGACTTGGCGCGATGGAAGTGCGAGGGACCGGGCCCAGCGGCTTAGCTTGGTGCAATCGCCGCTGGTCAGAGTGTGCAGTACGAGCGGAGGCAGCGCGAAATTATAGACCAGTGACGCTTCGTTGGTGCCGTCGCCAAAATACGAGAGGTTATCGACGTGCGGTACGTTCGTTTCGGTAATCAGCATCGCACCGGGAGCGACCTCATCGAGCACGCTGCGCATGAGTTGGATGATCCGGTGCGTTTGCGGCCGGTGCAGGCAGGTCGTGCCTGCTTCCTTCCAAAGAAAAGCGATCGCATCGAGGCGGATAAACCGCGCGCCCTGACTCACGTAAAACAACAGCGCATCGATGAGGGCGAGCAGCACCTCGGGGTTGCGCGCGTTCAGGTCGACCTGGTCCCCGCTAAACGTTGTCCAGACTTTGATCGTGCCCGCGTGCGATGGAAACTCGGTGAGGAGCGGAAGCGCCCGCGGCCGGATGACTTGCGAGTGATCGGGGTTGCCCTCGACGGTCACGAAAAAGTCGCGGTAAGCCGGATCGCCCGCGAGGAACTGGATGAACCACTCGCTCTCGGCCGACATGTGGTTGAACACCGCATCAAACATGAGATCGAAACGCGGTCGCAACCGCGCGATGTCGTCCCACGTCCCCGCCGCCGGATCGACCGCGTAATAATCCTTCACCGAAAACCCATCGTCTGAGGACCACGGAAAAAACGGCAACAGGTGGATCCCACTGACGACGCCCTCGAGGTGGTTCTGCGCGAAATTAGCCAGCGCATGCAAGGGTGTTATCCCGGGTTCGCGCACCTGGTCCGCATAGGTGATCAATAACGCGTCGCGCTGCGTCAACGAACGCGCGGTCACGGCTCCGGGGGTCGTGGCGGGATCCAGTTGGCCGCGCCAGCGTTTCAAGACCGCGTCCAGTCGCGGCTGGACCTCACTCCCGATCATTGAGCCGTAAACTGCGGCAAGATGTTCGGAGAGAATCGGGGTCATAACGGTGAAGCTGGAGGGCGATACTCCAAAAGCAACCCGGGTCGTACGTTCGGGATGGATGCGTTCTGGCATCCTCCTTTGCCGCGAACTCTGGGTTCAGTCCGACGGGCGGTTCTCCCCGCTCGTTGCCGAAAAAAATTGGCGCGGCCGCGTTCGCAGTTTCAAGTGAGCGGACTTGAAACTGTTGATTGTTCACTGCCACTACCGGCCTGGAGGCGTGCGGCGCGTCATCGAGCTGGCCGTGCCGCATTTGGTGAAGGCCTTGCAGCCCGCCGCCACCGAGGTGGTGCTCGTGGGTGGAGAAGCCCCGGACCACGGGTGGTTTCGAACGTTCCAGGAGCGAATGGGGCGCGTGCGCGTGAGTCTGGCGATCGAGCCGGCGCTGGGTTATTTTTCGGACCAGCCGGCGGGCTCCCCGACCTTGGTGCGGCGGATCCGTACGCATCTTGAGCAGTGCATGGCCGGGCTGACGCCCAGGAATGCCGTGGTGTGGGCGCATAATCAGGGGCTGGGGCGAAACCTGCTGCTCTCGCAAGCATTACAGGAAATCTGTGGCGCGACGGGTGTGCCACTCGTGTTTCATCATCACGACTGGTGGTTCGACAACCGGTGGTCGCGATGGCCGGAAATGCAGGAAGCGGGGTATCAAACTGTGGCGGAAGTCGCGCGCGCGATTCTACCGACCGCGACCAACGTCCGTCACGCGACCATCAATCAGGCGGATGCCGCCGTGTTGGAGCGCACCTTTGGCGATCGGGTCGGGTGGATTCCGAATCTCACCGAGCCCGCGGTTCCGCCCACGGCCCCGCGCATGCGGCGGGCGAAGAGCTGGCTGCGCGAACGCCTGGGCGACGACGCGCCGGTGTGGTTGTTGCCGTGTCGGTTGCTGCGACGAAAAAATGTGGCCGAGGCGCTGTTGCTCACGCGCTGGCTGCGGCCCGGCGGGTGGCTCGTGACCACCGGAGACGTGAGTTCGGCCGATGAACGGGCCTATGCGGACGCCCTGCAGACTGCCGCGCTGCAATACGGTTGGCGGCTGCGCCTTAGCGTGCTCGCCGGCGATGAAACGCAAAAACCCACGGTCCCCGAGTTGTTAGCCGCGAGTGAGGCCGTGTTATTGACCTCGTTGCAGGAGGGATTCGGGTTGCCGAATCTCGAGGCGGCCGCGGCCGGTCGCCCGCTGATCACACGCACGCTGGAGAATGTGGCGCCGGATCTGGCGCGCTTTGGCTTCGATTTTCCCCAGACGTATCAGGACGTCGCGATCGACCCGGCGCTTTTCGATTGGAAAGCCGAGCGGCAGCGGCAGGCGCAACGCTTTCGCGACTGGCGGTCGCGTTTACCGCAGGCGTGTCGGGCCTTGGTGGAAGAGCCGCACTTCCTCGAGTCAGCCAGGCAGCCGAAGAGCGTTGCGTTCAGTCGGTTGACCTTGCCCGCCCAGCTGGAAGTGCTGTTCGTGCCGGCGGCAACCTCATGGGAAACGTGTGTGTCGTTGAATCCGTTTCTGGAACGTTGGCGCGAACGTGCGACGGACGGCGAACTGGCGATTCCTCAGTGGCCGAGCTCGGCTGCGAAATGGTTGAGCGGGGCCGCGTACGGGGCTCGTTTCATGGAGCTGTTGCAGCGCAAGCCCTCGAAGGCGGTAACGCCGGGAGCGGCCGAACGTGCCGTTGATGACTTCATCCGGGCAAAACTTGCGGCCGAGAACCAGTACCCGCTGCTGTGGAGTTCCGAGCCATGAAGATCCGCGCCGCAATTTTCGACGTCTACAAGACGATCCTTGAGGTCAGCCCGCCGCCGCTGGACCGGGAGGCGCGCTGGGAGACGCTTTGGCGCGAGAACGTCGGACCGAAGTCCCGGTTGAGCTTGGCCGAGTTTGCCGCCGCCTGTGATGCCATCATCGCGCGCGAACACACCGCGGCGCGTTCGGCGGGAATCGCGTTTCCGGAAATTCTCTGGCCGGAAATAGTCGGCGAAGTCTTACCGGAAATCGCAGCGATGCCCGAGACGCAGCAAAGCGACTTTATCTTTCGGCACACCGCCTTGGCGCACACGGTGCGGCTGATGCCGGGCGCGGGCGACGTGCTGCGGAGGTTGCGGGATCGCGGCGTCGTGCTCGGGATCGCGTCCAACGCCCAGCCCTACACCGTGCGTGAACTCGGGGAGGCGCTCGCGCCGGTGGGGATGACGCTGGAGGATTTCGCCCCCGATCTGCGGTTCTGGTCGTTCACGCACGGCTTCAGCAAGCCCGACCCGCATGGCTTCCGCCTGCTCGGCGCGCGCCTGCGTTTACGCGGTATCCGTCTGGCGGATGCGTTGATGGTGGGGGACCGGCTGGACAACGACATCGGGCCGGCCGCGGCGCAGGGCTGGCAAACCTGGCATCTCCACGCCGCGCCCACGGGGCTGGGCGGGAACTGGGCCGCGCTGCAGGCGTGGTTGGAAGACTGATACACCTTCCCCGGTTCACTCGCCCGGCATTGCCCAACACGGCAACGTCACGCAATACGTGACATTGGGGGGCGACCTGCCAGGGGGCGGATTCGTCGCGCGGTCCGGAGCTGAGAGAGTGGGGTGGGGGAGGTTGAGCTGGGCGCCCCTCCGGATCAGCGTGCACCGCCTCGTGCCCTGGTCAGGGTTACCCTCGCGAATTTTCTTCGCCAATCGTCTGCAGCGCGGCATGGTATGGCCGATGATTTCGTGCTTGCTCCCGGTTGGCGCCCCGCGCCGCATTGGTTACATCTCCACCCGGTTCAAAGGAACAGACGGGGTCACGTTGGAAACCCGGAAGTGGGCGGATATTCTCGAAGGAATGGGCCACTCCTCCTTTTGGATGGCGGGGGTGTTGGACGCGCCCCCGGCGATCAGCCATGAGGCGCCGCTGGCGTATTTCAACCATCCGGAAGTGGCAGCGGTGCAGGCGAAGTTGTTTGGGGTGCCGTATCGGTCGCGCGAGACGACCAACGAGATCCACTCGATCAAGGAACGGCTGAAGGACGAACTGTATCATTTCATCGATAAGTTCAAAATCGAGGTCCTCGTCCCCGAGAACATTCTGGCCATTCCGATGCATGTGCCGCTCGGGCTGGCGATGACGGAGGTGATCGCCGAGACGAAGCTGCCGGTGATTGCGCATCATCATGATTTCACGTGGGAGCGGGAGCGTTTCACACTCAACGCGGTCAACGATTACCTGCATGCGGCATTTCCACCGCCACTCTATCGAATGGAGCACGTCGTGATCAATTCGATGGCGCAGAAGGAGCTGGCCCGCCGCTTCGGGCTCTCGTCGCAAATCATTCCCAACATCCTCGACTTTGAAACGCCCCCGACCGGCATTGACGATTACAATGCCGATCTGCGCAGCGAGATCGGATTGCGCGATGATGATATCTTCGTGCTCCAGCCGACCCGCGTCGTGGCGCGAAAGGGCATCGAGCATGCAGTTGAACTCGTCCGCCGGCTGGAAGATCCGCGCGTCAAACTTGTGATCTCGCATCCGGCGGGGGATGAGGGGAACAGTTATATGCAGATGCTCCGCGAGCGGATTGAAGACGCGAAGATCTCCGTGCTCTTTATTGCGGATCGGGTCGGCGAGGTTCGGGCGATCGACGCGCAAGGGCGAAAAATCTATACGCTCGCCGATGTCTATCCCCACGCGGACTTGGTGACGTACCCGAGTCACTATGAAGGTTTCGGCAACGCGTTCCTCGAAGCCATCTACTTCAAGAAACCTGTCCTGGTGAATGTCTATACGGTTTATGCGCGCGACATCGAACCCTTGGGTTTCAAAACCATCGCGATGACGCAGCTCGTGACGAATCAGGAAGTCGAGCTGACGCGGGAAGTCCTCAGAAATCCCGCGCTGCGCGAGGAATGGGCCGACATCAATTTCGCGCTCGGTCTCAAGCATTTCTCTTACGCGGTGGCGCGACGCAAACTCGGCGCGCGTCTGGCTAACCTCTATGGCGAAGGCGTGTGATCCGGGTGGACCGGCCACGAACCGGCGATCGACTCGGTGGAGGCCTTCGTGCGTTGGAGCTGAACCCCCGACGGGGCGCATTGAGCACGCAATTGCGGAAAATAGGGCGTAGCATTGGCCATAGGCCGTATTTAAACGGTCTAAGCTTGACGGGGTCAGCTTTATTTGAACATAATCAACGATGAAGCCGCCGCCTCGCCTCGCCCAACTCGAAACCCGCTATGCCGCGCTGCGCCAGGAACTCGCGGGCGTGGGCTATCTCAGTCAAGGCTCGGTCTATCGGCGCCCGGCCGGGCAATCCGGGAACCGCTTCACGTGGTCAACCAAAGTGAAGACGAAAACCGTGAGCCTCGCGCTCTCGGAAGAACAGGCCGACTGGCTGGAGCAGGCGATTGCCGAACACCGCTGCGTCAAAACCATCCTCGCGGAAATGCACCGACTCTCGCGTCAAATCATGCGTGTCCGGTTTCCGGATACGAATCGTCGCAGGCCTCTCAATCGGAAGTTTTACGTCTTATCTAAGCGCCATTCCGGCATGACCCCGTTCGATTGCTTCTTCGGTGCTACAGTTCGGAGCCGATCGACAAGAAAGTTTTGCATTACGATCCGATCCCAGGCCCTTAGGATGGCTGCATTCCGCTCTCGGATGTCGGG
>Ga0163144_10014641_pt1 | contig 16268 bp, 7 predicted proteins | sample OliLak19BULKMAT1_FD_123175 | JGI IMG/M metagenome (GOLD analysis project Ga0163144, IMG submission 123175) | Freshwater microbial mat bacterial communities from Lake Vanda, McMurdo Dry Valleys, Antarctica - Oligotrophic Lake LV.19.BULKMAT1 | ecosystem: Environmental > Aquatic > Freshwater > Lake... | reverse complement strand
GACTGAGGCGTCGGTTGAGCATCTCTGTTGTGGTGAAAAGAATATCAGGTGGTCGCTCAATCATCTGTTTTCGGGTCAACGCGATATAGTCAGCGCTGATGGAGTCTGTGCAACCAGAGCAGAAGAGTTGGGCATATCGTCCATAGCGGCCAGCTTTGTTCTCATTCACCTCAGCCAGTACATCGGCTCGCCGCCAGACAAGCTCACCGCCACAAGTGGGGCAGGGCATCATCGGGAAGATCCAGCCATCCCTAGCTCTGGTGAGATTCCAGCCCTGATCACGGCGCGTTTCGGATTGGAGCAGCCACTCTGCTGAGGTAGGGGTATCACCATAATAGGCACCAATGCGGATCGCAGGCTTACCGTGCTGGCTCAGCACACCATCAATCTTGCGGGCATCACTGAATGCTTCCGCCAACTGATCCTTTAGCAGTTCTATTCTAGGGTAGAGTGCAAGCGCTTTCGTCCATGATTCCGCTCCGAGACAAGCCGCAATATGCACGAGGGCGGGAATATAGAACGCTTTGGTCTTACCTGCTCCAGTTCCCGCGCCGATTACGATTCCACGATCACCACGTTCGTGTAGTGCGCGTAACTGGCGAACTGATGCATCGAACTGAAAGCCTGCCAAGTCGATCTGTTTACCCTTTTGATCACGCAGTAGTGCATCAGCTACCTCCAACTCCAGAATGTCGGCGTCGAGATCCTTCTGCATTGCAGATAGCAGCCTTGATGCTGGAACATCACGCCGAGGGTATCGGCGGCGTTGGAGGTGCAGACGCAGATCACTCACAAGCCGTGGAGCATCCTGCCAACTTGTGCGTGGCATCAACTGTCTGAGCAGGAAGAGCAGGCGTACCCCCTCAGCAAAGCGGCTACGATAGAGACCCTGACTCTTGAATAGCAGCTTCCGATCATCCAGATTTGCGATGATCTGATCTGGCGTGACGCCGCTGGTCTGCGCCCAAACCCATAGTTTCTGGCCAACGGACGACAGTTGACCAAGCAACACTGGCAATTCCATCGCAAGATCACTCTGGACACGCATAAAGCCCCAACCTAAGAGACGTGCCTCTTCCATTTCAATCAGCGTAAGCGCCTCATTTGCAAGTTGATCGAGTTCGTCTTGCCCAAATGTTGTAACGGCCATGTTAGCTCCTGCGCTGTGAAAAGGAGATCGAAAATGCTGCTGCCCGGCCACCCTCGTTAATCCATGCCTGTACTTCTGGCGTCAGATCAGCAAGCGTTGCCCGTTTCTCAACTACTTTCATCAGAAAGGCGCGCACCTCATCAGGAAGCCGGGCGACAGCATCTAGTCGACGACCAAGATCTTCTAAGCGCCTGTCGAACTGGTCAAGCTGTGCCGCGTTTTGCGGTGGCTTGACGATCTGAGCACGAATTTGGGCAATAATCTGCTGTATCTCAGCTTCGCTCGCCGCCACCTCAGGTAGGTAGGCAACCAGGCGCTGCAACTCGAGATAGGGTGCCAATTGCTGTTGGGCGTAGATCATCCAGCGTTCGCTGAGATCCTTGCTGGCTGCCTCAACTTTGCGGCCGGTATTATTGAGGACAAGATTCTCTCGGCGGTTGACGCCCTGGGCGAAGCGCTGGCGCGACGATTGTACCTCCTGTGCTGCCAGAATTGCCTGGGCGAGCACTGGAGCGACCAGTTCTTCACTAAGCCTACCACGGCAGGTTTGGACGGTGGAAGCGAGTTGGCGTGTGGGAATTGCAAGTTTATCTAGCTCAGCGAGGGTGGCCTCAATTGCCTTTACCTCACTCTGGGCTTCCTTTAGTTGCTTTGCCAACTCTATCTTTGTAGATACATCACCAAGGATTGTAGTAATCATTGCTGAACCTCTTGGGGCTGAGCCGATGGAGCGGGCACACCGAGCAACTCCAGGATCTCTTCATAGAGCGCTAACACTCGTTTCTCAAGGCCCAGCGCGTCGCTCTCAGCCTGAAGCTGTGAAATCGTGCGCTCTTGCTGAGCACCAATGCGTCCAGCCAACTTAACAATCTCTGTCAGGTAGTTCACGAAGTTGTGAGCCTGTTGCACGTAGCGCCCTCCGGCCGACAGCCGCATAGCTCGGGTTATGCGCCCTGACTCATCGCGGGTAGTGCCGATATACTGAAGCATCGCACGCAGCATTAGTGCTTTGCCTGGCGGATCACCGAGATCGTGAGGGATGTTGTGAGTTTTGAGTGTTGTAAGAAAGCTATCAACCGCTTTGATCACTCCATCAGGTTCCGAGTCTCCAGTAATCTCGCTGAGACGTGCTAGAAGATCTATCTGGTAGGTCGAATCTTCGGTCAGGATAGTATCCAGCCGCTCGGCCATCATCATATAGACCCCGCCAGCCTCTTTCCATGTCGCCGAGGCGCGGTCATCGACCTGCGGGATTGTTCGCAGTTCCCAATCCCGCCTGCGCAACTGCGTTAGTACATCAAGCGCTGCCGCTGCATCGATAAAGCGGATATCTGAACTGGATCCTTGCGGCTGGTTCAGTTGCTTGAGGAATTGTGATCGGCAGGCACGGGCTCGGCTTCCTTTGATACTTCGCATCATATCGACCCATGCACGGCTGTGGATTGCGCGCGCGCGCTCAATCTGGTTTACCCAGTCCTGATCGCCCGATGGTCGATCCGAGACTTCCACACTCGCAGATTTCAGAATCACCCGCAATAGATCGACTGGTGTGGTCGCATCTACGCGGAGGTTGTCACAGAGCATATCGAGCATTAAGCAGTCGATAGTTAGCATCTCCGCAAGACTCATAGGGCTGGCCTGATCACGGGTTGGTTGGAGCACGTAGCCAATGATCAACATCTCGTTAGTGCGTAGCCACGAGCCAAGTGTGACCATATGTGTGCCAAGCGTTTCTGAGCGCACTTGTCCGCCGTAGGCGTTAAGTTCGGCGAGGGCCTGGAGCACATAGGCGAGCTCATCGCTTCGTGAGAGCACCAATCGGTCACCTGAAGCTCGCCCTGATTGACCTTCGATTTCAAAGCGTCCTGGCTTAATGCGCTCATCCACTATGCCTGCAGAGACACCGTTCAATGTCCAGTTGATTGCGTTCTCAATAAAACTGACCAGAAATCTACGCAGGTCTTCATATTGCTCAAGTTTGCCACCATTGCGCCATCGCTCAATATCGGCATCATACTTGGTGCCTGTTCGTGGCTCAGGAGTAGGGGTGGGGTTGGAAGGAGGAGGTGGATCAGGTGGCTCAATGATACCTCCATCAAAGGGTGCGCCATCAACCTGCCTAATGCCAAACGCCCGAAAGATATCGGGCGTGAGTTGACCGACTGTTCGCGACTCACCTTCACCACAAGAATCGATCGTTCCATCGCCCCAAAATAGAATGAGCGACTGGAGCCGCTGCGCATCGGTGCCGCCCTGGCTCGTAATCATTCGCTGTTGCACAGGCTTAGTAAGTGCAGGTAGATTGCGGTCGGGGATACCAGCAGCCAGTTCCTTCGCTGGAGGCGGAAAGTTGCCTGCGATTACTTTTGGACCATGGGTTTGGAGCACATCAAGAATAACGTGGTAGAGCAGAGATCGCGGCGTGCGCTTCAACCATGAGTCATCGAGACGCCGATAGATGTTCCAGATTGTACGTTCGTTGAAGGGGTAGAGACCTACATCAAGTCGAGGCCCACCGGGCGGACCGATATCAATTGCTCCAAATGCAGTGTGACAGCGCTCGCGGTGTTTACACTCGGTGCAGGAGTTGGGAAGCCGATCTGTTCGCGCACCATCATCAAACCAACCTCGCATGCTGGCACGGTCAACGCGCATTGCATTGAGGTAGCGCGCCGCTAAATCGGCAGTGGCAATTTGATTCTGAAGCAACCCTGCCTCAGCCTTGTCATCCAACCCAATGTTGAGCGTGAGGTGGTGGCTTACTCGTTCGCGCAGATTGTCTGGGAAACGGCGTGTATAGTAGTCGTCGGTAATGCCAACAACTGAGGTCAGACGACAGAAGTCACGGTTTGCTTCGCCCGTATGCTGAGTAGCCAACACATCGATCAGGCCAAGGTCGATACCAGTAAATGCAGTAATATCCTCAATCAGGAGGGTCAAACCCTTGCCACGCCGTCGCAATTCGCTGCGCAGGTCGTTGAATGTTTGTCGCAAGTCATCAGACGAGAGCGCCACGGTGCGGCTGATCGCGTAATCGAGTAAGCGATTCAGGTATCCAGCAAGTTCATCACGCAGTTCAGGCTTAGAATCGAGAGCTTTGGTAAGGATAACAGCCTCAGGATAGCCTTGGCGACTCACAGCTTGTAACAATGCGGCACTGATCTGAAAGTCGTCGGCGACAAACTCAGGGCGTTCGCCGACCGCATCGGGCCGCCGCCCAGTCGTCAGGAACGTGGCGACCCGATCAAGCGCGCCGCCCTCGGCTTGGAGGAACTCGCGGATGGTTGAGTCGAGCAGGAAGCGCTGAATATTTCGCTTGATTGTGCCCTTAGTCGACTCCTCGCGCTCGTAGGTGGCGATGCGCAGGTTATCGAGTAGGCTATCTCTCATAGCGCGGGCCGAGAGGCTGTCAGCCGCGCTACGCAGCTTCTCAATCTGCTGGCGCAGGGCATCGCCACCGATATCGAGCTTAATGATGATCTGGCGTAGCGTGCCCAGTAGGCTGTTCTGTGCCCGCTCGATCAGCAGCACCTCGTCCTGATCTCCAATCTCTCGCATATAGCGCTGGTGCAGCCAGCGGATTAAGTGCGATTTGCCAGTGCCGGGAATGCCCTGGATTACCGCAAAAATGTGTTGGTCAGTTTGTGCACCGCGCACAAGTTCATCTAGAAGATCTGCCTCACTCAGGTTGTGGTCATCAAGCGAACGCAGGTCGCGGATTTGGCCGAGAGGCGCGTGGGTAGCCATAAAGTCGGCTAGGTCAACAGCGATGGCCTCCTTGTTGATCACCTCGCCAACCCGCTCGTGTTGCCAGCACTGGTATCGTGAAAATGTGGTCATACAGATCTCCTGCGGCAGATATGTGATACCTGGGTGAATGGTTGCCCAGGGTAGAGTTGCCATTTCATCGCCGCGTCGGCAACAAGCCGTAACTCGATGGCCCCAACCTCGTGAAGTACGCGTAGACCACTGGAAAGCATCAGACTAAGTTGGCTGCCACGCGGTTCGGCACCTCGGCTAGCCTGCCAACAGCGCGTGAAAAGGACGCCACCATCGAGCTCAGGGCAGCGCTCAGCGAGCAGATCCATAAAGGCACTAAAGGGAACAGAGCGTTCGCCTTCAGGGAGCAGTTGGCTAAGCAGCGGCTCCAGTCGCTCGTGCGCGTCAGGAACTACCAACTCTCGTCCGCCGAATCGCAGGTTCCAACCTAAGCCAAGGAATACTGCCCAGTCACGCCAGCCATTCAGTTTGGTCGTGTTAAATTGACGCCCCTCGGCCTCGGGAAATATCTCACTGTTGAAGCGCGTCTCAAAGTCCTTGATCTCAAACTGGAAGACACGGTCGTTTTGCACGGCATACCAAGCACTGTATATGTTCATTAGGTAGTTGTCAGCGCTGTCGTCCGTGACGCCCAGAAGCGCCTGCTGCATATGCGCTCGGAAGTCGCTAAGACGCTCGACAGTTGCTGGCTCGACCTGGAGCATAACCACCTTTTCATCATCCTCGGAAAGCAACCCACAACTGCGAGCCGCCGTGTAGACCCCTTTTGCTGCCTCCTGATTCTCAAGCTTCGGCATGGCAAAGCTTGGCTGGAGCAAATCATAAAGGTTTTGGCGAATAGGCGATTTCAGGCGAGAGGTCAGGCGCACCATCGCGTGCAGGCGCGGAGGTGTGACCAAGCTATTATTTAAGATCTCGAAGGCCATAGGTACTCCTCAGAACAGGTCAATCTGTGATTCATCGCCAAGTTTGGCTACAGCAGCGAGGTCGCGGGAGCCACCCTCAACCCGCTCGATCATGCGGCCATGCTCACTAGGTAGATAGAGGGATCGTGGCGCGATATTCAGGCGCACTGCTCCCACAGGCAGCGCTTGACGGAGCGCATTGTGAAGTTGATCAGCCTCATCCTCATCGCTTGGATAGAAGGCGGCGGTTGGCACTGGCTCGAGGGCGTGACCTTCAAGTGCAATGAGTGTTCTGAGAGTCAGAATATGATGCGGAGTGCGTATATGAACTGCCAGGGCACGGGCGAGCTCGTCTCCAAACGCTGTACTCAGCGTGCTGGGAGGGAGGATAATCTGCTGGACACCCAGACCAACTAAGGCCACGAAGTGGCTGATCAGGCTTTTCGGATCGAGGGGCGGGTCATAGAGTAGGTTGAGTGTGAGTGACCGCCCAAGCAGCACTGCTAGATCGTCGCTGAGATACTCAGCCCTTGGCACACCCAGAAATTGTTCTACGAGTAACGGGAGCGGATCTGCGTAGGGCATGGCTCCATCGCGCCGACAGGCTGGGCACCCCCCACATGCGCGGGCTGTCTCAGGGTAGATGCGGGCCAGGGTGGAAGCCAAGCACTTTCCTTCACCTGAAATAGCCTCCTCAACCAGTTTGCTCATCTGTCTTGCTGCCTCAAGGATATCGCCAAGTTCGCGGTCGCGGGCATCGCTAATGATAGCGGTGAATTGTTCGGGGTCGCCCGCCACCTCCGGGCGCTTAAAGCGCACGCGCATCGAAAGCGAGGGTTGTCCATTGGTGATTCGAGGTATGTCAGGGCGTGGATCTGCACGCGCCTCTAAGATCGTAACAATCCCCGCGCGTTGAGCGAGCAGCAGTGTGTGTTCATTCCACTGGCGGTTCTTCTCACTGCGGCGCATGTCGGGTTCTTCGGATGGCACCGCATCCATATCGATCTCCATGCGGTCGCTGTATCCATCAATCATGTGCCCCGAACGTAGCATACCCTGCCAGCGAGGCAGCGCCTTATCGACGGTAATTCGCGATCTCTTTGCCATCCCATCAGCGATCTCATGGTCTCCCTGTTCTGCACAGATGAGGCTGATAGCGCCACAACCATCACGGCCAGCACGCCCAACCTCCTGATAGAAGCGATCAATGTTCTCTGGGATGCAGGCATGAACTACAGCACGCACGTCGCGCTTGTCCACCCCTAGACCAAACGCCGAGGTGGCACACATTACGTCGATACGCCCATTGCTCCAATCGTCAATCCGAAGCGCACGGTCGGATGGGGCCGTCTCACCGGTGAAAGATGCTGTACGACGATAGCCTGCCCGTCGCAGATCTGCGAGCCAGCGATCTGCATCTTCAGGGCGGGTAGCGTAAAGGATGAGTGGACGCGGCAGGTAACGTAGTGCCTCCAACAATCGCGCCCGGCGCTCGCCCCAGGAATGGCTCATGCTAAACCAGTAGCTTATCTCAGGCCGCAGCCGGCTTGCGTGGACAGTCGTGAGCCGATTGTTATCTACGAAGAGTTGCCCTAACAGCGCCTCGGCCACGGCTGACAAGGTAGCTGAAAGCAGCAAGGTGCGGAGTTGACCACCCGACTTTGCCATGAGTTGGTGGCGATAGGCAGAGAGAAATTGGAAGTCGGTGCGAAATCCTGCGCCCCAGGTTTCGACAATATGCGCCTCGTCGATCACCAAACGTCGGATCGACCCATTGGCCGCACAATCAAGACAGATATCATGCAATTCAGAACCGATTAGGGCTTCGGGTGAAAGGAATAGGATTGGCAGCGTGCCAGCGCGCAGCCCTCGACGAATGATCTCACGCGTACCTGCATCAGTTGTTCCTGTCCAGTATTGCGGTGCAAACTCCGCATCCTTCGACCGTGGAAAAAATGTTTGCGCTCGGCGGTAATGGTCGATAGCTAAGGCCACTGTCGGAACTATTACTAGGGTTGTCCCACCTTTAATGCTGCCACCGCGCGACTCAAACCAGGCAGGTAACTGCGCACAGAGGCTTTTGCCTGCGCCCGTAGGCAGAGTAACGATTGTCGTCGAGCCAGGGGCAGCAAAAAGAAAATGCTGCACCGCAGCTTTCTGTGCCTCAGACTGGTAGCTTGTCCAATCCCCCGCACTCATCGCGTAGAGCACGCCATCTCCAAGGCCAGGTTCATCAAAGCGGCGCACTTCCAGGTAATCAATGTTTGCAATATTACCGAGCCATGATGGACGCCAGCTTGCGGCATCAATATGAATGTAGCCATCTTGCCCACTACCGATAGCAATCAGGCCCGGCTCAGAACAGGATCGTTCGATCTCGCCCCAGAGCGATTCAGGAACGCTCAAGGAACTTCCGCTCGACCGACAGAGTTGCCGCAACAGTATTGCAACATCAGCATAGCCAGCGAGACCGATTCCGAGACCTTGGATCGCTTGAGCTAGCCGCAAAACAGGCACGATTCGTGCCTGATCTATGATACTCAGATCGGCCTGTAACGCCGTGACCTCATCCTGGAAAGCAGCATAGTCTGGCATCGCATCGAGCAGGAGTGAGCGTGTCATGGCGAATATTGCAGCAATGCTCATTGCCTTACCTCGATAGTATCCCAGAAGCAGATTGACTCAAGCCGGGTGATTGGGCTACAAATCCCAGGCACCAACGCCTGGCAGGCTCGCCGATACTGCTCAAGGGCCAACCACTCGCTCTCCGCATCCCCACCATTGCTGGCCTGCCAGCGCAGCCCTGCCTCCCAGCCAGCAACGCGACGCCCTAGTTCACGCTCTGCATCTCCCGCTCGCTCGGCAGCATATTCGATCACATCCCTCTGAATAAATTGCTCGGCGGCTGCTACGCAGGAGCGCACCAGATCGGACCAGGCATCGGCTGGGTAGCGCTCACGGAATCGTTCGAGGGCAGACACGCCATCTCTGCCGGTTTTCTTGCGCTCGCCCAGATGGGTGAGTGGCGACACCTTGAAGGGGAGCTTGATAAGTTGCCAGCGTGGGTCTGAGCGTTGGATGGTCGCCCCTTCAATATCAACGAGCAGCCGGATGTGTGATCGCGCAAGGTAGCTCTGGGCCTGAAGCAGGTAAATTGGATCAAGCTGCGCTTCGTAGAGCATTCGAGAGTTGATCTGGAACGAGTAGAGTAGTTCGAAGAACGGCTTATCTGCTACACGCTTGCGGTGGAAGCCAACCGCACAGCAACGTCCACGGTCGCACTCGAGCGCATTTGTAATCACCGCATCAGTCCAGGGATCGTCTCCCGGGGCGAAGAAGACCAGATCCTCGCGCCGTACTGCCAGGTCGCGACTGAACGTGCCAATAATTTGGGTTGTACGCTGATTACCAAGACGTTTAGTGGCCTCGATCATATTCGGTGGGAGAAAGCGGGCCTTATGCATGGCATTGTGCCGGAAGTTGCGAGCCTCGTAGATCATCATGTCACCCTGCACTCGGAAGTTCGACAATCCTGCCATCGACGTCCACTGAGCTACTGCTGCGCGGATAACTGACCCATCGCGATAGCGCTCGTCAATAGCAGTGAACTGCTGACGTAGCTCTTTATTATCGGCTTCCTTCTCATAGAGGCGTTCCTTTTCTACCTCCTCACGCAGAGCAGCAGACTGACGTTGTATCGGATCGAGCAGATCGGCTACGCCCTGCCGCACACTGCGGCCAAGTGCTGCTGCTAGCTGATCCTGAGTTGACTCGAGTGCGATCTCCATGCCGCTCATCGAGCGAGTGAAGAGTCCAAGCCCCTCATCCCAAATCCGAAAGAGATCATGCTCGACAGTGTTGCGCGCAAAAAGAGGAATCGAGCACACCGCATCAGTGCGACCGAGCCGGTCAACACGACCAATGCGCTGCTCAACTTGGGTGGGCGTCCAGGGAATATCAACATGGATGATGCAATCGGCGATCTGGAAGTTTCGCCCCTCGCCACCGAGCTCATCACAGATGAGGACGCAGCATTCATCATTTGACTGAAAGCGGTCGGCAGCGACCTGGAGTTCAGTGTCGGTCATACCAACAATGAACTGCTCAACTACCCCATGACCAAGAATTGGCTTGAGCCTACGGGTAATCAATTCTGCTGTCTGCGCCCAATTGGTAAAGACAAGTACCTTTGCCGCTTTGTGTCCATCCACGGCTGCGTAGATCGCACGTAGACACTGGGCTAAGCGATTGGTTGATGGTTGGTTGATGCTGGAGAGTCGGAAAGCGGCAAGGAATCTATCGGACTGCTCCCTCCAATGTTCTGCCTGGCGAAGCAACCGGACGACAGCGGGAAGATCGCTATTCGGTGCCGGCACCGAGGCAACTAGAAGACGCAGGCGATGAGCTTCCTGTCGTGGGGCGGCTGGACTAAGCAGCGCGCGCTCCTCAGAGGCTGATTTGTCGCCATATCGCAGTGTTTCTTCACGCCAGCGTAGCAACTCGCAGAGTGCCTGAGGGCTACTAGCAGAGCTATGGAGTAAGGCGCGTACATACTCTATGGCCAGCGGTGTTGCACCGCTGACGCTTAGATATCTTTGAGCATAATCGTAGAGATCTTCGAGCAGCCGCTCCTCTTCGTGTGCGGGCACATAGCTATATCTGGTATCAAGCGTGCGCTGCGGGAGTGTGATTTGGAGGTTTAACCGCCGATTTCGGATCATCCGGCTTTCGATACGGTAGTTTGCGCTCACATAGGCAACGATCTGCCGCGCTAGATCGCGGGCCTCGGAGATCGAATCTTCCATATTAGCTAGTTGAGCCAACATATCTGCAAGCACCGCATCATCATAAAGTACAGCTTTTAGCGGCTCCAGTTCTTCTAATAGCTCATCAACCTCAACATCCTCAGTATCGAGTAGTGGCTGTACCAGCGTGATGGCTGTCCGAATCGGCTGCTGGGCAGTCAGTAGATGGTGAAACGCCTCTAAACTCTCTAGCTGGTAGCGGCGCGGATCAAGGATTCTGAGTAGTGACAAGTACTCCTCTGCGTGGCGCTGAATGGGCGTTGCCGTTAGGATGAGTACACGTTGGGCAGCCTGGCTGAGTAGGCACACACGATTATAGAGTTTTTGGCTTTTGCGTAGCTGGTGGGCCTCATCGACAATCAGTAGACCCCATGCTCTCTCGCTCAGCATATCCCAGCAAGCCTGATACTCCACGAGATCTTCAGTACTGATAATTAGACCGGGATGGTCATTGACGTGAATCTGACCTAAAGCGGGCTGCACAATCGGCAGATCAAGCCAGAATTTTTTGTTAAGTTCGTTCTGCCATTGGTGTGTTAGCGATGCTGGTGCAATGATGAGAGTCTGCATACCCGGCTGGCGACGACGGATGGCTTTGAGGATAACACATGCCTCGATTGTCTTACCTAATCCGACCTCATCGGCCAACATAAAGCGACAATCGGGACTGCTAAGCACGCGAGCAATCACTTCTGCTTGATGTGCCATCAGAAAGACTCGGGAACCAACGAGATCCTCGATGCCAAATGTGGAGTTTCGCAGTTCACCGTATGCTTCGACGATATGATCGCGTGGTTGGTGCCAGGAGGGATTCTGCAACTCATAGCCCAACGCCTGTGTTATCGGGTCAACGTCCTGGCGCGTCGATCCAACCAAGATATCTGCTTCGCTCAAACGCTGTATTCGTCCGTCAATCTGCACGAAGTAGTCGAGAAGCTGTCCCTCGGGAAAGCCTGCTTCACAGGTAGTCAAAACGCGGCCAGAGACTTGGGGGTTGGTGACAGATTGGAAAGAGCTATCCGCCATCACTCGGCACCGTGTAAGTTGGTCGAGTGGGCGCTCAAAGCGATGCTCAGTTGCTACAATGGACACATCACGCGACAGTTCAGCTTCGCTCAAGTCGAATATAAGTGTCCGAATAACAGCAGTAGCGCTGGAGTACATGATCTGCTCAATGCGTCCAAGGCAAAACTCGCGAAAGTCAGCCGGGTCATCATCAATGTCCATTGGAAAGCGGACAATCATACCGGGGAATAGCGGTGAAGGTTGATTATCATGGGAATAGCGCATCATAGATAACTCCGTTGTACCGAGGCAGATTGGTGTATTCATGAGACCGATCATTGGTCAATGGAAACGGATCTAACCAAGAGCTTCAGTTTAACTTTGTTCAGAAGCATGGTCGACAAGTGACGAAAATTCGCCATTGCTGTCGTATTTGTTTGGTTGGAAGAGGACTTCTGTACTAGGGAACACATTGATGTTCTTTAATAGAGAACAATAAGAAGCCCTACTCATGAGAGCAGGGCAGGAGCACATGATGTTGGGTGAGTGAGTTTTCATATGCGGTATGCCACAGCCTATTTGCTTCTGCCAGCAATCTAGCATATTAAGTGGTTTGTTATCTTAGCCACTTAGGTTGAATATCGAATCAGAATGGTTGCTGTATTGCTCTATGTAGACAAACGACATGATGCCTGTAGTAGTTACGTTTACGTGCCCTCGTATCTATTCTGGTTGCCATAGCGAGTTCCAGATACCCAAGCAGCCACCATACGTGAAGTGTAAAGTTTGCCCATCTCCGACATGTTCTTACCAATGCAATTAACTATAAAGACTATGCTATAAGGATGCCAAGATTTCCCGTATCACACCACTCTTGCCTCGGCATCGTGGCCAGATGATCCGTCCAGTAATTGTTCCAACCTGCTGCAGAGTTCGCACATGGTTTGTTAGATCGTGGCCGCTATAACTGGTAACTACAACAACGAGGTCACGTTCTACCACGCGGTCACGTACTACATTATGGTCAACGTGCGCCTCAGTGGAAGGTGGTACCTCAAGGTAATCATCCAAGTAATAGTGTTCACGTAGTTCGCGTTCGACCTCGCGGCGCATAGCGACGTGCCCACCGATAATAGTTAGGCGTAGGGTGGCTAGGCTAACACTCTGATCGGAAGCAAAAACCTCATCAGTAACGGTGTGGCTCCGCTTGATCAGTTGCTCCCGTTCATCAGCGATGTACTCGGCGATAAAGTCAGCAGCATCGCGATTGAGAAAGTGCAGCGATCGCTGAGCGGCCTTGATGAAGGAGGGGATGGACTCGTTACGCAGTAGCACCAGGTCAATCACAGTAATGCACATTGATTGGTACTCATCAGCTAACGGCACTCGGATTGCGGTATCGGTGAGGGCGATCATCTCTAGTCCCTCAAGCAACTCAAAGTGTTCGCGTCGCTCAAGTTGGCCAGAGGCTGCCAACATCCGTAGGGTATCAAACTCGTCTTGCAGTTGCTCAATATGCTGTTGGGTCGCCAACCAATCAAGCCGATCAGCTAACGCCTCGAGCCAGCGTTCACGATTTAAGCTAGCCCATAGATCAACCCGAAGTCGTAATATATCATTGACCTCTGGTGTAGGTCTGGTCATAGGACCATCAAATTGGAGGTATCGGTCACAGAGATCGACGATCTGAACGGAACTGATGTCATCTGGCCGATCGATGTAAAGACCCATAGATAGGCGAGCCAAATCCTCCGGCTCTAGTAGCTCAGATGCATTATCGAGTAGCAACCGATAGGGTTGTAACGCAAGATCATCCTGACCAGCAGATACTCGGCTACGAGCGATAGGTAGGAGCATTATCCGCCGACGCTCACCTGCGTCCCAAGCCTGTTCTAAGAGTTTTCGCGCCTCTCCGGATCTTCCTATCCAGTAGAGCGCGGTTCCGTATAGTGCGGACAATACTGGCGATAAATTGTCGGCTGGAGGCTGTAGTGCAATTGCTTTCTGATATTGTCCTGAATCAACTAACAACTCAAGCTGGCGCATAATAATTTCGGCCTGCTGCACATCGTCTTGTGTAGTTACCCCCGCGTATACAGCAAGTGCTGCATCTATCTGATTTACGGCTGCATACGCCGAGCCCAGAGCTAGCTGAAGATCAAAGGCTCCAGGGTGATCGGCACGCAGCGCCTCTAGTGCAATGATCTGCTCTGTAGGGATTACCTGAATAATTCCTGCGAGTTGCTCGCTAAGTGTTGGGGTAACCGCTTCTGGCAGAGGCGTGATCGGAGCGAGTCCATGTCGTAGCAGATCGCGCACACCATCTGCCTGTCGTAGGCGCTCAAGCTCAGGTAACAGCGCCTGTGCAATCTGCTGTGCGCTCCGCAGTGCATCCTCAACTGAGTTGTCGCGAGCAAACGTAAGGTAGGCACCCACGATCTGCTCTGCTAAAAGCCCGGATACGGGTAAAGCAAGAACCTCACGCCGCCGAGCTTCGACTAAAGCGATGAGTCGCTCGTGTTGGTTGGTTTCACTGAACAATGCTATTTGCGCACGTAAGGCACTCACTGGGCTGATCAACGGCCCGTTTAGTAATGCCTCCACCTCAGACCCATTTCCTGCTCGTACTTGCTCAACTACCCAACCAAGACTGATATCCTGAGTCGCGACTGATTGCTGTGGAATCTCGGTATGGACGCGCCGTACCGCTGCTCGGAACTGACGATCCCATGCTTTGAGATCGCCAAGCTGCGTAGCAGACTGATGTGATAGTTGCGTGTCTGCTTCCCCATTTGTATGCGCGGTGGAAGAAGAAATTGCATCTTCGATTGCTGGCCAGGTAGACTTAAATGCCTCCATACTAGTTGTCAGAAAGAAAAAGTGGCTGAACGATGCGTTAAATGATGATCGTAAGTTGCTTACCCATACAAATTTACTGCGGAGCACACGCCAAAGCGCCTCAGCTTGGTGCTCGCTTGTGCAACGTACAAAAAGTTTGATTTGATCAGGCTTTCCTGGATTTGCTTCGGTATGATAGGGGATACTCACAACTTTATCCCTCGCTCAAAAAACTCACGGCAGCGCTCAGTCACTTCGGCGATCCCACGCTCATCGTAGTGATAGTCGTAGAGTTCAGCATTTCGGCTGACACCACGCTCCGTCAGGTTAAGCGATCCGGCCAGCGCACCATAACGACCAGCATATGCTTTCGCATGCAGTGATGGGAATACACGTACCTGTATCTGTCCATAGCGATCTGCTAGTTGGCGTAGCGGCGGATGATACTCTACATCATCACCTATCACTATTCGCATTGCTCCTCCGTTCACTGCAATCTGACCAAGTACATCGAAGATGTGTAGTTCATCACCACGAAACGATACTACCTCGGCAAACGAAATATGGTAGGGAGCAGGTAAGCGAAAGTTGGTTACCCAGGGTGCAGCCACCCAGAGCATGTAGTCGTTAGTGGTTTGTGTAGCTAGCAGTTCATTGATCCAAAAATTAAAAAGCATTGCTTGGCCACTCAGTTGCAGCGTTGATCGTCGTGTCATTGTCAATCTCCTACTCGATCGGACGCACAGTCAGTTCAACCTGCGGCAGTTGCTCCGGATCATCAAAATAGATTGTTCGTACATCAATGATCAATGGGTAACGCATGCCCAAGGTTGTATCGACGCCGGCGTCAGTCAAATAGCTCACTACTGCACAGAGCGCTCCAAGCTCTTTGGCTGGAACTCGCAGATAAGCGAGTAGTGAGCCACGTTCAAAGATTGATCGAAGTTGGGCACTGACCTCAGCTAGTGCGCCTCCTGATGTTATTGATAGCGTCTGGTCGGCTCGTACGTGTGTTACCCATTCATCAAGCAGACTGCGGCTGAGTAGCATTCGCGCTAGCCCTGGAGCCTCAATTTCGCCACTCCGGTCGTCAAGGCAGCTGGGACAAGTACCACGACAGGTCATGAGTAGGCGTCGCTCAATTGCATTCTCTAGAGCCGACCTGATATCCTGCTCTAATGCCGAGCCGTTCTGGCCAGCACTTAGCTCGACGCGATAGGCCCGCGCTAATCGCCGAAGTTCAGGATAGGGAGGCTCCTCTCCTTCTAGTGGCGCGGCAAGTGCAGCTTGGGCCATCAATGAGCGTACTTCCACAATGCTCGGCTCACGACCAAGCTCTTTAGTGCATTTTGGTAGAAACAGCTGATTGATTTCGCGATAGAGTTGCCAATTAACAATCCTTGCACCATCAATGAACTGAGCATACTCTGGGACAAAAATACGCAGCATCGCTTTGGTAGCTGTTGGTGCCACAGGTACACCCAGATGTTGACGTACAGTTGAAAGCAGCGCGTCGATTGCCACTTGACGTTCGTCTGCACCGCGCGCAGCCGTGATTGCTGCAACTAGCTTGTCACACTCTATCAACCAATCCTCGGGCTGGGAGAGTAGCAGCCGTAACAGTGCCTCCTCCTGTGCTGTTGGGCAACGAGTCATCTTCTGACTGAGATCTCCCCAGAATCGGTCAGGAGTCTGACGTAATACGTCGTGGGAGGCTCGCATTACTCCAATACCGCCCATACCTATTTCGTAGAGCCAGATGCTTGCTGCTGGACTTGCATAGTC
>Ga0163144_10014638_pt1 | contig 16273 bp, 13 predicted proteins | sample OliLak19BULKMAT1_FD_123175 | JGI IMG/M metagenome (GOLD analysis project Ga0163144, IMG submission 123175) | Freshwater microbial mat bacterial communities from Lake Vanda, McMurdo Dry Valleys, Antarctica - Oligotrophic Lake LV.19.BULKMAT1 | ecosystem: Environmental > Aquatic > Freshwater >... | reverse complement strand
CCGAAACCGCCGCAGAGGAAAACTCTTATTTCACCGTCACCCGCCGCAAGTCCGCCGGGGAATCCGCTGCCCAATCCCTCAAGCGCAGCGAGCAGATCCTCGGCAACCAGCGCGAGGAACTCCGACAACTCTCGAAAATGTACCAAGCGGACGACATCACCGAGGAGACCGAGGAAATCATTCTCATCCGTCAGCAGGATGCCGTCGCCTCCGCCGAGTTCGCCTTGCGGATGGAAACGCTCGACCACAAACGGACCTTGGAAATTTCGCTGCCTCGGGAAGCCAAAACCCTCACCGACAACCAGCGCGACACCGCCATCAACCTGAAGAAGGCGGAAGCGGATCTCCCCCGCTCCATCGAACTCGGCAAACTCAAACTCGCAGACCTCAAGCTCGCCAACCAACGCGCCAAGGATGAACTCACCGACCTCGAAAGCGACCGCGCCTTGTTTGAGATCAAGGCCCCGGCCGATGGCTTCTTCTACCATGGTGCCATCGAGAACGGCCGCTGGACCACGGGAAAGACCGTCGAAACCCTCGTCCCGCATGGCCTGCCTCCGGCTCACGCCGCGTTCGCCACCTTCGTCCCCGGCACCGCCAGGCTCGACCTCATCTCGTTCCTCGACGACGCCACCGCCCGCTCGCTCAAGCCAGATCTCGCGGGCATTGCCACACTCGCCGGACGCGAGGACAAGGAAATCCCCATTCAACTCGCCAAACTCGCCACCGCGCCACAGCCCGATGGCACCTATCGCGCGGACTTCTCCATCACCTGGCCCGAGGATCTCACTCCTGCCACGGGAGCAACCGCGGAGATCCGCATGATTTCCTATCAGAATCCTGCCGCGCTCGTCATTCCTAACAAAGCGCTAGATTTCGAAGCCGCCGGCTGGACGGTCGAGGTCAAGCTCGCTGACGGAAAAACCGAACGCCGTCCGGTCAAGCGCGGACGGGTGTCGGACGAGGAAACCGAGATCATCTCCGGCCTTGAGGTTGGACAGGTCATTCTCGTCCCCTAGGGACAGACAGAAGACGGCGAGACAGAAGACAGAAGACCAAGAAAAGAGGAAGAATCGTGCGCACCTTTTACCATCCCCGCCGTCTAACGCGACTTCTTCGTCTTCCTCTTGGTCTTCTGTCTTCTGTCTTCCTCTCTTCTGTCTCCAGCCTAGCCGCCCCCACCCGCGCCACCATCACGGAGTCCATCACCCGCGGCGTCGATTTTCTCGTCACCCATCAGAACAAGAACGGCTCCTGGGGCAGCGCCCGCCGCACCAAGAATCTCAACATCTACGCTCCCCTTCCAGGTGCCCACCAGGCCTATCAGGCAGGCGCTTCAGGCCTCGCGCTCTGCGGCATCATCGATACCGCCGACCCACGCCCGGAAGTGGCGGCCGCCATTGAAAAGGCCGCCGCATGGACCGCCGCCGAGCTTCCCAAGCTGCGCCGCGCCGACCAGACAACCACCTACAACGTCTGGGGCCATGCCTACGGCCTCCGCGCCATGACCCGGCTCTATCAGCGGGAAAAGGATCCGGCGGGCAAAGCGGAATGGCTCCGCCTCGGCCAACAGCAGGTCGATCTCGTAAACCGCTACGAGGATGTCAACGGCGGCTGGGGCTATCTCGACGTGTTTGACGAGATCACCACTCAAAAGCCCTCCGGGATTCCCACCTCCTTCACCACCGCCACCGTCCTGTTAGCCATGGATGAGGCGCGGACGGCGATGGGCGTCAAACTCAACGACAAGCTCGTCCAGCACTCGATCACCGGCATCAACTGGCAGCGCAATCCGGATTTCTCCTACAACTATTCCTTCAACCACCGCTACCGCCCGCGGCTGGAGATCAACCGCCCGGCAGGTTCGCTCGCCCGATCCCAGGCATGCAATGCCGCCCTCCGCGTCTTCGGGGAAAAGGCCATCACCGACGAGGTTCTAACCACCTGGTCGGATCGCTTCATCGCGCGCGAGGGATTCCTCAGCAATGGCCGCAAGCGCCCGGTTCCCCACGAGGCACCATTCAAGATCGCAGGGTATTTCTACTACTACGGGATCTACTATTTCACCGAGTCCGTGAAACTCCTCCCCCAGGAAAAACACGCCGATTACGCGAGGCAGCTCGCCGCGCTCATCTTGGAAAAACAGGAGAAGGACGGATCGTGGTGGGACTACCCGCTTTACGACTATCACCAGGCCTATGGCACCGGATATGCCCTCATGGCATTGGCGTGGTGCAGGGATGCCTTGGCGAAGCCCTGACCCACGGCGACGATGGCAGTGGGCGGGGGCACGGGACTCTGCGGCCTGCAAAGCGTCCGACCTAACACTCAAGCCCGGATTCGCTGCGCCTATTCATACGGAGCGCTTATGATATCCGATAAAGCTGTCACTCGCCTGGGCAACTGTCCGACTGAATGCAACGATCAATTAGATCGAATGCCGGAATGCCCAATTCCGCTTTGATCGCCGTGGGAAAGGATAAATCCGCCGGAGATTCACTCAAAATCTCGATCATCACCTCATCACCTCATCTCCGCACATCCGCTGCATGCTGCGGATTCGCGCGATGTGGTTCGACCTTTCCTCGAAGACCTCTGGTCTGTTGACGCCGAGGAATTCAATGAGGTTTTGGGTTTCGAGATCCCCGTCATCACAAACGAAGACCCCATGCTCATAACGAACGCGACCCGACGTCCAGGATTCGAGATCTGGCAATGGCACGTAGCGATCAATCCGCCTGGATTTGTGGGCGTTCATCCAACGGATGACAGCATGCCAGTTCTTGAATCCGTCATCGTTGGTATTCTTCTTTCGTGGGTCGAAATGCTCGACTTCCACGCTGTCCAGAGGCTTCAAATAGCGTTCCGAGTAGGCACAGAAGCCCTTCTGAAGGAGAATCAGCGCATGGACGGCCTTTTCTCTATCCTGCGGATATCTGAAGTCTCCGTATCTCACGGTCTCCGAGTTATCCTTATGCAGAAAGTTCATTGTGAGGGTCGAAGTTGTAGGTTCTTCCGAGTTCGAGATACTCCTTGAGGAATGCCTTCCGAGTGCCTGAGTCGCTCTCCGATTCGATGAGTCGGCTCAATTCCCGGAACCGATTCCAACTGGCCAATCCTTTTTCTCCGTAGAGCGTTCTGACTGCGAAATCTTTTAGAAGCACGTCGTTGGGATCGTCGCCCTCAGGGGTGACACCGCGTCTAACGACGACGCCGCGGTCTGGATCGAATTCCAGAATGAAACGTTCCTCGGGTTTGAATTGGGCTGCCACGATGGGACTGTGTGTGGCGAAGAACATCTGAGATCCTGGCGCTGCTTGCTGGTAGTGCGCCAGCAGATCGAATAGAAAATCGGGATAGAGGCTGTTTTCAGGCTCATCAATCAAGACAATGCCGCCCTTGTCGCGGTGATACCGAAAAATGGTGTAAAGATGGCCAAGCCGGAAGAGAAAACTGCGGATGCCGGTGCTGAGTTCGGCATAAGGAAGAATAGCGTTTTCAGTGGCCAGAAAAATGTAAGCTTTGAGATTGTCGGTAAGCTGAACCGGTTGCGCCGCCTTCTCATAATCAAACTTGAGACCTGCTTTTGTTAGGATCGGCTCCCAGAATCCAGCCAGTTCCTTGAGAATGTCCGGATTCTTATCTAGAAACTCCTTTTCAACCTCGCCAATCGTGCGCTGCTGATTTCCAGGCAGGCGGTTGTACTCAAGGAGTCGGGCTTCACGATCTTTGATGAGTGCGATAAGAAGCTTCCAGAACTCAGTCACTTTGTCTTGTCCCACCAAAAATTTGGCTGGAGGATTTTTCAAGAATGTAAGCGCATCGTTGAGATTCGCGGATGGAACATCGTCGATTTTCGATGAATTCGGTGCCAGCTCCGAATCTGGTGGACAATACACCGTGATCAAATCCCGTAACTTTGCGATCCACTGTTTCTGTTCGGCGGTATTGCCCAATGGCAAGGGTTGCTCTAACTCAACTTCACCTGATCCGGCTTGTGGATTCTTGCGTGAACCCCATTGCAGTTGTTTCGGATTACCGAAGAGGCAAGCCCTAGTATCGTTATTCTCAAAATCAACAGACATGGAGGCACTGGCACCCAGCCTTGCTGCCCAACGCGGCATCGTGGATGGCACACCGAGCAATCTGTCTGAAGCGAGAAGACGAAGGATCGTTGATTTCCCAGTTCCATTGCCGCCGATGAGGCAAATACGATCCAGAGGCTTTCCGGTCTGCGGATCGGTGAAATCAAAAGTCACGTCGCGGAACTGCCGGATTCCTTTGAGTTTGAGTGTGCGAATTCGAAGTGGCATGGTGTTTGGTGCTTATAGAATAAGAAAGTGGGCTTGCGACGGCGAGACTTGATTTGGCATGGCGGTTGAAAACCGCCGCCACGGATTATCCGCCCTGCACCATCGCAATTTCTTCGGGAGTTAGCTGGTAGAGGTCGTAGATGATTGCGTTCAGCGCCGATTCTCGCTCGGCGATGGTTTGGTCGAACCGGGTGATTTCCTGGGCGGGTGCGACGATGCGCTCGCGGAGGGTTTCCTCGGTGGAGGTGAGGAGGTGTTTGAGAAGACGTTTGGCGTCGAAGGCTTCGATGCCGAGTAGATGGGCGATATTAACCAGCTCTTGCTACGGGTGTCGGATTCGGTCATCAGATGGGCAATGCTGGGGACAGGATTATCCGAAGTCCTTCTGCGGTGCCAGCGCGAAAACTTCCGCTCTCATGGGAAGCGAAGCTTGAGGCGTCTCTCCGCCGGTCTTGACTCAGGAGGCTCTCGAATCATTCTCTCCTGGCGTTGTGTGCCGCCACTTCCGTTTCTTGCCAGTTCCATGACCTCCCTCCCGCTCCCCGCCTCGCCCACTGCCATCCTGTCCTTCGATTTCGACGGCACGCTGCATCATGCTGCGGAATATCCGCCGGTGCCGCTCGCATTTTTCGAACTCATCGAAATACTCCGCGAGGAACAAGATGTCGTCTGGGGAATCAATACCGGGCGATCGATGCCACAGATGGTCGAGGGTTTCATCGAGAGCCGTTTTCCCTTTCTGCCGGATTGGGTGATCGCCCGCGAGCGGGAGGTCTATTTCCCGAACTCCTTCGGCCGCTGGCTGCCGGAAACAAAGTGGAACAAGCGCTGCGACAAGGAAATCCACGGACTTTTCAAGCATTCGAAAAAACTCCTTCTCCACCTTCGTCGCGAGGTCGAGCAACATACCGGCGCCCAATGGATCGAGCTGGATGGCGAGCCTGCCGGCATCATTTCCCAGACCGAGGAGGAGATGGAATGGATCGTCGATCACATCGGCCCGATCATCGGGGCTGAGCCGCATTTCTCCTGGCAGCGGAATTCCATCTATCTGCGCTTCGGCCACCGTGACTTCCAGAAGGGCAGCAGCCTGACCCACGTCGCCAACGGCTATCAGATTCCGCTAGCCCGCAGATTTGCCATCGGCGACAGTCACAACGACATCGAAATGCTCGATCCCATCAACGCGGGGATGACCGCCTGTCCCGCCAATGCCGTGGCCGCGATCAAGGAAAAGGTTGCATCCACAGGCGGGATCATCACCCGGGCATCCCATGGCTACGGCGCGGTCGAGGCGCTCCACCACTATTTCCTACCCATCCCGGGATCAGGAAATTAATTTGGAAAACTTTATTGTTTACATGCCCGTAGTATTTCTCCAGCGTCCGCCCAACCTTGCGTGTGCGCGCATGCAGACCGGGTTCCGGGGGGAAACCATTCTGCAATTCAATGCCGCTATTCATTGCGCGAGGGGGATATAAAAAAGGCGCGGACTCCGGAAACGGGTCCGCGCCTTTTCATTTCAACGCGTGACAACCTAACAAAAGATCCGTCCCAATGCCGGCGGTTTCGTCCCGGCCGCGGAATAGAGGATGGTCCGCATCGACTCCATCAGCTTGCGGGCAGAAAGGCTGTCGCGGCAAAGGGCCCGGACCACCTGAATACCACCGGTGAGCGGGCCGTGGCCGAGATACACGCCGTCGTCATTCAATTTATCTAACCGCTCCGCCGGCCAATCCGCCGCCATGGTTCCCGCAGCATGGACCGAGATGTAGTGGGCGGCAGGAAACCTGGCGCGAAGTGCTTCCAAACTATGATCGCCCGGCCTGAGATCGTAGCGCTCGCGGGCGACCAGCTTTTCGTCGAGCGTTAGATCGAGTTCCCAACGGAGATGCTCGTAGGAAAAAACCTCCCCCATCGCCACCCGGCCGGGAGCGATCCAGTCGAAATACAAGAGGCTTGCCGCCGCGTGCAGATTGATTTCCGTGCGCTGCACATAGCGTGCCCCGGCGTGCGGGATGAAGGGTTCGGGAATCCACTCCAACATGGCATTATCCGCGACATTGAATTTCTGGCGACAAGATGCCGCGGCTCCCGAGCGCGTTCGATAGACCCGCGACGCGGATGGCGTGCTCAAAACCAGTTTCGCTCCGGAGGCGACCTCGACATTCATTTCCAACCGATCCCCATCAAAGAATCCGGCGGTGGGATTCACGATGCTTTGGACGAGACATCCCTGATCCACATGCGACTTGCTCAAATGCACCGGCGCGCGAAATGCCTGCCGTGAGATGTAGGGAACTCCATCAGCACGGAGCTGGCAGCAGAGATCGAGATGACCGGAAAGGGAGGTGCCCGACACCGGGAGCGCGGAATTTATTCCGCCCGAATCCTCTTCTTCGCGCGGAATAAATTCCGCGCTCCAGTTCACACCCGCACTGGAATACGCCCAATCTTCCGGCTTCCCACAGAGTCCCGCCTTCACCGGATTGTTCCTGACATACGCTTTGGCGTTGTCCAGATGATCCATGTCCCGGATGAAACGATCATGGTAATCCGCCATCCATACGGAACCCGTGACGCCTTCCAGCCGATTGATCGCAATGGCGCTTGGTCCTTTCCATTTCTTGACGATTCCTCCCAAAGTTGCCTCCCCTATCATTCGGATCACCACATGCACGTGGTTCGGCATGATGCACCACTCGATCAGCTTGTAGTTGATGCCGTGTCCCTTGATGAGAAGCTGTTGAAGGAACTCCGCATTTTCCGGCTTCGACAAGTGACATGCTCCATGACCGGCATCCTCGTAACTCGATATTCGCGCATGCAGCTCGGCCTTCGCTCTGCTCGAAACTTTCGGATCCTTGTTGGACAGGCCCTCTTCAAGTTCCCGCTTCCAAGCCTTCACCAACTCACCCGGCAACGAGTCCTCCAGACGGAATGTGATCGCCTGCACCGAGTCCTTGAAATCCCAATGCGGGAGGTAGCCGCGACTATGGATTCCTTTGTGAGCCATGTGAAATTGGAGCGCGGAATTCATTCCGCACGAAATTGAGTCCAGGCGGAATAAATTCCGCGCTCCGGCTAGACAAAGAGATACTCATGCTTCAGCCAGGCAAGGAGGTCATCCTTGCCTTTTTCGGATTTCAAATCGGCGAAAAGGAACGGACGATTCCCCCGTTGCATCTTCGAATCGCGGGCCATGACATCAAGATCCGCGCCCACATAGGGTGCAAGTTCCGTCTTGTTGATCAAAAGCAGATCGCTGGTCCGGATCGCGGGGCCACCCTTGCGCGGGATCTTGTCCCCTTCCGCCACGTCGATCACATAGATATAGGCATCGACCAGCTCTGGCGAAAACGTGGCGGATAGATTATCTCCCCCGCTTTCGATGAGGATGAGTTTCAGATCCGGATGGCGGTTTTCGAGGTCGATGACCGCAGCCATGTTCATGCTCGTGTCGTCGCGGATCGCGGTGTGCGGGCAACCGCCGGTTTCCACCCCGATCACGCGGTCGGCGGGCAGCACACCCTCGCGCAGCAGGAACTCCGCATCCTCGCGGGTGTAGATGTCATTGGTGATGACGGCCAGCGAGATTTCGTCCTTCAGCCATTGGCTGAGGCGCAGGACACACATGGTCTTGCCGGATCCGACCGGACCACCGACCCCAAGACGGAAAGGACGTTTGTTAGTATCAGGAGATGAAGAGTCTGGCATGGGCGCGGGCATGGCGAAGTGAGGCGATTTCGATGAGCGGATTGAACCAACCCTCGACCGGACTTGAAAGCGAATCGTCGATTTTTTCACCCAACATGTCGAGCGTCCGGCGGGCGATCATTTGGCATGATGTCTGGCCGATCCGCATCAGCTTCATCGATGCGGCCGTCAGTCCTGCGATGGATTGGAAAGCGAATGCACGCGCGGCCTGCTCCACCGGCACTCCGGAAAGCTCCAGCGCGGTGACGACCAGATGGTGGCAGCGGGGCGAAATCTCCCGAACCCGCAGGACCAATGGCGAAGGATCAAGCTGGGCCAGTAGATCCAGACGCTGCGAGCCGATGCGACGTGACGCATCGCGAAGTTCCGCAGGAATCCGCCAGGCATCGAGTTCTGAATCAAAGGCGAGCAACGCATCCGAATCTCCTGACACGGCTGCCGCATGGGCGCGGGCGAAGAACGGAATCTCAAACGTGAGAAGCGCGGGCAGAACCTGTTTTGCTAGAAATCCCTCAAGATCGGCAGGTGTCCGGACAATACCCGACTCGACGAGTTCCTCCAGGCCGAACGAATGGGCGTAAGCGCCCGAAGGATAAGCAGTGTCATTGGCTTGAAGCAGCCAGAGCCATGGGTCGGATTTCATGATGCGTGGGCCATCGCTTTCATGGGGGTGAAAATCAATTCGGGCTCGGAAAAATCCCACCCCTCGCGCTCGAGTAATTGCGCCATCGCCTCATCATGGAGAATGAGGATCGCGTCATCGAGGATTTGCGCGGGGAGATGGAGGTTACCCACTTTCCAGCCGATGAGCGCCGCCTGCGCCGGGTTCCGGCATTCCACCTGATAGACCGTCTCGGGCAACTGCCGGACGATGTAGTCCTTCCCGTCCGCCTGGAAAATCACGCAGCCGTCGGTGAGGCGGTTTTCCAGATCGAAGCCAAACTCAGTGCCGTCAGCGGCAATCCCGCGCCAGCGGCGTTTCAAAAACTGGCGGCGTTCCGCTGCCAGGACGATCTGCCATTCAGGCGGAAGTCCGGATTCCGGACCAATGGCGTTCTGGATGACGTGCATGGAAAGAGAATGAATGAAAGCGGCGGCATTGTCACCGACTCATGAGCAGATGGCATACCGAAATCCCACACGATAAAATTCTACCAACTCATCGCCGGCCAAGACCAAACGACGGACACCGATGATGGTGCCGGATCACGATGACCCGGATGCAGTCCATGCGCTACTCCTCTATCATGGCGGCGTTCGCGTTTTCATGATCTGATAGCCGCGATCGTATACGGCAGCATGTCTTGCCCCGTGTAAGACGCGCGGCGCGAGCACGGTATTTCAGCGATCCTCCTTGCCCTCCGGTTCCCTGCCAAGCATTCCTGTCCTGATCCCATGAAATTCCTAGCGCTCCTGCTTTCCCTCACGCTCCCCGCCGCTGCCACCAACGTGGTCTTCATCATGGCCGACGACCTCGGCTACATGGACACCGGATTCAACAATCCGGAAACGTTTTACGAAACGCCGAACCTCAACGCCTTCGCCAAGGAGAGCATGCGATTCACCAATGGATACGCCGCGTGTCCGGTCTGCTCGCCCACCCGCTCGTCCATTCTAACCGGCCAATATCCGGCACGCACGCGCAACACCGACTACTTCGGCGGACCTAACGAATTCCAGGAGCTTCCGGAAGATCCCTCCGATCCGGAGTCCGGAAACTTTGAAAACATCAAGAACCGTCCGGTGCTTCCCGCAGCCTATCTCGGTCGTCTTGCCGCCTCCCACACCACCCTTGCCGAGGCGTTCAAGGCCAAGGGCTACGCCACCATATCCGCCGGGAAATGGCACCTCGGCCCCAAGGGATCCTGGCCCGAGGACCATGGTTTCGATGTCAACATCGCGGGTACCCAAGGTGGCGGCCCCTACGGCGGAAAGAAATATTTTTCACCTTACGGCAATCCCAACCTTCCGGACGGTCCTGCGGGCGAGCACCTGCCCGACCGCCTTGCCACCGAGGTTTCGAAATTCATCGTCGCCCACAAGGACCAGCCGTTCTTCGTCTATCTGCCGTTCTTCTCGGTGCACACCCCGCTGATGGGTCGCAAGGACCTGGTGGAGAAATATCAGGCCAAGCACGACAAGCTCGGGCTCAAGCCCGCCTTCAGCCCCGAGCCGCCGCGGAAAAATCGCACGGTCCAGGAGCACGTCATCTATGCCGCCATGGTCGATGCCATGGACCAGGCGGTCGGCAAGGTGCTCAAGACCCTCGACGACACCGGCCTCGCCAAGGACACCATCGTCATCTTCTTTTCCGACAACGGCGGTCTATCCACTTCCGAGGGTTCGCCCACCAGCAATCTCCCCTACCGCGCCGGCAAGGGCTGGATGTATGAAGGCGGCATCCGCGAACCTCTCGTCGTGCGCTGGCCCGGGACCGTGAAACCCGGCAGCACCTGCGACGTCCCAGTCACGTCCACCGATTTCTATCCAACCCTGCTAGAAGCCTGCGGCCTGCCGCTCGACCCTGCACAGCACAAGGACGGCACCAGTTTCATGGATCTGCTGAAAGATCCTACTGCCAAGCACACCCGCGCACCGCTGTTCTGGCACTATCCGCATTGGGGAAACCAAGGTGGCATCCCCTCCTCCGCCGTCCGGGATGGCGATTGGAAACTCATCAGGTTCTATTGGAAAAAGGGCACCGAACTCTACAACCTCGCTGCCGATCCCGGCGAGCTTCACGACCTCGCCGCCGGGAATCCTGCCAAAGTCGCCGAGCTCAATACCAAGCTCGATGCCTTTCTCAAGGACACCGACGCCCTCCTGCCGATTCCCAATCCCAAAGCCGCAAAGAACTTCGAAAAGTGGTAGGCACCTGGCTTCAGGGAAGTGACCGGAATAGTGGATGCAACGGAATTCGATCAAGCGTGTGGCGGAGTGTGGGGACTTTATTGACGGGATTGACGGCGTTGACAATCCGGTCAACCGCGTCAATGACGTCCCAATCTCTTCCATCATATCGGCTTGGTTCCTTTGCAGTCTGGATACGCGGGGCATCCCCAGAACTCCCCTTTCGCGGATTTTCGGCGGCGCATGGGTTGGGCGCATTGCGGGCAGTCGGGTGAGCGGTCGTAGAGTTTTGCGGCGGACTCGCGGTGGTCGTGGGTGAGGAAACGGCGGCAGAAGCGCAGGGTTTCGAGCTGCACGATGGTGGCCAGCGTGAACGAATGCAGCTTGCGGAAGCCGCCGTGTTTATCAAAAAGCTCGGCCATGGCGGGTCTTGTTAGGGGTTGGGGGGACTTTGTTGACGAGATTGACGTCAATGACGTCATTGACGTCACCGAGGTCAATCCTGTCATCTCCGTCAATGTGGTCATCATGGCTCTTCCTCACAAGTTCCTTTCACAACTCCCCTCTAAACGCTTGTGCCGCCCCGTTGGGGCTCGATTCCTATCACACCGGAACCCGGGGCGTTGCCCTGGGCTGGCGTATGTCGCCACGTTGGGGCTAAGAAATCCCTTCTTCATCTCACACCTCCGCTCTTCATCTTCAAGGCCAAGGGCCTGCCACACGCCAGCCCAGGGCAACGCCCTGGGTCACCCGCCACCCGAGATTCCGAGCCCTGAAAGGGCGGAACAACCGGGGTGGTCTGTGCGGAAGATTTGTGCCGCCCCGTTGGGGCTCGATTCCTATCACACCGGAACCCGGGGCGTTGCCCTGGGCTGGCGTATGTCGCCCCGTTGGGGCTAAGAAATCCCTTCTTCATCTCAAACCTCCGCTCTTCATCTTCAAGGCCAAGGGCCTGCCACACGCCAGCCCAGGGCAACGCCCTGGGTCACCCGCCACCCGGCGATTCCGAGCCCTGAAAGGGCGGAACAACCGGGGTGGGTCCCTCGTGCTCCAGGCTGTCGAGGTATTTCAGGAAGAGGAGCCAGGAGGATTGGTCGGAGTAATCGAGCTCGCTGGTGCATCCGGCGTCCTTCCAAGAATGGGAAGTGATTTTCGCAAGATCAAGGGTTCAGCGTCTCGCATTCGGGAAGGGATCAAAGCCGAGGATCTTCCCGCTTGCCGCAATTCAAGCCGCCGGCCCGCCGCGGTTAGAAACTCTTTTTCTTCTTGCCCTTGCCAGGCTTCCCGTTCTCGCGGGCCGGAGCGTGATTGGGGTTTGGGGTGGGCATTTGTGCATCCACCGATTTCCTCCAGACCTTGAGTTCCTTGAGCAGCGCGGCGGCCCGCTCCGGTTGATCCTTTGCGAGGTTCCTCGTTTCATTCGGGTCCTCCTTGAGATCGTAGAGTTCCAGTTCCCCGTCCTCGAAAAACTCGATCAGCTTCATGTCGCCATGCCGGATCGCGCCATAGGGCTTGGTGCGGTGATAGTGCGGGTAATGCCAGTAAAGGATCTCGCGATCCAGATGGTTCGCGGGGTCCTTGAGCAGTGGAACCATGCTGATGCCATCCTGATGCTGGTCCGGCCGCGCGGGCAGGCCGGCGATATCGAGCATGGTCGGATAGATATCCATCCCGATGACCGGCTCTTCACAAACCGAGCCGGCCTTGGCGACTCCCGGCCATTTCACCACGAACGGCTCGCGCACGGCTCCTTCGTGGGACCAGCCCTTGAAGTCCCGCAGGCCGCCGGTGGTGCCATTGTTGTCGCCACCGTTATCTCCTGTTAGAATGATCGCTGTGTTGTCGGAAATCCCGAGTTCGTCGAGCTTCGCCATGATGCGGCCGACGCTTTGGTCGAGACTCTCCACCATGCCCGCGCGGGCGGGATTAATGAACTCGTTCTTGGTATTGCGGAAGGTTTTCGCCTTCTCTTTATACTTCGCGACCAGCGCAGGCGGGGCCTGGATCGGCGAGTGCAGCGTGTAGTAGGCGAAATAGAGCAGAAACGGAGTTCCACGCTTGGATTGATCGAGGAAATCGAGAGCCGCGTCGGTTAGCTTGTCGGTCAGGTAGTCTCCCGGTTTCCCGTCATCAAGGTTCGGCATGTCGAACGGGGAGAAATATTGGTTGGGTCCCTTCGGCTGGCCCCACTCGCGGCCGCCGATGTTGATGTCAAATCCATGGCTGGTGGGATAGTGTTTGCTGAAGTTCGGCTTGCCATTGGGCATCAGGTGCCACTTCCCAAAAAATGCCGTGGCGTATCCGGCCTCCTTGAGCGCCTCGGGAAGCAGCACTCGCTCGTGATCGATCCCGGTTTTCCAATCCGGCACCGAAAGTTTCGCGTAAGGCTGCTTGTGACCCGCGATCCAATCCGTGAGATGCAGCCTCGCCGGATAACAACCACTCAGGATGGCCGCGCGGCTGGGCGAACAAACCGTGCAAGCCGCGTAGGCGTTGTTGAAAAGCATGCCCTGGCTGGCAAGCTTGTCGATATTCGGAGTTTCGTTGAACTCGGCTCCGTAGCAGCCGAAGTCCCCCCACCCGAGATCATCTACCAGCAGGAAAACGAAGTTGGGTGCATCGTTCTTTGCCAAGAGCGGGATCGGAGACAATAACAGGAAGAACAGGCAGAGGATTTTCATGGTCGAGGGTTCTGATTCGAATTCCTTAACGCCCCCATTCCGGCGAGGCTTTCAAGAGTTGCCCTGGCTCGGAGACCTTGCATCTTCATCCATGCCCCCCTTTCGGGTAATTTCCTTCGATCTAACGTGCAATTTCCGCCGGCACACTTGACTTTCCGGGCAAGCGTGTGCCCATGGGTCACTCGAAAGCCCTCACCCATGCTTGTTTCCTGCCCCCATTGCCAAACCGACCTTGATGCCGCGCCTGAACTCAGCGGACAAACCGTCACTTGTCCCGCCTGCAACGGCCGGCTGAAGATTCCCAAGATGGATGCCTCCAGCGGCAACTCCAGCAACGGGCGTCCGCAGCGGCAAGGTTGGCCGGAGGAAGACCACGCGAATGTCAATTTCGGGAAAAGCCTTCTCATCGGAGTCGGAATCACCATTGGGTTCCTGCTCCTGATGTTCCCGATCAGGGAGCACCGCATCGGTTCCATTTTCCTCGACCGCGGATGGGTCAACTACGCCGAAACCTTCCTCTTCTCGTGGGGCATGACGATTCTGGTGATGAAATGGAGGAAAAACCAATACCAGGCGCAGGCCGCCCTGCTCCAGCTTTTCCCCGCCCGGCTCGGCCACGAGATCAACAGCGGCAATGTCGGCGAATTCATCGACAACATCTACAAGACCCCGGTGAGCCTGCGCGATAGCCTGATCGTCAACCGCATCCGCAAGTCCCTCGAACTCTTTGAGTCCCGTGTGGACAATGGCGAGGTGGCGTCCTTCCTTTCCATCCAGTCCGACCTGGATGCGAACCGCTCCACCGGTTCATACTCGCTGCTCAAGGTCTTCCTCTGGGCCATCCCCATCCTCGGATTCATCGGCACCGTCATGGGCCTGTCCACCGCCGTCAGCTCGCTCGCCATGGGTGACACCACCGATCCGGAAGCCCTCAAGGAATCCATCAACAGCCTCACCGGTGGCCTTGGCATCGCCTTCGACACCACCTTGCTCGGCCTCATTCTCAGCATGCTCATGAGCTTCCCGATGGCCGCCGTGCAGAAAAAGGAGGACGAGACCCTCACCCTCATCGACACCTTCTGCACCGAGAAACTCCTGCCCCGGCTCAACGACAGCCGCAACCTCGCCGCCGACAGCCTGCTAGAGCAGGCCGAGAGCATTCCCCAGCTCGTCACCTCGCTGGCCCGCGCCCACGAGACTTTCCTCATCAACCTCAACGCGTCTTCACAGATGCTCCGCGAGGTCAGCGAGACTCTTCAAAGCCGGCTCAATTCGCATCAACAGGTGGTCGAATCCTCGTTCCAGGACGCCGTCGCCAAACTCACCAGAACCAGCGCCGAGATCTTCTCCAAGTCCCACGGCGAGCTCAACCGCTCCTTCGAGAACATCGCCACCGGCATCGATCGGATGAACTCCGCTCTCGCCGATCTCGGGCAGGACAAGATCCCTAACGAAGGAAAGAAAAAGCGCGGTTTCTTCGGCCGCTAACCGAACCATCGACTCGTGCCCAAGCGCCGGAAAAACCAAGGGGAAGGTGTTTCCCTGTTTCCATTCATGAGCATCCTCGCATGTCTCATCGGCATCCTCACGCTCATGATCAGCGTCACCATGCAGGTCAACCAAATGAAACAAAAGGACCAGAGCGAGGAAGAGATGGCCCGCGCCGTCGCCAACCGCGACCTCAGGAAAAAATCCGAAGCCGTTTCCAAGGAAATCCCCATCCTCGAGGAGCGGCTCAAAAAGGAAAAATCCTCCGCTGCCGAACTGGCCAGGATCGAGGACCAGAAGATCGTCCTCAAGCAGAAGCTTGAAGAGATCCGAAAGGCTAACAACCCGGATGAAACCGACGCGTCCCTCCAGAAAACCGTCGAACTCCTGAAGACCGAGATCGTCTCATTGAAATCCGGGCGTCCGCCACTCCAGAAACAACTCGACGAACTCATGGCGGAACTCAAGAAGCGCACCGATCCGCCCAAGGTCGTGGAGTCCGTCGTCATCCGCCCCGGCGGCATCGGATCCCGCGAGGCCAGCAAGCTCTTCTTCGTCGAGTGTGGTTCCACCGGCATCGTCCTCATCGACGGAGCTAACTCCTCGAAACCCATTTCCACCGCGACCATCGAGACCAGCGAGGTCTACGCCACCTTCCTGGAAAAAGTGAAACGCACCCGCGATTCCATGGTCCTCTTCCTCATCCGCAAGGGCGGCAACGAGGCCTACCTCTGGTCCGCCGGACTCGCCGAGACGAAATACGAGGTCAGGAACGGCAAGCTCCCCATCCCCAACGAAGGGAAGATCGACCTCTCCCTCTTCAACTGATAGACCCGTGGCGCGCAGATCCAACTCAGACTCAGGCGGCGGAATCAACCTCGATTCCCTGATGGACGCGCTCACCAACGTGGTCGCCGTCCTCATCCTCGTCCTCATCCTCGTCCAGGCGGATGTTTCCAAAAAGGTCGCGCAATTTCTCGAAGACCTTCAGCCGGCCACTCCCGAGCAGGTCGAGAAATCACGCGAGGTCCTGAGGTTCGTTTCTAGCAAGAAGGAATCGCTCATCGAGAAGCTCGGGGAAGAGCCTCCCACCCCCAAACAGATCGAGGAGGAGAGGCGCCGTCTCGCCTTGCTGGAGAAGAACCACAAGGACACCACCCACCTGCTCGCCGATCTGAAGGAACTCAAGGAACTTGAAGCAAAGATTCGCAACGAGCGCGATCT
>Ga0163144_10014637_pt1 | contig 16273 bp, 9 predicted proteins | sample OliLak19BULKMAT1_FD_123175 | JGI IMG/M metagenome (GOLD analysis project Ga0163144, IMG submission 123175) | Freshwater microbial mat bacterial communities from Lake Vanda, McMurdo Dry Valleys, Antarctica - Oligotrophic Lake LV.19.BULKMAT1 | ecosystem: Environmental > Aquatic > Freshwater > Lake... | reverse complement strand
CTCCGCGCAGACGCTGCTGCGCGTGCAGTACCGCATGCACGACGACATCATGCGCTTCCCGTCGAAGGAGTTCTACGAGGGCAAGCTCATCGCCGACGAGTCCGTCGCCAAGCACGTGGCCGCGCAGCTCCCGGGCGTCGCGCCCTCGCCGCTCACGAGCCGTCCCGTCACGTTCGTCGACACCGCGGGCGCGGGCTACGACGAGGTCTGGAACGATATGCTCGAGAGCCGCGAGAACAAGGGCGAGGCCGAGCTGGCGGTCAAGCTGCTGTACGAGCTGCTGGGCTCCGGCATGAAGGCCAAGGACGTCGGCATCCTGACGCCCTACACCGCGCAGGCGAAGCTCCTGAAGACGCTCGTGCGCGAGCCCGGCCTCGAGATCGGCTCCGTCGACGGCTTCCAGGGCCGCGAGAAGGAAGCGATCATCCTGAGCCTCGTGCGATCGAGCGAGGGCGGCCAGATCGGCTTCCTGTCCGACATGCGCCGCCTCAACGTCGCGATCACGCGCGCGCGGCGCTGCCTCATCGTCATCGGCGACTCCGGCACGATCGGCCGCCATCCGGTCTACGCGCGGTTCGTCGCGCACTCCGACGAGCTCGAAAGCCACCGGTCCGCTTACGAGTGGATAAGTGTCTGACGGAAAGAAGCACGACCTTTCGAAGCTGACGCCCGAGCTTCGGGCGGCGCTCGTCGCCGAGCTGACGTCCCTGATCGCACGCGCTCAAGCGCTCACCCCTGACGAACGAGTCGTGCTGCTTCATCTGCTCGCGTACGCGGGCTTCACGGGCGACGGCGTCCTCATCGTCCCGGAGCTCTCCGCTCTGTGGGGCGGCGCCGAGTCCTACATCCCGAAGGCGCATCTTTCGCCCGACGGCGCGCGCGCGGCCGTCAAGATTCTGCGCCGCCGCGGCGTGCTGAAGGACGCCGAGCACGGCGCGGCCGTCGTCGACAACGCGGTGCTTCGCGCCCTCGCCGACGCTCCTCGCTAGGCAACTTTTTCACCCTCTCGATCGTCTGGTAGATAGAGAGCTGCCGGGACCGGCGGCCATAAAGGGGGACACAACATGGAAAACTTGCCGAAGCTGGAGGCGCGCGTGCGCCCGTATCAGGATCCGTCGGACCGTCCGACGAAGCTCATGGCGTTCGCGGAGCTGATGATCGCGGACGCGTTCGTGATCAAGGGCATTCGCGTGCTCAAGAAGGCCGAGCCGGGCAACGATGAGCCGTTCGTCGTTTTCCCGGCCGAGAAAGGCAAGGGCGCGACGGCCGACCGCTGGTTCGACCTGGCCCATCCCGTGACCGCGGAGGCGCGCACGGCCGCGATCGGCCTGATCCTGGAGAAGTACCGCCAGGCGCTCACGGCGGGGGTGGCCGCCGCGCGGGCATAGGTCTTGATGCGCATTGGGATACACACTATACTGACGGTGTGAAATACCAGCGAATGAACATCACCTTGCCCCAGGCCGTCGTCAAGAAACTCGCGAAGGTCTCTAATAAAAGCGAGTTCATCGCCCTCGCCGTGGCCGAGCGCTTCAAGGCGCTCGAGAAGGATGACTTCCAACGGCGCTTGATCGAGGACTACAAAGAGGCGGCTCGCACCAAGGACGACGAGAAGGACGCGGGCGCGGATTGGTGATCAAGAGAGGCGAAGTCTACTGGGTGGATTTCCGCGGCGCGCTCGGCGCGGAAATCCGCAAGGTCCGTCCGGCGGTCGTCGTTTCCGCGGACGGCCACAACGAGAACATGTCGACGGTCACCGTCGCGCCGTTATCGACGCTGTTCTCGAGGCTCAAATCGTACGAGGCGGCCGTTCCCGGGGGGCTCATCGGGGACGGCCGCCCCGCCCGGGTCAAGACTCATCAACTGCGCGCGGTGGACAAGAAGCGGCTCGGGGACAAGCTCGGGGAATTGCCGCTGGGCGCGATGGCTGACGTGGACGCGACCCTGCGGATACACCTAGGACTTTAGGCGCTTGGAGTTCATGCGGGAGCGCAGCCACAGCACGACGCTGATCACGCTCGCGACGATCCCGGCCGAAACCAAGGTCTCGACGGTGTTGAGGTTCTTGGCCAGGCCCTCGTAGGTGTCCCGCGTCAGGTAGCCCAGGTAGCCCAGCAGCAGGCAGCGCGGGATGGAGCCGATGAAGGTCCACAGCGAAAACTGCGCGATCGGCAGCCGCAGCACGCCCGCGGCCGCCGAGATCAATGAGAGGGGGACGATCGGCAGGGCGCGCAGCAGGAAGATCATCGTCGGGACCCGGCCCTTCAGGCGGGCCTCCATGCCCATGATGTCGTCCCAATCGAAGCCCAGGAACTTGCCGAAGCGGTCGATCATCGGCTTGCCGCCCCAATAGGCGATGCCGTAGGCGAAATACGCGCCGAGCGTGGACGCGACCGCGCCCGGGAGCACGATCTTGAGCGCGATGGGGGCGAACGCGCCGGACCATGAGAGGCCGGGCTGGATCAGCAGCGCGCCGGCGCCCATGATGATCATCGGGGAGGGTATCGGGACGATGATCGACTCGATGATGACGCCCAGGAACACCACGGCCGGGCCGTGCGCCTGCATCATCTCCATGATCCAGCGGGTGATGTCTCCGATCATGCGGCTAGCCTAGCAAAATGCCCGGTGAAGGGCCATTTTTGAGGCGTGAATCGGGGGCTAAAATCGGTATAATCTGAGTCCTAAACCGCACGCGCGCGACCTTTGATCCCCTCCCCCGAAACGACCCCGGCGCCCTTCGAAACCGCGACTCTCCGCGCGCGCCTGCGCGACCTCCGAAAGCCCGTCCTCGAAGGCGCCGCCGCGGCTCCCGCGCTCCTTCCGGAGTTGCTCGGCGACCCCGAGTTTCGCCGCGAGCACGGCGTGCGCTACGCCTATGCGACCGGCGCGATGGCCAACGGCATCGCCTCGGAGGCCCTCGTCGAGGCGGGCGCCAAGGCGGGCCTCCTTTCGTTCTTCGGCGCCGCCGGCCTCCCGCCCGCGCGCGTCGAGGCCGCGATCGACCGCCTCGACAAGTCGCTGGGAGCGCAGCCCCGCGGGTTCAACCTGATCCACAGCCCCAGCGAGTCCGACCTCGAGAACGCCGTCTGCGACCTCTACCTCCGCCGCGGCGTGCGGCTCGTCGAAGCCTCCGCGTTCATGGACCTCACGCCCGCGATCGTGCGCTACCGGCTGCACGGCGTCTCGCGCGGCGCGGACGGCCGCGTGCGCGCGCCGAACAAGGTCGTGGCGAAGGTCTCGCGCGTGGAGGTCGCGTCGAAGTTCCTCTCGCCCGCCTCGGACAACCTCCTTCGAGAGATGGCCGCCGCGAAGCTCATCACCCCCGACCAGGCGGCGCTCGCCGCCGAGCTGCCGATGGCCCAGGATCTCACCGTCGAGGCCGACAGCGGCGGGCACACGGACAACCGGCCGCTCATCGCGATGTTCCCCGCGATGATCGCGCTGCGCGACCGCCTGCAGGCGAAGTTCAAGTTCAAGAGCCCCGCGCGCGTCGGCGCGGCCGGCGGCATCGCGACCCCCGACGCGGCCGCGGCCGCGTACATGATGGGCGCGGCCTACGTGCTCACGGGCTCGGTCAACCAGTCGTGCGTCGAGTCCGGCTCGTCCGACAAGGTCCGCGCGATGCTCGCGGCCGCCGGGCAGGCCGACGTCATCATGGCGCCCGCCGCCGACATGTTCGAACTCGGCGTGAAGGTCCAGGTGCTCAAGCGCGGCACGATGTTCGCGCAGCGCGGCGCGAAGCTCTACGAAACGTGGAGGCAGTACGACTCGATCGAGTCGATCCCCGCCGCGCTGAAGGCCCAGCTCGAGAAAGATCTGTTCCGTTCCACTCTTGAAGAGACCTGGGCCGCGACGCGCGAGTTCTTCCTGAAGCGCGATCCGTCCCAAGTCGAAAGGGCGGAGCGCGAGCCCAAGCACAAGCTCGCGCTCGTGTTCCGCTCCTATCTCGGCCAGGCGTCCCGCTGGGCCAACGCGGGCGTCGCCGATCGCGCGCTCGACTATCAGGTCTGGTGCGGACCGGCGATGGGCGCGTTCAACGAATGGACCGCCGGCACGTTCTTGAACGCTCCCGAGAGCCGGACGGTCGCGCTCGTCGCTCGCAACATCCTCTACGGCGCGGCCGTGCTGACCCGCGCGCACTTTCTCCGCTGCCAGGGCGTCGCCCTGGATCCCGAAATCACGCGCATCGAGCCGCTGCAAGCCGCCGAGCTCGAGCGCCTGCTGGACTAAAGAGAGACCATGACCAAGAAGACCGCGTCCGCGCCCGAGTTCATCCCGCTCGCCGTCGTAGGCCTCGGGGGAGTCTTTCCGAAAGCGAAGACGCTGCGCCAGTACTGGGCGAACATCAAGAACAAGGTGGACGCGATCCAGGACGTGCCCTCCTCTCATTGGAGCAAGGAGGACTATTTCGACGCAGACCCGAAGAAGCAGGACAAGGTGTACTCGTACAAGGGCGGCTTTCTCGACGCGTACGATTTCGATCCGTCCGAGTTCGGTCTCTCGCCCAATACTTTAGAGGCGACCGATCCGGCCCAGCTGTTCGCCTTGGTCGCCGCCAAGATGGCGCTCGCCGATGCGGGTTATTCGGTCGACAAGGATACTTGGGACCGAACGCGAGTTTCCTGCATTCTCGGCGTCACGGGAGCCCTCGAGATCGTGATCCCGCTCGGCGCGCGCCTGAGCCTGCCCGCCTGGCGCAAGGCGATCCTCGCGGCCGGCGTGCCGCCCACGCAGGCCGAGGACGCGCTCGCGCGCATGTCCGACGAGTTCGTGCCGTGGCAGGAAGCGTCGTTTCCCGGACTCTTGGGAAATGTGATCGCGGGCCGCGTCGCGAATCGATTTAATTTGGGCGGCACCAACTGCGTCGTCGACGCCGCGTGCGGCAGTTCTTTGTCCGCGATGCATATGGCCGCGCTTGAGCTCCAGACCGGCCGCGCGAAGATGGTGGTGACCGGCGGCGTGGATACCTTCAACGATATTTTCATGTATACGTGCTTTACCAAGACGCCCGCTCTGTCGCCGTCCGGCCACGCGAAGCCCTTCGATTCAAAGGCCGACGGCACCACCCTCGGAGAGGGCGTCGGAATGGCCGTTCTTAAGCGTCTCGACGATGCCGTTCGTGATGGGGATGCCGTTCACGCGATTTTACGCGGCCTGGGGACGTCGTCCGACGGCCGCGGAAAATCCATTTACGCGCCCTCGGCCGGCGGGCAGACGCGCGCGATCGAAGAGGCCTATCGGTTGTCGGGGCTCTCGCCGGAGACGGTGGAGCTCGTGGAGGCGCACGGCACCGGCACCGCCGTCGGCGACGGCATCGAGGTCGAGGCGATCTCGGGCGTCTACAGGAAGTCGGGCCGCAAGGGCGCGTGGGTCGCTTTGGGCTCCGTGAAGTCCATGGTCGGCCACACGAAGGCCGCGGCGGGAGCCGCCGCGTTCCTGAAGGCCGCGATGGCGCTGCGCCACAAGGTGCTGCCGCCCACGCTCAAGGTCACCGAGCCGCTGCCCATTTTGGCGGGGGGCGAGACGCCGTTCTACCTGAGCCTCGAGAAGCGGCCGTGGATGGCCTCGAAGGATCATCCGCGCCGGGCCGCGTGCTCCGCGCTCGGCTTCGGCGGCACCAACTTCCACGCCATCCTCGAGGAAGGCTCTCCGGCGAAGTCGGAAACGGACTGGGACGCCGAGCACGAATTGTTCGCCGTGTCCGGGGGAGATCTCTCCGCCAAGCTCGCGCCGCTCGCGGCCGCTCGGAATTGGGACGAGGTCCGGGCCGCGTGCCAGGCTTCTCGTTCGTCGTTCGATCCGTCCGCCGAACCTCGCCTCGTCCTGGCGCTGGAGAAGATCTCCGATTGGAAAAATATCGCGGCGAAAGCCGCGAAGCTCCAGTCCTCCCCGATCGACGGGATCTTCTGCGGCGCGGGCAAGCCCGGGAAGCTCGGCGTCCTTTTCCCCGGCCAGGGCGCGCAGTACGTCGGCATGTCTCGCGATCTCGTGTGCGCTTTCCCAGAGTCGTTCGACGCGCTGGCGCAGGCCGACGCCTCGTTCGAAGGCGGCACGATTTCCTCGCAGATGTTCCCTCAGCCGGCGTGGAAGGCGGAACAGAAAGAGGCGCAGGAGAAGAATCTCCGCGACACTTCCGTCGCGCAGCCCGCGCTCGGCGCCGCCGCCATGTCCGCGTGGAACCTGCTCGCTCGCTTCGGCCTGAAGGCCGACGCGCTGGCGGGACACTCGTACGGCGAACTGGTCGCCTTGCACCTCGCCGGACGTTACGACGCGAAAACCTTGCATGAGCTGTCCGGCCTTCGCGGACGCCTGATGAAGGGGGACGGTTCAGACAAAGGGTCCATGCTCGCCGTCGTTGCTTCCTTCGCCGACGTCGAGAAGGCGGTGAAGGAAGAGAAGCTCGACCTCGTCATCGCCAACCGCAACGCTCCGTCGCAGAACGTCCTGTCCGGCGCGACCTCGGAGATCGAGAAGGCCGACAAGGCGCTCACGGCCAGGGGATTGAAGTGCGTGCGCTTGCCCGTCGCCGCCGCCTTCCACAGCCCTCTCGTCGCTCCCGCGCTCAAGCCGTTCGGCGCGGCGCTTGAGAAGATCTCTTTCGCGAAGCCGTCGCTCCCGGTCTACGCCAACACCACGGGCGAGATCTACCCCGAGGCCGCGAAGGACGCCCGCGCTATGCTCGGCAGCCAGCTCGGCAAGCCCGTCGAATTCGTGAAATCCATCGAGGCGATGCTCCGCGACGGGATCACGACCTTCGTCGAGTGCGGCGCAGGCAATCGATTGACGGGCCTCGTCGGTCAGATCTCGAAGGTCGCCGTCGCGCTCTCGGTCGACGCCTCGAACGGCAAGAAGAACGGAATCGGCGATCTGTCCAAGCTCCTGGCTCAGCTGTCGGCCCTCGGATACGCGCTCGATCTGTCAAGCTGGCAGGGAGGGGAGAAGGGCCTGTCGGACTGCCGGCCCAAGCCGAAGATGTCGGTGGTTCTCACGGGCGCGACCTATCGCTCGACGCCGAAGAAGGTCTTCGCGGCGCCCTCGCTGCCGCAGGCCGCGGCCCCCGTCGCCGCCGTGAGCGCTAATGTGGACGGCGGCCTGCTGAATCAGGCCTTGTCCGCCGCGCAGGCGAGCATCGACGCGCTGACGAAGCTCCAGGAGCAGACCGCCGCGCTCCACCTCCAGTTCCTCCAGGGCCAGGACTCCGCGCAGCGCAGCGTCCAGGCGCTCGTTGAGCAGCAGCAAGCTTTGTACGCCAGGATGGCGGGCGGTACGTACATTCCCTCGATGACGCCGTCATTCACTCCGGCCCCGGCTCCGGTTCTCCATTCCGTCGCCGCTCCGAAAACCGACATCCTTCCCGTCCTGATCTCCGTCGTCTCCGAGAAGACCGGCTACCCGGCCGACACGATCAATCCCGACATGGACCTCGAGGCCGACCTCGGCATCGACTCCATCAAGCGGGTTGAAATCCTTTCCGTCGTTTCCGAAAAATTGCCTGGCGCTCCCAAAGTGAAGCCCGAGCATCTGGGCACGCTTCGCACTCTCAAGCAGATCGCCGCGTACCTGTCCGAAGGCATGTCCTCGACGCCGAACAGCGCGTCTTCTCCGTCACGTGAGATCGTCCCGGGAACAGCCGCCGTGGCGATTCCGGCACAGGCCGACGTCCTTCCCGTGCTCGTCTCGGTCGTCGCCGATAAGACCGGCTACCCCGCTGAAACGATCAATCCGGATATGGACCTCGAGGCCGATCTGGGCATCGACTCCATCAAGCGCGTCGAGATCCTCTCGGCCGTTTCCGAGAGGCTCCCCGGAGCTCCAAAGGTGAAGCCCGAGCATCTCGGCACCCTGCGCACGCTGAAGCAGATCGCCGCCTATCTGTCCGAAGGCATGAACTCGACGCCGAACGGCGTGCCTTCTTCGCCGCGTGAGCTCGTTCCGGGAATAGCCGCCGTGGCGAATACGGCACAGGCCGACGTCCTTCCCGTGCTGGTCTCGGTCGTGGCGGACAAGACCGGCTATCCCGCCGACACGATCGATCCCGCGATGGATTTAGAAGCTGATCTCGGGATCGATTCTATTAAGAGAGTCGAGATTCTTTCGGCTGTGGCCGAAAGACTTCCCCAATGCCCGAAGGTGAAGCCCGAGCACCTCGGCACGCTTCGCACGCTGAAGCAGATCGCCGCGTACCTATCCGAAGGCGCCGCGACGTCTAATACCGTCATTACCGTTAGGCCAGGCACCATTTCCGTCGCCGACGCTCCTCGTGCGAAATCCCAGGATGAGCCGTCCATCATCACGCGCATGGTCCCGGAGCTGATCCCCGCCGGCCCTCGCGACGCGTTCCCGCTCGACAAGTCCCTCGCGATCGCCGTGACGAAGGACTCGGGGCTCGACACCGCCCTCATCCGCGAGCTCGTCGCGAAGGGCTATAAGGCCGAGCTCGTCTCCGTCGACGGCCTCGCCTCTCTTCCCGCCGAGCTCGGCGCGCTGATCGTCATCGCGCCGGCCCGCCCCGCGGCGAAAGGCGCGCCGTGGACCGCGGAGTCCGAGGCCTGGCTCAAGAAGGCTTTTTTGCTCACGCAGGCCGCGGGCCGCTCATTCGAAGCCCGCGGTACGCGCGGGCTCGTCATGTCGGTGTCCCGCCTCGACGGCGCGCTCGGCCTGGAAGGAGGGAAGGATCAGGACCCAACGTTCGGCGGCCTGTCCGGCCTCATGAAGACGGCGGCGCGCGAGTGGAAATCCGTGTGCCGCGCGATCGACCTCGACCCGGCGCTCTCGCTCGATGTCTCCGCCAAGCTTCTTCTCAAAGAGTTGAGCTTCGACGCCCCCGTCGAGGGCGGCGTGACCGAGAACGGACTCCGGACGGTCTCCCTCGTCGAGCGTCCCTGCGTCCCGTCCGGCCGCGAGCCCCTCGCTCCGGGCGACGCGGTGATCGTGACGGGCGGAGCGCGCGGCGTCACCGCCGAGTGCGCGCTCGCGCTCGCGAAGGCGTTCATGCCTCGCCTGGTTCTCGTCGGACGCAGCCCCTTGCCCGGCGCCGAGCCGGCGGAGTACGCGTCGTCCGCGACGGAGGCCGAGCTCCGCTCGGCGATCGCGAAAAAAGGCGGCCTCGCTCCCAAGGCGATCGGCGCCCTTGCGAAGGACCTTCTGGCCGCTCGCGAGATCCGTTCCACGCTCGCGCGCCTCGCGGCCGCCGGCGCCGAGGCTCGCTATCGCGCGGTCGACGCGCGCGACGCCGATGCGGTCAAGGCGCTTATCGTCGAGACCATCAAGGATTTCGGCCCGATCCGGGGCATTATCCATGGGGCCGGAGTGCTCGCGGACAAGCCCATCCTCGAGAAAACGACAACGATGCTCGACTCGGTGCTGGACACGAAGCTTGCCGGCCTGCGCCATCTCCTCGAGGCCGTAAAATTGTCCGATCTTCGAGTTCTCGCCATTTTCTCTTCGTCGACCGCTCGTTTCGGCCGCATCGGCCAGTCCGACTACGCGATCGCCAACGAGGCGCTGAACAAGGCGGCGCAGGTCCTCGCGGCGCGCCTGCCCGAGTGCCGCGTGGCCTCGCTGGGCTGGGGACCGTGGGACGGCGGGATGGTGGACGCCGGCCTCAAGAAGCTGTTCGCGTCCGAAGGCGTGGGCGTGATCGGCCTCGCCGCGGGCGGCGAGCATCTCGTCGCCGAGCTGCGCGGCTCGGGCCCCGCGGAGACGGTCGTGCTCGCCGCCCTGCCGGGAGCGAAGGCCGCCCTTCCCATGAGCTTCGAGCGCGACCTGACGCTGGAGTCATACCCGTTCCTCGCGTCGCACGTCCTCAACGGGCGCGCCGTGCTGCCGCTCGCGATCTCGGCGGAGTGGCTCGCGCACGCGGCGCTGCACGCGAACCCCGGCTTCGTGTTCACGGGATTCGACGATCTGCGCGTCGCGAAGGGGATCGTGGTCCGGCGCGGCGCGTCCGCGACGGTGAAGGCGCACGCCGGTCCCGCCGAGAAGCGGGACGGCTCGTTCACGGTCGCCGCCGAGCTGCGCGGGGAGGGCGGGGCGCTCCACGTCTCGGCGAAGGTCCTCCTCGCGGCGAAGCGGCCTTCGGCGCCGGCGGCCGCGCTGAAGGTCTCCGGTCCCGCGTACGCGCGCTCGATCGCGCGCGCGTACGGCGAGGTCCTGTTCCATGGGCCCGACATGCAATTCATCCTGTCCGCGCCGCATTGCGGCGTGGAAGGGATCGTCGTCGAGTCGAAGACCGCGCTGCCGCCCGCCTCGTGGGCGCGCTCGCCGGTCCGCGACCGCTGGCTGACGGATCCCGCGGCGCTCGACGCCGCGTTCCAGGCGATGATCCTTTGGACCGAGTCGCAGATGGGCGCGCCTTCGCTGCCCAGCTTCGCGGCGCGCTACCGGCAGTACGCGGAGTCGTTCCCGGCGAACGGCGTGCGCGTCGTCGTGAAGGCCGTCAAGCGCGCCGAAGGGCTCGCGGGCGCGGATATCGAGTTCGTCGACGAGCGCGGCGCGCTCGTCGCGCGGATGGAAGGCTTCGAGTGCGCGGCCGACGCGTCGCTCGCCGGCGCGTTCCGACGCAACGTGTTGGAAGCCGCATCTCTCTAGGAGGCTTATGAAGAAGACCCTGCTCGCCGTGATCGTCATGTCCGCCTTCGCCGCCGCCTGCAACCACGAGCGCAAAGCCGAGCCGCGCCCCGACTACGAGGGCTCGCACTCCGCTTCCGAGCGCGCGCACGAGTCCCTCGACAAAGAGGCCAAAGACGTCGAATGAGGCTCGCTTCGCTCGTCGCCTTAATTTCCGCCTTCGCGCTCTCCGCCTGCGGCGGCGGCGCCGCGCCGGTGAAGACGCTGACCGGGCTCGAGCGGGAGGCCTTGAAGGCTCGCTCGGCGAGGGAGCACGCGAACCCTGAAGCGCGGTCCGGCGGCGACGTGGTCAAGACGGAGAAGGGCGAATCGAAGGACATGACCGAGCGCAACGAGGTCCAGGAGCGGAGCGGCAAGGTTCTCGGCGTGGACCCGGACGGCTGCACCTGGCTCGAGGGCACGGCCGTGGTCGCGGTCGGCACGCAGGACACGCGCCATCAGACGCGAGCGGCCGCGATGGAGCAGGCGCGCGCGGCCGCCGTGCAGGACTTCCTCGGCGTCGAGGTGAAGTCGAAGTTCATGGACTTCCAGCAGGAAGGCCTGCGCAAGGAATCGCACCTGACCGAGGGCATCCTGCAGACGACGCGCAACGGGCGCATCATGAAGGAAACGGTGCTGGCGGAAGAGTACAAGGACGCGCCCGGCTGCAAGCAATGCCTGTTCGGCCTGACGCTCAAGGCCTGCGTGGTGCCGCGCGACGCGGCGGGGGACAAGGACTTCGCCGTCGAGCTCCAGGTGTCGAACCAGCGCTTCATGCACGGCGACGAGGCGAAGCTCTCGGTGACAGCGACGCGCGATTGCTGGATCTATCTGTACAACATCTACGATCTCGGCGTAAAAGATCAAACCGCCCTGGTCGTTCCCAATGAAAATGTCAAGGAAAAGCGCCTGAAGGCGGGCGAGTCCTGGGACTATCCCGACGAGGACGCGAAGAAGCTGGGCGTGCGGCTCGTCGCCGAGCTGCCGCAGGCGGGCGACGACGTCTCCGCGGAGACGATCCGCGTGATCGCGTCCAAGGCCGCGCTGTCGAAGACGATCACGAGCCCCGGCGACGGCGGCTGGCTCGGCGTGCTGCGCCGCCTTAACCGCGCGAACGTCGAGTGGACCGAGGACGCCGAAGCCTACACGATCTATAAGCGATGAGCCAGAAACCGGAGCCGATCGCGATCACGGGCGCCGGGGGGATCTTCCCCGACGCTCCGACGCCCGCGCGGCTCTGGAACAACATCGTCTCGCGCGTCTGTTCCGCGAGAGACGTTCCGTCGGGCCGTTGGGCCGTTCCCGCGGACTCCGTCTTCGATCCCGTGAAGGGCGCCGCCGACAAGGTATACTCGAAGAAGGCGTGCTTCGTCTCGGATTTCACCTTCGACTCTTCCGGCCTCGCGCTGGACCCTGATTGGGCTCAGTCGCTCGATCCGGCCTTCCACCTCGCGCTTCACGCGGCGCGCGAGGCGCTCTCCGAGGCGAAGCTGAGCGCGGCCGATAGGGCCCGGATGGGCGTCGTGATGGGGCAGCTCGTGCTCCCCACCGACTCCGCTTCGGCCTGGTCCCGCGAGCTCCTGATGCCGGTCTTCGAGCGCGAAGCCCTCGGCCTCGCGCCGCGCCATCCCGCCGCGCGGGTCAATCCGGCCAACCGCTTCGTCGCGGGCCTGCCGGGCGGAGTGCTGACGAAGGCTTTCGGCCTCGGGGGCGGCTCGTGGACGCTCGACGCTGCTTGCGCATCATCTTTATACGCGTTGAAATTCGCCATGGAGGAGCTGCGCGCGGGGCGCGCCGACGCGATGCTCGCGGGCGGGATGGCGCGTCCGCAATCGTTGTACACGCAGATGGGTTTTTCACAATTGAGGGCTCTCTCCGCCTCGGGCGTTCCGTCGCCGTTCGATATCTCGGCGGACGGATTGGTCGTGGGGGAAGGCGCCGGGTTATTTGTTTTGAAGAGGCTTTCGGACGCGCAAAGAGACGGGGACCGCATCCGCGGCGTTCTTCTCGGCGGAGGCCTTTCGAACGACGTGGGGGGCAGCCTTCTCGCTCCCAACACGGTGGGCCAACTGCGCGCGATGCGCGCCGCCTACGTGGAATCCGGCCTGTCGCCGTCTCAAATAGATTTCATCGAGTGCCACGCGACCGGAACGCCTACGGGCGATCCGATAGAGGTCGCGAGCCTGAAGGCATTGTGGGGGGAACGAGGTTGGACCAAGGGACAGTGCTCCATTGGTTCTATAAAATCGAATATCGGCCATCTGCTGACGGCGGCGGGCTCCGCCGGACTGATGAAAGTTCTTCTAGCGTTCGAAAAAGAAACGCTTCCCCCGAACGCCAATTTCAGGGAAGCGAATCCGAGCGCAGGCCTATCGGAGAGCCCGTTCAAGGTCCAGTCCGAGGCCGCTCCGTGGTCGAGGCGCGATGCAAAGACGCCGCGGCGAGCGGCGCTATCGGCGTTCGGCTTCGGCGGCATCAACGCGCATCTGATCGTCGAGGAGCCGCCCGAGCGGCGCAGGGCTTCTTCAAAGAGTTCTCCATCCGTTCGCCGTCATACCAAGGCCTCGGTGCCGGTTGCCATCATCGGGATGGACGCCCGCTTCGGAACGTTAACGAATCTCCGCTCGTACCAAGAGGCCGTTTTAAACGGCAAAGAATTGGAGTCCTCGTATTCGGAACAACGATGGCATGGCATCGACGCCCCCGCGGGCTTCAAAGGCCGCTTCATTCATGAGCTCGGTTCAGACGCGAGCGCCTTCCGCATCCCTCCGAAGGAGCTCGAGGAGATGCTCCCGCAGCAGCTCCTCGCTCTCCAGAGCGCCGCGTCCGCGATAGCGGACGCTAAGCTGTCCGAGGAAGGCCGCGACCGTGTCGGCGTTTTCCTCGGCGTCGCCTTCGACCTCGCGATCACGCATTACGATCTGCGCTGGTCCCTCGAGAGCTCCGCCGACGCCTGGGCGAAGGCGAAAGGATGGTCGTTGGATTCCGGGGAGCGCGCGTCCTGGCTCTCGGCCCTGCGCGACGCCTCGGGCCCCGCGCTCACCGCGAACCGCGTGATGGGCGGCCTGGCGAGCGTCGCCGCGAGCCGCGTCGCGCGCGAGTTCCGCCTGGGCGGGCCGAGCTTCACCATTTCGGCGGAGGAGAACTCCGGCCTCAAGGCTTTGGAGGCCGCGGTCCGCGCCTTGCAGCGCGGCGATGTGGACGCCGCGCTCGCCGGCGCCGCGGACCTCGCGGGCGAGTCGCGCGCGCTCGCGGGCTCTCACGCGCTGAAGCCGTTCACCTCGACCGGACGGCCCCGCCCCTTCGACGCGTCCGCGGACGGCTCGACGCCGGGCGAGGGCGCGGCCACGGTCGTCCTCAAGCGCCTCGACGACGCGCTGCGCGACGGCGACCGGGTCTATGCGGTGATCAAGGGCCTGGGCTCCTCGTCCGGCGGCGGCGCCGACGCCGCCGTGCCCGCGTCCGAGGCCTGCGTCGAGGCGCTGCGGCGGGCTTACGACGACGCGAAGGTGGACCCGAGCACGGTCGGCCTTCTCGAGTGCCATGCCTCGGGCGACGCCGGAGAGGATCGTTCCGAGGCGGCCGCCATGGTCGATTTCTTCGGCACGGCCCAAGCCGATCTGCCGTTGGCGCTGTCCTCGTCGAAATCCGTCATCGGCCACGCCGGCGCCGCGGCCGGCCTCGCGGGTCTCGTGAAAGCGGCCTTGGCTCTTTACCAAGAGGTCCTGCCGGCCGGACCGTCCATCGTGAACCCCGTCGCGCCGCTCGCCTCCGCGCGCCGGCGCTTCCACTCGCCGCGCCGCGCCGCGTACTGGCTGCGCAACCGCGCCGACGGCCCGCGCCGCGCGGGCGTGACCTCGCTCGGCGTCGACGGCGGCGTCGTGCACGCCGTGCTCGAGCAGCTCGAGCGCGAGGCCTCCGACCCGCTCGTCGAGGACGAGCGCCGCCAGCCGCTGGGGGCGCGTTCCGAGGCGCTGTTCGTCGTCGAGGCGGCCGACCCGATCCCGCTGCTCGCCGACCTGACCGCGCTGATCGAATGGACCGCCGCGCAGGACCCGGGCGACGGGATCGAGGCGCTCGCGCGGCGCTGGTGGATCAAGCGCGGCGCGTCTCCCGAATCGTCGGTCGCCTGCGTGCTCGTGGCGCGCGACTGGAAGGAGCTGCTCGCGCTCGCGCGCCAGGCGCAGGACTCGATCCGCGAGAATCCTGAGCGCCCGCTCGCCTCCGACCGCGCCTACCTCACGACGCGGCGCCCGCTCGGCGGCGACCTCGCGTTCGTGTTCCCGGGCTCCGGCAACCAGTACCTCGGCATGACCTCGACCCTGGCCGTCCAGTGGCCCGAGATCCTGCGCCGCCAGGACTCCGAGAACGGCCACCTGCGCGACCAGCTGACGCCCTCGCGCACCACGCCCTGGCGGCTCGCCTTCGAGCCCGGCTGGGAGCCCAAAGCCGACAGCGAGCTCAACGCGGACTATCACGCGCTGATCTTCGCGTCGGTCTCGCACGGCACCGTCGCGAGCGACCTGATGCGCGCCTTCGGCGTGGCTCCGAACGCCGTCATCGGCTACAGCCTGGGCGAGACCGCGGGGCTTTTCGCCACTAGGGCTTGGACGTCTCGTGATGAGATGCTGCGCCGCATGAAGCAGTCCTCGCTCTTCACCTCCGAGCTCGCCGGCCCCTGCGACGCCGCGCGCCAATTCTGGCGCCTGCCCGCCAACGAGAAGGTCGACTGGGTGCTCGGCGTGGTGGACCGCCCCGCCGACGCGGTCAACATGGCGCTCAAGGGCGCCGAGCGGGCGGCCTTATTGATCGTCAACGCTCCCGTCGAGTGCGTGGTGGGCGGCTACCGCTCCGCGGTCGAGAAGCTGGTCGAAGGCCTGGGCTGCGTGTTCCTGCCGCTGCAGGGCGTCTCGACGGTGCACTTCCCCGCCGCGAAGCTCGTGGAGAAGCAATACCGCGACCTGCATCTGTTCCCGACGAACGCCCCCAAGGGAATAAGGTACTACTCCGGGGCTTTCGGCAATTCGTACGAGGTCACGCGCGAGTCGGCCGCGGACTCGATCACGACCCAAGCCATCCGCTCGGTGAACTTCGCCGCTTTGATCAAGACGGCCTACGAGGATGGGGTAAGGACGTTCATCGAATTGGGCCCTCAGGGTTCGTGCACGAGAATGATCGGTAAGATTTTGGGGCCGCTGACGCACAACGCGCGGTCGGTGGACTCGAGGGGTTTGGATGATGTCTCGAGCGTACTGAAAACGCTGGCGTTTTTGATCGCGGAGCGATCGCCGGTCGATTTGCGGCCTTTGTATGGAGCTCGTACGTTATGCGCCTCCCACCAACCCGCGCCGGCGCAGCCGGCGCAATATGTACGACTGCCGTTGGGCGCTCGTCCGTCAAAGGTCTCCTGGACGCCGTCACCGGCGAAGGCGGAAGCTCCAACCCCTACACCGTTGGCGCCCATTCGAGTCGCCCCTTCCGTTCGTATCCCGGAACCTCGCTTGCCCGGCGCCGATTTCACGCCTCCGAACGTGCCGAATACGGCACGCCAACTGTTTCCGGAAACAGTTCGTATGCCTGAGGGCGCCGCGGGAAGCCTCGCGAACGCCGCCGCTCTTACCGCTCAGGCCCATCAGATGTACCTGAAGCTCGCCGAGAACTT
>Ga0163144_10014636_pt1 | contig 16274 bp, 12 predicted proteins | sample OliLak19BULKMAT1_FD_123175 | JGI IMG/M metagenome (GOLD analysis project Ga0163144, IMG submission 123175) | Freshwater microbial mat bacterial communities from Lake Vanda, McMurdo Dry Valleys, Antarctica - Oligotrophic Lake LV.19.BULKMAT1 | ecosystem: Environmental > Aquatic > Freshwater >... | reverse complement strand
TGGCGGCGCGGACGGGGAGCTTGTCGTTGGACGCCGGCGGGTCGAGCGGGGCCGGTGTCGGCTCGCGCGGCGGCGGGGGCGTGGGCTCGCGGCTCTGCGCGCTGTCGTCGGCGCGGGGAGGGTCGCTCGCCGAGGCAGAGACGCCGGGCGCCACCTCGATGCGCAGGACGAAGTCACCGATGTAGACCTTGTCGCCCTCGCGGACGATGGTGGCCTGCGAGATCTTCCGGCCGTTGACGTACGTGCCGTTGGTGCTCTTCAGGTCGGTGACGATGAAGCGCCCGTCGCGGAACAGGAGGCGCGCGTGCCGCTTGGACACGTTGCCCTTCGGCAGCATCAGGTCGTTGCCCTGGACGCGCCCGACGTTGATCTCTGTCCTGTCGAAGGCCTCGCGGCGCTCAGCACCGCCTTTTTCGCTGATGATGACGGAGAACATCGCCATGGGTTTGCTGTCGCCCGCTCGTCGACGCGCAATACGACCAAGGCCGGCGCGGCAAGTCAACGTTACTGCAACCTACCTGCGGCGAAGCGTCGCCACAGCGGTACGGCTCCCGGTCAGGCCACGCGACCCCCTCTCGCAGTCGGGCGACTTGCTGGACGGGAGAGGAGGCCGTGCGGCGCGTGGCCGCGGGGGTAAGGGCTACTGCCGCGGATCTTCCCGCGGAGCGCGAGAGCGCCTATGCGCCGGTCGGGACGCGAACGACGTTGACCGCCTGGAGGCCTTTCGGACCCTCGGTCAGCTCGAACTCCACCATTTCCTCCTCGAAGAGCCGGCGGCGTCCGTCGCCGTGGATCTGCGAGTAGTGGACGAAGACGTCGGGGCCCTCGTCCTGCTTGATGAATCCCCAGCCCTTCTCGTCGTTGAACCACTTGACTTTACCGACTGCCATAGACCCTCCACAGACTCGTGGGCTTCAGAAACAGGGCTGGCGTCGCCCCCTCGTGCATGCAGTCGCACGGGCGTCGAAGGATGAAACGGTCCTTCACGACGGGATCCCCAAGTTTCGAGCGGCGCGACCCTAGACGCCCACATTGGCGTAGGTCAAGCCAAACAAGGTTCGTCCAATGCGAAAGATGCACCGCGGAGGAGGGGGCAATCCGCGAATTGGACTTCGCAGGAACCGGTGAAATTGCCTGAAATTCTGCCCGGCGCGACGGGCACGACCTTCGCAAGGTTGAACAGCTACCGATGACTGCTCAACCCGAACAGACTCCGCGCACGACCCCTGATTCCGTCGTCTCCCTCGCACCAATGCGCGACTCGCGCGCGCTGCCGATCCTTGCAAAGACCATCTTTCGCGAGCTGAAGCAGAGTGGCCTCTCCGAAGAGGACATCATGGGAGTGGCCAGCGAGCTGCTCGCCCAGGTCGCCAGCGGCCTCCGCGCCCGCCCGCGCTGACTCGACGCTTCCACGCTTCCACGCCGCCCTGCACCGCGCGCCGCCTCCCGCTTCTCGACGCGGGTCCAGCTCCAACCCCAAATGCTGTTCTTTGCGGGTCGAGATCAGCCGAGCGGAATCGGCACCTCGACAAAGGCTCGCGCCTCGCCGTCGAAGCGCATCGACGAGAACGCGCCCAGGGCGCCGTCGTCGCCGATTTCGTACACGTTGAAGCCGGCCATGCGGGCGTCGCTGGTGTGGAGCAGCGAGGCGCTCGTCGCTCCGACCGCGTCGATGTGGCCGTGGTCGGTGCCGATCTTGCGGTGAATGCGGCGGTGTTGGTGACCGTGCAGGAGCAGGCCGCGATCGAGGTGGCGCAGCGCTTCGGCTTCGGCCGGCGCATCGACGAGGCCTTCGATGAGGCCGTGGAGCCAGCTCTTGTTGTGCCAGGGGTGGTGCTGGAGCACGACGACGGTGCGGCGCGCGACCTCGGGGTGAGCGAGCGCCCGGCCGAGCGCCGCGAGCTGCTCGCGGCCGACGGTGCCTGAAGAGACGAACGGCGGGCGGGGACGCGCGGTCGAGAGGCCGATGATGGCGGCGGGGCCGCGCAGCTTCACGAACGGGAAGGCGCCGTCGCGCGAAATCGGCAGGTCGCTCTGGACGTATTTGGCGAACGTCTTGATGAAGCGCTGCGAGAAGTGCGAGCCGCGCGTGTACGTGTCGTGGTTGCCGGGCACCAGGCTGACGCGGTTGGGATCGAGGCCCAAGTCCTGCTCGACGAAGCGCTCGACCATCGCGAACTCGCGCTCGAGCGCCAGGTTGGAGACGTCGCCGGTGATGGCGACGTGGTCCACGCCGAGGGCGCGAATGGCCTCGGCCACGGCGCGGGCGGCGTGGGGCTTGTGGACGCTCTTGCGGTGGAACCGCAGGTTCAGGTAGCCGGTCATCCGCTTGTTCATGAGCCGGAACGGCATCGCTCCTTTGAGGTCGAGGAGGTGGAGGTCCGACAAATGGGCGATTTTCACGACGCGAGTATGCTCGGTCGAATCACCCGAGGCCACCCTGTCCGGTGCGGCGACGCGCCTTTCGATCAGCCGCGCTCGGGTGCCGTCGCAAGGGTCTGCGTGAGCGCAGCGGAGCCCGCTCCACAGGTGCCCGTAACGGCCGTGCTCAGTTCGCGTCGGGCGCGTCGTCGTAGGCGCAGCGGAAGCCGCGCCAGGTGCGGCGTTCGTCGGCGAGCGAGTGGCCCCGGGTCGCGCTTCGCAAGCTCGGCCGCGGGTGGGCGTAGCTGCCGCCGCGCACCACGCGCTCGTCGCCGGCGGCGGGGCCCCTGGGGTTCACGACGCTCGCCTCGACGTACGAGGGGGCATAAAAGTCCGCGACCCATTCCTCGGCGTTTCCAGCCAGATCGTGGACGCCGTCGGCGGTCGCTCCGTCGGCGAACGAGGCCACCGGGGCGAGCTCCAGGAAGCCGTCGCTGTCGTCGAGCTCGTCCCAGGCGAGCCGCCCGTGGTTCGCCAGGAAGGCGTTGTACACGTTGCCCCACGGGTAGCGGTGTCCCGCGCTGCCGCGCGCCGCGCGCTCCCACTCGGCCTCGGTCGGGAGGCGGCCGCCCGCCCAGCCGCAGAACCGCCGCGCGTCGAACCAGCTCACCAGCACCGCGGGGAGGTCGGGCACGTCGAAGCGGGCGCCTCCCGCCGCATACGGCAGCTCGCTGCACACACCCGTCGCGACGCAGGCGCGGTAGCGCTCCACCGTCACCTCGGTGCGATCGATCCAGTAGTCGGACAGGTAGACCTCGTGATCGGACATCTCGTTGGCGTACTCGCGCTTCTCGCAGATCTCCGTCTCGCCCAGCGGCTCGGCGTTGCAGGCCTCCAGCGCGGCCTGGACCTCGCTCTGCGCCGAGCCCATCAGGAAGGTGCTCGCCTGGATGTGCACCCGCTCGAACGGCGGCGCGGTGAGCGCGAGGAAACCCTCGCTCGACGCACCCTGTCTGGCGGCGCGCACCGGGGCAGGCGGCACCCGGCGCGTGGCGCGCGGGCGGTCGTCGGTCGGGGCCGGGCCGGCTCCCGCGCACGCCGTCCCCATCGCGACGGCGAGCAGGGCGATCCACGCGGGCCGGGCAGCGAGCACGTCCAGTCTCGTAGCACAGGGCTTTTGCGGGCCGGCCGGGACCCGCCTGGAGCGGCCACGAAAGCAGGACGGTGCCGCCGCGTGGAGGCGGTCGGCGATCCGGGTTCGGGCTCGCGACAGGCGATCGTGCGTGCCCGCGGACCGGCGTCGGAGGTCGCTATAGGAAGGAGATCTTCTTCATGAGCTCGCCGCAGAGGTCCGAGCTGGGGTTGCGCTCGCGCTCGATGGCCAGGCCCGAGCGGTAGATCGCGGAGGCGCTGTCGTGGTTGCCGAGCAGCACGTGGCACGAGCCCAAAAGCTCGTGGTCGATGGGCTCGCCGTAGCGCGACACCATGTCGGTGAGGGGCATCAGCGCGGCGCGGTGCGCTTCGACGATGGCGGGCGTCGGCTCGCGGAGGTGCGTCTTGGCGTGCACCATGAGCTTGAGCGCTTGCCGCTGATCTTCGGGCCGTTGCTCCATGAAGCCGGGGTCCGAAAAGAGCTGCCGGTAAGCGCCGTACGCCTCGTCCAGCTTGCCGTCGCGGGCCATCTGCACGATCTGTTTGATGCTCTTGACGAGGTCGTCTTTCGACATCGGCGCGACCATACACCCAGCCGCCCGCTTCAACCACCCCCACGACGCGAAGCGTCGTCGCGAGACCTCGTGGCGACCGCCGTGGACACCGTCATCACATGCGCTCGGGCACCTGGATCCCCAGCAGATCCAGGGCCCGCGACAGCACGCGCGCCGTCAGCTCGCACAGCGCGAGGCGCGAGCGCCGCTCGGCTTCGGTCGGCGCCTTGAGCACCGGGCACTCGTTGTAGAAGGTCGCGTAGAGGCTCGCGACCTCGTAGGCATAGCCGCACAGGTGATGCGGTTCGAGCGACTCCGCCACCTGGCTCACGACCGCCCCGAGGCGCAGCAGCGCGAGCCCGAGGCGATGCTCCGCGGGGGCCGCGAGGACGATCTCCTTCGGATCGATCGACCCGACCTCGACCGCGCCCTTGCGGAAGATCGAGTGGCTGCGAGCGCACGCGTACATGACATACGCCGCCGTATTGCCCTCGAAGGCGAGCATGCGATCCCAGTCGAACACGTAGTCCTTGATGCGATCGCTCGACAGGTCGGCGTACTTGATGGCGCCGATGCCGATGGCCCGGGCGAGGACCGCGCGATCTTCGGCGGCCATCTCCGGGTTCCGCTCGGCGACCTTGCTCGCGGCGCGCTCGATCGCCTCGTCGATCAGGTCCGTCAGCTTGATGACGCCGCCCTCGCGGGTCTTGAGCATCTTCTTGTCCGAGCCCAGCACGGAGCCGAACCCGACGTGCTCGGCGCGCGCCGGAGGCGCCAGCCACCCCGCCTCTGCGGCGGCGGCGAACACCATCGTCAGGTGCTGGTTCTGCGGTGAGCCCACGACGTACAGCAGGCGCGTCGCCCCCAGCGTCAGCACGCGGTAGCGGATCGCCGCGAGGTCGGTCGTGGCATAGCCGTAGCCGCCGTCCTGCTTGCGCGCGATGAGCGGCAGAGGCTCCCCCTCGCGGCCCTTGAACCCCTTCGGGAACACACACAGCGCGCCGTCGCTCAGCGTCGCCAGCCCCTTCGTTTCGAGCTCTTCGAGCGTCGGAGCGAGCAGCGGGTTGTAGAAGCTCTCGCCCGCGATGTCCTCGCGCGTGAGCAGCACGCCGAGCCGCTCGTACACGGTGCCGAAGTACTTCGCCGACTGATCGAACAGCGTGCGCCACAGCCCGAGCGTCGTCGCATCCCCCGCCTGCAACATCACCACGCGCTTGCGCGCCCGGTCGGCGAAGCTCTCGTCCGCGTCGAACTTCTTGCGCGCCTGCTGGTAGAACGCGTTCAGATCGCCGAGCCCCAGCTCGCGCGCCGCGCCCTCTTCGCCGACGTCCACCAGGTGCTCGATGAGCATCCCGAACGGGGTCCCCCAGTCGCCCACGTGGTTCTGCCGGATCACCTTGTTTCCAAGCGCTCCGAGCACGCGCGCCAGGCAGTCCCCGATGATCGTCGAGCGCAGGTGCCCGACGTGCATCTCCTTGGCGACGTTCGGCGCCGAGTAGTCGACGACGACGGTCTCCGTCGCCGCGGCCGGCGCGATCCCGAGGCGCTCGTCGGCCGCGGTGCTCTGCAGCTGGCGCGTCAGGAACGCGTCCGTGAGCGTCAGGTTGATGAAGCCCGGCCCCGCGATCTCGACCTTGGCCAGCATGTCCGCGGCCTCGAGCTTCGCGACGATGGCCTGCGCGATCTCGCGCGGTGGCTTCTTCAGCTTCTTGCCGAGCGCCATCGCCGCGTTCGCCTGGAAGTCGGCGTGCTGCGACAGGCGCAGCGCCGGATCGGCGTCGCGGTGCTCGTCCCCGAGGGCAGCGGTGATCGCGTCGCGCAAGGAAGCAGTGAGCAGCTGAACGGGGTCGGCCATGGCGAGCGACTGTATACCGCGAAATGGGTCGGACCCGCCCGCGCGGAGCGTCGTCTTGCCGCTTGCGGACGAGCGCGTTCCGCGGGAAAGTGGCGAACGGCGATGGGGCGCCACCGGGCGGGGTCGATTCGTTGACGAGGTGAACGTGGGCCATCCGCCACAGGCGGAGCGGGCTCGCGACGTGGAGGGATCATGGGACGAGGGAGGATGGGTGTGGGCTCGTGCGGCTTCGGGGCCGGCGCAGGTGCGATCATCGCGGGCTCGTGCCGCGCCGGCGAGGTCGCGTGATGGCCCCCGTTCGGCTCGCGCACGTGTGGTCGTCGGACGTCGGCATGGCCGCCGCGCTGCCGTTCTGCGCGCCGCTCGTCGCCCGTGGCTGGGACATCACCCACCTCTCGCCGCCGGGCCCTCACGCCGAGAGCGTCACCGCCGCCGGCATGCGCTGGGCCTCCCATCACCTCGGCAGCGGTGGCGCCCTGGCCGAGCTTCGCGGCGCCGCCGAGCTCTCCGCCGCGTTGCTCAACGATCGCTTCGACATCGTCCACACGCACCACACCACCGCCGGAACCCTCGGTCGCGTCGTCGCCGCGGCGGTCCGCGTCCCCATCGTCGTGCACACCCTCCACCACCTCGCCAACGGCAAGGACACACCGTCCGGTCGCCGCACCCTCTGCGGCACCCTCGAGCGCGTCGCGAGCCTCTGCACCAACGTCGTCTTCACTCAGTCGGCCGAAGATCGCCTCACCCTCCTGCGCAGCCACGTCCTCTCCCCCGAGCGCATCGTGCTGCTCGGCAACGGCATCGACCTCGCCCGCTTCGATCCCGTCGCCCACGCCGCCGCGCGCCGCGAAGTGCGCGCAGAGCTCGGGTTTCGCGACGACGAGGTGATCTTCCTCTCGGCCGGCCGCCGCGTTTGCGAGACCGACTCCGCCGACCTGTTCGAGGCCGGCCGCCTCGCGCGGGCACGAGATCCCCGGGTGCGTCTCGCCGTGGCCGGTGAGATCCTCGGCCCGTCGCCGGGCGCTGGCCCGTCGCCGGGCGCTGGCACGTCGCCGGGTGGTGGCCCGTCGCCGGGTGCTGGCCCGTCGCCGGGTGCTGGCCCGTCGCCGGGTGCCCTCGATCACGCCACGATGGAGCGCGCGCGCTCGGCGGGCGTGGTGCTGCTTGGCCTGCGCGACGACATGCCGCGCATGTACGCCGCCGCCGACGTGGTCGTGCTCGCGAGCCCGCGCGACGGCGTCCCGCGCGTGCTCATGGAGGGCGCCGCCATGGCCAAGCCCCTCCTCGCGACCGACGTGCGCGGCTCCCGCGAGGTCGTCCGCCCGCCGCGAAACGGCTTCCTGGTCCAGGAGCACAGCCCCGAAGCAATGGCCGTCGCGATGGTCACCCTCGCCCGCTACCCCGAGCTGCGCGCCCGCTTCGGCGCCGAAAACGCCCGCGAAGGCCGCCACCGCTTCGACGTGCGCCGCGTCGTGACCCGCGTGATCGACGTCTACGATCGCCTCCTCGAGCGGCAGAAAACAAAGCTTGATTGACGACGGCGCCACGGGCATCCCGACCCCGACCGTCCCCCAACGCGGGCAACCCCCCGGTGCTGCCGGCCGCGATCCAAAGGGTTCCGGCTCGCCTGCACGGTAAGATGAGAGAGCACCCCCCGGCCCGGGCGACCGCCCACCAACCGATCGACGCACGGGCCTGGACGGCGCGTAGCCTGCGAAGACCGGCGTCCGACCGATCGACGCGTGGGCTCTACACTGCGCGGAGCTTGCGAAGGGCGGCGTCTGCCAGGGCGGGGTCGAGGTTGGTGAGGGCGACAGGGCGGCCGTCGCGGGGGACGACGAGGATGCGGCAGCGGCCGCGCGTGGCGGGGAGGAGGTGGGTGAGCGCGAAGTCGAGCGCGACACCGACCGCGAACAGCAGGGCGCCGAGGCCGAGGAGATCGGGCGAGCCGGCGCGGACGCCGTCGACGAACACGGAGACCCCGAGGTAGCTGCCGAGGGCCAGCGCGAAGAGGCCGGCGTAGAGCGGGATCCGGGGGTAGCGGACCTCGCGGCGGACGAGGAGCAGCCCGCCCTTCGGGATGTGGGTCTCGCGCTCGCGCAGGGTGCGGCCGAGCAGCTCGGTGCGCGTCTTCACGGTGACGCCGCTGTCCTCGATGCGAAGCTCGGCGGGGGCGCGGTAGCGGACGATGAGCCGACCGGCGAGGCGCCCGGCCCGGGCGAGGAACAGCAGGCCCGTGATGGCCAGCAGGGTGAAGGCCACGGGGCCGTGCGGGCCCGGCGCCACCTCGCCGACGAGGCTGGTGCTCTCCCCGGAGAGGGTGGGCCCGCTGCCTCCGGGGGTGGAAAGCGAGGACAGCAGCCCGCGAACGGCCGGGTCTTTGACGCGGGCGGCGATCGACCGGGCGAGCGGCGCCGCGGTGGGCGCGAGGCTCTGGGCGAGGCCGGCCGCGGCGACCAGGGCACCGGCGCGGCCGATGACGGGGAGGGCGCCGTCGTCGGCGCGCGTGATGACGTCCCCGACGGCGCGCCAGAAGCCCTCGGTGCGGCTGCTCCAGGTCGAGTCGAGGTAGGGCAGGGCGTCCGCGCCGCCGTAGGCGCCGAGCCACACCAGCGCCTCGGCGACGTGGGTCTCGGCCGCGAGACCTTCGGGGGGAGACAGCGCCACGCCGCGTGCGAGCAGCGCTCCCAGCAAGGTGCGGCTCTCGGGCTTGGCGGAGGCGCCCGCTTCGAGCGCGCCCCCGACGTGACCGGCGGGCGTCTCCATGTCGGCGGCGGTCAGCCCGAGGCGATCCATCGCTTCGCCCAGTCCGTCCGACAGAACCGGGCGCCGCTCGTCGAACGCCGCGAACGCGAGCGTGTGAACCAGCCTGGCGAGGTCGTCGCCGCGCGGGAGGTCCGAGATCGCTTCGAGGGGCGGGGGCAAAGCAGCCATGGTGGTGGGGTGCAGCGCTGCGCGTCGCCCTACCACGAGCCGCCCGGGGGTGGCGAATAATGGTGCGTGACGTCGGGCCGTTCGGGCGGCTGCGAGGCCCGGATGACGGGGGTCCCTCCCGTGCGCGCAGCGCGCTTGGGAGGGACCGGCCGCGCGGAGGCGCGCCAGCGCCGAGCACGGACGAGGGTGGGCATCGTCGCTCGCAAACGTTCGTCCGTCGGAGTCACTTCCGAGGGGGGTCGAGGCGGACGCTCAAGGAGTGGTCGGAGTCGGCACGCTGGCGGTCGGAGGAGCGATCGGGGTGGTCGGCGTGGACGGCGGCGCAGCGGAAGGAGGCGGCGAGCTGGCGGTCGAAGAGGCTGCCGCGGTGGCCGAGGCGGAGGCGGAAGGGGTTGCCGTGGCCGAGGCGGAGCCTGTGGCGGGGGCGGTTGTGGCTTTCTTTTCGGGGGCTTCGTCGTCGTCCTTCGGGTCTTCGTTCGGCTTTGGGTCGGCGGCGGCCTTTTTGGCGAAATGGGTGCTCGCGAGGTTGAGGATGTGGCTGAGGCCTCGTCTTGAAACTGTCGCATTTACACGCAAAACGTCGCGGTCCACCTCGACCCTCAGGGGCGGCAGCACCTCGGCGCCGATGAGGGTCGCCAGGCTGGCGAGGGTGCGCACCTGGCCGAGCTGCTTTTCGAGCGTGGGGGCGTTCTCGCGGGCCTTCTCGGGGGAGGCGTCCCCGATCTCGAGCGTCACGTCGGCGCCGCCCGAGGACAGCGGGGTGACGATCATGCGCATCCACTTGAACGACGCCGGGACGTCGACGATGTCCTCGTAGCCGGCGAAGGCGTTCCGCGGCGTGGTGAGCGCGATCACGATGCCGGCCTTGGAGGTCGCGTTGAACGGGCGCACCGACTTGACCTTGGCGAGCTGGTCTTTGGCCTTGAGCGGCAGGATGACGAGGAGCTTCTTTCCCGGGATCAGCGCGAAGATGCGCTTGTTGCCGTGGGCCTTGGCGATCGCCGCCGGGACCGCCGTGCCTTCGAGCCACTTGCCGCCCTTGGTGCGCTTCACGAGCGTGTCGATGGCCTCGCGCATCTCGCTCTCGGGGACGCGGTACTGCATCCACACGACGACATCGCGCGACTGGCGAAACTGCGGGCCGGCGATGAGCAGGTGGTCGGTGTCGCGGACGGGATCGATCTTCGTGCCGTCGAAGAACGACTTCCAGTCGGGGAGCGCGGTGAGCACGCCGCCGAGCTGCGCGCCCGCGGTGTTGCCGCGCAGCCGCGTGCCGTTGAAGAGGACCTGGACGTTGGGGTCCTTGGGGCCGAATTTTCCGGGGCCGCCGGCGATCGCCAGGGGATCTTTCAGGGTGGCGGTGGCGTGCTTCGGCTTGTCGAGCTCGGCGTAGATGTCGTCGGCCTTGGGCGTGGCCGGTGTGACGGCGAGGCGGGCGGGCGCCGGATCGGTGGCCACGACAGGAGCGGCCGGCGTGGCGTCGCCGGGGCCGGGGCCGGCGGCCGGATCAGCGGACGGGGGTGCCGCGGTCGAGGTCGGCGCCGGAGAGTCGATCGGGCTCGGCGCGTCGGCGAGGAGATCGAGGTCGACGGGGATGAGGAGCTCGTCGAGGTCGGGGGTGTCGGCGGGCGGCGGCGCGGCGGTGTGAAGCAGGATGCGCGTCAGGAGGAGCGGATCGAAGGGGAGCGCGGGGACGTGGACGGCGAGAGCCACGAAGAGCGCGAGCACGAACCAGCGGCGCGATCCTGTTCGGATCGCGGGCGCGGTGTCGCGCTCGGCTCGTGGGGCCATGGAGGTCACATTGGGTACGGTACTCGGGAGCGTGCGCAAATCCAGGCGGGGGGCGCCGAGCTTCCGCAAGAAACCGGCATGCTGGAGCGATCGATCTGGGTCCACCTGCGTCCTCGCGGGGAAAGAAAGCGACGCATGGGAAGACGAGCGATCGTCCGAAGCGTTGCACCCGGGTCCCCTGTGATGAGAAGCGAGCGGCGACCGGTGCTCCACCACGCGCAAGGGTGGAGCGCCGGTCGCCGCGTTTTTTTCGCGCCGCACGCTCCGTTCGCTGGCTCTCTGGCGCCACGCGCGGGCTTTTCGCTGGTTTCGTGCGCGTCCGAGAGAGCGTGTCTGCTTGCAACCGCCGAGAAGTGGATCCAGACCCCTTTCCCCGGTTATGGACCCAGCCGAGCCACCTCGGGCTCAGCTCTTGTCTGAACCGCAGTCCCGATGACGCCTTCGCAAAAGCCCCGCCCGCGCGGCCGATCGTCCTCCTCGAAAGAGGGAGCAAGCCGTCGAGGCCGCCACCGCAAGGAAGCGCCGCGCGTGCCAGCCGTCCTCGCCAGCGTGCTGGGCTTCGGCGCAGCCGCGGTGATCGCCGGTGTGCTGCTCTGGTCGGGCTGTGGCGGCGAGCCGCCGCCCGGGGCGTCGACCGATAGGCCGCCGCGCGTGACGTACCTGCCGCCGCCGACGGGCTCGGTCACGGCCGCGCCGCCAACCGCGAGCGTTCACGTCGCCGAGGCTCCCGACGCGGGCGCCGACGCGGAAGCGGTGGCCGACGACAAGCCGTACACGGGGCCGCTGCTGGGCGCGCTCGCCATCCAGACGCCGGTGTACGCGGCGATGAAGTTCACCAAGGAGCGCCTCGGGTACATCCGCCTGGGCGGCAAGGTGCCGGTCGATCCGAAGCCCATCAAGGCCGAGAACTGCGCCGCCAACTGGTACCGGCTGGTCGACGGCGGCTACGTCTGCGGCAAGTACTCGACGACGGACATGTCGAACGCGGCGCTCAAGCTGGGCATGACCGCGCCGAACCTCGAAGAGATCCTGCCGTACAAGTACGCGTACAACACGGCGCACGGCACGCCGCTCTACAAGAGCGTCCCCTCGCGGGAAGACATGCTCAAGTACGAGCCGTACCTGGAGGCCGCGAAAAAGGCGCGAAAGAAGGCCCAGGACGAGGAGAAGAAGGACCAGCCCGAGGAGCCCGATGCAGGGGCGCCTGCCGCGCCTGCTTCCGTCTACGACGAAGAGGACGCGGGCGCCGCGCTGCCGTCGGGAGCCGTGCCGTTCCTCGACGCGAGCGCGCCGATCGAAGAGCCCGAGCGGCCGTGGTGGCAACAGAACGAGCCCGGCAAGCCGCTCAACGTGAAGCTCTCGGACCTCGAGTCCGACGCCGACGGCACCGTCGCCAAGCGCATGGTGAAGGGCTTCTTCGTCGCGGTGGACAAGACGTTCGGGTGGAGCAACCGCGCCTGGTACAAGACCACCGCGGGCCTCGTCGCGCCGGCCGACCGCATGTACATCGTCAAGCCGCCTTCCTCGAAGGGGATCGACGTGCCGGACGGCGTGAAGCAGGTCGGCTTCATCACCGCGACGAAGGCGGCGAAGTACACCTGGGACCCCGAGAAGAAGAAGATCTCGGTGAGCGACTCGGTGCCGCGCTTCGCCGCCTTCGGGCTGACGGGCGCGACGGTGTCGAAGGAGACGATCATCTACCGGCAGACGAGCGAAGGCTGGTGGATGAAGGCGATCGACGGCACCTACGCCGAGGCCGGCGAGCCGCCCGCGGACGTGAAGCCCGGGGAGAAGTGGATCGACGTCAACCTCTCGCGCAAGACGCTGATGGCGATGGTGGGCGACAAGCCGGCGTACGCCGCGCTCGTCTCGCCGGGCCGAAGGTCCAAGACGAAGAAGAAGAATCACCCGACGCCGACCGGGACCTTTCGCATCCGCGAGAAGCACATCGCGACGACGATGGACGGCGACGGGACGGCCTCGGGGGACCTGCCGTACAGCATCGAGGACGTGCCGTACGTGGCTTATTACGAGGGCTCCTACGCGCTTCACACGGCCTTCTGGCACAACAACTTCGGCCGCGAGATGAGCCACGGCTGCGTGAATCTGTCGCCGCTCGACGCGAAAAAGATTTTCTTCTGGGCGGAGCCGAAGCTACCGCGCGGCTGGCACGCGGTGTGGGCCTCACCCGAGAACAAGGGCACGGTTGTCCACATCCACGAATAACGCGTCGCGTGCGACGAGCCGCTTGACGCGCGGCGGCCTTTCGTAAAATTCCACTGCATGGACCAGTTCTCGGCGCACCTCGATCGCGGTTGGGAGCTCGTGCAGCGCGGTGACACGCGAGGCGCCGAAGCGTCGGCGCGTCGCGCGCTGGAGCTCGATCCAAGCTCACCGGAAGCCCACAATTTGCTGGGTTTCGTCGCCGCGCTCGAGGGCGACGGCGAGCAAGCCATCGAGGCCTACCGCCAGGCGATCGCGCTCGACGAGACGTACTTCGAGGCGATGCTCAACGCGGCCGAGGTCTTCATCCACCCGCTCGGTGATTTCGATCAGGCGCTGGAGATGTGCGATCAGGCGCTCGATCTCGCCGAGGTCGACGACGAGATCATCGACGCGCTGCTCATCAAGTTCGACGCGCTGCTCGGCAAGGGCGACATGGAGGAGGCGGCGCAGGTCGTCGCGCGCATCCCCGAAGGCCCGTACGACAACCCGAACCACGCGTTCCTGATCGGGCGGGCGTTCTACGAGATTGGCCAGCCCGAGAAGGCGGCGGCGCTCATCGAAGAGGCCGCGACAAAGGACGGGCGGCACGCCGAGGCGCAGTACTACCTCGGGCTGATCCGCGACGAGCGCGGCGACTACCGCGGCGCGACCGAGGCGTTCATCCGCTCGCGCGAGCTGGACCTGGAAATGGGGATGCCGCCGTGGGCGCCGGGGCGCGAGCCGTTCCTCGCCATCGCCAAGGTCGCCGTGCGAGGGCTGAACCCAGTGCTGCTGCGCTACGTGGGCGACGCCGACATCTACGTGACCGAGGTGCCCGGCATCGAGATCCTCGCCGAGGGCGTCGACCCGCGCGCCCTGGTGCTGCTCGACGGTCTGATGCACCCCGACCGCGAGGACGGCGACGGGCGGCCTTGCCAGCGGATCTTCGTTTACGCGCTCAACGTGGTGCGGCTCGCCGGTGACATCGACGCGATCGAGCAGGAGATCATGCTCGCGCTCGAGCGAGAGATCACGGCGACGTTCCTCGAGGCCGAGCAGGCCGAGCGCGGCGACAGCGAACTGAACTGAGAGCGTGGCGGGGCTCGCGACCTCCCGTCACGACCCGTTCGGCTGACCGGTGCGCAATGGGCCGCCGCGCGCCGTCGCGTGCTCGCAAGCTCCGATTACAACCCGTTCGGCTGACCGGTGCGCAACGGCCCACCGCGGGCCGTCGCCCATAACAGGCAGTTCTCCGCCGAGCCGGGGACGGTGAACACGTCCATCGCGTGCTCGAACGTCTGCACGATGATCTCGAGCTCTTCGTCGCCGTCCAGATCGCCGACGGTCGGCGCGGCGGCCGCGCCGTTGCCATTGCCGTTCATCTCGCCGGCGTTCTCCAGCGGGACGTCGTGGAGGAGGGCGCCGCCGGCGTCGAGGATCACGAGGTGGCCGGAGTCGAGCACGTCGGCCGCGCCGTACGTCGTGAAGAGGACCTCGGGGGAGCCGTCCTGATTGAGGTCGGCGAGGATCGGCTCGCTGGCGAACATGATCGCCTTGCCGAACCTGTACGAGAAGCTCCACAGCTCGTCGCCGCTGCTGTCGAAGGCGCGCATGTGGCCGTCGCTGAGCGAGACGATGATCTCCGGGCGGGAGTCGCCCAGGATGTCCACCGTGGCGATCGCCGGGACCCCGAGGGGCGGGAAATAGCCGTCGACAAGGACGGGCGCGCCGCCGCGCGGGAGCGTCTCCCAGCCGGGCTTTCGCATGGCCGAGCGGCTGCCGTCGCCGTGGGCGCCTTCGAGCAGCATCAGCGCGTAGGCCTGGGTCTCGTAGGGCTCGTGTAGCTCGATGTTCGGGGCGCCGAGCACCTCGTTCTTTCCGTCGCCGTCGATGTCGACCACGTTGGGCGGCGACGCCGTCCACTGGAGCCACTCGGAGGTGGCGGGGCTCGGCCACTCGCCGACGTGGAGATGGTAATGGTCCTCTTCAATCGGCAGGTCGGCCCAGCGTATGAATTGACCCCAGGTGAGCCGCTCTCCCTTGTAGTCGTGGCGCGGATTGGTGAACCAGGGAGACGCGTCGATGGCGGTGCCGTCGTGATTGAAAGCCTGGATTGCGTGGTTGTCGTAGGTGATCAGGATCTCTTGCTCGGAGTCGTCGTCGATGTTGCCAATGCCGACGTTGAGCCCGAAGGTGCCATAACCCTGGTGTCCCACCTGGTTGCGATCGGCGTCGTTGCCCGGACCGCTCGCCGCGTTGTAGCGGGGCCACGCATTGAAATCGAGGCCCGAGGGCTGGTACGAGGCGCCGTCGGCGTCGAGCACGAACACCTGTTTGCCGCCGTCCTCGGTGGACGCGGTCTGCGTCGTGGTGGCGATGATCTCGATACGACCGTCGCCGTCGAGGTCGGCCGCCGCGAGGCCTCGCACCTCCGGCGCATTGCCGGCCGTGGTGGTGTCCACGGGCCAGCCTGCCTTGGGCTTTAGCTTCTGCTCTTTCCACTCGTAGGCGCGCACGTGCCGGCCATTGCCAGCCACGATGTCCATGACCCCGTCGCCCTCCAGGTCGGCCACGACGTGGGGCGCGTAGACGCGGCCGTCGCCGTCATCGGCCGTGGAGAGCAAGGTTCCGTCGCTGCCGAACACGTAGATGGAGTAGTACGCTGCAATCAGCTCGCGGTGACCGTCGCCGTCGAGGTCCACAATCACCGGCGAGGCGAACCAGCTGGTCTGTCCCTCGAGGTGCTTCACGAAGGCCGGCGCCTGCACCGCGCCCGGGCTCGTGCCCTTTTTGCACACCGGGTCGTGCGGTCGCGCGGAGCTGCTCTGTGCCGGGTCGCCGTCGTCCGGACCGCCGGTGCCTGACACATCCCCGATGTCCACCGGCTCGCCGATGTGGCCGCACGCGGCGCCCAGCGCGCCCGACGCGAGAGCTAGTCCCGGAAGCAAACCTCGAAACATGAATACCTCCCAGCGCAGACTGGCATGCGCTCCAACATAGCCCAGCACGGCGAGCCGCGCCGCGAGCTACCTGGAACAGCCACTGAAGGAATGCCGGCACCGTTGGTCACTCCGGTAGCGTGGTACCGCGACGTCGAGTGAACAAGCTCCCAGCCCCAAGTTTGCAGCGAGGTCCTCCGAATTGGGATCCACGCGGCTCGCGCTTGCCTCCATGGTGTGGCGGTCATGCGCAGTGCAGGCTCGCCATCGCGGCGTTTTGCGCCGATAACACCGTTGGCAGTCCATGCGATCCCTCCATCGAGCCACGCTCTTTTTCGGATCCATCCTCCTCACTGCCTGTGCGACGGCACCGAGCGAGACCCCGAATGCCCCAGTCGCGTCGGTTTCCACCGCGGTCGTCGCAGTCACGTCGCCCAGCGCAGAGCCCACCTCCGAGCCGGTCGCCGAGCCTCCGCCTTCGGC
>Ga0163144_10014635_pt1 | contig 16275 bp, 7 predicted proteins | sample OliLak19BULKMAT1_FD_123175 | JGI IMG/M metagenome (GOLD analysis project Ga0163144, IMG submission 123175) | Freshwater microbial mat bacterial communities from Lake Vanda, McMurdo Dry Valleys, Antarctica - Oligotrophic Lake LV.19.BULKMAT1 | ecosystem: Environmental > Aquatic > Freshwater > Lake... | reverse complement strand
CCGTCCTCGCGGGTGAATCCGGGGGGGACGGTGAAGGTGGCGAGCAGTTCTTTTGTTCGTGCGGGATTGGCGACGGCGGCGGCGCGTTGAGTGTCGAGCAGGTTGGCGAGGATGCGGAGTTCGGCGTCCTTGGGTTCGCGGGCCAGGCAGAGTTTGAAAGCAAAGCGCAGGCGTTCCATGTCGTTCGCGTGCTTTTCGCTGAGGACGCGTTTGGCGAGGGCGAACGAGGCTTCGACGTAGACGGGGTCGTTCAGAAGCGTAAGGGCCTGGAGGGGGGTGTTGGAGCGGGAGCGTTTGACGGTGCAGGCGTAGCGGTTGGTGGCGTCGAAGTTGACGAAGCTGGGATAGGGGACGCTGCGTTTCCAGACGGTGTAGATGCCGCGGCGGTAGCGGTCCTCGCCGGGGCTGACGACGTATTCGACGCGTTCGCCGCCGATGCGGGTCCAGAGGCCGTCGGGTTGATAGGGGCGGACGGGCGGGCCGAATTGCTTGCGGCTCAGGAGGCCGGCGGCGGCGAGGGCGTTGTCGCGGATCATCTCGGCTTCCATGCGCATGCGGGGGCCGCGGGCGAGGAGGCGATTTTGGTCGTCTTTTTCGCGCAGGAGCGGGGTCAGTTTCGAGGATTGGCGATAGGTCGCGGAGGTGACGATGCGGCGCAGGGTCTTTTTCATCGACCAGCCGTTGTCCATGAAGTCGACCGCGAGCCAATCGAGAAGTTCGGGGTGAGACGCGGGTTCGCCTTTGATGCCGAAGTCTTCGACGGTGGCGACGATGCCTTGGCCAAAGATTTCCGCCCACCAACGATTGACGGCAACACGGGCGGCGAGGGGGTTGTCGCGATGGACGAGCCAGCGGGCGAGTTCGAGGCGATTGCCGGGGCCTTTGGGAGCGGCGTGGAGTATCGCGGGAGTGTCGGCGGCGACTTTGGCACCGGGATCGCGAAAACTGCCGCGCAGGAAGAGGGTAGACATGCGCGGGGTCGGCGTTTCCTGCATGACGAGGGTGGTGAGGCGGGGCGGTTCTTTCTTGGCCAGGTCGTCCTTTTGTTTCATAAGTTGGCGAACCATGTCGTCGTTGTCCGCGAGGTAATCGAGGACGCGGGTTGCGTCCTTGGGGGATCGCTTTGCGTTCTTCAAGATCGCGACGACATCGGCGGGGATCGCTTCGGCGCTGGGATCGCCGACCAGGGCGGAGAGGCGCAGCCGGCCGATGGTGCGGCCCTGTCCGAAGTTTTGCACGAGGCTAAAGGTCAGCGTTGTGCCGGTCGTCGCGCCGAGGTGACCGGCGGTTTGGAAGAGTGCCCAATGGGGACGATGAAACTCCGGCGCGATGGCCCAAGCGGTTTTCGGGTCGTCGTCGATGGCTTTTGCCGCTTCGTAGTTCTTCTGCGAGAAGTCGGCGCGGGCGGCGGACAACTTGACGGCGACTGCCTTGCCGCCGAGCGGGGCGCTGGTGACGCGGAAGGTATTGAGCACGAAGTTGGGGCGTTCGGCGTCGCCTCGGCCTGGACCTTGTCCCGGCAAGGAGGGATCGAGGAGAGTTTCAAGTTTGAAGCCCGTGATGCCAGTCAAGTCGGTGTGGACGGTGATCGTATAGGTGTCCTTGTCGGGCGGATCGTCGACGAGGAGCACGGAATCGTCGTCGAGGATCTTGTGGGGGGAGGCGGCGGAGGAGGCGAAGTCGGCGATCTTGAGGACATGGGATTGCCGTGCCTTGCCCAGCGCGGCGAGTGTTGTCTTTTCCCAGGCGGGCAGATCGGCGGCCAGCTTTTTGCGGCGGGCCTGGATTTGTTGGTCGATTTTCTTGAGGGCGGCCTTCGGGGGAACGGCCTTCAAGCCCGAACCTGGCAGGCTCAGGTACGGGCCTTTGAACGCGATGGAGCCGGGAGTCTTGGGATTGGTACGATCCGCTTCGATGGCGGTATTGTTGAAGTAGGCGAAGAGTTGGTAATACTCTTTTTGGCTGAAGGGGTCGTATTTGTGGTCATGGCATTGGGCGCATTCGAGAGTAGCGCCGAGCCAAACGGCGCCGGTGGTGTTGACGCGATCGAAGACTTGGTTGACGCGGGTTTCCTCGGGGTCAGAGCCGGCTTCGACGTTGGTGGGGGCGCAGCGATGGAAGCCGGTGGCGATTTTTTGGTCGAGGGTGGCGGCGGGCAGCAAGTCGCCGGCGAGTTGTTCGATGGTGAAGCGGTCGAAGGGCATGTCGGCATTGAGGGCGCGGATGACCCAATCGCGATAGGGCCAAAGGCTGCGGAGATCGTCGCGTTGAAAGCCGTGCGAGTCGGCATAGCGCGCGAGATCGAGCCAGGGGCGGGCCCAGCGTTCGCCGAAATGGGGGGAGGCGAACAGGTGGTCGACGACTTTGTCGTAGGCGTCAGGCGAGTCGTCCGCGCGGAAGGCGGCGACCTCGGTGGGACTTGGTGGCAGGCCGATGAGATCGAGATACACGCGGCGCAGAAGCGTGGCCTTGTCGGCGGTCGGCGCGGGCGCCAAGCCTTCCGTTTCCAGACGCGCGAGGACGAAGCGATCGACGGCGTTGCGCGGCCAAGCGGTGTTCTTGACCACGGGGAAGGGCGCTTGGACGGGTTTGACGTAGGCCCAGTGGCGGGCGGATTTGGCATCATCAGGCCAAACGGCGCCTTGTTCGATCCAGGCGCGGACCTTGTCGATCTCGTCGCGGGAAAGCAGATCGCCGCGCGCGGGCATGATTTCGGCGTCGCCTTTAGAGAGCGTGACGCGGCGCATTAGTTCGCTTTTCTTGGCGTTGCCGACGATGAAAGCGGGGCCGATGTCGCCGCCTTCGAGAGCGGAATTGCGAGAATCCAGGCGAAGTCCGCCGCGTTGCTTGTCGGCGCCGTGGCAGTCGAAGCAGCTTTTGCGGAGGATGGGAAGAATGTCACGCGCGAAATCGATTCTTGGCGCGCCGCCGGCAACTTGTCGCTCCTTCGCAGCGTCTCCAGCACATGCTAACGATGCCATGCCGAAGGAAAATGCCAGGTGGAATAAAGCCAACAGGAGTGAAGTACGAACGTATGGCCGCATGGAACCTATTCGCGAGTGGAGGAGGAATTTGAGATACCCGTATCGTAACGGAAGAACGCCGCGCTCCCCAGAAAAATCATGGTTCGAAAAAGCATTTTCGCCGCTTGACTTGATGTGAACACCTGCGTATTATGTTCATGCGTACAGTGCAGGTCAAATGTGGTTCGATCACGGAGGAGAATCATCATGTTGGTACTAAGCCGAAAGCCTGGCGAGAAAATTCAAATCGGCGGCGGCATCACGGTTACGGTGCTGGAATTGACGCAGAATCGGGTTCGCATTGGTATCGACGCGCCCCAGGACGTGCGAATTCTACGTGAGGAACTGGTGGGCGCAGAAAATCAGAAATACGTGAACTTTGCGGCATCCACGGAGATGGAGTTGGCTACCGCTTGGTGAAATCCGTGAGTCACGAAAACGCACTCACGACGTAACGGAACTCGTTGGCCTTCCCTTTGTGGGAATGCCGGCGAGTTTCGCGCGTACCCCGTGGTGCGACACGGATCATGACTTCCAGCTATCGGCTGCGGGAAGCGATTCGGGCAGTGTAAGGGCGAGGTAGAGACCGAAGCCGGCAACGGCGGCGACAAGGAGGGTTTGGAGCAGGCGTTTGGAAATTGGGGGAAGTAAGTGAATGCCGGGAAGTTCGAGAACCGAGGCGGCAAGCGGGGCGAGGACGACCAACAGAAAACAGACACGGGGTATTTGGTAAGGCGTCGCGATCTCCCAATCGCGGCTGAATAAATAGCCCAGCGTGAGCAAGCCTACGAGAAGCGTGGTGGAGGCAGGACTGGTGTGTCGCCAGCGAAGACGCGAGACGCGGAAAAAGCCAGGCAGCGCAGCGCCGATTTGGGCGGCGACGACCATCAGGGCCATCTGTGCGAACCGAGCATTGCCGCTCAGGGCGAGGAGCGTGACAACAGCGCCGCCCCAAACGAAGGAAGGGAAGAACGCTCCGGCGCCTTCGGAGCGTTCGCCGATCTTCCCCCAAACAATCCAGGCGAGAAATACAAACTGGGGAACGGCAAGGAGCATCCAAGGGCGTTCCTTGATATAGACCGTGAACGACCAATCCGGCAGGAGGAACCAGGCCGTGGCGGCACCGACTTCGAGGGGAATCAAGTATGCCCACCAACCCATCGAAGAAAACGCCGCGACGAGGGCATAGGAGAGTGCGGCGGCCATGCCGAGATAGGGCAGCCATTCGTGATTGAGCTTGGGAGGATAACGAAACCAGCCGAGGAGATAGATTGCAAGCGCGAAGCCCAGCGCAGGCGCGCAGGCGACCAGAGCGTGGCCAACCGGCGGCACGCGGCAACGATCGGCAAGTGCCGCGACGACGACGCACCCCGCTCCGACCGCCATGGGCAGGAGCAGGGTAAGGACAACGGCGTCGTAGTAGAAACGCATAGCGTTACTTCGCTTTGACGGAGACGGAAATTTTGATATCGTCGCTGATTTTGCCTTCGCCGTAGGTCATGCCGAAGGCTTTCTTGCTGATGGTGAAGGTGCTGTCGAGGCTAAATCCCTTGGCGGCGCTGACGACGGCGGGGATGCTGATGGTCTGGGTCTTGTCGCGTAGGGTCAATTTGCCGGTGATGGTGTGAGTGGCCTTGGCGACGTCGGAACCGGTTTCGATTTTGGAAGCGATGAAAGTGGCCTTGGGGAAGTTAAGGCATTCAAAGAAGTCGGGCGACTTAAGATGCTGGGTGAGCTTGGCATTGTCGCTGGTGAGGGAGTTGGTGTCGATATTGAGTTCGATCTTTGTCAATTTGCCGCCTTCATGTTCGATGGCGCCGGTGAACTTGGCGAAGCCGCCGGTGTGCTTGCCGTCGGGCTTGGTTCCGACCCAGTCGATTTTGGTGTTCTTGGGGGATAAGGAGATTTTGGCTTCGCCGGCATCGGCGAGATTGAGGCCAATGATCGCGAGTACGAATGCTGCCAAGGCGAAACGCGGGGAGAATTTCATGAAATGGTCCTCGAAGAAACTCGGGAGTCAGTTTGAGACACGACATTCGTGACTCGAACCCTTCGGACATGGTAGACGCACCAAGTGCGAAATCCATCGAAGGAAATTGTGTGAAATTTGCCAGGTACTGTCTCGACGCGGCTTCCGAAACGCTTGATTTAGGACGGTGCGAAGAATGCGTTCCCGATGCGGAATCGGCGGAGCGGACGCTAAGCCGCGAGCGGCGGAAATTACTCGTCGAGTGCTGTTCAATGAGATTACCATTGGGACAGGCGGGGCGAACTTTTCTCTTTTTCTTGGACAAAGCGCCCCCTGATGGAATATCCTGATGCCTGAAATCATGTCAATTCGAAGAGGGTTTGATCATGGCCGCAATCCCCCGCCCCAAGCTTGTCCACACTTTTCATTCGAGTTTCCCCAGCCGCCATGGGGCACCGCGCGTCTCTCGAAAAATGATCGGACCTTTGCTGATTTGCCTGTTATTCTTCCCATGCGCGGCGTGGAGCGGTCCCCCGGCGAAGGCGAAGGAGGACGAAAAGCCGAAGGCGGCGAGCAAGGCGGTCGACATCGTCTTCGTGGTGGACGCGACGGGAAGCATGGAGACGCATATCAAGCATCTCCGCGAATCGGCGCTGAAACTCGCGAAGCAGCTCGAATCTTCCAAGATGGATGCGCGGTATGCGGCGACCATCTATCGAGATCGCGTCGACAAGGTGGGCAATAAGCCGGAAGATCCCTTCGCGCTGAAAGTGGGCGGCGCGGAATTCACCAAGAAGATCGAGTTGCTGACGAAGGCGCTCGCGGAGGTGAAAGCGGAAAACGGGGGCGACTTTCCGGAGAGCGCGTTCGACGCGATGGATTTCGCGTCGAAGCTGCCCTTCCGCAAGGATGCACGCAAGGTGCTGATCCTGCTCACCGACGCTCCGCCGCGCGCTCCTGACAAGGATGTGAAGGACGAGACGCAGCTGGCGACGCGACTGAACGAGCGCGGGATCGATCAATTGCATGTGTTTCATGACCTGGAACCGGAACGCTACAAGAACTTGCAAAGCCAACTCCGCGGCGCGAAGGGCAGGGCGGTCGCGCTATTCCCCGGGGGCCTGGACTCGATGGAGCGGGCGATGCTCGACATTGGCCGAGATGTCGCGGGGATCGAACCGGCGGTGATCGCCAAAGGAAAACCCGGATCGTCAAAGATCGACGTCGTGATCGTGCTCGACACGACGGGGAGTATGGATCTGACCGCCGTGCGCGGCAGCGTTGATCGCCTGTTTCGCAAGTTCGACGACAAAAAAATCGACGCGCGGATCGGACTGGTCACGTTCAAGGATCGCACGTCGGATGCCGTGGATCAGCAAGCGATGTTATTCGAGGGCAGCGAATTCACGCGGAGATCGGACGTGATGGTGAAGGGGATGGCGGATTTGAAGCCCGACGGCGGCGGCGATCTGCCGGAGAGTGGGTTCGATGCCCTGGAGTATTCGTCACGCCGGTCGTTTCGTCCCGATGCGCATCGCGTGCTCTTGCTGATTACCGACGCGCCGCCGCGGTCGCCTGACAAGGACATGAAGGACGAGCGAGTAACGGCGGCCGCGCTGCGAAAAAACGGCATCCATCAATTGCACATGATCGTCAAGGAAGGCCCAAGGCTTTACGAGGAAGTTCAGAAGTTGGTGGACAAAGACGCGGGCATCACTCTTAATCTCGATCGGGCGCTTGGTTACCCGCGCATGCTGGACGATATCGGCGACGCGATCCTGGCCCGCTCCGGACCGGCCGTGCCGAAAGTCGAGGTCGCCGTCGAGCCGAAAAAGGATCCCCCGCCCAAGGTGGAAGGACTCAAGGGGAAACTCGACGTGGTCTTCGTTTTGGACGTGACGGGCAGCATGGAAACGCACCTAAGAAATTTGCGTGACAGCGTTGGCAAGGTGGCGCAGGTGTTGACGGCCGCGAAAACTGATTTTCGTATGGGCGTGGTGACGTTTACCGACAGAGTCGATGAACCCGCGCCCAACAACGAGCACAAGGCGCTAAAGTTCGCGGACGGCTCGGAATTCTCGCGCGATGCGGACGAAGTCAGCCGCGAGATTGGGAAGCTGAACGCGTTCGGCGGCGGCGATGCTCCCGAGAGCGGCTTTGACGCCCTGGAATTCGCGTCGAGGCGAGATTTTCGCAAAGACGCGCGCAATGTTCTTATTCTTCTCACCGATGATGGGCCGCGTGTGCCGGACAAGGAAATGCGCGATGAGGATCAAGTCGGCGCCTTGTTGAAGGAGCGGCGAATCGCCTCGCTGCACCTTTTAGTTGGAACAAATTTCGACCGTTACGCCAGGCTCGCGAAAATGTTGCCTCGCGAAGGCAAACTCGTCGAGTTGAATCGACTGTTCGGGGGTGGGGGCTTCCACGGCGCGCTGGAAGAGATCGCCAAGGATTCCGCCAGCGATGGAGCAATCGTCGCGGGCGGCAAGATGGCGATCGCCGGCACCAAAGTCGATCTCGTCTTCCTAATGGACACGACCGGCAGCATGAGCGATTTCGCCGGGGCCCTCACGCGGCCGGCGGAGCGCATCCTTGGCAAACTCCAAGATGAAAAGGTTGACGTTCGCTTTAGCCTCATCACCTTCCGCGACCGCCATCCCGGCGACGGCAACGTGCCCGAAGATCACAAGGTCATCCTGCTCAACGGCCGAGAATACTCGACGAAACTCGAAGAGTTGCGCGCCGGCATCGCGACCTTGCGAGCTGATCAAGGGGGGGACGCTCCCGAGAGCAGCCTGGACGCCTTGGCGTTCGCGGCCAAACGTGATTTCCGTTTCGACGCCCTCAAGGTATTGGTGTTGATCACCGATGAAGGCCCCAAAGTCCCCGACAAGGAGATGAAAGATGAAAACGACGTTTTGAAAGTTTTCAAGGACAAGGGCATCCATCAACTGCATCTGATCACGGCCAACAACGCTGAGCGTTATTTGACGATCCAGCGACTGATGGGCAAAGACGGCAAGATCGCGGGCCGGACGGCTAAGGTTAACGATCGGGCGGGCGCGCAGTTCCTTCCCGACGTGGACCAGATGTCCGTGGCGATCTTGGATCAGCTCCGAACCGAAGGACGCGTTCGTCTCTCGGACAAACCTTTGCCTCCCCTAAAATTGGCGCGCAATAAGACGGGGCAGGGCATGATCGACGTGGTGTTCGTGCTCGACGTCACCGCGAGCATGGGGCCGGAAATCAATTTGGTGCGCGACAATGCTCCAAAAATCCTCAAAAAGCTGAGCGATCTGAATCTCGACGTGCGCTTTGGATTGACCTATTTTCGCGATCGCGTGGATAAGATCGGCAACGTGCCCGAGGATCCTAAGTCGTTGCTGTTCGGCGGCGAGGAATTCACGAAATCGATCTTGGATTTTCAGAGGGAAGTGGGCGCATTGAACGCGCGGGACGGAGGTGATCTCGAAGAGAGTTCGCTCGACGCCCTGGAGTATGCCTCGCGGCGGTCCTTCCGTAAGGGTGCGTACAAGGTGCTTGTCCTAATCACCGACGCCCCGCCCCGCATCCCCGACAAGAACATGAAAGACGAGATGCAACTGGGGGAGTTGTTGCGTGAACGGGGCATCCATCAACTCCACTTGTTGCTGAAGTCGGATTCCCATCGCTATGTCACGCTCCAGCGCTTTCTGTCCAGCGACGGCGCGCCGTTCGGCACACAGTTCGACTTGGGCGCGATCGGCCGCGGCGAGCGCAATGTCAATCGTCTCATGGATTCGATCTCGCGGTACATCGCGTCCGAGGCGCGGCGCGGACTGGCGCGGATGACGAAAGGGGGCGGGGGATAGGCAAAAATAAGCTGGAAGTCTTTGAACTCAGCGAATCTTCGGGATAGAATCATCCCATTGTGGAAAAAAGAATGGCGGCATCCGTTGGCGAGGGCAGAAAAGCCGATCGGCGGAGAGCGTGCCTAGAGGAATCACCCCCATGCCCGTTTTTGCCTGTCCGAAGTGCAACACTCCTCTCCAATTGCCCGATCAGATGGCGGGCAAAATGTTTGCCTGCCCGCGCTGCCAACAGCAGTTGGTGATTCCGTCCGCGTCGAGTCCACCCGCGGGCATACAAGCCGGGGCGCCGCCGGCGCCCGCCGCGCCGCCGCCGGGTTCCTTTGAAGCGCCGCGCGAGCGCCGTTCCGCACCGCCCCCGCCCGCCGATGATATGCAGTTTCAGGATGATCGGCCTCGTCGCCGCAATAAGGGTCATCAAGATCAAGAAGTCGGCACGATCGCCGCCACGTCGAGCAGCACGTCTTGGTCCAAGCCTCTGTTGTTCGGACTCATGGGCGCGCTCGGCTGCCTGATCGCGGCGTTGCTGATTTGCGGCCCCCATATCTTGTTGCTGCCGGGAGCGGCGAAGGCAGGTTCCAAGTCGGAGGTCTCCGCGAAGGCGGACGTGATGTTCGTTTTGGACGTGTCCGGCAGCATGCAGTTCGCGATAAATGGGGTGAGCAACGGCATCAATGAATTTGTGCAAAAGTTCAAGGAAGAAAACTTGGATGTGCACGTAGGCCTCACGGTGTATCGGGACGAGCAGTTTCGCGTGCCGAACGATGCGGTCGTGGGCATCGCCGGCGATCCGTGGACGTTTCGCTTCGGCTCGGGAGTGTATACGGGCAATCCTGATGAATTCCGAAACATCGTGTCGCGGATCCAGGCCGTCGCCGGCGGCGATCTGCCGGAGAATGCGCTCGAAGCCCTGCGCCAGGCATCGAAGTTTCCAGTGCGCGAGGGCGCCGTGAAGGTGCTTATCCTAATTACCGACGCGCCGCCCAAGATTTTTGGCGGCGAACCGATGGATCGCGTTATTGTGAAAACCAAGGATTACATGATCGGCGAAAAAGTCCGTCAAGTACATCTCATTGTCGGTGCGCCGGGCGGCGCCGATTTGCAACCCATCTATGAACGGTTGTGGGACAACACGCCCTTGGGCGACAAGGGCGGCGTGGTCATGGGAGGCAAGTACTTCGACTTAAACCGCATCGCTCGCGGCGAGGGATTTAGCAGCGTGCTCAGCGAATTCAAAAGGACGATTATCGAGGAAGCTCGCCGCGGCATCGCCGGCACCACAAGCCAAGGGGAATTTGACGCTTCTCAGGCTTGGCGTTTGATTTTGGGAACGTCGTTGTTGTTCGGATTTTTGGCATTCGGACTCGCCGTGGCTTTGAGTATGGGTCAGAGGATGTACATGCGACAGAGCATGTTCGATGCCGTCGGAATCCTTAAGGGACTTATCACTTTGGGCGCGGGTATGTTGGGTGGAGCTTTAGTGGACTTCATCGTCACACGCATCGAAAGCCCGCCCGTCGTGGTTATTTTGATCGTGCGCACCTTGGCATGGACGTTCGTCGGCGCCATTATCGGACTGGCGATGTCGCTAACCGTGCCGAATCTCAAGTTGATCAAAGGATTGTTGGGCGGCAGCATAGGCGGGTTCGCCGGTGGTCTTTTGTTTAGTTTGGTTGGACTGATGACCGGGGGACTTGGTCCTATCGTGGGCACGCTCCTGGGCGACATCATCGGTGCGATCGTACTGGGATTTTGCGTGGGCGTTATGGTCGCTCTCGCCGAAGTCGCGTTTCGCCGCTGGTGGCTGGAGGTCCGCTACGGGGCGAGGGAAGTGCGCACCGTCACGCTCGGGACCGCGCCCGTCACCGTGGGCAGCGATGAACGCCGCGCCACTGTCGTGGTCAACGACGTTTCCGCGCTGGTCATGCGTTACAAACTCGACAACGATCGCATCGTTTGCGAGGATCTGGAGTCCGGCCAACGCACCGAACTGCAGGCGGGGGACAGTCGAAAGATCGGCAACGTCACCATCACGGTTTGCAGTCCGGAGACGGTGACGCGCACGGGCCTCATGCTCGAGCTTTCCACTGGGCACAAGGTGCCGCTTAGCGACGGCTTGCCGCTTACGGCCGAGGAACTTCCTGGGTTGCAGTCGAATTCGCCGGACGGGACGGTCGCGATCGTGGGCAAGAAACCAAGCGATCCGAACGTGCTGCTGTTGCGAAATCGATCGAAGCAAAGCTGGACCGTGCATGACGCGCAAGGTGGGACGCGCTCGATCGATCCGGGATTGGGTCTTCCTCTGGAGCCAGGCGTGGAGATCAATTTTGGCCGCGTGCAAGGGAGACTGACGCGAGGCGGCGGCGACGCGGGAGGGCGGCGCCGGCGCTAGGTTGCCGTAGGACAAGCTGCCAGCTTGTTAATCCCGAAGTCGGAAGTTGAGAAGTCGGAAAATGATCGTGGAAATGCCTTAAGCGTTATGATACTATCGCGGTAGAGTGAGGGTAATCCAAATTCGCACTTGCGAAGGGGCAGGTTGGCCGACTGATTTGGGGAGTGCCTCGTGTCCAAGTCGCGCGAAGGGCCGTCGGAGGATAAAAGCGTGAGTAGTTCGCCCGAGGGAACCATCAACTCGGACGTGCTGCCGCCCATGCCCGCGCCCGTGAAGAAGACCAGTTCGACGCCAAAATCGCCGTTTCCGTTCCTGGGGCCGCCGCAGTTGCCGGACGAATTGGGCCGCCTGGAAAAATTCCGCGTGCTGCGCCAACTCGGCAAGGGCGGCATGGGCATCGTGTTTCTTGGTGAGGACTGCGTTCTGCACCGGCAGGTGGCCTTGAAGGTGATGCTGCCGGAACTTGCCGCCAATCAGGAAGCTTCGGAGCGATTTCTGCGTGAGGCGCGGGCGATCGCCAAGGTGCGACACGAGCGGATCGTCACATTGTTCGATGTGTCCGAGGCCGACGGCGTACCCTTCTTGGTCATGGAACTTTTGGAAGGGATGACGCTGCACGACTACTTGCGCGCGAGTAAGAGGCTCACTTTAGCGCAGATCGCGCGGATCGGCAAGGACATAGCAAGCGGGCTCGCGGCGGCCCATCGGCACGGCGTCATTCATCGCGACATCAAGCCGGGCAATATCTGGCTGGAAACGCCCAGCGGCAACGTCAAGATCCTCGATTTTGGGTTGGCGCGGATGCAGTCCCCGGATCAGATGTCCAGCGTGAGCGGCGGCATTTTGGGAACGCCGGCATACATGTCGCCGGAACAGGCGCTGGGAAGTCCCCTGGACGCGCGGAGCGATTTGTTCAGTGTCGGCACAGTGCTCTATCAGCTTTGCACGGGGCGCCTCCCCTTCGTGGGAGCGACCATGTTCGAGTTGTTGGAGGCGATCGCGCGCTCGCAGCCCAAACCGGTATTGACCTGGCATCCCGCGGTTCCCACTTCGCTCGCCGAGTTGATCCATCATTTGCATCAAAAGAGGCCGGAGCATCGTCCCTCCTCGGCGCTCGTCGTTGCGGAAAGGTTGGACGACATCCTGCTGAATTGGCCGCCGATGGCACAGCAGATCAGCGCGGTGCAGTTGGTGTCCGCGCCGCCGCTGCCGAATTGGCCGACGGCCGCCAATGAGACCGGCCCAAGCACAAGCGGAGACGAACCGACGCCTCCGCTGCCGCCCCCGGCACCGCCGCAGGGTGGTTATCCGCCGCGGACGCCCCCCCCTCCCCCGCCGCCGCCGCCGCCGATTCAGACGCGACCCAATACGCCGCCGCCGCGTCCGCACCAAATCGCCGCCGAAGGATCTCCATTGGCGCCGACCGGCGGCGGAGGCGTACCCTCGCATTCGTCGAGGAAGTCCTCGAATCGGCCCTTCCTATTCGGGTTCATGGGGGCGTTGGGTTGCCTGCTCGCGGCGATGATCGTCGAAGCTCCCTACCAGATGCTCTTGCCCGCTTCCGCGAGCAAATCAGCTCTGTTGAACGCTACGCCGGTTTTGAAAGTGGATGTCGTGTTCGTCCTGGACGCGACGTTGCTCATGGATCCGTATGTCGCCATGGTACGCGACAATGCGGACAAGTTCTTCGCGAACTTGAAGAAGGAGAATGTCGACGGGCAGGTCGGCCTGGTGACGTTTCGCGACCGGATCGACATCGATCCGGGTATGGACAATTTGAAGGGGTCGCTTTTCGACGGCAAGCCGTTTACGGCCGATCCCGAAAAGTTCCGCCGCGAAGTCAGTGCGGTGACGGCTTGGGGCGGCGGCGACGAGCCGGAGAGCGGACTGGACGCACTGGACTACGCCTCCAAATTGCCTTTCCGCGATGGGGCCGCCAAGGTATTGATTTTGGTGACGGACGCCCCGCCGCGCGTGCCCGACAAGGAAAACAGGGACGAAAACCAGGTCGCGGAGAAGCTGGCGACGCGCGAAGTGCGACAATTGCATCTGTTCGTCGCCAATGATACGCATGCCAAACGCTATTTGACGATTCAAAAGGCCCTCGGGACGGGGGATAGAAAAGGCGGCAACCTGTATAAGTTCAGCGACTTGGATCCGACGCGGTTGGGCGAAATGTTGACGGGAGCGCTGGTCAAGCAAATCGCCCAATCGGCACGGGAGCAAAGTCGGGTGCGCGCCGTGGCCTCCGAAGGGGAATTCGCGCGCGGAGACACTCTTCGTTTGATCTTCGCGACCGGCCTTTGGACGGTCTTTATCGCGCAGGGTGTCGGCTTCGCTCTGCTCCTGACTTCCGTGCTGTGTTTGGGCCAATCGTTGCGGCGCGTGTTCTCTTTTTGGAAGGCGGCGCTGACGATCGTGGTGGGATTGTTAGCGGGGTGCCTGGCGCAGGCATTGGTCGTCCTTCTTACCATGGGCGCGGCGCCCGGCGCTTGGAACGCGATTTCGGATCTGATCGCGAAATTGTTCGCCTGGACGCTCATCGGCGCGCTGGTAGGTTTTGGCGTCGCGTTTTTCTTGCCGGGCCTTTCTAAGCCAAGAGGCGTGATCGGCGGCGCCGTTGGTGGCGTGTTCGGAGCCCTCCTCTATGTGGTTTTTTCCACGATCTTTGGCAGCATGTTGGGCCGTTGGCTTGGGGCGCTGGCGCTGGGTTTCTGCTTGGGCTTGTTTCTTGCCTTAATTGAAAACGTCTTCCGCCGTTGGTGGCTGGAGGTTCGCTTTTCCAGTGGAGAGGTGCGCACGATCACCCTGGGCCCGCAACTCGTCAGCATCGGCAGCGACCCCGGCCGGGCGACCGTCGTATTGCCGGATGGGCCGCCCATCGCGTTTCGCTTTTATCTCGATCGCGACAAGGTGTACTGCGAGGATCATGAAGGCAGCTTTGAAATCGTTGCCGGCGAAAAGCAAAGGGTCGGCGACGTTTCCATTATTTTGTGCAGTCCGGAAAGCGCGGGGCACATCGGAGTCGTTCTCGAATTGGATTCGGGCCGGTTCATTCCCCTCAGCGAAGGCTTGCCGCTCACCGCTGAGGACATTCCCGGGCTTCATTCCAGCTACCCGGACGGCACCGTCGCCCTCGTAAGTCCGAAGACGGCCGAACCGGACTTGCTGCTTTTGTTCAACCGTTCAAAGGAGGAATGGCGTGCGACCGATGCGAACGGCATCACCAAGATCATCTATCCCGATCTCGGCGTGACGCTAAACGTCGGCACGCGCATCAACTTCGGCCGCGTTCAAGGTGAGTTGGCCGGGAATGGCCGTTAGCACGACGCGCAAGCGAGTGTTTTCGCTATCCGACATCCATCAACAATTGCACCACGATGTCCACATCGTCCGCGGTCGTTCGATAGTTCACAAAGCACAGCCGAAGGCAGACTATCGCGCCGAGTTGGGTGGTGGAAAGGAATGCCTGGCCGGTTTCGCGCACGGATTCACAGATTCGTAAATTGGCGTCGTTCGTTTCCTGCGCGCTCGCGCCGGCCGGCACGCGCCGAAAGCAGAGAATACTCAAACTTGGCTCGGAGACGATCTCGTAACCAGGCAAGGCGCGTATCCGCTCAGCGGCGTATTCGGCAAGCGCCCGGCAATGTTCGACAAGGCGGCGGAACCAGGCAACGCCAAGCACTTTGATGGAGAACCATATCTTGAGCGCGCGAAAGCGGCGCGTCAAAGCGATGCCATGATCGCAAAAATTGATCTCGCCTTCGCCGGGGACGACATCTTGCATGTACTCGGCGCGCATCTGGAAGGCGGCGGGAAGGCGATGTCCTTCGCGAATGAGCACGCAGCCGGCCTCGAAGGTTTGCGCGAACCACTTATGGGGATCGAGCGTGAGCGAATCGGCGCGCTCGATGCCTTTGAGCAGTTCTTTGCCTTGCGGCGTGAGCACGGCCGGCCAACCGTAGGCGGCATCGACGTGAAACCAAAGCGAGTGCCGGGTGCAGACCTCGGCGATTTCATCGAGAGGATCGACGACGCCGCGATTGGTCGAACCCGCGTTGGCGACGACAAGCCAAGGCACATTTCCGAGCGACCGATCTTCCGCGATCAGGCGTTCAAGGTCGGCGGGGCAAAGGCGGCCCGTTTCGTCAATGGCAACGGGACGAATCCGCTCGGGGTCGAGATCCATGACCAAGAAGGCGCGATCAATCGAGAAGTGCCGCTGGGCGCAGACGTAGGCGATCAAGCGCGGCCGCTCGGCGCGGGATCGGCTGGCACGCGCAGTGACCAGTGCCAATAGATTGGCCTCCGATCCGCCGCCGGTGAGAACGCCAAGAGCTTCTTGCGGCAATCTAAGAAACTCCTTGAACCAGTCGAGGACGAGGATCTCAATCTGCGCGGCGGCGGGCGCTTCTTTCCAGACACCGGCGAAGAAGTTGAGGCCCGCGCACAGCCAATCGCCCAGAACGGAGACGAACGTGGGGGCGCCGGGGATGAAGGCGAGGAAGCGCGGATGCTGTGGCCGCAGCGAGTAGGGGGCGATGCGCGTCTTGATTTGGTCGAATACCTGCGCGAAGGGCGTGCCCAGTTCCGGCGCGGGTTCACGCAGCAAGGCCTCCATCTCCGATCGCGTCGCGGTGGCGCCGACAGGTGCGTCGGGTAAACGAGCGTAATCTTCGTGTAGATACCGCGCGATGAGCGACATGGCATCGCGCAACTCCGCATCGCTGGGTTGCGGCAAGGGGTGGGCGCAGGCCTGACGAAGTTGGGAGTCGGCCATGGTGGGAGAGGACGTTGGGCGCGGAAACTAGGTGCGCTAAGCCGCGAGCGGCAGAGGTTAAGTTGGCGTGGCCTGCGAATGTTCGTGGGAGACGCCTTCGTTGACATGCATGCCGCAGTCGTCGCAGGCGGGCGCTTTGCCGTAACAGGGATCGCAATAGACCGGGCCGCCCTTGAAGAACTGCTCCAGGCGGGCCTGATCTTCGTTGTTGAGGTTGCCGGGGTCGTCGGGAAGTACAACCTGGGTCGCGTACTCTTCATATG